>ERZ773203.288-NODE-288-length-27405-cov-15.043876_pt1 | contig 27405 bp, 31 predicted proteins | sample MGYA00580529_ERZ773203 | MGnify/ENA primary metagenome ERZ773203 (study PRJEB29015, sample SAMEA2738176) | human oral metagenome | biome: human oral; feature: human-associated habitat; material: saliva | place: China | collected 2177 ... | reverse complement strand
CTCATTTGCCTAAGAATTTGGCAGAAGGACCTAAATCTTATTATGTTTTAGATACCTTTAATACGACGGCTGACCAATATGATGGTATCTTCTTTGCTGAAGCTAATTATCCAATTTACTTCTTGAAGGGTACCTCATTTGCAGATCGTTATCCTGAAGGTTTGGCTGCTAATAGTGATGTTTCAAAATATGTCACTCAACAAATTGCGCGTGATGTGTCTAAAGACTTGAATACGGCGACACAAAAGGTTGCAGGTGCTGATAGTAAGATTGGTGTTGTCAAATACGTCTTTGATAGTGATTTCTTGAATGCGATTGACTACAGTAAGACAGAATTGCAATTTGATATCTTCTCACAAAACAAACGTATCAAAGATGTTGATGGCGTGACAAATGTCTTTAGTGAAGTGATTAATGGTATTGACTTTGGTTCTCAAGAAGTTAAAACTAATACTAAGGAAAATTCAATTGATAAGTTGCAACGTGAATTGAATGATATGACGGCTCGTCAAGACAAACATGAAAAAGAAGCTCTTGCTTTCCAATCTAAGACAGTTTCTGCTTTGTCAGTTATTGTGAAGAACATTGATGAAAACAAGAAAGCATCTGATAAGGGTATTGCTGATAATGCAGCGGCTATTAAAGCTAATGCAGATGCGAGTGCTCGTAATGCTAAAGCCATTTCATCATTGACGGTTCGTGTAATGGCTAATGAAAAATCAATTGATGCGAATAAGAAAGCTATTTCAGCTTTGTCTACACGTGTTCAATCTCTTGAAAGTAAAACGGCAGTTGCACCTTCGACGCTTGTGATTCGTGATCCATTTGTCTTGACAGATGCCGATGCTGTGGCTTATGCGGTTAATCACGGTGTGTCAACCAATGCGATTACCAAAGTAGCTATTGATAAAGAAGGTTATTATGCGGTAACGTATAATGCTTCTAAAGGTAGTTTGACGGGTTCTGAACATTCAACAACGGATAGTGTCAATGTGAATACTATGGCAACTAAACGTGTTCGTTTTGATTACTATACCCTTAAGACAGCCGATGAGGTTCGTGCAGCGGTCGCTAAAGAAGGTTATAAGGCTAGTGATATTGTATCAATGAAACAAGATGGTTCTAAATTCTCAGTGGTCGTTAATGCTGCTAATAAAACTGAAGCTCCTAAAGCTGATGTAAAACCTACTACGGTGGTTGCAAAAGTTGATACAACGAAACCTGTTGTAAAAGCTGATGCGGTAAAACCTACGGTTAAACCTACTGTGACTGCGGATATTAAACCTGTTGTTCCTGTAGTAGCTGGTGAAACAAAAACGACAGGAAAAGCTTTGATGACACGTTCAGATTTGGCAAAAATTCTTAGTCGTTTCATTTAAGTTGATTTAAGAGACGCCATGGGCGTCTCTTTTTTAAGATAAAGAAAGGATTTGATTGTTTAATGATGACAAGTGTGCAAGGTTCTTATCAAGAATTTGCAAGTGTGTTTGAGCGCCATAAGGATGATTATCCGACATTAAAACGTGCAGGTCGTATTTTAAAAGAGCCTACGGATGTTGTTGGACGTTCCTATCGTCGTGTGGCCGATATTTTAAAGAATAGGGATAAGGGTAACTTGTCTTTGACAGCTGAAGCAGGGACAGGTAAATCGACTTATGTGACTGGTTTTGTGTATTCTGAGGAAGCGAAACGTAATTCTATGTTTGGGATTTGGATTGATTGGATTCGATTAATGGAAAATCCTAATGGGGATAAGTCTGCGGAAATTCAGCGTGGGCTGTTGAATTTGTTTGATGAAGTTGAAGCTTATGCCCGTCGTTTTAATGTTATTCCTGTGATTATTATTGATGAGTTTCATAAGATTATGATGACCAATGAAGATTGTGCGGAAGATTTGAAGCCTATTTTGGAAAAATCTTCAAAATATGGGTTCCGTGTCATTGCCATTTCAACGTCTTCAGAATGGAATAAATGGGTGGCTGGTAACTTACCCTTAGACCAACGTTTTCAACGGTTGAATCTAGAAGAATTGACACGTGATGATACCATTATGGCCTTGATGAATCAGGTGGCTTATTATGGTTTGACAGATGTGACGTCACCACGTATTTATGGCGAGATTTATGATATTTCAAAACAATATCTTCCAATGAATGCACAACCACGCGCGTCTTTGGATATTTTATCGTCAATGATTGGTATTGTGACGGATTATCTTTATTTTGAAAATGGTGAGGAAAAAGCGAAATATTATTTACCTGAAGAAATGGGCTATCCAAGTGAGTATTTACTTAATCACTATGTGCTTGCTCAGGTGATTGAATCTCGTTTTAATATTGACATTGACCATAAGGTTAATATTCGTAAGTTGGAAAAAGATATTAAAACTCGTGTTTACGGTCAAGATTATGCCATTGAGCAATTTCTTGGCTTGGTTCAACGGGCACGTATGGGCTTTAATGATAAGACCCGTCCGCTGGCTTCTGTAATTTTTACAGGGCCTACGGGTTCAGGTAAAACGCAGTTAACCAAAGAAGTAAGTGCGGGTCTAGGGGTTAAATTAAGTCGTTTTGATATGACGCTTTATAGTGATCCGTCTACGGCTTTGGCTTTTGTTATTGATTTGGTTAAGGCGGCTTGGTCGCATCCTAATGGCATTATTTTGCTTGATGAAATTGAGAAATCGTGTAAAGAAGTGATTAACACCTTGTTTGCGGTGCTTGATGACGCTCGTTTGGCAGATGGGACGAACTCCGAGCGTGTGATTTCGTTTGCAGGAAATATCATTGTTTTGACGACAAACGTTGGGTCTAAGCTTTATCAAAGTATCAGTAAGACAGGTGCGGCTGTTGAAATGTCTGCTATTTATTCAGCCTTTGAAGGTGAAAATTTCAATGTGGCCTTGCTTGGACGTGTGGATAAGGTTATTCCGTTTATGCCTCTTACGATTAAGGTTAATGAACGTATTGTTAACTATACGCTTCGTGAACGTTTAGAGACGAGTGTGACGAAACAGCGTGATTATTTGGTTGATCCTACGGTTATTGGGCATATTATTCGCGATAAAACGCCTTCTGATAGTGAACGTGGGGGCGCTCGTAATATGAAACGTATTTTGTCGGATTATGTTTTAGAACCTTTATCCTTCTTTATTGACCGTCAAGATCCAAAAACGGGATATTTCCATGAGTTTCCTGTTGTCATTGGTATTAAAGGTCATGTGCGTCATAAATACCAAGACCAAGGGGATATTAATTCGGGAACGATTGTGTTAAAAGAATGTCATTCCTTTGCGACGGTTGATGCGGTGCTTGCTAAATTAGGGGAACTTCATGAGGTGACCTTTAAAGCGGATAAATTATTTATGCCGATTGATGATTATGCGTCTGCACAAGATTTATTGATTGCTTTTAATAAGGCTTATACGACACACGGTGTGACGCATTTTAAAACAGTTGCGTATTTCAATCAAGCTAATGAGGAAACTGAAGTGCTTTTAGCTAATGGCGATGATACTACGATTTAGTGATTCTTTAAGACAGTGCGCTTGGCGTACTGTCTTTTTTGTGCTAAAATAATAATATAACAGTTGTCAAGTAAAAACTGGATGACTATAGTTCTGAGTAAAGGGGGTCTGTATGGGCTTAAAAGATGCTGCTCGTGAAGCAGGAAAAAGCGCAGGTGGTGCCGTTGCAAAGGGTGCCAAAGACGCTGTTAAGAAGGGTGCTAAAGATGGTCTTGAAAAAGGTAAAGATGCCGCTTTGCAAGCTGCTGACCGTAAGTTAGCTGAAGGTAGTGACGAGTATCAAACGCTATCTGATGCCTATCATAAAGGTAAAGACGCTTATCAAAAAGGTAAGAAAGTTGCCAAGGGCGCTAAAAATGCGGTTAAGGGTGCTAAAAATACGGCTAATACGGTAAAGAATGCTTATGATACAGCTAAGGCGATTTACCATGGCGTTCAAGCAGCTGTTCAAGTGGCTCGGACGATGTCGTCGGCACAATTGGTGGCAGCGGCTGGTCAGGCGACTGTCGCGGGTGTTAATGCAGCGATTGGTTTCTTTTCAACGCCTGTTGGTTGGGTGACGGCGGCTGTTCTTGTAGTCTTATTATTGTTTGCTTTAGGTGGTAAAGATGGTGATTCTAAGGATGCGGCTAATGCCTTAAATACAACGGCATCAACAACGCAAATAGCGACTACGGCTGAAAATACAACAGAGCGTAACGGTCGTAAAATGCTTGTTTTAGACGGTTGTGCGACTAATGAAAAGTCTGAGAGTTCTGGTGGAACGTCTACAGGTAGTGGAGACGCGAGTGATGCTGACTGGACAAAAGAAGGAACAAAAGCTTATGAAAATGCGAAAAAGGTATTTATGGCTTTTGTTAATCATGGAACAACTGGTGAATTTGCAGCAGGTGTTGTTGGTTGGGTAAACTCTGAAGGTAGTTTTGATATTATTGGACGTGCCCAAGGACATTATGGCGGTGGCGAAAAGGATTCCATTAAAAATGGTGCTGTTCCTACGACAGGTGGTACGTCGAATACCCTTGGTGGTGGTGGTATCTTCCAATTTGACCCTTACACCCGTTATGCACCGTTAAATAGCCCCGATTGGGAAGACGCGGACAAGATGGTTGATTTTGTTCTTAAGGAAGTTGCTCGTGGTGACTGGATTCCTTCTCCGCACCAAAGTGTTTTTACAGGTGGTAAAACATGGAGTTTCCGTGAGGCTGCTCAGTTAACTAATCCAGGAGACGCTGCTTTTTCTTGGAATGCCTTTGAACGTGGTAATCCTGCTTATATTCGTGCAGAACAAAAGAAAGCGGATGCTGAAAAAGCGGCTCAAGTTTTCCATGCCAGTGATTATAAATTTGATGCAAAGAAATTTGATTCGTTTTTTGGAGATGCTGCCAATAAAGATGGTGGCTCGTCAGGATCTTCATCAAGTTCATCATCGTCTAGTGAAGATGAGTGTGGGGATTCTGATTCCGCAGGTGGGGGCGCTTCATGGGGTGAAGCTGATGGAACAGGTAGTGTGAATTATTCGGACTATAATGCTTGGCGTCCAGATGCTTTACCTGATGATTTGAAGAAATATGCCATTAATCCTGAATCGGTTGGGATGAAATTTGCAAGTGGTACGGGTTGGCAATATCCAGGAAATCAATGCGTTAACTTGACCATTTCCCTTATTTATGCGATTTGGGAAAAAGATGGTGGTCATCCAACAAACCCTGGTGGTAATGGTAAGGATATTGCGCCTGGTTATGCGTCTCAATTGGGTGGTAGTACCTCTGATACACCACATGCAGGTTCTGCTTTTTCATCTGATGAAGCGCCAGGTTATGGACATACAGGTGTTGTGAGCCATGTGTTTTCAAATGGAGACGCTTTGATCATTGAACAAAACTTTGCAGGTAAATCTGGGGAACAAAATGGTGAGAATTGTACATGGAATTATCGTTATTGTACAAAGAGCTTTTTGAAAGCTCATAGTTATAGTTTCTTTGATCCATCTTCTAAAGGCTATAAATTTGTTAGTGGTATTAAGTCTAAGTAGAAATCTATCTCTTTGAGATAGTTTTCTTTTTTTGATATAATAAAGGAAATAAATGAAATAACGAGGTATGTTTCTATGGCGAAAAAGAAACGTCGAAAAAATGATGGGTCATTATCAAAAGGTATGACTGGTTTGTTATTGATTGGAGTTGTATTTGTGGCTGGTTTTGTGCTTTGGGCAGTATTGTCATCAAAACCAAAATATAATTCTGAGCCTGAATATACGCCAAAAGTATCTAAGAAGGTGTCTCGACCAAAAGTTATTGAAAAATCGTCATCAATGCCTTCGTCATCAAAAGAGTCAACAAAAGATGAAGAAGATTTGAATGATATTGTTGGAGGTGCACAAGGCCGTATTAATAAGTATTTGGAACGTCAGGATAATCCGATTACGGATAGTGATCAAGTAACAGCTATTTCGTCTTATCTTAATACGGTTGTTGATTTGATTCAACGGAATAAAGACGCTAAAGCACCGCATGATTATGGTTTGGATGATAGTATGGGCTTGGCCATGCTTGATACGTTTAAGACAGCTATTAATGCAGGTTATAGTGTTGATAGTGATTCTGTTAAAGCGTATGAAAGTAAACATTCAAATGTCATTCAGTATACGTTTACGATGTCTCGTGATGGAAAATCGTCAGCTTTCTTTATTGGGAATTATTTGCCAAATATTGGAAAAGGGACTATCACACGTATGGAAGGTCATCTTGATAATGTTGCCTTTGAATAAGATTTAGGCTTGACATTTTGAAAGGGTTTTAGTATCATAAAGTTATGAACAATAATGTTTTGTTGTTCATATGCTTTGCGATGTTGTGGGCGTAGGTTGTGTGGTTTTTGTAAATACCTATGCTTATGGAAAGTCATCTTGTGGATGACTTTTTTATTTGTTCTTTTCTTGTCTTTTTGTTATAATGAAGCTACTTATAGACGAATTGAGGTTTTATCGTGACTCAGAAAAAAGAGATTAAACGTCGTGTAGATGTCAAACGGGTATTTTTGTCAATTGGCTCTGTTCTTTTGATTGTAATAGGCTTGGGTTTGTTTTTTGCCAATGACGTTCGTAATGTGGCCGTTAAGGAAAAAGCAAAGACCTTGCGTGTTGCAAAATTACCAAAGAAGGTTGTGCAAAAGCATCAGGAAGAATTGAAGCCTGAAGATGTGAGCTTTGATTTTTCGGATGCTCAACCGCCAACAGCGGCTGCTGTTGCTCAGACTTATCAAGAAGCGACGGCTGAAAAATTACCAACCGTTGGTGGGGTAGCCGTTCCTGATTTAGGGATTTCACTTCCCATTTTGTTTGGTGTTGATAACACGTCTTTGATGTATGGTGCAGGAACAATGAAACCTGACCAAGTTCAAGGTCAAGGGAATTTTGCCTTGGCTAGTCACCATGTGTTTGGAACAGGTGGTGGGAATTTGTTGTTTTCACCACTTATGCGCGCAAAAGTTGGTCAGATGATTTATACAACGGATACCTGTCAAACCTATGTGTATCGTATTACAGATATTTTTGAGGTTGATCCTTCGGATGTGTCAGTGATTGAAGATGTTCCGAATAAGAAATTGATTACGCTTATTACCTGTACGGATTTGCAAGCGACAAAACGCTTAGTTGTTCGTGGAGAATTGGTCGGTGAAGGCACTTATCAAGACTATGCGGGTTATTTTGCCTAATAGAAAGGATTTTTTACTTTGAAAAAAGACGTTAAACGCTATATTACTGTTGGGAGCGATTTGGTTGATGATTCGGTTAAAAAACCTATTGTTCTTAATGGTCCAAAATCACATGTGTGGTCTTATACCTTTTATGGACTGTTGATTGTGTTTTTGGTTGCTTTTAATTTGATGTTTTCGTTTTCACGTGTTTCTGGACGGTCTATGCAACCAACCTTACATAATAATGATTATGTTTTGTTTTTACGAACACATAAGGTGAAACGGTTTGATGTGGTTTCCTTGCGTGAACGATTGGTTGATAGAGGAAATGAGAAATTGATTGTTAAACGTGTGATTGGACTTCCTGGCGACCGTATTACTTCTATTGATGGTCAATTGTATGTCAATAATGAAAAGATTGCTGAAAAGTATTTAGATCCTCAATTTACGAAAATGTATAATCAGATGTCGTATACGATTACGGTTCCTAAAGGACGTGTCTTCGTTCTTGGGGATAACCGAGATATTTCGAAAGATTCACGCGCTTTGGGATCATTTAAAGAATCGGCAATCATTGGTGTTGAAATTTTTCATTTTAAAGGCTGGTTTGGTAGCTAAGACCAGTCTTTTTTGTTATACTTATTATATAGAGCTGTCAGAAAGGGTGACATAGAATGCTTATTTTTATTCTTTTGGCAGCGGTTGTTATGCTGGTTTTATCAGTTTTAAAAATGTTTCGATGGGCCTTTGCGGTTCTTGGCCTTGCGATTTTGTTTTATTTTGGATGGCTGTGTTATGTTGCTATGACACCGTATTTACCAATGATTTTTAAGGCTTGGTCGCAAATTGCAGATATTCTTGGAAAAGCTTTTTCAGAGATGAAACCATTTTTAGATGATGCTGGTCGACAGCTTAATGACCAGTTGCAGCGCTGAAGACATTAGAAATAGTGTCTTCTTTTTTTTGCTTTTTTTAGGGGCTTGCGTTATAATAAAGATAATTAGATTATCTAGAAAGATGAGGACTGTTGATGTCTTTGAAAAATATGTTAAGCGGATTGTTCCCTAAGCGAAACCTTGAAAGTGATACCTTTGATATTGATGATATTCGTAATTTTTCTTTAGCGGAACGTCGTAAAGAGAACCGTAAGAAATATCGTGATTCGTTGATTAAATGGACACTGATTGGCCTTATGGCGTCAGGGTTGGTTTTGACAGCAGGAACGGTTATTGTTCGTAGTTTTAATACGGCTACTGAAACGAAGGCTGTTCAAAAAGGAAAAGTTTCTGATGCGACTAAAGAAGGTAAGACGGTCGACGCGATTAATCAAGGAAAGTATCATTCTAAATTAGAAGAATTGACAGCGGCTAAGAAGAAACAAGCAGAAGCTGAAAAGAGTGCTAAAGAGGCATCTAAGAAAGCTCAGTCGGCACAAGCGAAAGCGGCTAAGGAAGCTGAAAAAGAAGATTTAGCGAATACAAAAGCTGATAATGAAACATTGAAGTCAACGGTTGATCAAAATCAAACAACGATTGCAAATTTGAAGTCTGAAAAAGAAGTGTTGACGGCTGAGAAAACACAATTGCAAAAAGAAAATGATGATTTAAAGTCTAAGGCGTCTGCGCTTGAAAATGAGTTGAAGACTTTGAAAGATCAACAGCAACAAGAACAAAAGCAAAAGGAGGCGACGGCGTCTAGTGGCAACTCGTAAGAAAAAAGGAACGCCTCAGAAAGACGTTCGTCGAAAAAAAGTAAAAGAGGAAGCGGTTAAGCGACCATTGACAAAATTGGAACGACAATTACGGGTGCTTGACCCTTCGATTCCAATGGCTCTTTATTTGACCTTGCTTAATCATGAGGAAGTAGCGTATTTGCGTGAAGATGACCAATCCATTCATGGTTTTTTGGTTGATTTGTCTGTGGATCAAGAATTATCTGGTTTCTTATTTTTGTCTATTCAACAACAATTGTTGTATGCCTATTTGTCCTTAGATAGTGATGTATTGATTCTTTTTCCATCTGTAGCGGCTGCTAAGGATTTTCGTTATGGTTTTAAGGAGCTTGAAGGAAGTGATGTGCTCATCAAATCTGAAGACTTTGAGTCTTACGAAGTATTTGCGCGTGGGACATTGCATGAATTGTTAGATCCTTATGTGCCACCACATTCTAAGAAGTCTTTGTCAGCTGTTGAAGTGGCCAATGAGTTTACACAATTAGGAACACTTACGGATGATGCATCTAAAGATGTGTCTAAACACTCACCTGACGTTGATTCGTCTGGTTCTGTCATTGAACCGTCAGACAAGACGATGACGAAAGTTGAAACGCCTGATATTGATGTTGAAGGTGATATTCCTCTTGATATGGTTGATGTCGATATGGGTATGGACGATTATTATGACGATTACGAAGGTTCTGATTATTCAGAAGGTTTGTCTGTTGAGGATTTAGCTGTGTCTGATAGTCTGTCTGACGATGAAACAATGGCTGTATCTTCAGTGGTGGATACCTTTGCGAAAACCGAGCCAAAGAAACGTTATTTGTTAGATGTCTTTGAAGAACAACGGTTTGCGTCAAGAGCTGAGATTCAATCGTATATGATTCGAACCTTGTTGATTCGTGCAGAAGCTGCGACGGCTGTTATTAGTAATTTGACGAAGATGGCGATGGCGAGTGGGTTGTCGGATGAAAAAGTTATTGCTAATTTTGTGAAGATGTCTTTGTGTAATTTGTTGAAAGAACAAGGCGACGTCATTGGTTTTGTGAACAGGGAGGTCTTTGACTAATGTTTAAACGTAATCGTAATATTGTTGTTAAATCTCAATTTAATATTAATGGCTCTCGTGGGAAATCTGTCGGGGGCTTTATTTCTGATTATGTGGCTAGGTCATCGGCAACCGATATGTCCATGGCTTATGATTATGCGAATTATTCGGATCCAGGCGATGGCGTTGCCTTTACTCTGTCTGATTTAGCTATTTCTAGGGATGCGACGCTTGCAACGGCTGACCATGTTGAAGATTTGTTTCAATCAGGTAATCGAGCGATTCAACAAATGGTTATTTCCTTTGATCCAGACTATTTAAAAGAGACAGGTCTTGTGTCTGAAGATTTTGTTTTGGAGAATCGTGGTGATTATGAAGGGGAATATGATGATGTTCGTCTTCGTTATGCGGTTCAAGAAGGTCTTCAGGCATTGGTTGATAATGAGGGCTATCGTGATGGTCGAGCGATTGCTGCGATTCAGCATGACACGTCACATCTACATGTGCATGCGGTTGTGTATGAGAATGCGGAAGCTATTAGTCGTCTTAGGGGATATGAAGAAAAGGGCGTTATGAAACAGTCATCGTTTGATCAGTTGTCTCATCGGTTGGATCGCACCTTGGAATTGACACGCTTAGAACAGACGCCTTGTCAAAAGCGCTTGTTGTTAGAGGATACGAAAGAAGAAGATACGGCATCTTATCTTATGGATGATGTGGAGTTGCCTTTGGTTGAGTCGCTTGATTTTAGTGAGTTGAATCAGTTTATGGCCTTAATTGAAAAGGAAAAAGAGGAAGAAGAGAAAAAAGAAAAGGAACATTATCTCAGCATGTGAAATAATAGACAATCAAATATGGTTGTTGTATAATGTAAATATAGACTAAAGTAGATAAGGAGGTGAATTTTTATGAAACTGACAAAAAAGTAGCGTTATATCCTAATCAAACAATGATGAAAGTTCTTGATGATTTGTGTGATTATCGTCGTTATTGTTGGAATCAGGGTTTGGAATTATGGAATGACCTTTATGATCAACGTGTTGAAATGGTTCCTGTTGACCTTCGAAAAAAGTCACAACAAGCTATTAGAGATAAAAATATTGTTTTTTCTGAAGAAGAACAAGAATTATTATCAATATTTCCATCGCCTTCACATCACATTGTTCAAAATATATTAGTTGCAGATAAAGCCGACTGGCAATATAATTTGTCTTCGCGTGTGTTACAGTTAGCTATTAAAGATTTGGCAAATGCATGGATTGCTTTTTTCAACAGTAAAAAACCTAAAAAGAAAGGTTCTAAAAAGAAAAAACGAAAAGTTGGAAAACCTTCTTTTCGTTCTAAAAAGAATCCAAAACAAGGTTTTAAGACTGATCGTGCGTCTATTAAAGATGGAAAACTCGTTTTAGACAAACCTCACAAATATAAAGACGCTTGGTATGGCATTCCTTTTAAAGGTTATGATTTACCTGATGGAAAAATTAAGCATTGTGCTATTACTAGAATTGGTGATTCTTATCAAGCAACAATTACAATTGATTGCCCTGAACAATCTTTACATAAAACAGGTGAGAAAACTGCTATTGACGCTAACGTTAATCATTTTGATTATACAGACGGTTCTTTTAAAGTTTTTTCAAAACGATTAGACCGTTTATATGCTCAAATTAAACATTATCAACGTTTATTAGCTCGAAAACGTCAAGAGAATGGCAAAAAAGCTACACGTTCAAAACAATATTTTAAGGTGAGAATCAAACTTCAAAAATGTTATCAACGTGTGACAGCTATTCAGAATGATTTACTTCATAAATTTACAACAATGATTTATCAAGCTTATGATACGATTGTTATTGAGGATTTAGATGTACAAGCTATGCAAATGCAAAAGAAAGCTAAAAATTTACATCGTTCTTTATTTGGTCGTTTTCGTCTTTATATGGAATATAAAGCTATTAAATTCAATAAAACACTTGTTTTGGCTGATCAATATTATCCGTCAACACAACGTTGTTCGAATTGCGGTCATGTTAAAACGGGTGATGAAAAAATTGGATTAGACGGCAATAAAAAACATGGAACAAAACATAATGAATATATTTGTTATTCATGTGGTTTTGTTGCTGACCGTGATCAAAATGCTGTATTGAATCTGCTAGCATTAGTTTAAATATATTTTATTGGAGGCTGGCTCGGTCTCTGAAGATAATGGTCATTATCTTCTTGATGTGTTAGGAGATTACCTCTGTCATTATCTGCTTTTTGCAGATGTGGGAATGTAATTGATGACGAACATGAGAAAAAAGAATCATCTGCCATTGTTTAGAGGTGATTTGTCAATGTTTGATAACTTTTTTTAGAGTAGATAATAGTTATGTAATTTAAGATGATTAGAAAGGATTTATTCCATTCATGACAAAGTATATTGTTATTGTTGAAAAGAAATCGGCACGTGAAAACTTTGCACGTGCCTTGGGTGGTACAGAAGGAACATTGCCTGATGGTAGTGAGTATGTATTGTCCTTGCCTTTGAATGGGCATACTATGACTTTGCCTGAGCCTATTAAAGTGGCTAAGGCCGGTTGTGAAGATAAGATTGGAGGTTTTCGAGATGTTGATGTCTTGCCTTGGTCTTATGATGATTTTGATTTTAAGAAAAAGGTCTTTATTTCGGCTGCTAAACGTGATGTTGTCATGAACATCAAAACGTATTTGGATAATGGGTACGTTCCTGTTGTGGCAACTGACCGAGATTCTTCAGGTAATGGGGATCTTATTGGTATGGAGATTTTGGATATTCTTAATTATAATGGTCCTATTATGCGTGATGAACATGCGTCAGAAGAAGAAGCGGATATTCAGTATTCGATGTCTCATTTGCGTCCAATTACTCGTAATCACATTCCTTATTTGCGTGCAAAAGTGCGTCAAGAAATGGACTTTATGTCACAATCTTTAACGCGTCTAGCTGCAAAATCATTGTCAGAAGATGGTTATCGTATTAGTGCGCCACGTATTGGTGGTTTGCAATCGGTAATGCTTCTTTCGGTGTATAAACAATTAGAAGCGATTCGTAAGTATAAACCATCTTCGGTTTATGAATCGCGTTATAAATTTGGGGATTTGTCATTAACGCATAAGGGTGAAGATCAATATCCTGATGAAGCGACATGGAAAGCAAGTGTTTCTTTGCCTGAGACATCTGCCGTTCGTTTGGTATCTAAAAAACCAGTATCATCAGCGCCTGGGAAACCGCATACGCTTGACTCGATTTCAGGTGAAGCGGCTAAGATTGGTATTTCTGGTTCTGATGTTTTGCCATTGATTCAGGCTATGTATGATAATAAGTATTTGTCTTATCCTCGTCCTGATGCGCGTATGGTTATGGAAGAAGAGTTTGATAAGAGTTTAGGTAAATTGGATGAGGTTTTGACACTTCTTGACTTGCCTAAAGAATTGTTTACACATCGTCAAGCCCGTTTCAAGACACACGTTGTTCCAACGCCTAAGACCGATAAGGAAAAAGAAAATTCTAAGATTTCTCATGGGGCCTTGCGTTTTGGATCTAAAGTACCTAAAGATTTGCTTGAACTAGATAAACAATTTGGTAAGGGTGCGTCTGCGCTTTATCGTGTGATTTGTGAAGCTTATGTGGCAATGTTTTTAGAAGATACGGAATACATGCAATATAAGTATGAAACAACGGATACGCCTTATCCATTTACAGGATCTCTTCGTCTTGTAACTAAACAAGGTGGTATGGATGCTGAAGCAGACGTGAGTGATGTAGCTACGACTTTGCCTGATGTGAACTCTCGTGCGACTTTGTATGGTCACGAAGTTAAGTCTAAAAAACCTACGGCACCGACACGTAAATGGTTGGCTGATCTTCTTGAACGTGAGAATATTGGTACGCCTGCGACACGTGTGCCTACGCTTGACCGTATGGTTGCGTCTAACGGTGATCGTCAAGCCTTGGTTGAAACGAAAGGTAAGTTGACTTTGACACCACTTGGTGTTATTTCGGCTCGTTTTGCGGAACAATTGTCGTTTGTGACTGTTGAAGGTCGTCATATTTTCATTAACGCTCTTGATGATATTCATTCAGAAGCTGACTTAGACGCTGTTCGCCAAAAGATTTTGGAACTTCTTGAGGAAGATGTCATGACGATGAAAACAGCTAAAGTTGACGCGTCTGATTTGTCTGTGAATCGTTCTTACGTGGCTGAGTATCATGGGGAACGCATTACACTTCCTCGTGTGTTTGCAGGTCATGAATTTACAACAGGTGAATTTGAAAAATTGTTGGCTGACGAAGAAATTTCTTTTGATGGGGTGACGAAGAAGAAAGAAAAGATGACCTTTGTTGTTCGTATTGGTGATAATGAGTATGAGGGTAATGTTCGTAAGGGTATTGTGCTTGTACGTGCGCTTAAAGCTGGTCGTATTCCTTGTGAATGGGATGGTAAACAAATGTCCTATAAAGGTTCTTATGGGTCTCATGAGTTTACCAAACTTGAGAATGATAAATTGCAAAAAGGTGAAGAAATTACTTTTGTGATGCATTCTGACAATGGGGATTCAACTGAGGTTACTGGTAAATTGATGCTTCAAACCTTTGTTAATGATAAGAATGAATCGATTGAATATCTTGGGTTTAAGGTGACGAATAAGTCAGGCTATATTTTTGGAACATGGCAAGGCCGTGAGATTTCATATAAGGGTAAATATGGTTCGCATGTGTTTACGGAAGCTGAAAACCAAGCCTTGCTTCGTGATGAAAAGATTACCTTTCAGTTTACGGCTCCTAATGGAGACACGATACCAATTACAGGGAAATTGATGGATCAGGTCTTTATTACGGATGATAAACGTGAAATTCGTTATGTTGGTTTTAAAGCGGAACGTCCTGACAATCCTGATTATGTTCGTGGTATGTGGCACGGTAAAGAGGTATCGGTGAAACGACTTTTTGCAGATTATCGCTTCAGTGATGAAGAAATGGAAAAATTGTTCCGTGATGAGTATGTGACCATTACCTTTACAGCGAAATCAGGAAATGAGATGACGGTAACTGGTAAGTTGAGTTTACAAACCTATCAAGGGCGTTCGAGTGTCCGTTATACGCCTGAGTTTGACAATAAAAAAGGAAAGAATGATGGGGTATTGTAATGGGAAAAACTGATTTTTCAGATGCAAAAGTATTGTTTTTGGAAAAAGGCTTTCAATTAGACGGTGTTGTACAAATGCAAAAGAAAGAGATGCATTTGTTGACACAATTTGGTCCACGGGTGTTGTCGTTTGATGACTTAGATGATCGTTATGTTAATGCATTAAACGAGTTGGCTAAGGATGTCAAACAAGATACGCTTTATTTGGATCGTGATGTGTTAGAGGGTCTTGATGGGCAGACCCTTGCGACAAAAAAACCAGCTTTGATGACGCTTCCTGAACGTAGTGTTGGCGAAGAAAATCGTGAGAAATCACGTCAGCAATATTATAATCGGATGCGCTTGATTTGTGCCGCTGTCGATGAGTTTAGGGAATCTGGATTAGCACCCTTTTCAAATGAAGAAGACTTTTTGTATGATATTGCTAATTCTATGTCCTATACACATGAATTTGAACGTCCTGTTGAAGTTTTAGATAAAGCTCTTGAGACTTTGTCTAAAACAGAATCCTTGACGTTGAAACGTTGATTGAAACAGTCCGTATGGGCTGTTTTTTTAATAAAACAAAAAAGCCAATTTCCAAGGGAAATTGGCGCAGGCTCAAGAAAGCCGCTTTTGCGTTAGCAAAAGCGGAGAAATCAAAAATAAAAAGTTATTTTTGATTATTTCCAATAACTGTCATCATTGACGATGCGACGAAGTTCGTCACGAGCGTTTGTGTTTTGCGTCGGTTGATGCTGGTTTGCACGTTCTTTTTCTTCTTGAATCATTTCTTTATCTTTATCGCTAACGTCGTAGGTGACATAGATAACCGCTGATTTGACTGTTTTTTCTTTTTTAAGGTTGTTTGATGCTATGGTAACGGTTAAGTTGTTTTCTTCCACTTTAGTAACTTCAGGTGTGAGTCGTGTTTTATAAATACGAGCGTCTTCAGACGTAAAGTTTTCAACAATGATTGGAAGGGTGTATGTTTCTTTTCCTGCATTGGTACCGTTTACCTTAAAATAAACGGTAGCTTCATTGGTACTACTATGGATCGGAAGGTCTTTGGCTTTGATTTCTGGTTTCTCAGTGTAACTATTAAGGGTCAATATCGTGTTATTGGTATTAAAGTCTGATAGTGATGCTGTGTAGTTTTCTGTTTTTTCAAAGCGTGTTGTGAGATTGTTTGTGTGAGCGTCAATGTGATAAGGTGTGATATCGTTATCTCTTGTCATAATACCTATTAGAAGAAGCATACTTGGGATAAGGGCAAAACTTAAAAAGTAAACGTTTGGTTTATCCATGTTTCCTTTTATTAGTACGCTACAAATAAATAGAGCAACTATGAGGGCTGCATAGATAAGGAAAGCATCGTCAGGGTTAAAGCTTCTAATAAGATTTGCGAGGAAGGTGTTGATGGTTGTGAAAAATTCTATCATATTTAGTCATTTCCTGTTAAGGCGTTCCAGATGTTAATAAAGAAGTTTTGAATACTTGTGAAGATGTTTTGAAGGACGTTTTTACTTTCTTCAGGATTGATGGCATTTTTGAATTTTGAAGAGAGTTTGTCATATGTGTTTTTACTAAAATCTTCAAGTTGTTTGGTAACTTCTTTAGAATCAATGGCTGATGAATTTTGATAGACGTTGGCGAAAGATACAAGATTGTTGATTTCGTTGTTTGATAGAATATCACCGATATTATTATCAGATAAGGCTTTTTTGATGATGTTTTGGACATCTGCATCTGAAGCGGTTGTACCTTTCTTATCTTTATAATCTGCAAGATCTTTTTTGATTTGTGCGGTCGCAAGGTCGAGCGCTTTAGGGTCAAAGTTAGATTGGTCTTTGTGATTTTCAGCAATATTATTAACAGTATTTAGTTCTTGGCTAGCCGCTTGGGTTCGTGTGTTGTCGATAGCTACACCGTTTGCAGAGAGAGCCTTATAGACACCGACAAGAGCTGATTCGCCTGTAACTTTTTTGACAGATGCGACATCAATAGCTACGTCTGTAGCGCCTGCAGTGATAGCGGCGTTGGCGTATTGGCTTTCTGTGACTTGAGTGATGTTTTGTGGGGTCTTAATATCGACAGTGACACCTTTTCCTTTGTTTTGTTTTTGGACGAGAACCGATGAGAAAAGAGAATTGTTAGAGACACCTGGCTGATTAAGGTAGGTGTTGAAATCGTCGCCAGAGTTGACTTGACGGTTGACGTTATTGATGTTTGTGATATGAAAGGCTTTATTGGTTTGAAGGACTTCGTTGTCAGATAAGCCTGCGCCATAGACAAGGGTTGGTTTTCCCCACATTTCGTTGATAGTATCTGTTTGAATATCAGCGTGAGCTAAGATGGGTGTTGAGAGTAATAGTCCTAATGTTGTTAAGGTTAGTGTTTTTTTAAGTTTCATAAGTTTTTTCCTTTTTTGTTTTATTTTATGTTTTTTATGATTAAATGTAAAGGAATTACTGTTTTAATTGCCAGAAGGTTACTGGCTTTTTGTTGAATGGTTTGATTGGTTTTTTAATAGATGTGAAAAAGATCACATAAATTGTGTTCGTGTGAGTGGTCGTGAGTGGTTAAGGCGTTGAATGGCTTGAGGAATGGTAAAGGTATCACCTAGTAATTTTAGTTGTTTTGGGTTTTCAAAAGACCATTTTCTAAATTGTGTTAACGCGTCAGCGATTATTTGTCTGTGGTCAAAGGCAAGGCTGATGGATTGATTGTCAATTAGAAGTTCTGATTCTGTAATGGTTGCCCATTTGATAGGTGATTGAAAGGGAGGGGTATTGTTGGGGTTTTGAAAAAGAATGTGTGTGTTTGTGATTGTCCAGTCACGGGGATCTCGATTGGGATTGTTGTAAAGTTTTAAGGGCTCGATATCTGAAAGATTAATGTCGAGTGTTGTTTTTGTTTTTGTGATACGTTTGACGGCTTGTTTAGTGGTTTCATTTGGAAAGACAATGCCACCAGGGAGACTATAGAGACCTTTGAAGGGCGGTTCTTTTCGTTCAATAAGGGCAATTTGGAGACGGTTGTTATTGTATTTGAAAAGAAGTAAATCGGTGCTGTATACGGGTTTTTGTATGGCCACGATAGTGTCTTCCTTTCTATAGATAGGTGGCTAGGTCTTTACGTTGGGCTGGTGAGAGTTGGTGTTTATATGTTTTGAGCCATTTACGTTGTGCGTCTGTTGGTTCTTTGAGACCGATATTGGCACAATCTACATGTTTGTTTGTAATTGGCGAGACGGCACATGTGAAATAGATGGCAGCCTCGTCATTGGTAATGTCACGATTGAAGGCGACGTTTTTGTGGGTACCATAGATACATTCGTAAAAATGACCTGTGCTGTCTAGCCAACCTGTGAACCCTTCGTTGTCTTTGAGGGGCCGTTGTGGATGCTCTTTGATGGCGATGATTTCGTCTGTTGGATCAGGGTAGTAGCCACCGATTTTATTAACATAAAGGACACCTTGTTTTATGAGTGTTTCTGCAGGTGTGGGGTTTTGGCGTAGCATGCTTGTAAGAAGGTCAAGTGAATGTGCAAGGCGTTGTGTGAGGGCGGTTGTTTGCCAATCTTCAAGGTCGTACATGAAGGCGTGGTCTTCGGTTTTGACGTCTTCGTTGGTTTCGTCATTAAAAATGACGTTTTTGTCTAGGACGCGGAACCAACCGTCAACGCGGTCGGTTTTAATGTGAGCGTAAGTGGGCATGAGTTTTCCTTTCTATGAGATAGGTTTGATGTTTGAAATAATAGTGTTGTTATTGACTGTTACGTATTTGTAGTTTTTGTTCGATGAGAAAAGGCGTTACTTGGAATTGTTTGGCAAGTTTATGGATGAGTTGTTTTTTGTTTATGGTTGTTTGTTTTGTGTGAGTCAGTGCAATTGAAAAGATTTTATTTGGTAGTAGAAGTTGTCTAGCATTGGCGTTATTCGCCCAATTTATTTTTCTTTCGATAAGTTTTTGATATTCGGTAATTTTATTTTTGAATATTTCGTTATTTTCAACTTCTTCTAGGAGTTTAGTAGTGATTTCTTTTCTGTTGAATATACGATTAGCGATGGCTTTTGCAATAGCAAATCGTTCATTTTCATGGCTCATCAAAACGCTTAAATGAATGGTGTTCTCGCCATATTCATCTTCAGTGTAACTTGGAATAAGATTTAGACGGTCAGCGATTTTTTCAATAGGGACAGCGTCCGTTTTAGGGTTGATTTTGATGTCTGAAATAACGACGTTAGCCTTTTTGAATTTTTGTTGTAACTCTTTTGGAAGGGCTTCAAGATATGATAGTTTTGTCATATGTGGACTTCCTTTCCTTAGTTGTGTTTGATGTGTCTGAGCGCATATTGGATGCTGTGATTTAAATCGGCGATAAAGTTGTCGTAGGTTTGGGCAACGTTGATTGAGTCATAATACTGGAGATATGGTTTGTGTGCGGTATCTGAATATTCGATAACACCGATACGGACGCATGATTTGTCTACAATTGGTTCGTCGTTGCCCATTTGGCTAACAGATTTGTAAATAACGATACAGACACCTGGGTAGACGCTATTGAGGTAGTCAACGGCTTGATTGAAGCGTTCTTCAAAGAGCGTCTGACGGGTTTTTAAGTAGGCTGCGAAAGTGTTGTCTATGGTCATAGGTTAATCCTTTCTAGTTATTGATGAGCATGTGCATGGCTTGACCTTTTGCACGTCGTAAGGGCTCTAAAGGGTCGTCTTTTGAAAATGGAACGTGAACGGTTTCTAAATAGAAGTCAACGGTTGCAATGAGTTGTTCTAATTCTTGTTTGGACTTTGCGATGTCTTTGCCGTTTAATATGGCGTTTTGATAGCCTTTTTGGCGGGCCGTTAGACCGTCGATAAAGGCTGATACAGTGATGTCAATAGTAGTTCTGGTGTCCATGTACGTTTTTTTTCTATGATTGAATGAGGTTTAGTTGACGTCCAAAGGTTTTAGCAACAGGTAGTGGGACGCCAAAGTGTTTAGCGACTTGTTCCATATCGGCATAGTCATCATCGTCTGTGTAGTCAAAGACAAGGTTTCGGAAATCGTCTTCGGGACAGAGGATGGCTGCGCCTAATATATTGGCTTCAAACATAAGTTCGTTAGCGTTTCTGCGATAGAGGTTGTAGGTGTTTGCGACGTGCCCAAGTAGGATATGGGCTAGGTCGATAGCCATACGAAAACGCTCTTTGGGTGTTGGATTATCCGTTACGATAAAGGTGTAGTTTTTGTTATCGTAAGTGACCAAAGGTTCTTTTGGTAAGTCGTCAACTGTTTTGAGTGTGATGTCCGAAAACGAACCAATAAGCGTTACGATATCAACAGGAATGGTTGGTTTGAGCTTTTGGTGGAGCTTTGTGGCAATTGGACGGTAGATGTCAGGGTCAATATACATAGCGGTTCCTTTCTACACAATGGTTGTTTTGGTTTGCCAGTTATTGATATTTTGGATCATGTCTTTGAGTAAAGGATAGAGTTGATTGAAGTCTGTTAGGGTGCGTGTGTCACAAATGGTTTGACTAACGTCGTCATCGAAACTGTAAGTTTTGAGTGTTGTTACGTCGTCAAGATTGATGATAAAGCCGTCTTTACAAGTGTGTGTTGTTTTTTCTGCTTTTATGATGATTTGATTTTCGCTTTGTTTATTGAATGATACGATGATATTTTCATCAGTGAGTTCAATGGGATTTAATAAGCGTTTTGCGTCATAGGCTTCTTTGTAGTTTAGTTTTCCGTCTAGTTGGTTGATAATAGCAATAGCGGTGGTGATTTCTTCTTTAACGTCCGTTAATGTACGTTTTGGGAAAATCGTATTGATAGAAATACGTGTATTCGAATAGTTTATTATTTTGTTTTGTGTAGACGATTTTAATATTTGGCATATTATTGATATCCGTCGTGCACTCAATAGCTAAATCATCGATGGTTCTAGCAAAGGCTAATAGTTCTTTGAAAAAGTCTGTGAATTGTTGGTGGCGCTTTTTTGATTTGATAGCAATCTTTTCTTCGAGATAACTTTTTTCTAGGTTGAGCTGTTTGTCGATAGCTTTAAGTTTGTTTTCGGGTTTTTCATCGTCACGGTCAAGTCATTCTCTAAGTTTTACAAATTGGTCTTCCATTTTTTCAATTTCTGCGTTAGTCTCTTCGTCTGAGATATTGTATTTGTCTGTCATGTGTTGTTGTTCCTTTCTAGTGAACGATTCCGAGAGTTCTTGCGCGGTGTTTGAAGACGTTGTCATTTACTTGTAGTAGCTCAGCGACTCGAAGTAGGATGTCATAGTCTTTTTTTTTGTATTGTTTGACGTCCGCTTCTTTGACACCCGTTTTGGGGTTGGTGTATTTGATAATGTTGTATTGGGGCCTCATTTCTTCTTTGATGAGGTGGATGATTAGTTTCTCAGGCATGAGAAGTTCATCAGCCAGTTGTATAGAGGCCCTGTCATGCATATTGATACGAGCCTGCCAATCACCCTCACGAATATTTTTATAGTTGGTTCGTGTTTTCAAGAGGATATATGCAATAGAGCGCATGTCTTTTCGACGATTGGTTGTGAAACTATCATTGGTATGTGGTTTGATTTGACGAGCGTCGGTATCAAATTCGGTATCTAGGTTTTCGTTATAGGTGATTCCTAAGATGTTAGCGATAACTTCAGGCTTAATCATAGGGCTTTTGAGTTCGGTATTATTAAAGTCTTCGTTATTGATAAGGTCAAGAATGTCTTGTGGATAAATGTCTTTGAAAGTAGTCATAACGGTAGTATTTCCTTTCGTTTAGATTAAAAAAGAAAACCTAAGGTTTTAGGCCTTAGGCTTTCGTAGGTTTCATTCGTAGAAATCTTCACTGACGTCGTATTTGTCTAGCAGTGTGATGTAGAAGGTGTCTTCGATGATGTTGCTGTGTCTTGGGTATTGATTGATTCTGAGAATGGTGATGTCTTTTTGACCTTGTTTTTCAGGATGGGAGCTGATATTTGTATAAACGTGGATACAATCGTCAGCGTTGTTGTAGTCACTAATGTTGTAGTTGAGAAGTTCAATGAGTTGTTCTTTTTGCCCTTTTGTGGCGTGTGTGTTGTGCGCTGTCTCGAGAAATTCTTGGAAACTGATGTCGCCTTCTTCGAGAGCTTCTAGCAAGCTATCGTCGAGCCTTTTGGTTTTGATTGGCTCATTTACGGTAACGATTGCGGTTGGGTCGTCTTTTTGAAGGATGTTTTTCGCTTGATTTTCGTCTTTAGCGTAAACTTCTTCAAATGTCGTAACGGTTTTTGTGACTTGATAGACTGGCATAAGTTGTCCTTTCTGTGTTAATTTTGTTCTTCTTTAAATGTAACGTCGCCTGTGAAATCATCAGCAGTTAAGATAATTTCTTGGTTGCGGTAGCGGTCTTTGACATTTTGAATAGCTTCTTCAAGAGTTTCGGCTTGCGTTTCAACAGTTGTTTTGAGCACTTCAGTGATTGAGATATTAAAGGTTTTCATAAGTCAGTCCTTTTCTTCAATGCTGTTAAGTTTTGAGGTATCAATCCCATGGTCTTCAAGCGTTTCTAGAACGTCGTTTAGAAGAGGTAATTCGTCTTGGACGTCCAAGTCAATGCCATGGAAATGGTCACGGCTAAGACCATAAACGGCTTTTGGTGTATAGTCGAGCCATTGACGTCCTTCTTGGATAGCGACGCGATGGATTGGTGTTTGGTCATCAACAAAGATGTCTTTTTCAAGGGTAATACCCATAAGTGAGCCGCCACCGTGGACGCTGTCAAAGAGACCAAAGGTTGTTGACTTGTGGATAATAGCACCTTCTTTGCGACAAAGAGCCACAATAGCATTCCAATCGTTACTGTTAGGGATGGCAACGAGTTGATAGTCACTCAAGTCAGACATGTCGTAGAGTTCGTCGTAAAGACTTTCGAGAAAAACAGACTCTTGACGTTTGTCTTCATTGTGAAGGTCGTCTTCGGTATAACCTTGCGTTCCAAGGAGCCATTCAATAGGGGTTGAAACAGTTTTATTGTCTTGATTGTAGCGTTCTTCGATAGTACCGTAGTCGTCATCCCAATAGCCACCGAAAAAGATGGTTAAGTCTTCAGGGGTTGAGTGTTTGAGTAAGTCTTTAGCACCGTAGTCGAGGTCAACATATTCGGTAAAGAGTTCACGGTAATAGTCACAAAGGTCTGTTGGTCCGCAATCAAAGAAGTTTTCTTCCTTTTGATTGGTCGCTTTGATAAAGGCTCGGATGGCGTCAAATTCAGGACACCAATCGGTATGTTCAAGAATGTAATTGTTGACAAGGGTTTCAATTGGCATCTTGTATTCAACGGCGTCTTTGACGAATTTAGCCATACGGTTAGCTGAAAATTCGTCGTTGTAATCGATATAAAGGGCTTCTTCAAGCTTGCCGTTGTAGTGACTATCGAGAAACGCAACGAAACGGCTTTCACGTTGGTTGTCTGCGATAGTGAAGTCAATCGGTTGATAGCCCTTGTCGATTAACAAGGCGTTAAGTTTTTCAGGTTGGCCAACGAGGGTTTTGGGCCGGTTGTGTTCGGCGAGGAAATCAGCTAGGTCTTTGTCTTTGGTGATTTTACGGTATAAGAGTGGCATTAGCGCTCCTTTCTAAAAGGGTTTCGGTGGTTGAGGCAGTTCAGCCCAATAAATGGTGTCGACGTCGTAGTTGGTGTCAAAGGCGGGGCAGCCGATGCCGTCACTGACCCATTGGTCAATTTCAATAATGTCCCTGTTTTCGACATATACGAGGACAAATTGCTCATCGAAGGGTGTTGGTCCTTCCCAGTGGTAGGAAATAGTACCTTTACCATATAGGTCGTCGTATTCTTCTTGTTCTTCAGCCGTTAATGGACGTGTAGTCAGTTTGTTCCATGTGATTGACGTTGGGAGAGTTAGTGTGTTTGACATTGGCTGTCCTTTCTAAGTGACCCAAGGACGTGTAAAACGTCGTCAAGGTCAATGTAGTCTTTAACGGTAGGATTTTTCGTTTGTAAAATGGCTTCGTATTGTTTACGAAGGTGGTCACCCATTTCGTTGAAGAAGTTTTGTTTACTTTTAGACAAACGGGCAAAAGCCGTGTCGTAATCTTCAGGTAGGAAGTAGGCGACGCAGGGTTTGGTTGGATCGTTGGTCAGAATAAGACGTGATGTGATTTTTGGTTGCGTTGGATAGTAAATATCCCAATCGACATACCCATAATCCTTACAGAGCGTTGTCTTCCCCATGCCTGGAAAGGCATAGATGTAGATAAAGTCAGGCATAGTGGTTTTCCTTTCAGTTAAACGGTGTAAATAACGAGGTCGATATTCCAATCAGGCAACTGTTTAGGGTCGATAGTGTCTAAGTCGACGATACGTTCAATAAGCGCTTTTTGATGCGGGTTGATGTCGTCGTCTTCGTCAAGATTTTCGTAAGCTTCTTCGAATTTTTCCCAAAGTTCATCCTTGGCGTTTTCTTCGAGTGTTTTCGTATCAAATTCTGAGTAAAATTCACACTCTAAGGATGTCACGTAACCGCTACTGTGTGTGGCTGTTAGTTTAGCGTTCCATAGGGTGTCGATATCACCTTGTTCGAAATAACGGTTGATGATGTCATTCGCGTCATTTTCGTAAGGAATGGCGTCCGCGGATTCAAGATTGTCATTACCGTCAAAGGTAACGAACTTGCTGCTAATGCGATAATCCCCAAATGCAGCTGCTTGGACGGCTTTGTAAGGGTTGCCTCTGAAGAAAAGGTCGAAAAACTCTTGGTCGTTAGGATAATAGTTAGCAGCGTCTAGCTCGTCGATGTTGTTTAGCGTGTTGTAAACAGACCTGAGGCTTGAGAAAGTGTCAACAATATAGAGATATTTGTAGAAAGTTTCTGTTCGGTCTTCCGTGGACATGTCGTTGAGCCATAGACAGATGGAATTGTACTTGTCGTAATACAAGTCTAAAGACTCGGCTTTGTCTAGGTCGAAGTCAATAGCGTCAAGGTCTTTGGCGTCATTCAATTCTTCAAAGGTCAATTTGTCATCGTCATGTAGGTTTAGGACAAGATGCATGAGGGTTTCCTTTCTTTAGATAAGCGCGTCGTTAGCAAAGAGCAGGAGCGCTAGTTGCGCACGTGCTGTGAGGTTAGTTGCCGTTGTGGCGATGGTTTTGGCTTCGTCTTTAGATACCCATTGGTACTTAATGACTTCGCCTGAGCCGAGGTCCTGGTCGATGTGTTTGGTTTCATCGACGACGAGAATAACCGGTTGGACTTTTTCATCACTCATACCAACGGATGAATAGGTTGCAGGTAATGTTTTGGCGTCAAGAACAGTAGTGTAGCCTGTTTCTTCTTGAAGCTCACGTTTGGCAGTTTCTATGGGTCTTTCACCTGGGTCAATAAGTCCTGCGGGTGTTGAGATAGTCCAACCGTTGACCGGATAGCGAAACTCATGAGTGATGAGCATTTGACTGTGGTCTTTGTTGAGTACAAAGATGGTGACAGCATCAGGGTCTTTGCGTGAACGATTGGGGTTGTAATTAGGGTCGCGCGAGACGACGTCGTAAGATTTGATATTACCGTCATCCGTTTGGTATTTGGACCTTAAGAAGAAGAGGTGAGACCCTTTAGCACGCATGATGGTGCGAATGTGTTTAGGCATAAGTGCTCCCCTTTCTATTTTTCTTTGATTTTGTCAGCGACGTAACGGAGATAGTTGGCAAGAGCGTTCATTTTGTCTTTATCTGTTCCGATAGGTTGTTCTTCATCATCGTCTGTGATTTCGTAGATTTCGGTCTTAGTGTAAGCGTCAATGGCTTGGTCTAAGATAGAGACGATACTGTCGTATTCAGACGACATGATGTCTTCGTAAGCGCGGCCTGTGAGGCCTTCGTTGTTGTCGCGGAGCATTTGTTCGATAGTTTCTTGAGCAGTCATAGTGGGTTTTCCTTTCTAAAGCAAGCCTTTGGCTTTGAGTAGGTTGGCGAATTTTTGACAATCGATGAGGTTCTGATTGGTTGGTTCGGTGACGCCGAAGTCAACAGTTAATTTGAGCGGTTGGTTTTGTGTGTCCGTCATTAGACCCAGGTGGTTGATAAAACAATCGTAAGTAGCTTCTAAGTCTTTGTTAGTTGCTATTTCTACGAGCTCTTGATAAAAGGGTAGATTTTCAAAGCCTTTGTAAGCGTTTAGCGGATAATTTTGGTCGGTGCTATCTTGAAAGTAGAAACTTGCGTCGTAATAATCTGTGAGTTGGTTTTGAACGGGTGTTGTGAAACCATGAGGTACACCTAGTAGCTGATAATCAGACCAGTAGTATAAGTCTAGGCTGTGGTGTTTAATGGCTTCTAGAACGCGAATAAGGGGCGGATTTGAGGGGTCTGTTTGATGAATACGGTCAATAAGGTAACTGTTCGCTAAAGACAGTTGATAGTTGTGATTCGTTTCAGTTAAGTGGTTGACGATTTTTGTGAGGTCTTCAATGGTTTTGATGTTTGTTTTAAAGTCGAGATAAAGACGATAGGACATAGGTTAGTTTTCTTTCGTTTTGTTTGTGAACCAACGGTCAGCGTAGTTGATGAGTTTTTGATAGGTATCAAAGGTTTTTGTTTCTTCTTTATGACAGTCGAACATTGTTAAACGGTATGTGTTATTGTCAGAGGCAATAATAATGGCGTAATCGGGAGCCATACCTGTATAGAAGCCAATGTTGTTGTCAATGTCGGTATCGCGAACGAGTTTCCACTTATCCATAAGTTTCATAAGATTGTTGAGTTCACGTTTGGTTGGCGCTGTGGCATAGTAAGACGTTCCGTATTCGTCGGCATGTTTGTTGAAAGCAACATATTGATGATCTTCGTGAGCGAGTACAGTGAGGTTTTGTTCGTTGTAATCTAAGATATCATATTCCTTGAGAAGTAAGGCGGCTGTATAGACAAGCGGGTCTGAAATAACATAGTCACCGTTAGGGATAAAGAGCGATTCGATGTCATCGTCTTTAATCCAACTGTAACCCTTGCGATTCGTATCGGTATCATTGAAGTAGAGAATGACGATTTTGCTGGTATGGTTTTCAGAAGCAAGTGGATTGAGTTCGAAGTAAGCTCTGATATTGGTGATACCCGTTTCTTTAATGGCGTGTGTGATGGCTGTTTCGATAGGGTCTTGATTGTCTTCGATGGTCGTTGTCATAAGCGATTCATGACCATCGTCTGTTTCTTTTAGCATGACGTAGCGGTAATATGGGGTGATGGCTACAGGAATAA
>ERZ773203.279-NODE-279-length-27857-cov-15.620135_pt1 | contig 27857 bp, 21 predicted proteins | sample MGYA00580529_ERZ773203 | MGnify/ENA primary metagenome ERZ773203 (study PRJEB29015, sample SAMEA2738176) | human oral metagenome | biome: human oral; feature: human-associated habitat; material: saliva | place: China | collected 2177 ... | reverse complement strand
TTGGAGGGGTCTGGGTTTTTCGGACCGTTTGTTTTGAGAGGGTTGTTCTGAGTAGTCCCGGCTGCTTGTGGCCGGACAGAATGGATGACAGATCCATCAATCAACGGAACGGGACAAGCGTGATCGCAATCGCCTCGACGGCTATCACTCTGGCACTTGTTTTCTACACGATCGGTGTCTTTACTGAGCACCGTGCGGGCACGCTCAAGCTCGAACACATCATCTTCTTCTACATGGGCCTGGTCTTTGACACAGCGGGAACTGCGGTTATGTCTGTGATCGCACGAGGCAACTTAGCGAGTCTTGCGCACGCCACCACCGGATTGCTCGCTAGCAGACATCTCCCCGTCAGGGTTTCGCAGTCCATCGACCGCTGAAAAGTCCCGGGCTTTCTCATACGGCGTACGCGCATCGTCTTTCGCATGGGCTATGGTGCTGCGCGAGGGCAGCAAGCATGGAAGTTTGGATGAATTGTCGCCGCCAGCTCCCAACATAATGGACACGGTGGTAAGCTTTTCATAAGTTTTATGAAAGTCGCGGATATGTGGGAGGATACGCCCATATGGACGAGAACGAGCTGAGGAAGCATGTGCTCGGAGCCAAGAAGACGGAGCGGATTATATTCGCCGCGACGCCGGAGATGAAGGAAGCTCTTGAGCGGGTGGCGCAGGAGAAGTGCGTGAGCCTCTCGGCGCTGCTGACGACGCTCGCCACCGAAGAGGTGCTGGCGAACAAGAGGCTGTTCGAGGAGGAGATCGGCTGATGGCGAACTTGGACGGCGCGTGCATAACGCGCGAGCAGTTTCTCCTGCGCGAGATGCGGGTCGTGTGCCAGCTCTGGCTTGACGGCCTATCGAATGGCGAGATAGTCGAGAGGGTCAAGGACGGCAACCTCATCCAGTATCCGACCGAACGCATGGTTGGCAACATCACCCGCGTCTGTTGCAAGCGCATCGATGCAGTTGGCAGCGACAGGATCGTGCGAGCGATAGCCGGCGCGATGCCCGACGCATCTGCCCAGGCGAACCTCTACGCCATGATGTGCACATATCCACTTGTTTGGGATTTCATGGCCAACGAGGTCGGCCGGAGGTTTTCCGAGCTCGACTACCACCTCGGCCAGGTCGAGATGGGCGCCTATATCACGCGGCTGCAGACCGAATACGACAACATGGCCAAGATCGCAGATAGCACAATCGGCAAGATAAAGCGGGTGTTGCGTAAGTGCCTCATTGAGTGCGGCATGCTCGAGAACGCTCGGAGCGAGACGCTCATCGCGCCTTTCCTTGACCTCGACGTTCGCAGCGCAATCGAGGCGAAGGGTGATTACCAGGCGCTCGCCGCCTTCGGCGTCCAGGGGGCGATGTAGATGGCGACACCGAAGCAGAGGCAGGATTTCGAGGCCCGTTGCGCGGAGCTGCATAGAAGGCTCTCCGATGCGGACTTCCTCGCGAACAAGGGCCTTGGCAACGAGGCCGGCATCTTCACGTTCTGCTACGCCCCTACGCTCGAGCTCGACGCCAGGGACTTCTTTAGGCGCCTTGAGACCGACTCCAAGGCTGGCAAGATCGGCGCCGAGTCGATCCGGGCGAACGTCATCGTGCGTAACCTCTACGACGTGCTCCTGGAGATAGCCGAGGACAAGCGCATAGTCGACAAGCTCGCCGACCAGGAGCTGCGCCGCGGCAAGGACGGCCTTCTGAAGCAGGTCCAGCGCATAGCGACTGCGGAGGCCTTCGTGGCGAAGATGGACTGGGAGCCGCACAGCGCCGGAGACGTTCTGCTCATCACGGGCGTGGGCGAGGTCTACCCGTTCATGCGCGTGCACAACATCCTCAACAACATGCAGAGCGCCATGCGCGATGTGCCCGTGGTGGTGGCGTATCCCGGCACCTACGACGGAGGGTCGCTAAGCCTGTTCGGCAAGCTGAGCGACGGGAACTACTACCGTGCTTTCGACCTTATCTAGATAGGAGCGACATGCAGATCAAGCAGATGTTCAGGCGCGATATCGACCGAGAGATCAACGGCGTCATCAGCGTGAGCGATGAGAAATCGATGCACCAGGAGCTGGAGGAATACGTTGTCACGCGCGAGCTCCAGCGGCACTTCGCCAACTTCTTCGAGGCATACGAGCGCGGGCTCGACAACCCCCAGCGCAACACCGGCGTATGGATACAGGGATACTTCGGCAGCGGCAAGTCGCACTTCCTCAAGATGCTGAGCTATTTGCTGGAGAACCGCGAGGTTGACGGCAAGCGCGCGGTCGATTACTTCGACGGCAAGTTCGAGGACCCGATGACCTACGCCAAGGTAAGGCGCGCCGCCGATGTTACCGCAGAGACGATACTGTTCAACATCGACGAGCTTGGCGGAGGGTACAAGGAGGGCGACACGGCGGAGACGGCGGTTTTGCGCTCCGTGGCGCGCGCCTTCTACGAGCACCTCGGGTTCTATGGGCGCGACTATAAGCTGGCCCGATTCGAGAAGATGATCGACGACCGTGGCAAGACCGACGAATTCCGCGCCGCATACGAGGAGATAACTGGCGAGGACTGGCTTGAAAGCCGCGAGACCTACGACTTCTACGGCCAGGAGATCGCCGAGGCGGCCAACAGGGCTTGCGGCCTCTCTATCCAGTCCATCACCGACTGGGCCGACAGCACGGAGACCGTCACCGTCGACTTCGTCAAGCTCGTAAGCGACATCGACGAGTACGCACGTAGGCGCGAGGCAGAGTGCGGCGGCAGGTTCAGGCTGCTGTTCATGGTCGACGAGATGGGCCAGTACCTCAACGGCGACGTGTCGCGCATGCTCAATCTCCAGACCCTCGTCGAGCAGTTCTGCAGCAGATGCGAGGGCCGCGTGTGGATGGTGGTCACCAGCCAGGAGGCCATCGACGAGATGACGAACGTCGTGTCCATGGACTTCTCGAAGATCCAAGGCCGTTTCACGACGCGGCTCTCGCTGTCGTCTTCGAGTGTGGACGAGGTCATCAAGAAACGCGTGCTCGACAAGACGGAAGAGGCCAAAGGGCTGCTCAAGGCCGAGTATGCGGCGAAATCGGCTGTGCTCAAGAACCTCTTCGCCTTCGAGGACTCGCGGGGCGACCTACGCGGCTTCTCCGGCGACGAGGAGTTCACGGAGAGCTTCCCGTTCGTGGGGTACCAGTTCACGCTCATGCCCGACGTCCTGAAGGAGATCCGAAAGCATGGCTACCAGGGCAAGAGCCTCTCCACCGGCGAGCGCAGCATGCTGGCCTGCTACCAGGAGGCGGCCAAGGCCGTCGAGGGCGGATCCAAGGGGAGCCTGGTGCCGTTCTGCCGCTTCTACGACACGCTCGAGAAGGAACTCGACCATGGCATCAAGCAGGTCTTCGAGCGTGCCAGGAAGGCATCTGCGGAGAGCTTCTCCCTGCAGCCGCAGGACATCGAGGTGCTCAAGGTCCTCTACCTCATCAACTACATCAGCGACATCAAGCCGACGGTCGGTAACATCGCCATCCTTCTCGTAGACCGAATCGACGTCGACAAGGTGACGCTGCGCGAGAGGGTCAAGGACAGCCTCGACCGGCTCGTGCGCGAGAACTACGTCTCCCGCAACGGCGAGCGCTACAGCTTCCTCACCGACGAGGAGCAGGACGTCGCCCGCGAGATCCGCGAGGTCCAGGTGGATCCCTCCAGCGTCATCGAGGAGATTAAGAAGATCGTCTTCGACGGCATCTACAAGGACCGCAAGCACCGCAAGGGGGCCAACGACTTCCCGTTCGACCGTTACGTCGACGGCACCATATACGGCCAGGGGCAGAACGGCATGCGCCTGAACCTCATCACGCTCGCCAACCTGGAGCTCGTCGACGCGTCGGACGATGACCTCGACATGAAGTCCAGCGAGCAGGCGCTGCTCGTGCTCGACACCGCGAGCGACTACTGGGAGGTGCTCTACAACGCCGCCCGCATCCAGAAGTACGTGCGCACCCAGAACGTCCAGGCGCTCACCGCCAGGAAGCGCGCGATCATACAGGCGAAGCAAGACGAAGCGAACACGAACCGCAAGGAGGCGGTCGCCTTCATCGAGGAGGCCATCGTCAAGGGGCGCGTGTCCGTCGACGGGCGCACCGTCCAGATTCCCGCCGCGAACGCGAGGCAGAAGATCGACGGGGCGCTCGACGAGCTCGTGGGCTGCACGTTCACCAAAGCAGGCCTCGTGGACCGTCCGCTCGAAAACGACGGGCAGCTTCGCGACATACTCGCAGGATCGCCGCAGCAGGCGAACATCAATGGGGAGGCCCCCAACACCGGCGCCGTCAAGGCCGTGGCCGACTACCTCGAATCCAGGGCGCGCACGCACCAGCCGACCACCATGGGCGACGTGCAGCGTCACTTCCAGGCGCGACCGTTCGGCTGGCGCGAGATCGACGTCGCCGCGGCCGTTGCGCAGCTCATCGAGGGCCAGCAGGCCACGCTCACCTACGGAGGCGTGCAGATCTCCCCCGGGGACCGCAAGATGGTCGACTACCTACGCAAGGCGACCGAGGTCGACAAGGCCACGGTGAAGAAGCGCACCGCCATGCCTGCGGCGATCACGAGCCGCGCGAAGTCCATCCTGCGCGAGCTCGATGGGAGCATGCAGATCCCCGGGGACGAGGACGGGCTGATCGGGGCCGTCGAGGGGTGTCTGAAGGCCCGCAGGGAGCACTACGAGGGGTTGCTGCAGTCGAGCTACGCCCATGGCAGGAAATATCCCGGACGCGGCAACGTCGACGAGGCCATCCGCCTCTCCAGAACCGTGCTCGGCCAGCATGCCGACAATGAGGCGTTCCTCCGCGAGTTCTGCAAGAGCGGGGATGCGATCCTCGACAACGCAGACGACCTCGAGGCTGTCGAGAACTTCTTCCGCACGAACCAGAAGGACATCTTCGACGACGCGCTCAGGACCGTGTCCCTCATGGGCGAGGAGTCCGTCTACGTCGAGGGCGACGCAGGGGTTAAGAAGGCCCTTGCGGGGCTCGAGGAGATACTGGCGCTCGAGAAGCCCTATGATCGCATCCACGAGTTGCCAGGCCTGGCGAAATCCGCAACGGAAGAATACGGGCGCCTGGTCGCGGCCAAGCACGAGGAAATGCTGCGCAAGCTCCAGAACGCGCTCAACGAGATAGAGGCGTACGCTGAGGGAGAGGGCGACATAGTCCAGGTGGGGTCCATAGTGCAGTCCGCGAAGGAGTCGGCGCTCGCGAAGCACAACCAGATACACTCCGCGCAGACGTGTACGAAGCTCGATTCCATTAACTCGCAGATCGATGCGTGGAGGAGCTCGCAGCTCTCGCAGATTGACGCTGCGGTCGCCGCCGCAAGGGCCCCGAAGACCCCTGCGACCGGAGGAGAGGGCGCGGGCGTCGAGCCCGTCACGCCCCCGAAGCGCAAGACGAAGGTCGTGAGCCGCTCCTCAGTACTCCCGTCGAAAGTGCTGCGCACCGAGGGCGACGTGGACGCGTACGTGGAGCAGCTGCGGGCGCGGCTGCTGGCCGAGCTCGACGACGAGACCGCCGACGGCATCCGCCTCGGCTAGGAAGGAAGAGGCCATGGCAACGCTCATTGCTGACAAGTACGCCGCCTGGGAGGCCGAGTGCGAGGAGCGCTTCAACCGCCTCAAGGCAAACGAGGAGGAACTCAACCGCATCTTCGCGGAGATCTACGACATGGTCGGAGAGGTGCCGATCGAGGTCGAGGACAAGTACGTGAGCGTGCGCAAGGCTGATCTCCAGCGCGAGATCAGGAGTCTGCTCAGCTATGCGGTTGGCTGCATGATGGGCCGCTACTCGCTCGACGAGGATGGGCTCATCCTTGCAGACCAGGGCGCGACCCACGCCGACTACCTCGCGCGCATACCGAGCCCGACCTACATGCCCGATGACGACGGCATCATCCCCGTGACCGACGAAGACTATTTCGGCGATGACGACATCGTTGCCCATGCCGTCGAGTTCTTCAAGGCGGCCTACGGCGAGGAGACGCTCGAGGAGAACCTGCGCTATGTGGCGGACGCGCTCGGCGGAGAGGGCAAGCCGGCGCGCCAGGTGATCCGCGAGTACTTCCTGAAGGACTTCTACAAAGACCACCTGCAGGTCTACAAGAAGCGCCCCATCTACTGGATGTTCGACTCGGGCAAGAAGAACGGCTTCAAGTGCCTGATCTATATGCACCGCTACACCCCAGACATGCTGGCCAGGATCCGCACGGACTACGTGCACGAGCAGCAGGAGCGCTACCGCACTCAGATCGCCAACGTCGAGGGCCAGATGGCGGGCGCCGCGAAGGGCCAGCTCGTCGCGCTCCAGAAGCGGCTCAGGAAGCTGCAGGACCAGCTCAAGGAGACCAGTGAGTACGAGGAGAAGGTCCACCACCTTGCCGACCAGATGATAGAGATCGACCTCGACGACGGCGTCAAGGTCAACTACGCGAAGTTCCAAGGAGTCCTCGCCAAGATCAAGTAAGGGTGCGAATCATGAACGATACCGCGATCAAGAACTACGCAACATGGGCCCGTCGCGAGCTCATCGCGCAGGTGCAGAGGCGCTGCGCGCGCTACGGCATCCTCGAGGAAGGCAGCCCCGACGCCGCAGCCGACGCCATCGACGGCCGCGTCCTCTCGTCACAGGAGAAGGAGCAGCGCGCCAGACTGCTGTCCATGGCCGCCTCCGATGGCTGGCAGGAGCTCGTCGAGAAGGCGGCCTATACCTGGTTCAACCGGCTGCTCGCCATCCGATTCATGGAGGTCAACGACCGCCTTCCGAGCCATGTCCGCGTGCTCTCGGCGCAGGACGGCTCCTTCGCGCCCCAAGCGCTCTCCGAGGCGATGGACCTGCCGCTTCCTGAGCTCGACCACGAGGAGGCCGCCCGCCTGGTTCAGGAGGGCGACGACGAGGCTTTGTTCCGCCGCGTGTTCCTGGCCCAATGCGCCCAGCTCGCCGACTGCATGCCCGCCGTCTTCTCCCACGTCGGCGGCGCGATGGAGCTCCTTCTCCCCGACGGATTGCTCAGGACGGGCGGCGTCGTGGAGCAGCTGGTGACCGCCATCCCGGAGGACGACTGGCGCGAGGGCGTCGAAATCGTCGGTTGGATGTATCAGTACTACGTCTCCGAGCGCAAGGACGAGGTCTTCGCGGGCTTCAAAAAGGGCAAGAAGGCCGAGCGCGGCAGTATCGCACCCGCCACACAGTTGTTCACCCCCAACTGGATCGTACGATACCTCACCGAGAACTCGCTCGGGCGCCTGTGGGTGCTCAACCACCCCGAGTCAGCGCTCCCTGGCGAGATGCCGTACTTCGTGAAGCCCGACGAAGATCACGAGACGGAGTTCAGGCGTGTGCATTCGCCCGAAGAGGTCACTGTCGTCGACCCCGCGTGCGGGTCGGGCCACATCCTCGTCTACGCATTCGAGCTGCTCTTCAAGATGTACGTCGAAGTGGGGTACTCGGCCAGGGACGCCGCGCGCCTCATCGTCGAGAAGAACCTGACCGGCATGGAGATCGACCCGCGCGCCGCTGCCATGGCGTCTTTCGCCGTGACCATGAAGGCGTGCGAGTACGACTCGCGCTTCCTGCGCCGCGAGGTGACGCCGAAGATCACGGTGCTAGACCGCGTGGAGCTTTCGAGTGAGGAGCTCGACCTGTGCCCGAACATGCTCGGGCGCCGGGAGCTCGTCGACGCCGCTGCCCATCTGGACGAGTGCGGCTCGCTCCTGCGGCCCACCGCCGACGACTTGGCCGCCATCGAAGGGGACCTGGCGTCCCTTGCGGGCGACGGCACGGTTTTCGCATCGGGAGCTCGTGAGAAACTGGAGCAGCTGCGCACCGAGCTTGATCCGCTCGCGAGGCGCTACGACGTGGTGGTCGCCAACCCGCCGTACATGGGAAGCGGCAACATGAACAAGTGGCTCGGTGCTTGGGTGAAATCTCAATACGCGTCGACTTGCAAAGACCTCTGCACCTGCTTTATCAGCCGCGGCATGAGTCTTGCGCTGGCCAACGGGTACGAGGCGCTGATCACATCAGATACGTGCATGTATATTTCTTCGTTCGAAAAGATGCGCAAGGAGATTATCGACCGTACTACAATCGTCGCCTTTATCGACACACGCGGTACAAATGCGCACCCCGACGTTTTTGATGCTAATGCAGGCTGGATCCTCTGGAATAGCACAGCCGAAGAATTCGAGGGGTCATACTTCAAGCTCAACCAGCCGATTGCCGACAAAGAAGCGCGGCTCTTGGAGGCCCTTGCGAACCCAGAGTGCGGTTGGTTGTATCGCGCGGAGGCCATTGAGTTTAAAGCAATCCCCGGTTCTCCTATCGCTTACTGGGCAACAAAAGCAATGCGTGGGGCATTTGGAAAAGGCAAAACACTGGAAGAGGCGATGCTTTTTAAGACTGGAATGGTTACTGGGGATAACGATCGATTTTTGCGGCTATGGTGGGAAATCTCAGAGCAGAAGATGTGCCTTGATGCGCATGCGAATGAGGATGCAAAACAGTCAGGGAAGCGATGGTTCCCATATAACAAGGGCGGTGAATTCAGAAGGTGGTATGGGAATAATGACTACTTAATCAACTACGCAAATGATGGGCACGACATCTTTTCATCCGCAAAAGAAGAAGACCGTGCAGTGACAAATATGAGGGAAGAGCTACGGTTCAGAACAACAGTAACATGGTCTCTGATATCGAGCAGCCTTCCAGCGTTTCGCCTTAAAGACCACGGCTTTTTGTACGATAAAGCGGGGTTGAGCTATTACCCTCCTTCTTATAGCGATGCAATTTACTCGTTAGGGCTTTGCAATTCGTCCTTTTCGGTGCAGGTGCTCACAGTTCTTGCGCCAACGATGAATTTCCAGCTGGGCGATATCTGGAGAATTCCATACTTTGATAACAGACCTCGCGAGGTCGAGGTATCAACCCTGGTTATTGACAACGTTCAAGCGTCCAAAGAGGATTGGGATAGTCTTGAGACCTCATGGGATTTCAAACGCCATCCGCTTATCTAGCACTCACACGAGTGGGTGTCGTCGATAGTTCCACGACTCCTCAAAAGCATCCCAGTCTTTTTTAGTAAGGCAAACGCAGTCGTCAACCAACTTTGAGATGCGCATGTCAGGTTGATAAGACAATGGCAGCAGACCGACCGGCCCTTCGGTGAAGCGTAAGGTGGGTGAGAGTATGCTCAAAAAGCTCGAAGCGATTGATGAATTGGTGAAGCCGAGAATGAAAGCATCGAGGTTTTTGTCTTCGCTTGAGTAAATCATGCTGCCAGCATGCTCTGAGATGAAGCCACCAGGAGAATAGCGCATGGAGAGAAGGGCTGTGGAGATGGTGCCCCAAGTACACCCGGATTTGAAACAATATTCAATGTTTTGAGGTCTTGATCTCAGCTTGCCTTCCTTATCGAAGAAATTCCGGAGCTTGCGTCCGTCGTTTTCCCAATCAATTAGATACTCGTGGAAACCGTACCATCGCCTAAATCCACCTCCCTTGTTACATGGGAACCATTTGTCTCCCGATAAAACCGACTCTTCGCGAGAGGAGCAACTGTAATTAGTCTTGCTGATGCTGACCTCCCACCAGAGGCGAAGAAACGCGTTGTTGTCCCCTGTAACCAGCCCCTGTCTTGGTGACGAGACTGATGCTAACGAAGGGTTGCCTGAGAATGCAGCAATGGTCGATCTGCTCGTCCAGTATGCTATAGGGGAACCTGAAATCGCTTCAAAGTTGCTTGCATTCGCCCGATAAAACCATCCACACTCAGGGTCCGCAAGGGCCTCCAAGAGCCCTTCCTGTTTCTCAACTTCAGACCCCATATCAACTAGGCGGAAATACGCTCCGTGGCCGGCGCTTGCCGCATTTGCGAAAACAGTCGCGGTCGTCGAGACCACCTCTCCGCCGATTGCACCGAACGCTCTCGTTCCAAGGTGTGCCATGGACGAGATCGTATGATTGCGCAGGATCTTCCCGCGCATCTTCTCGTAGCTGCCGAGGAACATCCAGGACTGCATAGTGACCATGGCGTTATAGCCATCGCTATGGCTTAGCGTGAAGCCGCGCTCGATGAAGCTGGTGCAGAGGTCGCTTTTCTCCTCGGGGTACTGCTTCTTGACCCACTCGCTCTGCCATTTCGCAAGGATGCCGCTTCCCATGTACGGCGGGTTGGCGACCACCACGTCGTAGCGCCTCGCGAGCGGATCAAGCTCGGTGCGCAGCTGCTCCAGTTTCTCACGAGCTCCCGATGCGAAAACCGTGCCGTCGCCCGCAAGGGACGCCAGGTCCCGTTGCGGGCGGCAGAATCTAGTCGAAAAGCGCCGCGTCGAGCGTCTCGGCGGCGGCTCCGTCCGACAGAGGGATGGCATGCGCGTAGCACGACATCGTCACGACGGCCGAGGAATGCCCGAGCCGCATCTGCACGGTCTTCACGTCCACGCCGTTCGAGATGAGCAGCGTCGCGTGGGTGTGGCGCAGCTCGTGGAAGCGCAGGCCCTCCCAGCCGTTCTTGTCGGCCCAGGACCGCCACCAGTGCTCGAAGGCGTTCATGCTTGCGCGCCCGCCGGCCTCGTCGCACACGATCAACCCAGCGCAGCCGGACGGCCCGTCAGCGGGGAGCACCTCATCCTGCCATCTCTTCGCACGGTCGAGCAGCTTCATGAGCTTCTTGCCGATGGCCACGCTGCGCACTCCGGCGATGCTCTTGGGATTGCCTACGCTTCCGTCCGCCTTCACGGCCTTGGACACGCCGACGCGCAGCCTATCTCCGTCGATGTCGTCCCATCGCAACGCGAAAATCTCGCCCCGTCGCAGGCCGGTCGCCAGCGCGATGCACACGGCGAGGCAGAACGACGCATGCCGCACGTCGTCGAGCATCATGTACGCCTCTACGTTCCTTGCGACCTTCGTCGCGAGCTCGGTGGCCTCTCTTTGCGTGAGAAACTTAGACTGCCGGTAGTTCGCCTTCGGGCGCTTGACCTTGTCGAAGGGGTTCGACCGCGCGCGGCCGTGCTCGACCACCCAGCCGCATGCCTGCGACCCGGCGAGGTGCGCTGCGCGCAGCGTCGCCGAGGAGAGCCCCTGATTGAACCTGCCGCCGCTGCTCCCGAGCTCTGCCAGCGCGCAGAGGATGTCCGCCGGCGCTATGGCGTCCACTGCCTTGTCCCCTATCCTCGACGCGAACAGCATCGCCTTCTGACGCGACCTCTGCGCCGTGTAGGGCTGCACGTAGCGCAGCGCCTCCCGCTCCTGCGCCCATGCGTCCACGGCCTGCTCGTAGGTCATAGAACCCGTTGTCGTGATTTCATTCATTTCTGTCTTCCTTTCCGATATTCCCAGCCGCGACTCCCGGTGGCGGCATATAATTCTGTTGACAAATTTGTTCTTGCAAGTTCGAAATCGTCATTAGGCAAACTCCATGGAGATCAAGAGGGACAAGTACCTGCGCGACCTCGCGGCGCGGAGGGGCAACGGGCTGGTGAAGGTCGTCACTGGCGCGAGGCGTGCCGGCAAGAGCTACCTGCTCTTCAACCTCTTCCGCGACCTGCTGGGCGAGGAGGGCGTCGAGGACGACCACCTGGTCGAGATCGCCTTCGACCTGCGCAGCTCGCGTCCCCTGAGAGACCCTGACGTGCTGCTGGCACACCTGGAGCCGCGCCTCTCCGTAGGCGGCGAACGCTACGTGCTGCTCGACGAGGTGCAGCTGCTCGACGACTTCGTGGGGGTCTTGAACGAGCTCGCGCGCATGCCCGGCGTGGACGTCTACGTCACGGGCAGCAACTCGAAGTTCCTCTCGACCGACATTGCCACCGAGTTCCGCGGGCGTGGTGACGAGGTGCACGTTCTGCCGCTCACATTCGGCGAGTTCATGCAGGCGCGCTACGACGGGGAGGCACGCGCATGGGCCGATTACGTCGAGTTCGGGGGCCTGCCGCTGGTGGCGACCATGACGACCCCCGAGCAGAAGTCCGCCTATCTGAAGAACCTCTTCGAGGAGACCTATATCGCCGACATCGTCGAGCGCAATGGCCTGCGCAAGCCCCAGGAGCTGGAGGACCTGATCGACGTGCTCGCGTCCGCCACGGGCTCGCTCACGAACGCGGCGAAGATCCAGGCAACCTTCAAGAGCGCGCTCAAGTCCGACATCAGCCTGAACACGGTGAAGGCCTACATCGGTTGCCTGGAGGACTCGTTTCTGCTGAGCGCGGCCAGCCGCTACGACATCAAGGGGCGCAAGTACATCGGCGCTCCCCTGAAGTACTACTTCGAGGACGTGGGGCTGCGCAACGCGCGCATCGGCTTCCGGCAGTCCGAGGAGAACCACCTCATGGAGAACGTCATTTACAACGAGCTGCGCTACCGCGGCTTCTCGGTGGACGTCGGCGTGGTGAAGCGCCGCGAGTACGACGAGAAGGGCGTGCAGCATCCGCTGACCCACGAGGTCGACTTCGTCGCAACCCTGGCCGGAAGGCGCTACTACATCCAGTCGGCCTTCGCCATCCCCGACGCCGAGAAGGCCGCGCAGGAGAAAGCGTCGCTCCTGGGCATAGACGACTCGTTCAAGAAAATCGTCATCGTGAAGGACGTGGTCAACACGAGCAGTGACGAGCACGGGATTGTGACCATGGGCCTGTTCGACTTCCTGCTCGACCCCGACAGCCTTGAGCGCTAAGGAGGCTCACGTGACCAGCAGCATCGAAGCATCGCAGCAGATCAGGGCAAAGTTCACAGCACCACTGGAACATCCGGCGCACCGCCGCATCGTGATCTGGCACGACCCGGATGGCTCATTCGAGGAGCAGTTCTTGCAGCTGGCCAACGAGGGCGTGGATTCTGAGAGGCGCGTGCTGTTCGACCGAGCGGACGGGGGCTCCGCATTCGAGCTGAAGCGCCGTATCTACCGCACGGAGGCTGACGCGGACTTCCTCATATACGAGCGGGCGCACAAGGACCTCTCCGAGAGGGGCCTTGCTGGCAACTGGCTCGCAGATGTGGAGATAATGGCCGAGCACTTCCAGGCGGACTTCGCCACCATGCTCGCGAATGAGCTGGGGGCGACGGAGGGCGCGGTCGAGGGCGTCGGCGAGTTCCGCGACTTCTTCAACGCGGCGACCAGGAGGGAACGCTTCAAGCGCCTTATGCCGCACGCCCAGTCGAAGAGGGACGTGGCGCTCGGCGTCATCGGGACAGCGATAGCGGCGCCCAACCTGTCGACCGAGTCCATCGTGCGGACGTACCTATGCGCGCTACGAGACGGGGCCGGCCCGTTCGAGTCGCTGGAGAGATACGGCGCCGCCGCGGCCTTCGCGAGCTTCGTCTCGAAGCGAACGGGCTACGTCGGCGACCTCACGTCTGCCGACGACATGGCAGCGCACCTGCTCCTGACGGCGCTGTCGTTCCAGATGCCCGAAGGTTCGCTGGCCGGCTTGGAGGGCCGTATCAGCGCCCCACATGGGCAGTTCTGCCTGAACATCGCGCACGCGTGGATGTCCTGCGACGGGCAGTCCGGAACGCTCTACGACATCTGCCGGAGGGTCGAGGGGCTCTGCAACCTCGAGGCCCGGTTCACCGGTATGGACTCCCGTCAGCTGGCGGACGCCGACGTGCTCCCGTGCATCAACGAGCGGATACTGTGCGATCTGTTCGTCAGCCTCGCGAACGGAGCCGACCGCGTCGACGAGGCGACGTCTCTCATCCAGAGGCGCAAGAACCTGCGGTGGTTCAGCCGTGTCGAGCCGTTTTTCGCCGCCCTGGAGGCCGCCGTAGCAGCACAGGCCTTCTACCGCTCCCATACCCAAGGCTTCCACTACGCCGTGCCCGCGGACGTCTGGGAGGCCTACACGGCGGACTGGTATCGCATGGACACGAGCTACCGGTCGTTCTGCCAGGCCTTCGACTCATGCCAGAAGTCGGACTCCGACCTGCCCACGGGAGTCAAGGACGGCCTCGACGCGCTCGCGGGGTGGATGGAGCGCGTCTACGTGAACTGGTTCCTTGCAGACAGCAACGCGTGCTGGGTCGCTGCTTGCGAGGAATCCTGGATCCAGGCGGGTCACATCGAGGGCGTGCCGAGGCAGAACCGCTTCTACCTCGACAAGATCTTCCTCGAATCCGGCGGGGCCAAAAAGACCATGGTCATCATCAGCGACGCGCTTCGCTACGAGGTGGCGGTCGAGCTGGCCGAGCGCCTGGAGCGGGACACGATCGGGAGCGCGGAGCTTGCCAGCATGCAGGGGACGTTCCCCACTATCACCGAGTTCGGCATGGCGGCGCTCCTGCCGCACAAGGCGATGGAGCTTCGGGAGTCCGACGGGGGAATCTACCTGGACGGGATGCCGACCGCCTCGACGGAGCAACGTGAGGCGGTGCTTGCTGCTGCGAAGCCGAGCGCCGTCTGCATCCAAAGCAAGAAGCTCATGCTGGCCAAGCGTCCCCAGCGCAGGGAAATGGTCGCAGGCTCCGACCTCGTCTACGTCTACCACAACACGATAGACGCCATGGGCGAGGAGTTCTCGACGGAAAACAAGGTGTTCGTGGCGTGCTCCGAGGCCATCGACGACATAACCGCCCTCGTCAAGACCGCCGCCAACGACCTCAACTTCGCGCGGGTCCTCGTCACGGCGGACCACGGCTTCCTGTACACGCGCGACCCGTTGGAGGAGCGCGACAAGGTCTCCACATCCGACATCGACGGGGAGAAGCTCAAGCTGGGGAGACGCTACGCCGTCTGCAGAGGATTCGACCCGGACGCCATGGTCTTCGTGAAGATGAACATGTCGGATGTCGACGGCGGAGAGTACACGGGGCTCGCACCCCGGGAGTGCATACGCATCAAGAAGGCTGGACCCGGCGACAACTACGTGCATGGCGGCGTGAGCCTCCAGGAGATGTGCGTCCCCGTCGTCGAGTTCCGCAACAAGCGTGCCGGCCAGAAAGGCTACGAGGAGCGGACGAGGGCCGAGCTCAGGCTGATAACCACGAACCGGTGCATCACGTCGATGCTGTTCAGGGTCGACCTCTTCCAGCCGCAGCCCGCCGAAGGGAAGGTCCTCTCCGCAGAGTACGAGCTCGCGATGACGGACTCATCGGGCAATGAGGTCTCCGACGCGCGCAGGGCGCATGCCGACATGACGACGCCGGACGAGACCGCCCGCGTCACGCGCGTGCAGCTCGGGCTCAAGGCCGGCAGGCAGTACAACCCGCATGCGTCCTACTACCTGATATGCCGCGATCTGGCAAGCGGCGAGATAGCTTGGAAGGAAGAGTTCCAGATCGACATAGCGTTCGTCCCGATGGACGATTTCGGCTTCTAGGAGGCGGTTGCAATGAGTGAAGAGGCGATCGGCGTCCCTGCGTTCGAGGCGGACGCGCTCGACGCGAAGGTCGTGGAGGCGTTCCCCGGCAAGACGGTTCGCAAGGACCTGACTGCGCTCATGAAGCGCGGGGCGAACGTGCCCACGTTCGTCCTTGAGTACCTGCTGGGCATGTACTGCTCCACCGATGACCCCGAGACGGTCGAGGAGGGGCTCTCCCGTATCCGCAAGATACTCGCGGAGAACTACGTGCGGCCAGACGAGTCTGAGCGCATCAAATCCAAGATTCGCGAGCTGAGGCAGTTCACCATCATCGACAAGGTCTCAGCCCGCCTCGACGAGTATCGCGACATGTACGTGGCCACCTTCGCCAACCTGAGCATCGATCCGGTCGTCATGCCCGAGGACTACGTGCGCAGCTACCCGAAGATGCTGAGCGGCGGCATGTGGTGCATCTTGCGCGTGGAGCACTTCAGGCTCGAGGAGGAACTCGAGGACGAGCTCGCCGACGTTTTCGGCGAACCGACACCGGCGAAGAAGCGCTCGGTGCGCAACCTTGGGCCAGAAGACAACCCCTTCAAGATCGGGAACCTCACCCCGATCCAGATGCCGAACCTTAACCTAGACGACATCCTGAACGCACGCCCGGCCTTCACAACCAGCGAGTGGATTGACCTGTTATTGCGCAGCGCAGGCTACGAGCCCGCTATGCTCGACCAGCGCACCAAGCTTCACTTTATCGAACGCATGGTCCCGTTGCTCGAGCGCAACTACAACCTCTGCGAACTCGGCCCGCGCGGCACCGGTAAGAGCCACATATACAACGAGGTGAGCCCGTACGCCATCCTGCTCTCCGGCGGGCAGACGACCACAGCCAACCTCTTCGGGCGTCTGAATGCCAGCGCCAGGCGCGCCACGGCGCTGGAGCGCACCGGCCTCGTGGGCAACTGGGACGTCATCGCCTTCGACGAGGTTGCGGGCATGCATTTTAAGGACATGAACGCCATCCAGATTCTGAAGGGCTACATGGCGGGCGGGACCTACGCGAGGGGCCGCGAGTCGTTCCAGGGCGACGCCTCGATGGTCTTCGAGGGCAACATCAACGACAGCGTGCAGAGCATACTCAAGACCACGCACCTATTCGACCCGTTTCCCCCCGAGTTCAACGACGACAGTGCGTTCTTCGACCGCATCCACTACTACCTGCCGGGCTGGGAGGTCCCGAAGATGCGCGCCGACCTGCTCACTGGCCACTACGGACTGATCACGGACTGCCTGAGCGAGTTCTGCAAGGCCATGCGCAGGCGCGACTACACGCATCATCTGGATGTTTACTTCCGCTTGAACAGCGAGTTCAACACCCGTGACGAGAACGGCGTTCGCAAAACCTTCAGCGGGCTAATGAAGCTGCTGTTCCCCGACGAGCATATGACGCGCGAGGACGCGCAGATGATCCTCGATTACGCCATTGAGGGGCGCCGCCGAGTGAAGGAACAGCTCAAGATCATGGCCGGCGTCGAGTTCATGGACGTGGCCCTCGGGTACGCCGATGCCGACAACCCGACGCTCGTCACCGTCGTCGGAGTCCCCGAGCAGTCTGAGGGGACTCTCGTTCCGGAGGGGCCTCTGCAGCCCGGACATGTCTTCGCCGTCGGCCGCTCCGTCGGGGACGAGTACGCGGTCTACAAGCTGGAGAACAAGGCCGTGGCTGGAAGTTGCAAGTTCCAGCACGAGGGTGTGAGCGGCAACCGCGCGGCCAAGGAGAGCATCGACGCTGCATGGCATTTCTTCACAGACAACGCCCACCGCGTGGCCGCCGGCATGCACCTAGACCAGAAGGACTACCTGCTGTTCTTCAACGACCTGCAAGCGAAGGGGCCGAGCGACGAAGTGAGCCTAGCCGAGTTCGTCGGGCTTTGCTCTGCAGCGTGCAACAGGCCGGTCGAGGCTTCGCTCGTGATCCCCGGAGTGCTGCGGCTCTCCGGTTCGATGGGCGAGGTCAAGGGGCTGGAGGACATCCTGCGCGTTGCCAAGAACGCCGGCGCCAAGAAGGTCCTGTTGCCACTGAGCTGCATCAAGGGCCTGCAGGCTGTGCCGCAGGAGCTGCTCGGCAGCGTGAGCCCCGACTTCTACCCGGACGGCGACGCGGTCGCAGCAGCACGCAAGGCACTGGGAATTTAGCGGTGCATATCCAGGACACCTTAGCCCCTCGGCGCTAGATTCGCTTCATTGCTTCGCGGGCACTATGCGGGCATGCCGCTGATTGCTTTCTTTGAAGGCGCTGATGAGTTCTGGGACAGCATCGACTGGATCTACTATCCACGCAAAGACGGGGATACCCACTACAGGAAGCTGTTTATCTCTGAACAAATATCGAGTTGAACCACTGACTCCGGTTTTGAACCACTCACGCAGCCAACGCGACTGTATCGCCACTTTGTGTCCAAGTTAGGTTGAAAGCTTCGTATACCCGGCTAACTTTCTTACACCCATCCGCCGCGATCATTGCCAAAACCTAGGCCACCTCTTGCGGAGTGTAAAACTCACCCCCGGACTTTCTCGCGTTGGAGGCGTACATTTTCATCAAAAATTCATAGGCATCACCGAAAGCATCGATCTTCGCGTTTCCATGATCAAACGGTAAGTCACCGATTGATTCCATGATCTTGACAAGCTTCGCATTCCGCTCTGCAACGGTATTACCTAGCTTTGTCGCGTTCACATCCACATCGTCGAATAGGCAACGCAAATCGTTGGCGATGCGCCAGATTGTCTTATGCAGCTCGGCTCGCTCTTCTACAGCAGCCATACTTGCCCTCATTTTCGGCGCGGTCAAAACCACGCGTTTATTTTCATTCGTGACCAGTCTGATACTTCATCGCAGCTAGTGCCGGTCGATTTCTGCAATAGTGCTAGTTTAAAACCTGCATTAGCAACCGAGGCTAGCCACACTAAGAAATCCTCTCCTCTCGACAAACAGCATCCCTGTCCACCTTCGAGGCATGAAAAGTCCAGCCCTCACCAAACGCTCGATGCAGGAGGAAGCTGGCCCCCGCCAGTGCCAGAGCGGATCCCAAGCCCGTGTAGAAGAATGCGAAGAACCAGTTGGGGATGAGTCCACTTAAGCGCAGCCCGAAGCCGAAAGACATCATGAACGCCATAATTAGATAGCCCTTGAGATCTAAGAATCGCAGGAAGTTCAGGCGTTCGCCGTCCAGGCCTCGGATCCTCTGCGCATTCTTCAGGACAATCTTGCCGAACATTGCATGGAAGGCGAAGAAAGCGGCGACTGCACCGACAACAAGTGCACCGACAACGCCAACTGCCGTACCACTCATTTCAACGGCCGCACGCGCACCGATCAGGGCAACATTCGCACCCGCCAGCAGCCAGACAATGCCGGCCACGGTAATCAGGTTTTCTTTCTTCATTTTGAGCAGTGTCATCAGCAATCTTTCTTTTCAATCGCAGCTGCGGCGACGCTTCCAGAAGCAGGACTCTCAGCCACGGCCTCGTACAAACCGGCGTCAAGAAGGGCGAAAAGAGACTCACAATCAGAGCCCTCCATGAGCGAGGTAAAAATCGCTCCCAGAATAAAAGGACACAGTTTCTCTGGGCTCAGCGCACCAACCAAGCGAGAGCAAACAACCGCGGGATCCGCCTCCAACACATGCTGGAGTCCCTGTTCCATGTGGGCAAGCATTGGGCCGCGCGCAGCCTCCAAGGCCTCGTGCTCACTGCGGGGAAGACGGCGCATCTCAGCGAACCAATCGACGTCCATTTCCGCTAAAGCCGCGCCCAAAGCACCGCGCAATTTCCGCACGTAGTCGACGAAACTCTCGCGCCCATCAACCCGACAGCATTCCTCGAACAGCGCCTGGCCGAAAAATCGTGTGAATACTGCAGCCGTCAGGTCCGCTTTTGTTGGGAAGTACATGTAGACCGAACCAACAGCGATCCCGCACGCTCCGGCCAGTTTTCGCACGGAAAGCTCAGAGATTCCTTCGCGGGCCGCAATTGAATACGCCTGGTCGACGAGTTTGTCTTTGTCGATGACCTGCTTGGGCACGGAAATCCCCCTCTCTCCGGTTTCACTCTATAATGAACAGTGTTCAGTATAGCCTAGAAACGACCCACATACGCATATGCAGAAGGCAGGACTATTTTTCGAGCTACGTACATAAAAATTCGCCAATTGAAGAAGAACACAAACTAGCATTAGACCCAGGTTTACAAGCGCGTTCAAGGAAGGCCGCTATGGACATGGGTCAATTCGCTTGGGTTGAGTTCTATGAGGAACTCGCCGACACCCTGCTCGGATACGCGAACAATCGACAGGCACTACTCAGGCATCTGTCGCATGCATATTCCCAAGCAGGGATTCCCTTACCGACGATCGACCGCACAAGTACTCCCGAGGACATCGACCCATTCACAGTGTTCGGCCTCTTTACACAAGGAATCACCAACGAAAAACGCGTCGTAGTTCTTGACGCATTGGCACAGGAATTTGGCATCACTGCAACACGACCGGTCACATTCAACGGAGTCCCCGGAATCAACAACCTCGCGGCAGCATTTAACGCCTTCGATAGCGAAACTCGCACGCAGGATATCGAAAACCTCTGGCGCGTCTTTAAAGCCGGGATCGCGCTCGCCGACAACGATTATCCGGATAATCGCGCTGATTTTACGGTCGCTTTTGACGCGACACTGGGCCAGCGTGGTTTAGGACAGAAACTCACGACAGGACTGTATTGGATTCGACCACGGTTCTTCATCAATCTGGACAGCCGTAACCGTTGGTTTCTGCACTCCCAAGGAGCCTGCGGGACAGAGGTCGCAAACCTTGTTCCTCCCGAGAAAGAAAAAGAACTCATTACAGGCGCTACATACTTAAAGATCCGCGATCTAGTTGCTTCCACATGCGAAAGCGCAAAATATCCATTCACTTCATTCCCTGAGATCGCCCATGCAGCATTTACCGACGCTAAAAAAGTGAATGCAGAGCGTAAAGAACAAAAGACACTTCAGGAGGCCGAGCCCTCCGACAACTCCCTCGGCGATGCTGATGTTGAAACGACTCACTACTGGGTCTATGCACCGGGGAAGGGCGCGAGTATGTGGGAGGATTTCTACAGCCAGGGAGTGATGGGACTTGCCTGGCACGAACTTGGCGACCTTTCCGCGTACACAAGCAAAGAAGAGATCCGTCTTACCCTGGTGGACTCAAGCGGCGGAACGACCAACCCTAGCAACGACGCCTATGGGCTCTGGCAGTTCGTCAACGTTCTCAAGCCCGGCGACGTCGTTTTTGCGAAGGGAGGCCGAGGGAAGATCCTCGGGCGCGGCCTCGTCACCGGAGACTACGAATACGACGAATCCCAGGGACACTTCCCCAACCTCCGCAGCGTTGAGTGGACACACAAGGGCGAGTGGGCAATTGATCGCATACTCCCCATGAAAACACTGACTGACATCACGGATGACACCACCCTTGTCGCAACTATCGAGACTCTTTTCGAAGTCGAAGTCGACGAGGTGATCGACGACCAGCCTGCGATCGAATATCCCACATACGACAGGGAAGATTTCCTTTCGGAAGTTTTCATGTCCGAACAGCAATATGACACTCTCACCGGTCTACTTCGCACGAAGAAGAACGTCATCTTGCAAGGCGCACCCGGCGTCGGCAAGACCTTCGCAGCAAAACGACTCGCGTATTCGATCATGGGCACGAAAGACGCCAAACGCGTCATGATGGTGCAATTCCACCAAAGCTATTCCTACGAGGACTTCATCGAGGGCTACCGCCCCAGCGCGGACGGTTTCGAGCTTTCCAAAGGCGCGTTCTACACATTCTGCAAGCAGGCAGCCGAGGACAATGAGCGCGATTATTTCTTCATCATCGACGAGATCAACCGCGGAAATCTTTCAAAGATTTTCGGCGAGCTCTTCATGCTTATCGAAAATGATAAACGCGGTGAGAAGAACAAACTCCAGTTGTTGTATTCGCGCGAGCGTTTCTACGTACCTAGCAACGTGTACCTGATCGGGTTGATGAACACAGCGGACCGCTCACTTGCTTTGCTCGACTACGCACTACGTCGCCGCTTTGCATTCTTCACCCTCAACCCGGGCTTTTCTTCCGCCGGTTTCACGCGCTATCGCGAGGCCCTTGGCAGTCCCGCTTTCAACAATTTGGTCTCGTGCGTGGTCAGGCTGAACACCGAGATCGCGAGCGACGAGTCTCTTGGCGAAGGCTTCATGATCGGACACAGCTACTTCTGTGGATTCGTTGGAGGAACAGTCGATCACGCCAGTCTTTCAGCGATCATTGAATACGAGCTCGTCCCCATGCTTGGAGAGTACTGGTTCGATGACCAGGAGAAGGTTCGCCTCTGGTCCGATGCTCTTCGTCGCTCGATTCAATGATTCCGATTCGTAACACCTATTACATGCTTGCGTATGCCTTCCAGGTGCTACGCCAGCAGGGGTACCGTGACATTGCGACTGAGGAATTTGCCTCCACTGCGGAGCTCTTGGCTGAGATCCTTATCCGCGGCGTGCGTTCCCAACTCAAGCGAGGCCTCGGACGCTCCTATGTCGACGTTACAGAGCCGCTGTCGTCTCTGCGCGGAAAAATCGAGGTTACGGAGTCCCTCAAGACGCGCTCAATTCTGCGCCGGCAGTTGGTGTGCAGTTACGACGAGTTTTCGCTCGACACGCCAATGAACCAGATCATCAAGGCGACGTGCACTGCCTTGATGCGCTCACGGATATCGAGGCCTCGGAAGAAAGAATTGCGCAGGTTCCTTCCCTTCTTCGCAGAGGTTTCGGATATCGAGCTCAGCGCGGCCAACTGGCGCATGCGTTTTGACCGCAATAATCAGACCTATCGCATGCTGATCAACGTCTGTTGGCTGATTTACTCGGGGCTTTTGCACACCAATGAAGGCGGAGAGACTCGGCTCGCCGAGTTCCTGGACGAGCAGAATATGTGCCGCTTGTACGAGAAATTTATTTTGGAGTACTACCGCCAGGAGCATCCAGAGATTCAGGCGAGCGCGCCGCATATTGCGTGGGCGCTTGATGATGGTTTCGATGACATGCTGCCGACGATGCGATCTGATGTGACGCTGCGGAGCGGGGACACGGTGCTCATTATTGACGCGAAGTACTATGCGCACGCCACGCAGGAGCGTTTTGGCACGCGAAGCCTGCATTCGGGGAACCTCTATCAGATCTTCACGTATGTGAAGAATATGGAGGCCGCGCATAGCGGTAGGGCACACAGAGTATCAGGAATGCTCTTGTATGCGAAGACCGATGAAGAGGTCTACCCCGATGGCGTGTATCAGATGAGCGGGAATGCGATAACTGTGAGGACGCTCGATCTCAACAGACCTTTCGAGGAGATCCGCGCACAACTCGATGGGATTGTGGAGGCGCACTTTTCACGGTGATATCCTCGCCAGTAGTGCAAGTTTTCACCGGAAAGAAGGCTCGCCGTGTACAAAGTCGTGCGCACCGCCTTGCCGCTCCTTTTCATCGCTGCGGTCTACAGTGGCGGGCCCTTTTATGACGTCTTCAGCTGGGGAACAGACTGGCCCACGTGGGGAGTTCTCTTACTAATCATTGGGATCGCGAATATCCTCTGCGCATGCTTCGATCGAGCAGAGGACAGCCCGCGCAGACTTGCCTTTTGGGATCTGATCCTCAAGCTCTGCATGATCCCCTTCTACACACTGATAGTCCTCTACGCCACGGGCATCGCGACGATCATGTTTGTCATCCCAGGGCTTTTTCTTGCAGCGCCTTTCGTCGTTGTCCCCCTACTTGCAATGTCGTACCTTCTGATGCTCGCGACATCCTCCTACGGTTTCGCAGCCTCGATTCGCGCGGCAAAACACGGGCTAATCCCCGGCCCCTTCGCAACACTCCACATAGCGCTACACTTCCTCGCCGTCGCGGACTTCTTTTCCGCTGCTGTCCTGTACCTGCAGCTGCGCAGGGCGGACAAGCTACGCCAAGCCCGTTCCGAGGCCTCGGCAGGCGCCCCGCCCCAACAACCCGCCGACGTACAATGACGAAATGACTGAAACACGCAGACGAGCGCAATGGTTTTCCGATAACGAACGCAACTGGGACGACCGCGCCGAGCTGCACATGGCTGGCAACTACTGCGACTATCAGCGTCTTCTCGAGGACCCGGCGGCCATTAGTGACGAACTGGCCCAAGATATCGAACGATTCGGCGATCTTGCTGACAAAGAGGTCATCCACCTGCAGTGCCACGTCGGAACGGACACGATCGGGTTTGCGCGCCGCGGGGCCTCGCGCGTCGTTGGCCTCGATCTGTCCGAGACCTCGCTTGCTCACGCGCGCACCATCGCCCAGCGCGCGGGCGCTGACATCGAATTCGTTCATGCGAACGTGTACGACGCGCGCCAAGCAGTCTCCGGAAACTTCGATCTGGTGTACACCTCGATCGGTGTCTTGTGTTGGCTGCCCGATATCGCCCAATGGGCACGAGTCGTCGCTTCCCTGCTCAAACCAGGCGGCACCTTCTTCATCCGCGATGACCACCCGATGTTCATGACAATCGGGGAGGACATTTCCGACGGGCTCAAGATTGAGGCACCCTACTTCGAACAGGATGCCCCGATGACGTGGGATGACGATTCAAGCTACGTGGACTCCCCCGACGCGCCGCGGATTACTCACACAACAAACCACCAGTGGAATCATTCTCTTGGCCAGATCGTCACCGCTCTCATCAACGCGGGGCTGGTGATCGATGAGTTCGAGGAGACCCCACGCGCTGCATGGTGTCCATGGCCCGAACTCATGAAACAAGATGTCACCGGAGGCTGGCACCTTCGCGAACACCCTGAACGTCTGCCCCTTCAGTTTGCGATCACTGCACACAAAAACTGAGAGCGCGCAGAGCTGTATCCCGGAGGAGTTCCCTGCCGGGCTCACGCCCAACACCTCACCGATTCTCTTCGACGACCTCACGGTAGCTAGCAGTGTCGGTGTAAACCTCATCCTTCAGCGGGTTCAAGTGCTGAGCGCGAATCCGAGCAAACTGGTACACAGCAAGCGCGACATTCGACGCCAAAGCCACCGCACTCACAACAAAGAATGCCGTCGGATTGTGAGTCGTGGGTATCTCCCCAAAGGTATAGAACTGAGGGCAAGCCATGGCGAACATCGCATACAACCCCAAGGTCTGCGCGCGATGCTGGAGCCACGCGCCTCGTTTCGTAAAGAAAGTCGGGACGGTACAGGCGATCAACAGAGCGAGTCCCGTGTACGTCGAGTGGTCCGACATGCAGTTGTAGGTGTACGCAAAATTCCACAGATCGTAGGCGATGATCCACATCCACAACATGTCAGGCCAGATCATGTCGCGGGACCTGTCCTTTGAAATGAATATGCCGAACCACCCGCAAATCGTCACAATATTCAAAACCCCAGCAACGGCGTTCATGATGTTCCACGGCCCAGATATCATCCACTGGTGGTCAACGACCGCACCATCCCACAGACTATAGGTATACATCTGCACGTCACGCACCACGGCCTCGGCAATGTTGATTGCAAGGATCAAGGGTGGAAAGCACAAGGCCCAACGCTTCTCGTAAAGGTGATGCACTCCCCCATCACTACCGCGCCACGTGACGTATCGCAGTGCCATAAAACCAACACACCCCGCGAGCGCAGAATAGGTTTTCGCCCAGTTAAACCAGTTCCCAGTCCCATAGCTGTTTCCGGGAGCGGCGGTATACGGCCAGACAAAAACCGTCAGTACGATGGGTGCGATGATGAAGAGGGCGACGCCGCCCCACGCGCTCGTGCGTCCCAATTCGTTGAAGGCCATGAGGGCGAAAACGACGAAAAGCCAGATTGCCCAAACTTTCAGATCACTTGCTTGGTACAAGATACCCATGGAATCCTCCTTGATTCCCGAGGCCACCGCTCACTTGCGCGCGACCATTGTGCACACGCGGCCCTTCTCGTCCCACGCGGCCTCGTAACCGAATTCTTCAAGGTTCGACAGAGCCGCTTCGCGCGCGTCTTCAGGAACGTCAATGTTCTCAAGGTAGACGCTGCGGAAGCGCGGACTGTCGATGTAAAGCTCACCCTTGAAGGGGTTACGTTTCTTCACGATGATCGTGTAGGCCTGATAGACGAAGACACCAATGTTGAACAGGAGCGCAATGACTGAGATCGTCATATGCGCTTCAGGACGGTTCGTTGAATGCACGATGAAGCTCGGGTGCAAGAAGAACCAGGGGGTAGTCATCGTGACGATCATGTTGACCGCAAGAGTACGGACGCGGTGTTGGGCGTAGGCACCGCGTTTGATGAAGAACGCGGGGATCGTGCACGCCGCAAGAAGAACAAGGCCGCAGTACATTGAGCGGTCGGAAACGCTGTTGTAGGTGTAAGCGAAGTTCCACAGGTCATAGCCGATGATCCAGAACCACAGTTGGTCGGGCCAGATAAAGTCTTTCTTCTTGCCACGGCTCACGATGATTCCGAAGAAACCACAGATGCAGACTGCGTTAAGAATGCCAGCGATACCGTTGATGACGTTCCACGGGCCGCCGACAACCATGTAACCGTCGACGATCCCGTTGACACCGGTCAATTGGAAGTCGCGTACGCAGGCTTCGAGGATGTTGATGGCGAAGACTGCGGGAGGGATACAAACAATGTACTTCTTTTGAAAAGACGGGAAATAGACAATGAACCATCCCAGGATTGCACCCGCAAGGCATGAGTAGGTTTTCACCCATTGGAACCACGTTCCTGCACCGGTTCCGGCGACGGCTGTGTGAGTCCAGACAAAGATCGTCAGGATGAGGGGCAGGGCAATGAACATCGCGCCGCCAATCCATTTGTTGAGGCGCGATAACTCATTCATGCCGATGAGAAATACCAGGTAGAGCAGGACGCTTACCCATGCTGTTGCCGAAAGCGGCTCGTAAAAGAACACGACGAATCCTCTCTGAGCGTTTTCGCGAACACATCGAGGGAAGGTACACGATATGCGGTGACGCCTTCGTCGACATGGTTCGTGCTTTGAGGGTAATTTTAGCAAGGAGAACAGACTTAAGTGTGAGCTTTGACACTTATCCGCCGATTTGTGCCGACACGGCGCCTTTCTTTAGGGTTCCTCGCACCATGATGCAGTGGCCGAAGAACATCTGATCATCGTCGAAATAGGCGGTGAATGAGCCGCCTGCGCTCATCGATATGCTGCTGAGCTCAATTCGCTGAGCAAAGCTCTCTTCTGTAATTTCTGGAGCCCCGTCGTCACCAGATTCCTGCCAATCGCGAGCGCTCGCGGTCAATGAGCGCGCCGCGCGGTCACGCATGTCGCGGTCCCATTGTTCTTGGCTTGCGAGCAGGCTCTTCATCGCTTTTCTGGCTTTCGTCCAGCTCACCTTTTGAGCCGGGTTAACCTCCAGCGAAATGTCGATTGACGCGCCGCGCCACTGAGCTTTCCCCTCAAAGACCCCCAGGGTTTTATCCAGGGTTAGCTCTCCTAGGACCTCGTCATTCAAGATGATTGGCCTGCAGTATTCAGCCAGAATCTCTTCCAACTCTGGACACGGCGGGTTCTCTTCACAAACCTCGACAACTCGAAACTGATTCTGCGAGGAAGCAGTAACAATCTCAGGTACTTCTTCGGGGATCTTCTTGCGTACCTTCACGCGATAAATCGTCCGCTCTTTAAAGCGAGAAAATACATTTCCCGCATCATGGTCCTCATCAGTGGCGGGATAGACTAAGCGCCCTTCATCTGGGGACAAGATACCGGTCTCACACTCCACGTGCGCGAGAAAATCGACGGAAACTTCCCAAAATCCATTCCTCTTATTGGCCCCCTGTCCCTCAGCAAGGACAACAAGATTCTCGCGTTCGTCATCCTCGAAAGTGCACTCCCATTCCGCTTGTGTCATGCGGTTTTTCGCACGCATGTACTCAAGTAAATTCATGAGGGTTCCTCCTTGAACGGCCAAGCGGGTGCATTACAACGAACGTTACTTTCCTTCGAGTAATCGAGCAAAAAAATAAGGGACCCCTGAAGGCATTCATTCAGGGGTCCCTCAAGCTGAATTCACAGCACCAACGCGGAAAGTATTACTCCCACTCAACCATTCCCTTTATCCTAATCCATCTAAAATCTTTCCGATATCTCCATCAATGCAAATGCTTTTACCCTCAATTTTAACTACTCCGCAACTTCAAACTTTTCATTCTGTAGAAGGTTGCAAAACTGGGATTTATATATCTAATTCCTGTATTCTAATAGAGTTGCCATAAATATCTGTAATTTCACTTTTTTCTTCATCTGTAAGATCATCAATAAATATGTACCATTCATTGGGATACCCACCAACAAATTGCATTTTAGGCATTTCTATTTGCCCCGGTTCTGTAGCCCTTAGACACAATCTATTGTCGCCCCAAAATCGTGTAAGTGCTAATCGTTGCTTC
>ERZ773203.277-NODE-277-length-27976-cov-5.789048_pt1 | contig 27976 bp, 35 predicted proteins | sample MGYA00580529_ERZ773203 | MGnify/ENA primary metagenome ERZ773203 (study PRJEB29015, sample SAMEA2738176) | human oral metagenome | biome: human oral; feature: human-associated habitat; material: saliva | place: China | collected 2177 ... | reverse complement strand
ACTGCAACAAAAGGCAACGGAGATATAGATATAGATATAGATATAGATATAGATAAGGAGCAAAAAGCTCAATCTGATGTCTATGATGAAATTATCAAATATCTAAATGACAAAACAGGATCTCATTTTAAACCTACTAGCAAATCCACTCAAAGATTAATTAATGGTCGTTTAAGTGAGAATTACTCAATAGATGATTTTAAACATGTTATTGATGTAAAAACTCTTGAGTGGAAGAATGATTCCAAAATGTCCAAGTATTTAACTCCAGATACATTGTTTAATGCAAGTAAGTTTGAAAAATACTTAAATCAGAAGATGCCTTCGAGTGCATCAAGACAACAACAAGATGAAAGGTTGGGATTTTAATGTATCAGGATTATGAAGTAGGTTCAACTAGTGAACCAAAAATATGTAATAAGCACGGATCCAAGATGATCGCTGCAAAAGTCATGATTGATGGATCCCAGAAATCGCTTGACATTTGTCCAGAATGCGAAAAAGAAGAAATCAATAAATTTCAGGAACACTTAAAGCAAGAAGCAGCTATCCAGTCTATTTTAGCAAATACATACAAAGTATTTGATCGTGAGAGCATCTATTCCAAGGAGTTGGAAGACAAAACGCTTGATAATTACGATGCTGGAAATAAGTTTTGTGAACAAGCTTTAAATTTCTCAAAAAGAATGTTGCGAGACTTTCTAAAGTACGAAACAGGAAATGTGATCTTGAGCGGTCCTCCAGGGGTCGGAAAGAGCCATTTATCTATTGGAATAGCCAAAGCATTGAATGAAAAATTTAAAGAATGCAAGCAACCAAAGAGTGTGCTATTCATTTCGACTTCTGCGCTCTTTTCAAAAATTGAAGAAAGCTTCAATGGTCGAGGAGACTTCACAGAAACTTATGCTGTGAATCTGCTGAGCAATGTTGATTTTCTTTTCTTTGATGATTTAGGGAAAGAGAGCAGTATGAGTGGGAACCTCAAAGAAGCAAATGAGTGGAGACAACGAGTACTGTTTAAAATATTGGACAATCGTCAAACAACATTCTTTAATACAAACTTATCGAGCAACGATATTAAAACAATTTACAACAAGGCTCTTGCTGACCGGATCTTCAAGGGCGCAAGCAAACATATTTTTAAATTCCCAGAAAATACAGAAAGCAGGAGATATTGATGGAAAACAAACAATTAAAAGATTTAATCGCAAAAGTTCAGCGCTGGTTTTATGACAGAAACCTCCAAACTCAAGATCCAAATAAGCAATTTTTGAAATTGTATGAGGAGATCGGAGAGCTGTCACGAGGACTAGCAGAGAATGATGAGGCTGTCACGAAAGATAGCATCGGAGATATCACTGTTGTATTGATTGGATTGACTTTGCAGTTAGGAATCAAAACAGAAGAGATTTTTCCAGAAGATAATAAATTTGTATTTTTACAGTCTACGAAATCGGAAGATTACTTTGTAATAATGATGGACCAATCATTGGCTGCATACTTCAACCGACAATCATACCAATTAAAAAATGTTGTTTATGAGTTGATGCGAATTTCAACATTGCTAAATCATGATTTTGTCGAATGCTTGAACATCGCTTATGAAGAAATCAAAGATAGAACAGGAAAATTAGTGGATGGTGTTTGGATTAAGGAGGAGCGACTAAAATGACAGAAGAAATTTTTAATAATGGTTTTGACAAAGTAAATAAACCTAATCACTACTGTGGGCAATATGGTCTTGAATCAATTGACATTATTCGCAATTTTGCTGGAGGACCAAAAGAAGTCCGGGGATTTTACTGGGGAAATGTCATCAAGTATCTTTGTCGCTATCAAAAGAAAAATGGATTGGAAGATCTAAATAAGGCAAAGAAGTACTTAGACTGGCTTATCGCAGATTTGAAGCGTGAAGATCTCGAAAAGACAGCGATTGTCAAGCAGGAGTGATAATTATGAGACATTATACGAAAAATCAAATGGATCACTTTCGTCAGCAACTGCAATTGTTGATTTTAGGAAAAGGTCTCACTCGCAAAGAACTCTCTAGGAATCTATATCGTGGTGAACAGACGATACAAGAATGGATCACGAAAGACGACATCAAACCCAACCATATCAAAGAATTGTGTGAGTATTTCGGTATTGAGGAAAAAACATTGATGGGCGATCCGGAAGAACTTGCTGATTACAAGCTATATGATCGTGATAAGTATATCTGTACAGGGACTTTAAAAGAATTAAGCAGAATTACTGGAAAAGATAGTGCATTACTCAAATATTACATCCACTTAAACGAACAGGGACGAAATGCAGGACATCTAAAATTAGAAAGGGTAATCGAAGATGAAACGTAAAATCGAATGGCTAATCATCAACTTGGTTTTATTGGCAGGAATTACATTAGTGATTGCTATCAATCTCAACTCCAGATTGGTTGAACAAGAAAAAACAATCAAGGATATGCAGTGGACCATTCAGGAGCATGAATTAAGTATTCAGCGCTTTGCTGATCAAAATACTGCACAAGAGGTAATCCTAAACAAATTAAATCGGGAGTACCAAATCCAGGAACGAAAGAAAGCAGAAGCAGTTAAGGAAGCTGCTGAAATGAATAATGTCGGAGGATAATAATGATCAACAATGTGACCCTTATTGGTCGGTTAACAAGAGATGTAGAACTACGCCACACACCAAGCAACATTGCAATAGCTCAATTCAATGTCGCATGCAATCGAAATTTTAAAAATACAAATGGTGAATACGATGCAGACTTCATCAACTGCGTGATGTGGAGAGAGCAAGCGGAAAGATTTTGCAATTGGACCAAAAAAGGAATGCTGGTCGGAATTACGGGAAGAATTCAGACTCGAAGCTATGAAGGAAATGACGGAAAACGTGTATATGTGACTGAAGTTGTTGCAGAAAATTTCCAAGTTTTGGAAAAGCGTGACAACACTGCCAACCAGAACAGCATGACTGAACAGATGCCATCCAACTATGCAAATCCAATGGACATTGATGAAAGTGATTTGCCGTTCTAAAAACAAAAGGAGAAAAACAATGAATAAAAAGGTTATTTTAACGACAGTAGCAACAATCGCAGCAATCGCAACAGCAGGAGGGGTAAAAGCAGATGAATTTAATGGCGATCTCGCAAAAGATAGCATCGGACTTACAGCAAAAACTGGAAACAGCACGAACGGAACAGAAGCGACTGTTTCAAGTTCGCAGGGAGAACACACAGGAGATCTTGGAAGTGTCGAAGGAGATCGAGCAGTTAACGAAGAAGATTCAAACCGAGGAAGCAATGCAACAAATATTACGAAAAACGGGGACACTATCCGAGTAGAGAACCCAAAAGTCGTAATTGACCAACCAGATGGCAATGGTCGATATACTCCATTTAAGGTTAAGTATGAGGATGTTAAAATCCCAGATGAAATCGAAGTCAATGAAGGTGATAAGGTTACTTTTGATTTACCTCAAGAAGTGAAGTTTCAAACCTCTTATGAGTTTGACGTGCATAACCCAGAGAATGCAGTAGTTGGTAAAGCTACAGCGGATGCAACTACTAACAAAGTAACTACTGTATTTAATGACTACTTCAAAACTCACCCTCTAAATAAGAGTATGAGTCTTGAGCTTGATGCTAGTTGGACAGATAAGGTTGTAGCAGGTAAGCCTGTTACTGCCAATTTTAACGGTACAGTGGTTACTGCTCAAATCGGGAAAGAACAAGAAATCGGCAAAGACGAGCTCATTGCCAAGTGGGGATCACAAGACAAGGAAGATCCTACTGTTATCAACTGGACAGCGCGAGTTAACTATGCTAAGAAAGTCTTGAATTATGTGACTATCATTGATGAAATGTCAGAAAATCAAAAGTTAGTTGATAACTATTTTGAAATCAAAAATATTGAAAGTGTAGATCCTTGGATTGATAAAGGCTCTGCTATGGATCTTGTTAAATCAATTAGTAAATCAGACCATGGATTCACAATCAAAATGGATCGATTGGATCACATGATCTATCTATACTACAAGACTAAACTTGTAAATGCTGTGAAGGATAGTACTAATCCTACTAACAAAATTGAACTTAAAGCAGAAGATTCTGGTGCTGTTTCATATCAGAAGATCCAGTTAGTTGGTGGTAAAGGTGACGCTGTAGGCGAAACTAAACCTGTTTGGGAAATCCCAAATGAAGCGCCAGTTTATGATAAACCATCTATCGATTTAAAAGATATCCCACTATTACCGCCTGCTCCTATCGTGGAGATTCCAGAGTGGAAGGGTGGGGTGACACCTCCAGACGCACCACAGATCGAAAAACCTGAGTGGCAAGGTGGAACAGTACCATTTGATGCTCCAATTTTAGATAAACCAGAAATCAATATTGAGGACGTCCCTATGATGCCACCAGCTCCAATTTTGGAAAAACCAGAACTTATCATTGAGTTTCCAGAACCTAAGCAAGACAAGCCAAGCACACCAGCACCAAAAACTGAAAACAAAAAGGAATCGGTGGAAGTTGTGAACCAGGGTGAAGTTAAACAAGATGAACCGTTTGAAACATACAGCGCGCCAGCAGTATTGCCTGCGACTGGTACAGATCTTGGATTGTCACTTGTAGCACTTGGCATCTCATTAGCTACGCTAGCATTTGTTTTGAAGAAAAAGTAAAACTGATGTGAGGGGGATTATTCCCCCTTGGTTTTGAAAAAAGGAGTGAAACATGAAGAAACAAGAACTGATTAAGCATATCGAAAGATTACCTTACGAATCAGGGCCAATCGTAGATAAAATTAAAATCAGCAGAAAAGGTTTGGTAAATTTAATTGAACAACTAGACGAACCACAAAAGCCAGTAGTACCGCAGTTTGTTGCGGATTGGTACGAGGAAAACAAAGATGATTTTGAAGGGAATTTGTTTAGATGCATCAACACGATCTCAAGCATGTATGAAGACGAAGAATTGAACGATTTTGAAAATTGGGTGATAGAAGCACATACCGAGCCATTTCAAACTCTTGTCAATATGCACCAATTCGGCTATACAGTCGAGAAAGAACCAAAGTATACAGTTAAGATCAAATCTGTAAATCAGTATCTTGTAAGAAATACAGACGAGGATTTCTTAGGTTTTTTACAAAGTAGATTAAAATCGAAATTTACTCGCAAAGAGTTAGAAGAAGCTGGCCTCAGTGATGTGTTTAACAGCCCACTGTTTGAAGTTGAGGAGGTGTAAAGAATGAATAATGAAAAATTAATCAATAAGTACGAAAAAATGAAAGCTAACAAGAAAAGACTGACCTCGGTTGATTTGGTTTTGAAAGATTTACGGTCTTTGGATGAGCCAGAACCGTTGCCGTTCAAGTTAAAAGATGTTGTTGGTCGAATTAGAGGGTTTGACCCAACGACACAAACTATATGGCTTAATGCCATTCTTAAAGAACTAGGGGGCGACTACGGTTCAATGAAATATCGCAGTGGTTACGAACAAGGTAAACTTGAGGGAGCATTGGTTGAAAATCAATTAAAAGATGCTGATAAGATTCGACAAGAATCGAATAAAGTGCTTCTACCTAGTTTTATAGATGACTGGATTTTCAAATGTCAACTTTTAAATGATTTTAGTTTGCGTTCTGCACTTGATAGTACTACTATTCATCTCTATGCTGTTAATGGCAAAGTAGTGAAGAAATGGCTTGATGACAGAAAAAATCAAGAACTTTTTGCCAAAGCCTGGGTTACCAGCTACGATGCTGAGAAAGAACCAAAATACAAAGTTAAGGTAAAAAATACAGATGATTATCTAAATGAAACAGAAGTTGGATTTCATTTTTTTGACAATAGTGAAAAAAATAAAACATTTACACGAAAGGAACTAGAATATTCCGATTTTGCTTGGGTGCTCGATTGCCCAGGAATTGAACTTGTGGAGGTTGAGTGATGAGAATATCAAAAGAAATTATGCTGGAAATCACAAAAATTCAGACAGAGGTATTAAGAAATTCTGATTTTTTAAATGTTATTGAATTAAGTGATATTAAAGTACAAGCGAGGGAACTGTACGAAAATCTAGTGTGGTTGCAATACGAGGCAGAGGGGAGAACAGATTGAAACGCTTCTTAATTGGCTATTGCCTATTATCTACTTGCTTGCTATTCATGCAACGTGAAGTACAGAAACCCTTGCTAGTCTATCACGCTGATAGTAAATATCAGATTACTGGCAAGGTGGAAGAAAAACGAAAAATCGGAAATTTGTTCACTATCACTGTAAACGGGAATGTGTTCGTGGTGAGTGAGCAGAAATACAACAATACAGAAATTGGAGATAATATCGAGTTATGAATACACTAGAAAATGTTAAGAAATGGTTTATTGATCGTGACCTAGAAAACGGTGGACGACTAGACAAGCAGTCTTTAAAACTCAGTGAAGAGTTCGGTGAACTATGCGCTGGGTATCTCAAGAAAAATGAGAAGGTCACTAAGGATAGTATCGGAGATTGTGCGGTCGTGATTGTCGGTCTGGCCTTGTTGATTAAGGAAGATGTAAATCAGATTTTTGAAGAATCTGATAGCATTAGAAAAAAAAGATGTGATGGAAAGTTTCATCTCTCTTAATGCTAATATCAGTGAGTTTCAACTCTCACAAGGATTTGCAAGCAAGGAAATGTGCAGACATAATCTAGTACGTTGTATTGGTTATCTAAAAAATCTTGGATATGACTATGCTGAATGTTTTGAACTGGCTTATCAGGAAATCAAAGACCGTAAAGGTCGCTGGATTGATGGTTCGTTCGTGAAAGAGGAGGATTTGCCAGATGAACTACGAGCAAAGATTAAATGATAAACAAAGACAAAGATTTGCATTCATGCTAAAACAAAAACGAAAAGATAATAAATTATCGCAAGAAAAACTAGGTGACATATTAGGATATAGTCAATCAGATATTTTTAAATGGGAAACATGCAAGGCAAGACCTAATCTGTATCAAGTGGAAGATGTAGCAACATACTTCAACTTACCTATGAATGTATTGATAGGGGAGAGATAGATTGACGGATATTGAAAAACGATTAAAGCAATTGCCTTTTGATGATATTAAAATTAGATCATTGCATAATGAAATCGTCAAGCTTAATTCAGGAATAGTTAAAGGTCAGTCTTTTAATGGTATGCCTAAATCGCCATCGATTGATAATCGAACAGAAGATATAAATATTCTAATAATCGATAGAACAAGAGAACTCTATGAGGAAATCAATAAAATTTATAAAGAACGAAAAAAAATAATAGATTGGATTGAGAGTTTAGAAGACCCTATTGAGAATATGGTCATGCGACTACTGTATATTGATGGCTTATCGTGGAAAGAGGTGCAGATAGAACTCAGATGTAGTCGAAGCACTATCAAGAGAATAAGAAGAAGCGCTATCAAAAAATGGCACTAATGAACCCAAATGGCACTAATTAAGTGATATTATGTTAGTATCAGCAAAAGGCTGAAAGACTCCTATATATTTTTTACCAAAGGGCATCACGCCCTTTATGGCGACGAAAGGTTCTATAATCTCTTTAATTTTAAAATGGTAAGCTCTCCAAACTTTTTGCTCCGCTGGTTCGATTCCAGCCGTCGCCTTTAAGACTGCAAAAAAATAAATTTAAAAAGACAGTATACTATTGGTTCTCCGCAGGGCTTTGCAGTCGCCTTGCACTTTAAGAAGTCCTTATGAAAATCAGTCAGCTTAACGCTGGCTTTTTTTATCCTCTGAAGAAGGAGCATAATGAAACCAAAGAGACTCACAATTCTAAACGGAAGGCGAACATCCGTTGACTACGATAGTCGCAACGAGGAGTACACAAACTATAATCGCAACCGATGGAAGTATGATAAGGATGTGAAACAGTTCTACAACTCAACAATCTGGAAGAAAACAAGTAAACAAGTATTACTTGAAGCTGATTATGTTTGTGCGATGTGTGGAGGTGAAGCAACCATGACTGACCATATCATCAGTGTGAAGCAAGACTGGTCGAAACGATTAGATAGAAGTAATCTTCAAGCAAGTTGTAAGAAATGTAATGATAAGAAAGCAATCAAAGAGAAGTATTCTTATTGATTGTGCGGTAAATAATTAAAAACGTTATCAAAAAGCAAACGAAAACAGAACTTGAAAGGGCGAAACGGTCGGAAACGCACTGCAAAACGTACGGAAATGCCCCCTATTATTTATAACGGGGGTAGGTATTGTTCGGATATAAGAACGCCGCCCTCTTCTGTGCGAAAAATTCCCTTTTTGAAAATTCGAGGTCGGCAGAAAGGAGGAGAATATGGGGCGAAAAATGAAGATTGTCGAAAGCAATAAGAAGCATTTGACAAAAGAAGAGAAGATTGCAAGAAAAACCATACAAGAAAAGGCTTCTGATGGTTTGGATGCATTGCAATTAACACCACCAAAACATTTTGATCCAATCGCAAAAGCTGAATACAAACGAGTGATTGAAGATTTAAGAAAGCTACCCCTCAGAAATCTAGATAGAGCAGTATTAGAAACGTACTGTACCTGGTATGCAGTCTATAAAGAAATATCTCGTGGATTGCAGAAAGAGGGATATGTAGTTGAAACAGATAGTGGTAAAGTTTTGCCTAATAAGATGCTATATAGTTTAGAGCGTGCAACGACTAACTTAACTAAAGCAGCATCACAATTAGGATTGACAGTTGACAGTCGCATGAAGTTATTTGTGCCACAAGTCGAAGAAAAAAAAGAGAGTATTTTCGATAAATTTGGTAGTTAGGAGGTGAAACAATGGAAGATGTAGCTTATCAATACGCTTCAAAAGTCGTAAATGGTGAAATCATAGCTAGTAAGAAAGTTATTAAAGCTTGTAAGCGCCATTTAAGAGATTTAAAGCGTATAGATGATGAAGACTTTCCATATGTTTATCTACCTGACAAAGCAAAGAATCCGATTGATTTTATTGAAATGCTCCCAGATGTCAAAACTGGAAAACCATATCCACTAGCAGATTTCCAGAAATTTATTTTATCGAGTTTGTACGGATGGCGGAAAAAGTCCGATACATCTATCAGGCGATTCAAAAAAGCTCTAATCAGCTTGGCCAGAAAGAATGGTAAGACTATTTTAGTAGCTGGTATTGCTTTATATGAGTTTTTGTTTGGTCGTAACCCAGCGATGAGTAGACAATTGTTTTGTACAGCGAATGACCGTTCACAAGCACGTATTGCTTACGATATGATCCGTAAGCAGTTGGATGCTTTGAGAAACCAGAATGCAGATATCAGAAAGGCTACGAAGATAGTCAGAGATGAACTTCGTAACTTGAACGATGAAAGCTACGTACGTGCATTGAGTCGTGAAACTGGTGCAGTCGATGGATTTGAACCGTATGTTGGTATCTTAGATGAATTTGCAGCATCTAAAACAAATGAAATGATTGAGCTTCTCGAATCTGGTCAAGGTCAGTTAGACAATCCGTTGATTTTGATTATCTCAACAGCTGGATTTGATTTAAACGTACCAATGCACACAATCGAGTATGCGTATATTGAGAAACTTTTGGATGAAGAAGTTGAGAATGACGAATACTTTGCTTTCATTGCTGAACAGGATAATGAAGAAGAAATCGCAGATGAAAAGAACTGGATAAAATCAAATCCAATCCTTGAAGTCAAGGCACTACGTAAAAAGATGATAGACTACCTACGAAAACGTAGGAAGGTGGCACTTGAGACAGGAACAATAAATGAAATCCTGGTTAAAAACTACAACATGTGGAGACAATCATCAGAAGAATCTTACATGGATAAAGAAAGCTGGGCAAAAGCGAAAATAGATAAGCCTGACACAAGAAAGCGCAGAGTTTGGTTAGGAGTCGATGTTGGTAGGTCCAGTGACTTATTTTCTATCTCTCCAATGGTCATGATGGATGATTATTGGTATGCAGACAGCTTTTCTTTTGTGGCCACGAAATATGGCTTGATTGCAAAAGAAAAAAGAGATGGTGTTTCTTATACCAACTTAGAAAGAGCTGGTGAGTGTGAGATAACAACCCTTGAAAGTGGAGTTATCGATGATGAGCGCGTGCTTGAGAAAATCGAGGAAATGGTATACGAAAATGAGTGGGAATTGCAAGGTATTTTCTTTGACCCTTATCAATTCGGTTCACTATTAACTATGATTGAAAAACGACATCCAGAATGGCCACTAGTCCAGATACCGCAAACCACCATGGTCTTGAACATGCCCACGAAACAGTTTCGTGATGATGTGCGACAAGGAAAAATAAAGCACAGTGGCAATCAGTTACTGACAATGGCGGTAAACAACGCATACACTAGAGTTGATAATAACGGTATGAGGATTGATAAAAATAAAAATAGTAACAAAATCGACCCTCTGGATGCGTTATTAGATGCCTATGCTGCTTGTTACTTAGAGCCATTCGATGGAAGTGGTTATTGGACTAATGAGAAAATCCTGGAAGGAGGTTCGCTATTTTGAAGTTATTGAAACATATTCACACAATTTTATTGTTAATTGGTTTAATGTTTTTGATTTACGGTTTGTTCTTGATTGGGGACGTAATAGGATATATAGCTACAGGCTTGATTCTCTGCTTTCTCGGAGCGTACATTGATAAAACAAAACAGCCTTGAAAAGCCTTACAAAATTTGATATAATGAACTAATTTTAGGAGGTTTTATCATGACAAAAGAACAAGTTAAACAACCAGAACGCCCAGTTTATAAAAAGCCTTTATTCTGGACTACCATATTGTTTGGATTTCTTTCTTTTTTTCTTATAATTATGGTTTTTGTAATCGATTCACATTATGTTGAATTGACAAATGCGTTAACAAACCATGGTTTGTATTATGATCAAACAAAAAAAGAAATTTACAGTAAAGAAAATAATCAAAACAACACTCAATCATCAAGTGAAAATGGTGTTATTTTAACTAAAAAATTCGGTGAGAAAATAACATTTGAAGAAGGAAGTATCGAAGTAAGAGGGATGGATATATCTGACGGTCAAGTTACTGTAGCAATTATTTTAGAAAACAATACAGATAGAAAATCCAATTTCAACCCGAAAGAATTTGTAGCAAAGGCTGGAGATGAAACGTTGAATTATATTGGATTGCAAGAGGTTTCAGGATTGACAGGCCAAGGTGAAGTTAAAGAAGTGTCACCAAAGTCGAATGCTGTATTCTTTTTGAATTACAACCTACCAAAAAATAATTCTTCAGATTTCTCTATGCAAATAGGAAAATATCTTTGGAAGTAATTACGCTAGCACCAGTTGGTGCTTTTTTTATGCTCAAAAACAGAAAGGAGGTGAGAAAATAAATGACTTTTTTTCAATCTTTAGGGTCGTCAAAACTATCTTATGACGATTATATCTCTTCGGTAATCTCTGGTAATTCAAGTCCTGAATATACTGGTATATCTGCTTTAAAAAATAGCGATGTCTTGACTGCAGTATCTATCATAGCTGGTGATGTTGCTCGTTTTCCGTTATTAAAAAAGGATTTAATGGGTAATATTGAACAAGATGAAGATATGAATTATCTACTGAATGTCAAAGCCACAAGTAATACATCAGCTAGACAATGGAAGTTTGCAATGACCGTCAATACAATTTTGACTGGTAATTCATTCTCTCGTATTCTACGTGATCCAATCAGTGGAAAACCATTAGAGTTTCAATTTTTTAGACCGTCTGAAACGACTGTCGAAGAAACTAATGACCATGAATTGATTTACACTTTCCGTGACCGTCTGAATGGCAAGGAAATCGTGTGTAAATCAGAAGATGTTATTCATTGGAAATTCTTTAGCCATGACACTATTCTTGGTAGGTCTCCATTGCTTTCTCTTGGGAATGAAATCAGCTTGCAAGATGGTGGATTGAATACCTTGATTAAGTTCTTTAGAGATGGTTTCTCAAGTGGAATTATCAAGCTTAAAGGTGCTCAATTAAACGGTGAAGCCCGTAAAAAAGCCCGTATGGACTTTGAGAAGATGCGTGAGGGTTCGACAGGTGGCAGTCCGTTAGTATTTGATGATACACAGGAATACACTCCACTTGAAATTGATACGAATGTCTTACAGTTGATTACATCTAATAACTTTTCTACTGCACAGATTGCTAAAGCTCTTCGAGTTCCTAGTTTTAAACTGGGGGTTAATAGCCCTAACCAATCTGTCGCACAGTTGACTGAAGACTATGTAACCAACGACCTTCCATTCTATTTTGATGCAATCACAAGCGAATTGGCTTTGAAAGTATTTAGTGATGAAGAGCGTAGGAAGTATCGTGTTGACTTCGACACTCGTAGCGTGACTGGTAGAAATGTAGACGAGATTGTAAAACTTGTAAACAATCAAATCTTAACACCTAACCAAGCCTTGATTGAACTTGGTAAGGAACGTTCTACTGATCCAAATATGGACCGTTACCAGTCAAGTTTGAACTATGTCTTCTTGGATAAGAAAGAAGAATATCAATCAATGAAAGGAGGTGAGACAAAGGATGCCAAAGAGAATCAAGATGAAAGGTCCACTGATTCCGAATAATAGCCAAGAAGCTTACGACTACTATGGTTTGGAAGCTGTCAGTGCTAAAGCTATCACAGATTCTTTCCCAGAAGATAATAGCGATATTGTGTTGGAAGTTAATTCCAACGGTGGTCTTGTTACTGTCGGTAGTGAAATCTACACAGCTTTAAAAAGCTATCCAGGGAATGTAACTGTTGAAGTAACAGGAATGGCAGCAAGCGCTGCTAGTGTCGCAATAATGGGAGCTGATAAAGTTCTTATCAGTCCAACAGCTCAGATAATGATTCACAAAGCGCTGTATGGTTTTGTATCTGGCAATAGCGATGATTTAGACAAAGCTTCTAATGCGCTTAAATCTAGTGACCAAGCAATCGTGAATGCGTATGTTGCTAAGACTGGATTGAGTGAAGAAGAAATTCTGGATATGATGAAGAATGAAACCTTCATGTCAGCTAGTGAAGCAGTTGAAAAAGGCTTTGCGGATGAAGTGATGACCTTTGAAGATATTGGTGCAGTAGCGAGCCTAGAGAATGGATTGTTACCACAAGCAGTTATTGATGACTTCTACGCTAACCGTAGCAAGCGTAAGTCAGAAATCCAAAATATGCTACGAGAAATCGAAAAAGAAGAATTACTTGAAGGGCTATAAGCTCTTTTTTTAATACCGAAAAGGAGAATAAACAAAATATGTTTAAAGAAAAAATGAAAGAACTTCAAGCGCAGATTGCAAACATCGGTGCTGAAATCGTTGTTAAAACGGAAGAATTGAAATCTGTTTTGAATACTGAAGATCTCGAAAAGGCTCGTGAAATCCGTGCTGAAATCGACAACTTGAAATCACAAAAAGAAGAAGTAGAAAACAACTTGAAGACTTATGAAATCGCAAAAGAAGGAGCTGGAATGGAAGCGACTATTGAAAAACATGAAGTAAAATCAGACGGTAAAACTTACCGTGATTCTGTAAATGAATGGGTACGTACTAAAGGTGCTGTTGCTGATTCAAACTTGAAACTTGAAGGAAAAAACCTTCTTATCCCTATGAATGAAGCAGTAAATCCAACACAAGATGGATTGGAGAAGGCTGAAACTGAAAAAGTAACTAGCAAAGAAATCGTTACTACTCCAATGCGTGAAGTTAAAACAGTTCTTGACCTTAAACAATTCACTACTATTCACAAAGCTGCTAAAGGTGAAGGTTCATATCCTATTCTTAAACATGCTACATCTAAGATGGCAAGCGTAGAAGAATTGGAAAAGAATCCAAAACTTGCTAAACCAGAATTTACAGATGTTCCTTGGAAAGTTAAAACTTACCGTGGTGCTATTCCACTTTCACAAGAAGCTATTGACGATGCAGATGTTGACCTTCTTGCAATCGTAGCTGAAGCAGCTAACCAAATCAAAGTAAACACTACAAACGATGCAATCGGTGGTGTTTTGAAAACATTTGAAGCTAAAAACGCAGCTGACTTGGATGCAATCAAAGCTATCTTGAATGTAGATCTTGACCCAGCTTACAACGTATCATTTGTAGTTACACAAAGTTTCTACCAAAAACTTGACACTTTGAAAGATAAGAACGGTCGCTACTTGCTTCAAGATTCTATCGTTTCTGCATCAGGTAAAGCCTTCCTTGGTCATCCAGTATTCGTAGTTGCTGACACAGTTCTTGGTGAAGCTGGTGAAGCTAAAGCCTTTATCGGTGATGTACAACGTGCTGTACTCTTTGCTGACCGTCAAGAATTAGGTCTTCGTTGGACTGATAATGAAATCTACGGTCAATACTTGCAAGCAGTTGTGCGCTTTGATGTTAAGAAAGCAGATGCCCAAGCTGGCTACTTTGTAACTATGCCCTAATACTCCCCCAGTCAGTGGGGGTGTCTCACGGTCAGCTGTAACTTTAGCAGTACCAACCGCAAGTAGCACCAAAGCAGACATCATGTCTTACTTAGATAGCAAGGGAATTTCTTATACAGCAACTCAAACCAAAGAGCAACTACTAGCCTTGATTGGAGGTTAGATTTATGGAAGCTAAAAAGAATGGTTTTCTTGAGGAAGTTAAGTTGTATTGTAAAATCGACTATGATTTCGAAGATGATTTACTGCTTGAGCTTATCGAGTCAGCAAAAGAGCAGATTTGTTTTGCAATCGATAATGACTTAAGCCCAGATGATTTAGTGGACTATGCTAAGTTCCGACTAGCTGTCAAAAAGCAAGTCAAAGAAGAATACGAACATCGAGGAATGTCAGCAGACACCATGCGCTATCCATTGGCGAATGGTGTGCTAAACATCATTCATCAGCTTAGGACAAGGAGGGAAAGTTAATGCGGACACGTAAGATGAATGTTCGCATTACTTTTTTTCAAAGAATAGGCGGACAGAATGAAGATGGAGAAGTGCTAGACTTCGAAAGGAAGGACTTGTATACTTGCTGGGCAGAAGTTTCTAAAACATCTATTAAGGATTTTAGAGAAAATGCGACTGTCACAAAAGCAGGTGGACTAGTAGAACATAAAGACACTAAAACATTCTTAATTCGTCATCTTCCAAAACTCCCTTTTGACAATTCTTGTTATGTAGATTTTGATTGTAATGAATATCAAATCGTAGCCATCGAACGAGATCATGCAAATAAGGAAATTGACTTAATTAAGGGAGTGATGTTGTCATGACAAAAGGATTAGACCTTTGCCTAAACAATCTCACTAAGTTGGAGGTTAAAGCCCCTATGGTTGCTCGTGAAGCTGTCACAATGGTCGCTGAAGAGTTTGAGAAAGAGCTGGAAGTAAATACTCCAGTTTCTGATGAACCTACACCAACTAGATTGAAAGCAGATATAAAAATCAGCAATTTCAAAGGTGGAGGTGGTGCGCCTTCAAAGGACATAGGTTTTGGTCGTACTACTGGTTGGCGTGCTAGATACCCAAATAGCGGTACAATCTATCAGAAAGCACAGGACTTCGAGGAAAAGACTATTAATGCAGTTACTCCTCGCGCTAAAAGAATATATGAACAAAAAATAAAGGAGGTGCTAAAATAAATGATTGCTGAAACTGAAGCATACAAACTTTTGGTAGCAGATGAAAAGTTAAATCAACTGTTCAATGAGTTTAGAGGTAAAGAATTTCCAGGATATAAACAAGGTATCTTTACTTATGATATTCCTGAAAAACCTACAAACTTAAAACAAAAAGAACTTGCTCCGTTTGCAAGAATTTATTTAACGTACGAAGCACCTCACAAGTATGCAGATGATGAAATCATCTCAATGGAACAACGTATCACAATCAACTTTTGGTGTAAGAATGCAAAGCAAGCTGACCGAATCGCCAAAAGAATGGATACAATCTTAGAAAGTAGTGGATTTGAACGCTACACAGCAAATGAGAAACCTCGATATATGGATGACGATATTGGACTATTAATGAATGTCCGAAAATATCGTCTTTTTGATTGGAGTGATCTCGAAGAAATGAAAGGAAATAAATAAATGTCTAAAGTTAAATTTGGTTTACGTGGTTTTGAATATGGGGTTTTGAACGATAAAAACCTTGTACCAGGAGAAACTAAAAAAATTCCTGGTTTGAAATCAGCAAAATTGGATATCACAAATGAATTGAATACTATCACAGCAGATGATGGACCATACGTAGTATTGTCTTCTGGTATCACTGGAACAACTCTTGAAGTATCATGGCTTGATTTAGGTAGTGATGCTCGTAAGGATTTCTACGGTATTACTGTTGAAAATGGTGTTGAAAAATACAATAAGAAGATGACTCCAAACGACATCGCTTGCTTGTTCCGTACAACTGGTGATGACGGTAAAGGTATCTGGGTTGGTCTCCTTAAAGGTAAGTTCTCACTTCCAGGAATGGATTTGGAAACTAAAGACGGTTCACCAGAACCTAAGAACGATACTGTATCTGGTAGCTTTGTAGCTCGTGGAGATGACGATGAAGGCCTTGTAATTGTAGTTGGTCGTGAAGATAACCCACAATTCCAAGAAACTGAATTCCGTAAACTCGTTTTCCCAAAGTCTTAAGCGGTGCTAGTTCTGAACGAACAGTAACCGCTGTACCAGGCGCAGCAAGACAAGATGCATAAGAATAGGCTTGGTTATTCCAAGCCTTTATTTTTTAAAAGGAGTTAATAATGTTTGAAATTAAATTTAAAAAAGCAGGTGTGTTGAAAGAATTTTCAAAAGACTACGTAAATGTAGAAGACAACCTGTTGGCTTTGGAACACCAGGTTCGACAAACTTCATTGTACGAAAACAAGGAAGATTTGCTAAACCCTGCTAAACATCGTGAGTTGAATGAAGCATATCTTGAAATGTTTGTAAAAATGTACGGTGAGCAATTCGATGCAGAAGATTTAAAGAGTGCAAGTGTTGAAACGCTTGAAACATTGAATGATCTATATCTTGCAGCACTCGGTGGAAAACAAGAAGAAAAAGAGACCACCAAAGGAAAAAAGAAGAAAAAGGGTTAAGCCCTAAAGAAGCTCAAAATAATTTATTAGTTTGGGTTCAATCATTAATGAGTCAAGGATATACAATCCATGATATCAAAAGAATGCGCTTATCAGATTTTGATTTGATGGTGCAGGCTTTAGAAACAAAAGAAAGCCAAGAGGAAGAAGAAACAACCCTTGACAAGGCCTTCCCATTCCTTTTTGGATAGAAAGGAGAATGAATGGCAAGTAATATTGGTGAATTAGTCGCCACTGCAACCTTAGATGTCGCTCCTTTTCAGTCGAATGTCGGGAGGTTGAAAACCTATTTAAAAGGTGTCGATAATTCCCTCAAAGCGATGGAAAACAACTTTAAAGGTGCTGGTAATAATATCAGCAACTTAAAAGGACTTTTATCGCAAACTGGTTCAGCTCTTAGCTCATATCAAAAGGTATTGAGTTCACAGAGTGAACGATACAACCAATTAAAAGCAAGTATTGGAGATGTGTCTACTGCTACTGCAGAGCAGAAACAGAAGTTAGTTGAAGCAAGTGCTAGTATGACAGCTACTGCTGCTAAAGTAGCTGAATTGCAAAACCGTTATCAACAGTTAGCTAGTTCTATGAAACAAGCTTATATCGATGATAGTGCCTTCACTAAGTTTGGTAATAGCGCACGGGAAGTTGGTGAGAAATTCAGTAAAGTTGGTAAAGAGATTTCTGGTTTTGGATCTGCACTAACGAAAGGCGTGACTGCTCCGATTGTAGCAGGTGCTGGTCTTGTAGTGAAAGCTGCAATCGATTATGAATCAGCGTTCGCGGGCGTAAAGAAAACAGTTGACGAAACCGCAACGGTATCTTATCAAAAGTTATCAGATGGCATCCGTCAAATGGCCAAAGAATTGCCAGCAAGTGCGGTTGAAATTGCAAACGTAGCAGAAGTTGCAGGTCAGTTAGGTATTAAGACAGAAGATATTCTCTCATTTTCTCGTACTATGATTGATATGGGAGAGTCAACCAACTTAAGTGCGGAAGAAGCTGCAACAGCAATCGCAAAAATCGCCAATATCATGGGGTTGACATCGGAAGATTATTCAAGGTTTGGTGCATCCGTTGTAGATCTTGGTAATAACTTTGCCACAACTGAAAAAGATATTGTTGAGATGACCAACCGTTTAGCTGCAGGTGGTAAACTAGCTGGACTAACTGCTCCAGATATCTTAGGACTTGCTACTGCTATGAGTAGTGTAGGGATTGAAGCAGAAGCGGGGGGTACTGCAATGGTTCAAACCCTTACTGGCATTGGTAAAGCGGTATCAGGGGTCGGTAAAGGAGCTAAAGAGAAGTTAGAACTGATAGCTCAAATAGCTGGTACTACATCAGAAAGTTTTTCTCAAGCTTGGAAAGAGAAACCAGCCGAAGCTTTACAATCATTTATTAAAGGTTTACAAAAAGCCAATGATGAAGGGAAGAATATGGATGGAATTTTGTCAGACCTTGGAATGAAAGGAATCCGACAAGGTAACATGCTGAAATCATTAGCCCTTGCATCGGATAAAATGAGTGCAGCAGTTGCACGTTCTAACCAAGCGTGGAAAGAAAATACTGCCTTAACCAATGAAGCGAATAAACGTTATGAAACTACTGAATCACAGTTGAAGATGTTTAGAAATCAGCTTACAGATATTGCAATCGAGTTTGGAGGACCATTAATTAAAGCTCTAAGAGAGGGGCTGAATGCAGCAAAACCATGGATTGAAAATTTATCAGAATTAGCTAAGAAGTTTAGTTCATTATCGACAGAGCAACAACAAAATATCTTGAAATGGGGATTATTTGCAGCAGCATTAGGTCCTGCTTTGAAGTTGCTAGGTGGTGGTATTTCAGTCATTGGTGGTTTTGCAAAGGCCATTGGTGGTTTGTCAAAAGGTATTGGTTTTTTAAGTGGAACAGTTAAATACCTTGCAAATATTCCAGCTGGTTTAAATGCATTGGCTGGTTCAGCTGGTGTTGCTGAAACAGCAATGGCAGGTATGTCAACTAGCGCTGGTTCTATGACTGGTGCGATTGGCGCTCTTGCAAATCCTTTAGGATTGATAGTTGGTAGTATTGGCTTAGTAACAGCTGGTCTTGTCTATCTTGGGAACGAGAAAGATAAAGCAAGAATCAAGACTGAAGAGTTTGGTTCACAGTTAAGTAGCACTGCACAAGGCGAGTTGAGAAACTTCCAAAAGACGGTTGACGAAACAAGCACAGCAGTCGCAAACTTTGGAACACATGCTGGAGATGTTGAGAAAGTTTCAGGAGCATTTAAAAAGCTCTATGAAGATATTCAAGCAGCAGCAGACCAAAGCAACAAACGTATGGAAGAATTGGGCGCTAAGTGGGGATTGAGTGAAGAACAAATCGCCACAGCTAAAGAAAGAAATGGTCAATATGTTTCAAATGCAGAAGCGATGATGGACCAAATCAATGAAATTTACCAACGTCACAATGGCGATGCTAGTAAGTTCTCCCAAGAAGAAAAAGAAATCATCTTAAATAACCAAAACGAGATGATTAAAGCTAAGTTAAAGTTGATGAGTTTGTCCGAAGAACAACAAACAGCAGCACTTCAAGCTTTAAATGGTAAAATCAGCTCGCTGAATGAAACGCAATTAAAACATACTAGAGATGTTTTGAAACAAGCCATGGATGAAGAGAAGAAACTCTATGAAACATCCAAGAGTGAGTTGAAAGAGTTGTTGGACGGTAAAGCTATTGACCAAGAGACTTATAACAAGAGAATGCAAGAAGTTGAATCAAAGCATACACAAACTATGGAAGCTTTGGGGAGCAAGTATTACCAAGTTATGAAGGAACTGGATGAAAAAGTTAAGTCCAGAACTGGTCAAAGTTGGAACTATTGGGAGGAAGCTAAGAAAGTCCTAGAAGAATACGGTTTATCTTATGAAGAAATCGGTCAAAAGGCAGCAGCAGCATCTGAAAAAGCTGGAAACTCTCATAGCATTCTTGCTAAATATACTAGTGAGATGAGCAAAGAAGTAAAAGAGGCAAACGATGCGTGGTCATTACTGGTCGGAAATATCGATAAAAACGGTAATTTCCAAGTCAAGTCAAATGTTAAAGAAGTTATTGGAGAAGCAGCTAAATCCGCAGAAGGTTGGGAACAATTACAGTTCATTGCTAAAACTGCTGATATCAACTCAAATGCTCGCGTAACTATTGCTGAAGCACTTGTTGAATCAGGCAAGTGGAAAGAGATGAGCCTTGAAGAAAAACAAGTCATCGTTAATAACCAAGCAGGATTACAAGCTATCTTTGATAGTGAGAAAAACCTCAAGATTTGGAATGATATGCCAGCTGAGGTCAAAGAACTTCTTTTGAAGAACAATGACATCATGAGTAAGGCAGATGAAGCAACAAAAGCTCTCACGAACTATGAAGCTCTGACACCAAAACAAAAAGAGTTACTTGCAACAGATGATAAGTTCAGAGATGCAGTGGCTCGTTCTACTGAAACATTGACCAACTGGAACGCTCTTACACCGTTCACAAAAGACTTACAAGTAAACCCTGGTAACGTTTTATATAACGGTCAATTATCAATCGATAAGATTGGCGAGTGGAATTTAGCGCCAGCTCTAACCAAGTCATTAACTGCATCAGATGACACTGGTGCTGCAGTTGGTAGTGCAATCGCTAGTGTGAACTCTCCTAAACAAGAAGCGCCAATCGGCATTTTTGCCAATGATAATACAGCAGGAGAATCACAATCAGCAAGTTTAAGCGTGAACTCTCCTTATCAATTTAAACCAATTGATATTAATGCTATCAACAGAACGCAAGGAGAAGCTAACTCTGCAGAATATGCAGTAAATGCAGTTAGACAAAACGGACCAATCGATATTAACGCAAGAGACAGAACAAGTAGTGCGATCAACAGCGTATGGTCAGGTTTAGCATCTTTGCCAGCTTTTAAGTTTATTGATATTATCACACGACATTTTACTGAACGACACGCAAAAGGTACGGATAATCACCCAGGAGGTCTTGCCACAGTCAACGACCAACGTGGTACGCTCTATAAAGAATTGGTAACATTACCAGACGGTACTTCCTTCATTCCAGAAGGTCGTAACGTAGTCTTACCACTTCCTCCTGGTTCAAAAGTTATGCGAGCTGGTAAAACTCGTAGCTTGATGAACCGTTTAGGTATTCCAAACTATGAAAATGGAATTGGTTTTGAAGATACAAAAATCTCACATCTAAGTAGACGAATTCAAAGTGTCAACGTTCGAAACAGTAGCCGTGGATACCAAAGTACAGCTTATTCTGCTGACTACGGCAACGGTAATGGTCAAGCAGTAGTATCTGAATTGGTTAGCTTGAAAGAAAGTGTAGAAAACTTGCTTGGTAGATTGCTTGATAAAGATTTCAATACTTACCTAGACGGTCAAGTTATCGCAGAAAATTCTTATCAATACCAAGGACATATCATGAGAAGGGAGGGTATTTAATGTCAAATTATTTAAAGGTCAATGATTTTACAACAACTGGTTTAAGGAATTGTGTAGTCGTGGACTTTGGAACAATCCGTTCTGCCATTCCTCGTTTCTCTGAACAAACTAAACCATACGGTATGAATGGTAGTTACAATCAAGAAGATGGCGCTTTTGAAGATTATGAAAGAACAATTCGTATCTTCTTTGAGCGTTTTTCTGATTTAGCAACCTTGATAGAGAAATTTAAAGCGGTAGGAAATCAACTAGAATTCAGCTATCAGCCTGATTCGGTGTTCTATGCTGATTTGCTAGATACTGAAATCACTCCAAAAGGTATGTATGGTTGGGAATTGACAATCAAGTTAGACATGCAGCCTTTCAGGTATCAAAAGAATAGTGAACCTGTTGTACTAACTAGTTCAGGTACAATTACAAATCTTGGTAGTGTGTATTCTGAACCAGTTGTAGAAATCGAAGGTAGCGGTGATGTATCACTTACGATTGGTCGGAAAACCATGTATCTGACAATCGATACCAAGGCTACGATCGATTGTAGACAAGGTAAACAAAATATCTACAATGCTACTGGTGCAGTTCAAAACACTTTAAGAAAACGAGGTGGATTCTTTGAAATACCAGTAGGAAATACGGGTATTACTTATACAGGTAACGTTAGTAAGGTGACAATCAAGCCAAATTGGAGGTATAAGGTATGATTTATTTAACCGAAGGAAATATACCTCTTAATGCTGCTTACGATGATGAAATCGTTCAAGAAGCGAATAGTACCTACCAATTAACCTTTAAATTTCCTACAAACAATATCTTGTGGCAAAGGCTGAGAGAAGAAATATTCTTGATTGCTGATGATCTACACAATGAGCAAGACTTTGTAATTTTTGAAGTTGAGAAAAAGCATGGATATATTCAAGTCTATGCTAACCAAGTCATGACGATGTTGAACCACTACGTAGTCAATCCGATGTCTTTAGATAGACAGACGGGTTCAACTGCATTAAGTCAATTCGCTGGAAGTATCACTCGTGAGAATCCATTCTCGTTCTTTTCAGATATTGAGGATAAACACACATTTAATATCGATACTAAAAACGCTATGGAAGTCTTGACCAAAGATAAACACTCCATTCTTGGTCAGTGGGGTGGTGATCTAGTCAGACATGGCTATCAGGTACGATTATTAAAAAATGGCGGTTCAGAAAATGAATCGCTTTTTATGTATAAGAAAAACCTATCTAGTTACCAGCATAAGACCTCTACTAAGTCTTTAAAAACACGTATTACTTTCATCACCACAGTCCGTGGTGAAGGGGAAAGTCCAGTCGATAAACACTACAAGGTGGTTGTTGATAGTCCCTTAATTAACAAGTACAGTCAAATCTACGAGGATGTTGTAGAAGTCAATGACCAAGATGTTAAAGATGAAGCAAGCCTCAGAGAATATGGCAAGCAGTATTTCAGAACAACCTTGTGCGATATGCTAGAAGATAGCATTGAAATTGATGTTATCGGTCACAGTGATGTTCCTGTCCAGATGTTTGATGTGGTAGGTATCTACCACGAAACATTCGATTTGGACGTAAGGAAGAAAATCACTAAATACACTTACTCCCCAATGGCTAAAAAACTGAAATCTATCGGTTTTGGTCAGTTTCAATCAGGTCTAGCAAACGCGATCGGTAATGTAGTTAGTGATGCTTTTAAAAGCGAAAATCAGCATTTTCAAAGTAATTTTGAAAGACAACTGGCAAGAGAGCTTAAAAATGCTAATCTTGCTTTTGATCGCAAAAAAGAAGAACTAACCAATCAATTCACAGATGAAGTGAACGCCATCAAAGCGAAGGCAGAAGAAAATAAACACTCGCTATCTGAAGAAATCAATCGAAGGTTTCACGACTTCAGCCCGTCAGGTTTTGAAGAAGCCAAAGCAAAAGCAGAAGAGGCTTTACAAAAAGCTGGCGCAAGTGAAGATTTAGCGACAGAAGCGAAGAAAATCGCAGACGAGAGTTTAAGCAATTTAAGCGCAGTCAGAGATAAGACGAATAATAACGAAGTAAAACTCGCAGAATATAAGCAAGATATAGACGGACGAATTACTAGCCTTACAAGTCAAGTCGCTGGCAAGGTCAATGAAGCAGACTTCCAACGAGTAAAAGAAACAAGTCAATTATACGAGCGAATTTTGGGTGGCGCTGAAAATGATGTATCGAGAAATGTTTCTCGTATGGTTTTGAGTAATCAAATCTTTCAGACAGAAGTTGGAAAGTACGTTACTGATGATAATAACCTGATCGTTAATTCTATGACGATGGACAAAAATACGCTTGTAGGTAATAACAATCCAAAAGCAAGCGTATCTGTTGATGAGGGCGTGTTTACGATTAAAGCACAGGGTCTTACTAGTTATAACTGGTCAGGCTTCTCTTTGCCTATTTACGTTAAAAAAATTTATCGTGGTGAAACTTATACGCTAGGGTTTAAGTACCGTATTAGAGAATATCCAGATGTTTCTTTTGCTTTCAATGTCAAGAACCACGGTCTAAACAAAACACTTACATGGGCTAATATTGGTGAGAATAGACCATCACTAAACGAGTGGCAAGAGTTCCAGAAGACTTTCACAGTTCAAGAAGATTTTGCTTTTGGTGAAGATTATAACTATCCATTTTATATTTTTTTGGCAAAGAATGGCTGGGTAGAGTTCAAAGAGCCTATCTTAGTTCGTGGCTCAAGAACTGGACCATATAAGCCTAGCCAATTTGATGACGCCTACAAAAAATCAAACGAGGCTAAAGGACTTGCTACTGATGCACAAACAAGAGCGATACAGATTGCTCAAGGTTTAGAAGCAACACGAACACAAGTCACACAGCTTGCTGGTTCATACGCTATCCAAAATTTGAACAGCGCAGGCGACATCATTAATGGTATCAACCTTGGAGCAAATGGTAATAACCGTATTATTGGGAAGGCAACTCACATTACTGGAGATACGCTGATCGATAATGCAGTCATCAAGTCGGCAATGATTGACAAACTCAAGACCGCTAACTTTGAAGCTGGTTCAGTTACTACTACGATATTAGGAGCTGAAGCGGTCACAGCTGAGAAGGTTAAGTTTGATACAGCGTTCATTCAGAGGTTAGTATCACAACAAGCATTTATTGATGAGTTGTTTGCTAAACAAGCGACGATTACTAGAATTCAGTCAATTGATTTTACAGCTAACCACATTAAGGGTGGGGTGTTATCAGGCTTGAACGGGAACGCAACCTTTGACTTGAATAACGGACAAATTCGAATGCAGAGTAGCCCAACAAGTTGGAAGACAACATGGGACCCTAATGGTATAGCGTTTAGAGGCTCAGGGAATGACGTTTGGGGTGCAATGGGTGGCGACAGTGGTGGTGGTGTTGGTATCTATATGCGTGGAAACCATGCTTTTAACTTGGTTGTCAATCATTCAGATAGTGGCAAAAGCAACAGTTATACTCCGTTACGTGTTAAGTATGGAGAAGGTACATACTTGCAATTTTCTCCAGGCGGGCCAAGCTATAATTTATTATTGCTATTTAATGATATATATCAAAATCTAATATTATTGCACAAACATAAAGAGACGAGAACAGGATATTCAAATTCATTAATCGGACCGCTAAAATAAAATGAGGTAAACATGAACACACACGATAAAGTTATTAATAACTTAGGCATTCAACTAGCCAATAAAACCATTTCAGAGGCTTTCAGCCTTGCTGAACGTGATGAAGCACAAGAACAATTTAAGCAAGCTCACGAACAGCTTGAAAAAATCAACAAAGTATTACAGTCAAATGAAGAATTAAAAGCTCTATTTGACAAAGTAGCAGAAGAATTAGATAAATCAAAGGAAAAAGGATAATATATGACATTTAAAGTAATTAATAAATACTTACAAGAAAACAACCGCACATTCGTAGCAATTCGCCAAGATGCACCTTACACGGCATTTGACCGTGTGTTAATTGGCAACCGTGTGAATGAGTCAGACGAGGTTCTTATCGAGGCAGTCCTTGGTCAGGTCGCTACTGAACTAAATCCAGCTGATGGTGTGAAGAAGTTACAAGAAGACTTGCACACACAGGCTCAAGAATATGAAACCAAGTTAGCTGAGAAAGATGCTAAGATTGCTGAAGTTAAGGCAGTCGCAGACTGGGCTGTATTGGCTCGTGTGACAGACACAGACAACCCTCTAGACCCTACATTGTTTAAGCGTGGTCTTGAACTGGTAGATCTTGGTCAAACTGGTAAGACTTACCAATCACAAGAGATTTTCGCTCTTGAAAATCCGAACCATGTTGAGAAATTCCAAGAAGGGAAACGTGTAATGGTTCAAGTGAACGAAGCATTCACTTATCAAGGTCAAACGCTTGAAGAACTTGCAACGCTTGAACAAAACGGTAAACTTGGTATCTGGAAATGGACTGAACCAAAAGCAGAGAAACCTTCTAGCGAGTTAGAAACACAGCCTGTTCAGTAATCATCCATTTAGAAAGAGGGTGGTCTAATTGGACTTTCTAACTTTAATAGACAAACTCACGCCTGTCCTAGTCGTGATTATTCCAAGCTACTTTTCATTCAAGAGTACAAAAACTTCTAAAGAAGCTGATAAACGTCTTGAAGGTCTATCTAATAAGATAGATACCCTTGAGGAGTCAGTCTCAAGTGTAGAAGAGATTGGAAAAGATAACCAACGGAACTTGACGATTATCGGGAAAGGCTTGCAACGGTTACAACGTTTTCGATTGCAAGAAAATTTGAAAAAAGCAATACGCCGTGGAAAGACAAGTCAGCATGAAATCGAAGAACTTTCACGACTTTATGAAAGCTATGTTGAATTGGGCGGAAACGGCGCTATCAAAATATTGTTTGAGAAATTTCTCAAACTAGAAATCAAAGAGGAAAATGATGATGAACAAAATTAACTGGAAACTACGCTTACAAAACAAAGTCACACTTATCGCACTTTTGGGAGCGATCTTTTTGATGTCTCAACAATTCGGATTTGAAATCCCACAAAATATTCAAAACGGTGTGAATACATTTGTTTATATCCTTGTATTACTCGGAGTGGTTACTGATCCAACGACTGCTGGCATCACAGATAGCGACAGAGCGCTTGAATATCACGAACCAAGCGAAGACTAACAGGTTTGAGAACCCTTTTGGGTTCTCTTTCTTTTTGAAAAGAAAGGAGGTAGCACTTGAAGAAGGTTATCGAAAGAAAAATAACCGTTTTATCTAGTAACCGTAGTATCGAAAAAATGTATAACGAGTTTTACAGCCACGATAAAAATAATGCAGAGTTTAAGTTCACACTCGATGAATTAACTGCTACTAAGGTTATCTGCTTATTCTACTTTAAGACCACTAAGCGATACCAGGAAGTAGAAGCGACAATTGAAGGTAATTCGTTTACGGTTCAATTCGACACATCATTGATCACGACAGATGAGTCTGTTATTGGTTACATCTACTTTGAAAAAGTAGAGCAGTCAGCAGATGTGTATAGCTTTATGTTCAATGTTCATGTGAGTGAGATTGACAAAGCAATTAAGACACCACTTATTGAACGTGAAACAGGGCGAATTGTTAACGTTAAGGATGTTGTGACAAAGCAAGAACTAGATGAATTGTTTGCAAAAATCAAAGAGCAAGGTGGAACGTATGACGATAGTGATATTCGTGCTAAAATAAGCAATATTTCAGTCGATATTGAAGCTTTAAAGACCAAGCCTGACAATGACACCATCTATAATGACAAGCCCCTTGTAGAGCGTGTAGTGGCTTTAGAGAACAAGCCAAGTGTAGATACAAGTCAGTTTGCTACAAAGCAAGAACTGCAAACAATCTCTTTGACTCCTGGACCTAAAGGGGACAAGGGAGAGACTGGAGAGCGTGGTCCAAAGGGAGAAACTGGTGAACGTGGTCCACAAGGGGAACGAGGTGCAGACGGTTTACAAGGGCCACAAGGATTGCAAGGTATTCAAGGCGAACGAGGTCAAGACGGACAAGCTGGATCTCGTGGAGAACGAGGTGAACAAGGACCTGCTGGCTTACCTGGACCCGCTGGACCTCAAGGACCTATCGGACTTACAGGACCTAAAGGTGCTGACGGTCGTGATGGTGTAGGAATTCCTCAAAAATTGAGTATCGAAGGGAACACCCTCATCTTATCTGATGGCGGTGGCAACGTAACCCTACCAACCGCTACTGGCTCGAATAATCAGGTTAACCAGTATGAAATCCACGGAACGGGCTTTCCTAACGGTAAAGTAACCGCACCAGTCGGGACTACTTACGTTGATACCGCTGTTACAAGTGGAGCTCTCAAGTGGATAAAGAGACAAGGAAGCG
>ERZ773203.275-NODE-275-length-28020-cov-216.857572_pt1 | contig 28020 bp, 17 predicted proteins | sample MGYA00580529_ERZ773203 | MGnify/ENA primary metagenome ERZ773203 (study PRJEB29015, sample SAMEA2738176) | human oral metagenome | biome: human oral; feature: human-associated habitat; material: saliva | place: China | collected 2177 ... | reverse complement strand
AAGAAGGCGTCGGATGCGTGCTCGTTTGAGACTGCCGTGCCGAAGGACCCGAACGTTGCGTCGGACGACTTTAGTGGTGTGCGCCGTGTGGATTCGGCGACCCCGGGCGGTACCGCTGGTGCTCACCAGCCCGGCTCCGCACAGTCTGGTGCTGCGCAGGCTGGCTCCGGTCAGGCTGGTGCTTCTGGTGCTGCCGGTGACGTGAACGCGCAGGGTTCGGCTGATGGCTCGGCTGATGGTTCTGCTGGCGGCGTGTACCCGGGTGGTATCTCCGGTGGCGGCGCTGGTGGCGGCTCCCTGGGTCAGTCCGGTGTGTCTGCTGCATCGGGTGGCGCTAGCTCCCAGCAGGGCGGCCTTGCCCGCACTGGTTTTGGTGCGGTGTCTGTGGCTGTGGGTGGCGCTCTGGTGTTGGGTGCTGGCACTGTGATGGTGCTGCGTTCCCGCCGCCGAGCCTCCTAACGCTCGCCGCGTGAGGACACGCTGATACGATGAAGCCCCCGCGGCTGAGAGGATGACTCTCAGCTGCGGGGGCTTTATTTTTAGTTTATGAGGTTGTTATTCTTTGATTTCTTCAAAGCGGGTCGTATCAAAATCCCGATCTTTTTTAGTGGATAAGTTTAATACGTGGAATAGGTACTTTTTTCCAGGCTGTGCGGTTTTAACATATTCGGAAATCTTCCAGCCCTCGGGAGCTGTGTACATCGTGAGAGTGCCGCATTCCTCCGTCTCGAAGACGCCTTTTAACCCGGTGTCAGTCATTCCACTAACATCCGTGCCGCGACGCTCTTGCGCATATGCCTTCGTTACGGTGCAGGTGGCAGTGATACCGTCGCTGTCATCGCGTGCATTTTGAGGAATGACAAAAAGTATATATGCGCTCAGCAGAGTTAAAGCAATTACTAGAATTCTTTCCCGCAATTTATAATTAACTTCCACTTGTTCCCTCATTTCTTGATCGATTTACATGTCGACGTCGGCAAGGCCAGTAACCTTCTCGCGACTCCTGAAATAAAGAATGGTCATACCCCTATCGTCCAACTCATTCACCTTCGCCACATCATCAAGATTATTCATGTCAGGCCAACGCTCGTTCTCAATCCTGAACCTGACAATTGCCAAGATCCGATAGTTGTTGTGGGTGGTCGGACCAAAGACAGCAATCTGTTTACCGGAGCGGGTATAGAAGCCCACCATATCCTGATCTTCAACATTCAGCGTTTCGTAATACACGATGCTGTCTATCGCGTTAATAGGGTAGCGGGTCGGGTTGGCTGACCAGACGCGCTGCTCAATACCTTCAGGGGAGAGCTTCACATATGCAACAAGAGTATAGCGACAACACAAGAAAAAGAATAACGCTAAAGCAATTCCGGCGATATTAAACCAGATACCCATATTTCCACTATGACTATTGGCCATATATAGCAAAAAAGGAATGAACGGATTAAATATACAAATCCATACCTCAAAGCGATTTACTCGCCTAATGTAAACTCCCTGCGCTTCTTTTTTCTTATCTTGGTGCCGATTAATCTCGTACCTAATAATAATGTAGGGGATAGAAGCAATGGACAGCACCAAAACAATTCCCCAGAAAATACTAAAAATGGTATCTAGCATGTTTTACTCCGCCTCCTGAACGCTAGCATGAGAAGAGGAATCCTCGTCTTCCTCCTCGGGAATGGTGATACCCACGGTGACGTACTTCTTCACCGACCACGCATTCATCGCCACCGATGCAGCAAAGAACAGCGCAGGCAGCAACTCCAGGCGTACCAGCGAATAGCCCAGGTACCCAAGCGCAATACACGCCGCCAGGCCAGCCACGCCAATACACACGGCACGCAGGGTGCGGTACCCCTCAGACCCCTCCTCAAAGCGGGTGCCCTGCAGGTAGAAGAGGCCCTCACGCACAACACGCAGGAACCCCGGGGTCAGGAAAAGCGCAACCGCCAGAGCCGCCGGATCATAGCCTGCAGTCATGAAACTGGTCAGAGGAACCACAAGGCACAGAACCGTGAAAATAGCCGCTGATATAACGCCCACGCGGGTTGAGTACCTATTCATCTGCTCCATGCGCTGCAGGTCAGGAATCTCATCATTAGGCTCGATGCGGTAGATGAGGAAGGCGACGATGATTAGCCCGCCAACCATGTACCAGGGGGCGAAGTTCGTCTCCGGGGTCCACGGAGCCGGGTCCCCCTGGAGTACACCGAAAGCCGTCAGAACCGTCAGTACAATCAAGCCCACCGCGTTGATGGAATAAACGAAAATAAAGAAGCGGTGGAAGAGGCCTCCGGTCGCTTTATAGCCAATATTTTCAGCGTTAATCATATCTATGTAAGCAAGATTCAGAGGGCTTAAAACGAAGAACAGCGCACCCCAAGGCCATACCCCAATAACGGCCATCACTAGAGATGCAAGAGCTATGAAGCTAAAGCAGAACCACAGGAAGATTAGCCATAGGATTCTGAAGGTTTCAGAGATAGCGTTCATGCTATTTCCCTTTCAACTATTTGGACTCTGCCGCGGCGCGGTCGAGGATGCGCTGCAGGTGCTCTGGGGCATACTCGCCGCCAGATGCTGAAGCACCCACGGGAGATACGGTTGAGGGGCGCTCGCAGGCACGGCGACTGCCGCGTGAACGAACGCCCCTCCATCAGCGACGGCTAATCATGGAACCAAATAAGCCGGTTTACTTATCCATCTCGTAGACCCAGCCGCCAGCGTTGCAGTAACGCTTACCGTCCTTCTCAATGATGTAGTAGCCGGGCTCGTGGTTCTCGCACTTCTGGATAACCTCACGGGCCTCTCGGTTAGACTTCTCAAGGTTCGCCGCACGAATCTGGAAGAAAGCAAACGTAGCAATGTACGCCACCAGAACCAGCACGAGAGCGGCAATCGCCATGCCCTTACCCTTGCCGGTGCCATTCTTAACCATGACCAGAGCGATTACAGCGAAAATAATGGTCGGGATGGTCAGGAACGAACCGATCACAAAAATGCCGGTCAGGGCGGAGATAATGCCCAGGACTAGTGCGGTTACTGCCGCCCACTTCTTTTTCGGTGCCTCGACGGGTGCGCCGTATGCAGGCTGTGCGGCGGGTGCCTGCTGGGTGAACTGCGGCTGCTGCGGTGCAGCCGGCTGCGGGGTGTTTTCAGACATGAAAGTCCTCATTTCGTATGTGGTTGGTGAATATCCGGAAGCGCACCACCTGCAGGTGGCGTACCTTTCCCAAGGATACTCTATGTGCTTGAACGCTCTGACAAGTTGAATTGTCGAGTACTTTGATGGTCTATGGGTTAGATGGCTAAAAAGTTAACTCGGTGCAAGGCTCGGGTGAAGACTGGGCGACCATTCACCGGCGGGTGGTGCTCAGGTGAGTTGCCGTTGGTATGCAGAAAGCCCCTGAGCTGAGAGATGATATCTCAGCCCAGGGACTTTCTCTATATTCGAAACTAACGCCGTGCAGTGCTACATGTAGACGTCGGCAAGACCAGTAACCTTCCCCAAATTCTCAAAGTAACGCATCGTCTTCCCAGCACAATCCAAACGGTCCACCTGAGCCACATCATCCGGATTATCCATGTCAGGCCAACGCTCGTTCTCAATCCTGAACCGCACAATCGCCAGAAGCCGGTAATTTTTATGAGGCAACGGGCTAAACAGGGCAATCTGTGTACCTGACTTGGCGTAGAACCCCACCATGTCCTCGTCTTCATATTTTGCTGCCTTGTAGAACACGACACGGTTGATCGCGTTGAAAGGGTAGCGGGTCGGGTTGGAGAACCAGATGCGCTGCTCGATGCCGTCGGCGGAGGTTTTCACGTAGGCAACATGCACATACCGCAAGTAGGCCACAAATATCGCTGATGCCAACAAACCCACTATCCCAAGCTTCATACTTTCTGCGCCAGGTTCAAGAATGTAGACTACAGCCATAAGAATTGGGAGAGCCGGGGTCAATATCGTCATGAGAGCTTCAAGCCGAGTAACCCGTCGGATGTAAATACCCTCACGTAGCCGTTGCTTATCTTTCCAACGTTGCACCTCGTAATTGATGAGGACATAAAACGTCGCAATTGTTACGAGTGTAGCGGCGGTGCTCCAGAAAATCAGGGGGAGACTAAGCACGGTGGTTTCTCGTTTCGTGTGGTTGGTGAATAGGAAGAGCACGCGCCCCGTTCAGGCTAGGCGGCGGCGCCTCCAGAAGATACGGTTGAGGGGCGCTCGCAGGCACGGCGACTGCCGCACACGCGAACGCCCCACCCGTCACATCATCGGTCAATAACCGAGATGACCGGTCTACTTGTCGTCGTCTACAGGGTAGAGCCAGCCGCCGTATGCGCAGTAGCGCTTACCGTCCTTCTCGGTGTAGTAAGCGCCAACAAATTCCTTGCTCTCACACTTCTGAATTGCTTCCTGAGCTCGTTGCTTAAGCCTTGCATCCCTCTCTGCGCGCACATTGTTACCCAGAACGAAGGTGACCATCGCAACCGCAACCAGCACGAGCGAAATGATAGCCATGACCTTGCCCTTGCCGGTGCCGCGCTTGACCATGACCAGGGCAATAACCGCGAAGATAACGGTCGGGACTGCGGTAAATGCGCCCAGAATAATGAAGCCGGTCAGGGCGGAGATAATGCCCAGGACTAGTGCGGTTACTGCCGCCCACTTCTTCTTTTTCGGTGCTTCGACGGGTGCGCCGTGTGCGGGCTGTACGGCAGGGGCCTGCTGGGTGAACTGCGGCTGCTGCGGTGCAGCCGGCTGCAGGGTGTTGTCAGACATGAAAGTCCTCTTTTCGTGTGTGGTTGGTGATTCTATTGATGGGGTGCCACCCCGAGTGGGCTGGCATTTCCTAAGGATACCGTAGCGGGAGAAATCCCTTGATGAGAGTAGATAAATATATATGCACGCACTGTTGTGCAATGTCTACTATGAGAAATTTTTCTCACAACAGGGCGCAGAGGGTGCGCTTTGCCGCGAAATAGTGTAATGTTCGAAGTGGTGCAAAGCACTAACGGTGCGTATTTGATATTCGCGTATCTAATGCACATCTTCCGGCAACTCAACGACGAAAGAGGAATATCGTGTCCGATCGCGTACTCTCATCGCAGGCAGCCAAGGATGCCATTACTGCTCTCCAGAACATCATCAATGGCGGTCTGCAGAACGAAATCAACAACCTCAACCAGCAGGGTAACCAGCTGAAGGACCCCAACAACTGGGACGGCCCCCTGGCTGAGCGTTTCCGCAATGACACCTGGCCCGGTGTAGAAAACACCCTGCGTAACCTGACTCAGGAACTGACTGACCTGCGCGAGCAGCTCAACCAGATTTCTACCGATATCTTCCAGGCAGGTGGCGGCTCCTAAGCCTTCCCTGGTAAACGCCGTTTACCGCCCCGCTCCCCGGCTACGGGGCGGTGAGCGGTAGGCGGCGTTTTCTGCTAATTGGCTTGAGTACACGTTATTCCCAGGCATGGCAACATGCCTGCTTAGACTTGTTTAATCACCACACTTCCGTACTAACCACACCTGAAAGGCGGCAGAGCATGAATCTGAATACTGAAGAAGTCAAGTACGATGATGCTACGTCGGATGCCCTTGCTGGCGCTTGTCGCACCGTTGCGCAGAATATTGACGGCGCACTACCTCCTCTGAAGAACTCACTGACGACAGCTTTGGAGGACTTCGTAGGTCACTATGCTGATATTGCAGCAACAAATATTGACACCACCATTAGTGATGGTCGTAATATCGCCAATGTCTTCCGCCAGTTGGCTGATGTGGTGGACCGTCTTAAAGAGGCCGCCCAAAAAGAAAAACGAAACCGTGAACTCATGCGTGAGTATGAGAAGAAATATGACGATAACTGGGGCGGTTTCCGCAAGTGGTGGGATAGTATTTTTGGAGAAGGGGCCCCGAGTCCCGAGTCGTACATTCCGGATACTACGATTGACACCACTTCCCCAGGTCAGCGTGAGAGCACTGGGACCCGTTCGGGGAGCATGACTGTTTCTTCGGCGCGCCCTTCGACCGTGCGTGCTCTCTCTAATACTTTGGCAAACCTTGGCACTAGCTTTGACGCTGAGCCCGGTAAGCTCCGTAACCTTACTTCTGAATTTGCAGCTAAGTGCCAGTGGGGAACCATTGACGCTGAAAATCTCATTAGCACATTTGAAGCGTGGAATAAGTCGAACGCCAATGATAAGACCTGGCTGGGCATTGTAGCTGACACCTTTGAACAGTATGGTAGCTCGGGTCAGATTATTACCGTTGCCAATTCGACTCTGGAAGGTGCAATCAGCGCAGCTGGTGTTAGCACTGAACGTCACGAGTTGAAAGTTCCGGCCCCTGCTGTTGTGGGTAAGTCTACTACCAGCGGTTATGTGAATGACCCCGTGAATGTTGCAACCGGTAACTTCATTGAAGAAGAGACCGATATGGCATTCTCGGGTGCGGTTTCTGCTTGCTCTGTAACTCGTATGTACAACAGCGTGGCTGTTTTCGGTCAGCACGCTGTATCCGGCGTGTTCGGTGCTGGTTGGTCCTCAAATATTGAGAGCCGTGTGCAGCTGAATGCTGAGAATGCTGTCTGGACGATGGCTGACGGTCGTGAGGTTACCTTCGACCGAATGATCCGTGAGGATGGCACCCACGGCTATGCTCGCGCTCCGCGTGAAGCGTGGTGGCTTGAAGAACTGCCCCTTACCCAGCTGATGGGTGAAGAGGGTTCTATTGCTGACCCCTCCATGCGTTATATTTTGCACACTACGGGCTATGAAGCTTCGTCCCTGCTGCGTATCTCCGACAACTCTGGTACCCAGCACATTTTTAGCCTCACCGGTGTTTACCTGGGCATGAGCGCTGGGGCAGGTACTGCTGTCGCGTACCTGCGCGATGAAGAGGGGCGTGTTAACTCAATCGTGCATCAGCGCGGTGCACGTATCGATGTGGAGTACATCGAAGGTGGCCTCGTCGGTGCTATTCACTCTTCACGCGGTCAGTCTGTGCGTTACGAGTACGTCACCCTTGATGGTCGTACTCACCTGTGCGCTGTGCACGGTGATGCTGGTACCCGCCGTTATGAACATGACGCTGCCGGTCTGATTCACCGTGTGGTGGCTAGCACCGGCACCGTTGAGGTGACCAACTACTACGACCCTGCCGGTCGCATTACCGAGCAGGACACCGAATACGGTCGTCGTGTTCGTTACCGCTACCTGCCGAATGGTATTACCGACGTTGCGAATGAGGATGCCTCCTACACGAATCTGTGGATTAGTGATCAGTATGCACGCCTGACCGCTATTGTTGACGCGGAAGGTGGGCGTAGTAGCTATGCCTACGATGACTTTGGCAACCGTGTGAGTGTGGTGGACCGCGATGGTTCCCGCACCACTCGCTACAGTGATGAGCGAGGCCGCATTATTCGTGAGGTCACCGATGAGGGTGCTGAAACCCTCTTCGCGTATGACGAGCATGACCGCGTAGTCTCTGTGGCGATGAGCGCTATTGAGACGGATCCGCGTGCCCGCCGTGCCGCCCGTCTGGCTCGTCGTGCTCGCCTGGAGGCTGAGGCGCAGGGTCGCACTCTCGATGAGACTACTTCGGGGCAGGAGTCTGCCCAGAGCCCTGCTGTAAGCCCCATGACTACGGTGACTTACGAGTATGCCAACGATTTTGAGCGTAACCCCTCTTCCATGACCGACGGTAACGGCCATGTGACCCGTTTTGAGTGGGCTGACGGCCTGCTGCAGCGTGTGGTGAGCCCTGAGGGCGTTACCGTCTCCCTGGAGTATGACGAGTGTGGTCTGCTGACCGGTATTCGTAATGCTGAGCAGCAGCTGACCCGTTGTGAGTACTCTGCTGCAGGTCACCTGGTGAAGGTTGTTTCTGCTCTTGGCTATGAAACTAAGTTCACCTATGATTCTGCCGGTCACATGGTGTGCCGTCAGGACCCGGATGGCTCCCGCTGGCGTTTTGAGTACGCTACTGGTGGTCGCCTGGTGGCTTCGGTGGATCCTGCCGGTGCTCGCACCGAGTATGAGTACGGTCCGAGCGGTGACATTGTTGCAATGGTTGACCCGCTGGGTCGCCGTATGGAGCGTTCCTTTGATACGAACGGCAATATTGACCGCATTACCCTGCCGGGTGGTGCGCAGTTCAGCTACGCCTACGATGGTTTGATGCGACTGGTCCGCACCATTGACCCCGCCGGTGGTGTGTGGACACGCGAATATGATGCCGCAAGCACTCTGACCGCGTTGATTGACCCGACCGGTGTGAGTGTACGTACTTCTGTTGATTCCTCGCGCAAGACCATTACCACCAATGATGGTGTTGATCGCGTGCGTATCTCGTGCGACCACCTGGGCCGCCCGGTGCGTACCGAGGTTCTCTCCGAGGATTCTGGCCCGCAGGTTAGTGCAGATGCTGACGACCCGACTGTCTCCACAATGGTTTATGACGGCGCGGGTAACCCCGTGCAGGTTCTGGACGCTGAGGGCGGTCTGAGCTGTTACGGGTACAACGGTTCGAACCAGATGGTGCGCATGATTTCCCCTGCGGGTCGTGTGACCGAGTACAGCTACGATGCGTGCGGTCGATTGGCTGCAACCTATGAGGCTGCCGGTACTGCTGAGCAGTCCGTGACTCGTTACGAGTACGATGCTGATTCCCGTCTGATTCGCCAGGTGTACGGTGACGGTTCTGAGGCACGTGTTCGCTATGATGCGTGCGGTCGTGTGCTGTCCATTACCGGTTCCGGTGTGGCTTCTCCGGTGTTCTACACCTGGGATTCTTGTGGCCGTGTGAAGAGCATCCGCGATAACAAGTGGGGTACTCGTTCGTTCACCTATGATGCCGCTTCTCAGGTGGTTGCGGTGACTAATGGTGCCGGTGGCGTGACCCATTACCGTTATGACGAAGCGGGTAACGTTACCTCCGTAATGGACCCTGCCGGTCGCGTTACCGGCTACGAGTATGACCTGATGGGCAATGTTCTGGCGGTAACCAATCCGCTGGGTGTGCGTACTACCTCTACCTATGATGCTGCCGGTCGTCTGCTGACCAGCACTGACGGTAATGGTGCCGTACATTCCTTCGGCTATGACCGTGACGGTGTTCCCTGCTCCCATTCAGTGAACGGCTCTTTGCTGTACCGTATGGAGCGTGATTCTGCGCGCCGTACTATGACGACTTATGACCATGCGGGCGTTGATGTGTTTGGTGCTCCCGTGGTGACCGTCGAGTCTTATGACCGTTTGGGTCGTCTGGTTCGTCAGCGCCGTGAGTTTGGCGCTCAGATTCCGGAGTCTTTCCTTACCGCGTACATGGACGAGGCTGGCGGCTATGAGCTGTCCTACGCTTATGACGCTGATGGTCTGCGCACTGAGTTTGTGCACCCTCTGGGTTCGAGCGCTTATGCGTATGATGCTGCTGGTCGTATGGTCAAGCAGACCGATATCACCGCGTATCGCCTGGATGGAACCGCCGTTACCGCTGAGTCTCGTGTGGAGTCTTCCTTCGAGTACAACGCGGTAGATGCGCTGGTGCGTGCGCAGGTGTCTGACCTGGCGGGCACCTGGGTTCGCGAGTTCGGTTACCGTGGCGCACACATGACCTCTGTGACCGAGCAGCCCGCGGTGGCAGACCCGGCTGTGGCAGACTCTTCTGAGGCTCTGCACACTGAGATTATTCGTGATGATTTGGGCCGTATTAGCGGCGTGGATTCGCCTGCTGGTCTGGTCATGTACACCTACACTGACGCACAGATGCTCTCTTCTGCCGTCCGTGGCACGGAGACTCTGCGTTGGACCTACGATGCCGCTGGCGCGCTGGTGCGTGTTGAGTACTTTGATAGCGCCCAGCCGCAGAATGCTTGGGTGAAGGTGCTGGTCACTGATGAGGGTGCCCGCGTTCGCGCAGTATGCCTCTACGGTGTGCAGGATGAGGCGAAGGTCGGCTCCCAGTCGGCTGAGTTTGCCTCTGCTGTTGAGGATGCTCAGGCGTGGCTGGGCCAGTGCCCGGAATCCGTGGAGGTTGAGGGCGTCACTTTGGTGCCGGTTTCGACGAGCGTGTTCTCCTATGACGGTAATGATTCGCGTCTTCTGCAGGTTTCTTCGGATGGTTCCGGCTCGTCCCTAACCTATGGTGCGGCTGGGTTTGTGAACTCGGTGGCGTCGTGGGGTTCTGCTGAGGATTCGGCTGTGTCCTTCTCCTTGCTGTGTGCTTCTACTGATGGTCGTGTGCTTGCTGCCGGTGGTGCGCCTGCTGGTGTACCTGAGCTTGGTGTACCCTCAACGGGTGCTGGTGCTGGTGCTGTGGCTGGTTTTGATGCTTCGGTGATGCACCCGCTGGTGTGGGATGAGAATTCGTTCGTTCCGCGTGTGCTGGGTGTGGCTGGTTCATCGTTGCCTTCTGTGGGTTCGCTGGTTCCTGGTGCTGGTTCTGGTGCCGGTCTGTTGGATCCGTATGGTTGGGCTTCTTTGGGTGTTGCTGCACCTGCTGTGCCGTCTGCTCAGGGTGCTTCTGCTGGTGCTGCGCCTGTGTTGCCGGATTCGCTGGTTGGTGTATCTGCGGCTTCGGGCCTGGTGCTGGGCTCTACCGGTTTTGAGGTGTTGGGCACCCGCGTGGTGGATTCGCGCGTGGGTCGCTTTACTGCGCCTGATCCTTTGGTTGCGCCGGTGGGTGCTGGTTGGGGTGCTGATCCGTTCTCGTTGGTGGGTGGTAATCCGGTTTCTTTGGTGGATCCGTGGGGTTTGTCGCCAGTATCGATTGAGGAGTTTGAGAAGCAAGCGAGACCTTCTGGTATCGCTGGTTGGGTTAGGAACAACTGGGAGTACGTGGCTGGCGGTGCGATGGTTATTGCTGGCGCTGTGATTGGTGCTGTTGCTGCTGGTACTGGCCCTCTTGGTGGCGCTGTACTTGGTGGTATTTCCGGTGCGCTTATGGGTGCTGGCATGTCGGTGATTGAGGACAAAGTTTCCGGTAGAAAGGTTGACTGGTCGAAGGCTAATAATGAAGCTGTGAAAGGTCTTGTCTCAGGTGCCATCACTGGTGCTGTTACAGGTGGTCTGAGCGGTTTGAAGAATATGGCCACTGGCGTCACAAAAATAGTCACGGCAGCAAAAGCTGCGCCAGTTGCTAAAGTCGCCCAAAATAGCTCAAAAGTGGGGCAGATTCTATCGAAGGCAGGTGCAGTTAAAAATGCAGTAGTGTCGAAGGCATCAGCTGCTAAATCTGCACTCACCTCTTACGGTAGTAAAGTGGGGTCTATGCTGAATAATTCTAAAGTCTTAGAAGATGTTACAAAGGATGCCATATCTGGCGGCTTGAATAATGTTGTATCGTACTACCAGGACGATAGTGTAAAAGATAAGAGCATCATGGGTGGTATTGGTATGTTCCTCTCAGGCTCTATAGCTTCCGCTGGAGCTGCAGGTATGGGCGGTATTGTGAAAACTAATTTTCGCGTTAAAGGATACGGACCAGAGGTGGCTGAGCAGGCGCGAAAGATTCCCGAGAGTTTTGCAATGAGGGCTGCAAAGAAAACAGCTACTATCGCACGTGATGCCTCTATAGATACTGCCACCGGACTGGTAAAGAACAGCGCTCAGTATCCTGTAGAAACATTTATTAAGGGTCAGCAATTTTCAGAGGAAACTTATAGAAAAAAGACGACAGACGCATTAAGAAATGATTTTCTGAAAAACTCAATTAAGGCTTCCGTAAAAATGGATAGTAAAACTGCTAGCTATCATCGCTTTAATGTAGCTCACACTTATACCGAATTTAGAGTTAATCCTGATGCAGTGGTATCTCGTCTTGTATCTAATGCAAACGAGAGAGCTTCTAATATCACTAATCGGGCTCTTACCTGGATGATTGGCATTGATATTTCGAAGTTGAAGATTTAAATATGTTTATCCTAGACATCATAAAAGATTGCATAAAAGGCTTCTCTGAAGGATTCTTCGGTGATAAGCGCCCGAGCAATATCATAATCATGATAATCGTCGTAGCATCCCTCCTATATGTTGCCCTATACCTTCCACGTACTTTGGGTAACGACAGTGACGGTATCACAGCCACCTGCACCGTAACCAAAGCATACACAAGGCCTCGAGGCGGCACGATAGGCGAGCTGAATGATACTGCCCCCGTAGGTGTTTTTGAAACAGAAGAATGCGGCACTCTCACGATGATTACCTCTCCGGAAGGTCGGAAGATTCCTGAGTATGTTGCAACAGCTCAGCCTGGCAAAAAATACCTATTCCATGTATTAAATTCGTCCACAAAAAAGGAACGGGATTTTGAGACAACCCGCTTTGAAGAAATCAAAGAATAACCAGCTCATGAGCTAAAAATAGAGCCTCGGGTGGTGCGAGTCGAAGACTCGCACCACCCGAGGCTCTCTATACGGCATCTGCGGCCTATTTCCCCTTAGCTTGCTTCTTACTATCCGCCAGACCAGATGCCTCCTGTAGCCTCATATAGTAATAAACAATGGACTCACGGTTAGTCCACCCATCCACCAAGGCACGATCTGCGGGGTTGTGCATATCTGGCCAGCGTTTCTTCTCAATCCTGAAACGAGTAATAGCCGGTAGGCGGTAGTTACCGTAGATGGGCTGGAGTGTCACAATTTCATCGCCTGATTTTGTGTAGAAATGAAGGGACGTTGCACGCTCACGATCCGAATTGTCTTTGCACACCACTCTGTCGATTGCAGTAAAAGGGTAGAAGGGGTCGCCTACCTGTTCCACACCATCCAAGGAGACCGTAACGTACCAGTAGCGGATGCCAGGAAGGCCCCTCATGAAGAAGGGTGAGATGATGAAAACTACGATATCCAACCAGTGAAAGCCCAGGTCCATCCCTGTATGCATGATGAACATAGGGACCGGGAACATGAGAGCTGCCACCGACCAGAAGACGACTTCAAAACGGTTCAGGCGCACGACGTAGATACCTTCGGCGCGTAGTTTCTTGTCCTTGTGCCGGTTCATCTCATAGGTGATGACGGCTCGGAGTACTTTGTACCCGACGACGGCTACGTATATGTCCCAGAAAATAAGCATGATGGTGTTGATCATGGTCGTTCTCTGACCTTTCTATCTATCGGTGATTTGCTGCCTTCCGGCAACGGTGCGGAAGTCAGCGGGTTTGTTCTCAGGGTAGCCGAGGAAATCGGGTGGTTAGGCACGGATTCTGGTCCTCTGATGAGTGGTTACCTAGTCTTTATCTTAGCCTCGCGCCGAATTAACTTTTTAGCTACCTATCCTATAGACCATCATCTTGCTCTATATTTCCGCTTCTCAGAGCTTTTATCTGCATAGAGTATCCTTGGGAAAGGTACGCCACCTGCCGGTGGTGCACTTCCGGATATTCACCAACCACACGAAACGAGAACCCACCATACGCACTTTCCTCATTATCTTCTGGGGTATCTTCGCTCTAGTCGCGACAGTTGCGACATTCTACGTCATCATCAATTACGAAGTGCAGCGCTGGAAAGATAAAAAGCGGCAGCGCGAGGGTATTTATATTCGACGAGTTAATCAGGGCGAAGCTCTCATTATGATATTTACCCCCGCCTTCCCCAGCCTTTCGTTTGTAGCCCACATATACGGCGGCCCGGATTCAATAGATATATGGGTTGACATAGTGGGCTTTTTGCTATCGGCTATGTTCATGTCCTTTTTGCGTTATGTGCATGTCGCTTATGTGAAGCTTTCTCCCGAAGGTATCGAGCAACGTATGTGGTCGGCACGCACGACCGTCTATCCCTTCAACGCCATTGACGGCATTGAATACTATGAGGCAACCTCTACAGACAACCAGGATCTTGTGTCTTTCTACAGTAAATCCGGAAAACTAATTGCCGCCTTCTGCCCGATTATTCACAATAATTATCGTCTGATGGCGATTGTGCGGTTCAGGATTGAGCACGAGCGTTGGCCTGACATGAATAATCCCACTGATGTAGCTCAGGTAGATAAGCTGGACAATCGCTATATGACCATTCCTTATTTCAGGGGCCGGGAGAAGGTTACTGGTCTTGCCGACGTTGACATGTAGCACCGTATAGAGAAAGCCCCTGGGCTGAGAGATGACCTCTCAGCCCAGGGGCTTTCTGCGTACCAGCGGCGGCTCATTTAAGCGCCACCATTAGCGGGTGATAATCGCGAAGTCGCTGCTGGACAAGTTCGTGAAATTACCAATCTGCGCGTTCAGGCGGCACTTAGAAGTCACCGACAGCGCCGTCACCACCCGCTGATCCTCAGACACCAACACATGCCCCGAACAACCATCCGAAAAACTAATCAACTGCGCATCCGGAGAAATCGCCTGAACCAGCGTTGAAAACTCACCCGTACGCGGCAAAACCATCAACGGATTCAACTCATCCGCACCACTGGGCCACACCGGAACCACCGTCACAGGCAAAACACTCTGATTCACCACACGAGAGGGAACCCGCAACTCAATCGAACGCAAACGCTGAATCGGGTACGCCGTCGAACGAACCTCCCGATCAGAAATAGCCTTCGACGTCTCAGAATCAATACGGTTCACCCACTCCTCAAAAGCACGCGAATCCTTAAACTCAGCAGACACATTCGCCCGAACCTGCACCACACCATTAGCCGGGATACTCACCCCAGACAGATTCCACGAACACGGAACATCCACCGCAGTCACACTCGACTGATTCTTCGACACACCAGAAGACGCCTGACCGGCATCCCACGTCACCGAAGCACACGAACCACCCTCAACACCGGGAAGCACCTGCAAAATATCGCCCCGAAGAGCCGACTTCTGCGAGGAAAACTCAAACGTCAGGCGGGCACTCTTATCCCGCGGGTTATACGTACCCTCAATACGGGTACCCAAACCACTCGGCAAAGACGCCGAACTACGGCTCGAAGCAGACCACGACTCAGCCGTCTTAGACGAACCCTTACCGCCGCTCAAACCCACAAAAGCGAGCACACCCACAAGAATCAAAGAACCCAGGATGGCGCCCCACACCAGCGGGCGGCGCAACGGCGAACGGGCAGGCTCCTCATCCTCAACAACCTCATCAGGCACATATACCGGCTGCTCCACCACAAAAGGAGCCCGAATAACCGTCTCATTCTGCGCCTGACCCAGCGACGGCATACCCGCACCATACAGCTCCGTAACATTCTGCCCAGGCACCGCAGAAACCGCAGGCTCAGCACCGTGAACCACCGTAGGCGTGTACCCCACAGCACCCGAAGACACCTCAACCCACCGAGGAAGCACCGTATCAGCCGAGAAACCCTCAGCCAAAAGACGCAACTTAGCGGCAGCCTCAGCCGCCCCAGGACGCTGAACCGGGTTCTCCGCCAACATCCCGTGAAGCACCTCAGCAACCTCAGCCGGAATCTGCGGCGACACCTGCACCGCACCACCACGCGCCGGAAGAGGACGCGCCGCCACCAACAACTCATGAAGAGTCACAGCGCACGCATAAACATCAACCGCCGGAGTAGCCACACCGTGCGCAGAACGCTCCGGAGCCATATACCCCGGAGTACCAGAAAACGAACGAGAAGAACCCGAACCCGCAGAGCCAGTAAAAGAAGCAATACCGAAATCAGCCACACGAACCTGCTGATCCAGAGACTCCCCCAAAACACCGCTCAGCAGAACATTCTCCGGCTTAATATCCAGATGCATCACGCCCTGACGGTGAGCAAACTCCACCGCATTCAGAACCTGCACCATCAGACTCAACGCCAAACGAACAGGCAGCGGACCCTCAGAATCCAGCTTCTGACGCAACGAACCACCATGCTGAAACTCCATCACCAGAGCCAGCACACCGCCCTCAACCACCATGTCCGTCAACGGCACAATATGAGGATGCGCCAGCGCCAACAACACCGAACGCTCACGCACAAAAGACTCAAGAACCACAGGGTTCTCCGCAAGCTCCGGACGCAAAACCTTCGCCGCATACAGAGCCCATGAGCCGCTCATCGTAGCAGCCCACACCTCACCGACCGCACCAGAACCCACCCGGCGCACCAAACGATACGAAGAGCCAAGGGGAGCGCCCGCAACCAAGCCCCCCACAGGCTGACCAGTAGCCTGCGGGGCAGGATGAGCATCACGACGCTCCGAGCCGGAGTACTGCGGCGAACCAGCAGGTACAGTCACGGGCTAACTCCTTAACATCAACTTCACAACAAGCAGGAAGACGCCCCAGACAGGGTGACCCCTACAGCAAAACAGTCGGTAAAGTTACACGATACCTCACCACACGCCAGACAAGCCCTACAGCCCGCCACGGTGCTGAGAATCCTCAGGGCTCATCAGCTGCACCAGAACCGGCGACCCGGCAAGGAACGCGTAGCCACGACCAACACTCAGCTGAACCGGGGCGCGCCTCGGAATAGAACCGAACATGTCCATATCCGTATCAACATTCGGCTGAACCACAGCACCAGTACGGAACTTACGAATAGCCTTCGTCCAATGGCTATACAAAGGACGCAAATCAGTCGGCTTACCCGTAGCAATAATGTGAACGTCCGGGAAATCACCCTTCACAATCGCATCAAAAACGTTCATCGGGTCATCCACACGGTCACCGTCATCAATCAGCAACAGCACCGGGCCCGCGGCATCCTGCAAAGCTGCCTGCACCTGAGCAGAAGCGTTCTTGCTCTCAAACACCCGGTCAAAAACGCCCTCCGGCGCATTCACCAGGCCGGAACGCTGATCAAAGACAGCCCAAACTTCCGGAACCTCAGCGGCATCCATGCGCGCGTTCTCCGCCGCGGTAGCGTCACCGGACGCCAACGCGGCAGATACCGCCTGCTCCGCCGCAGCCCTCGCCCGAGAAACCAGACGAGCAAACGCAACCAGCAGAGAAGACTTACCCGAACGCGGATTACCCGCAACCATGGCGTGCTCACCCTCATACAGTTCGAAAGCGCACGCCTCCAACGTAGCCTCCGCAATACCCACAGGGATGCGCCACAGGCTCGGAGAAAACTCAGCAGCAGGCATGCTCTCCCACGAAACCCACGTCGGCAGCTGACCAATCACATCACGCTTAGCAGGAGCCTGCGGGAATCGCTCACGAATCATAGAGACCGCCTCCTCCACGCCAACAGCGGGAGTAGCCACCTGCATCTGACGCAGACGCTTCGGATCAACACAACGCCCAGGAACTGCAGCCGGAACATTTGTACCGCGAATACCATGCGACGAATAATCGTGGACATCGCTCAGCTGGAAGAACCACGTCTGCAACGAAGCATCGAGAATCTGCGACGGGATATTCTTCGCGCGACTCGTCGACACCACGCAGTGAATACCAACAGCAGGACCATCCGCATACACGCGGTAGAAATTCGCCAACAAATCCATGCTCACAGCGTCAGAGAACTCATCACGCAGCGTTGCAAAACCATCCAAAACAATGAAAAGAGGCTTACGGCGTGACGCATCAGCACGGCGAGCATCAAGCTCCGACTTCACAAAACGCAAGAAACGAGCCTGACGTTCCCTCGCACCCTGACCGGTACCCACAGCAGAAACAACATGCGGCAAAGAACCCAACGGCAACAAGCCATCAGCGCCCATATCCACCAGAACAATATCGATGTCCTCCGGCGAATAATGCTGAGCCAAACCCAACACCACAGACTGAATCGTCGTGGTCGTACCACTACCGGCAACACCCACCAACAGCAGGTTGCTCATCTCAATATTCCAGCCCATAGGCACCTGACGCTGCAGCTCAGGCTCATCACCCAAAGTGCACATCAGAACACCGTCCCGGATACCACCCACAGTGGGAAGATCCGGGTCGGGGAAGCCGCGAACACCAAAATCAGCCAAATCAACATACGAACCCAACGGCTCAGGCCACACCTTACGAGGAGCAACCGCGCCACGAGCCGCATGAGCCGCCACAACAGCATCAATCAGCAAATCCAGGTCATTCGCATCACTCGACGACACCTTCGGGCGCGCACGCTCCGAACGAGGAATACCGATACTATCGGTCGCACGAACCTCCAGAGAAGTCACCACCTCAGTGCCACTCTGACCCGTCACCAGGGCAGTTTGCACCGGCGAAATATCGTTCTGGCCCAGCTTCACATACGCGCGACCCATTTGCGAACGCGAAATTTCCGAAGCATCCGGAACACCAATCACGTTCGAAGAATCCTCACGACTCTGCACACGCAAAGCCACACGCAAGTTCGTATTCGCCAGAATATCGTCATTCACCACGCCGGCAGGACGCTGAGTCGCCAAAATCATGTGCACACCCAGGGTACGACCCACCGCACCAATGCTCACCAGCGACGACAGGACATCAGGGAAGTCCTTCGCCAGCATCGCAAACTCGTCAATCACCAGCAGCAAGCGAGGCATCGGCTCCGGCGGGTTCGTCGCCAAATAATCCTTAATGTTGTCCACGCCCTCGCCAGCAGCCGCAAACAGGCGCTGACGACGGTCCATCTCCGCCTCCAACGACTCAATAGCGCGGTGAGCCAACTGAGCATCCAAGTTGCTCAAAGTACCAATCGTATGCGGCAGACGCTCACACGTCTTAAACGCCGCACCACCCTTAAAGTCAACCAGAATAAAGTTCAAACGGCTCGGATCATGGTGCGCAGCCAAACCCGCCACCAACGAACGCAAAAACTCACTCTTACCCGAACCAGTGGTACCACCCACCAGACCGTGAGGGCCGTCCTTCACCAAGTCCAGGGTGAACGCGCCAGAGTCGCCAACACCAATCTCTGTGCTGAAACCATTAGCCTGCGACCAAAACGCCTCAATATCCTCAGCACCCGGAGGGGTCGGCAAACCAACCAGCTCAGGAAGCTTCACCAGCTGCGGCAAACCGCCGCCCAGAAGCAGACGCTCAGGGTCCTCGTGATGCGCCAAAGTGCGCGCCACATGAAGAGCATCCTCAGCGCTCACACCGGCGAGCACACCGTCAGTCACCGTGTAACGGCGGCGAGGCTCCGAATAGGTGATGGAAGCCTCCTCACCAATCTCCACGACCGAAGTACACGACGCAGGAAGACGGTCAACAGAAGAAGCCAGCACAATACCGGCAACACGGCGAGCACCCGCAGCGGCAGTCTTATTCGCCATCAGACGCACTTCATCGCCATACGCCAAAAGGTCGCGTGCCGGCGACTCACGGCCCTCAGTGAGGGTATCCGAATCAACGACCACGCACAGGCCGCGGGTCGGAAGAGACTCAATGTCGTTGTAAAGAGAGCGCAGCATCTGATCCGACTGCTCCTTACCAGAAGCAAACCAACGCATCTGCTGGTTCTGCGCCATATGCATATGCGGAAGCCACGACGTCCACACCCAGTCCTGCGAGCGCGCCGAATCAGCACAGACCGCAATCGTCATATCAGCAGGACCCGTGTGGGTCGCCGCCTGCAGCACCAGGCTACGCGCCAGGGCAAGAGACTGCTCACGCGGACCCACAATACCGATAGCGCCGCCCTCACGCAGGTCAGCAACCAGCGGGGCATCCCACAGGGTATTGTGCTCAAGAATATGCTGAACCTCAGGCTCAGGATTGCTCGGCTTCGTCAGCTCAGGAGCCCAATGAATATGCCCAGTACCCACGTGGAAAGTCAACAGGTCAGGGCTGGTGCTCCGGCGACGCCACAGCGTCATTGCAGGAAGAAGCGCCCGCAGCTGAACGGCATCCGGTGCCGGGGCTAGGTCGTGAAGACGCTCAATTTCCTCACGGTTACTCAGAGCGATACGTTCCTTGAACTTCTCCATTTCCTGCTCAAAACGCACACGTTCCTTCACCTTGTCCTTAGCGTGACGACGCTTCTGCTCCACCCACATGCCAATACTCAGGATGGGGCTGAGCATCGCGAAAAGGGCGTAACGAATCTCCTGCATAATCGCGACCATCGCCGCCGCCATAATAATCGGGCCCACCGCCATCGCAAGATTGAACTTTGGCGGATCAGAAACATTCTTGCGGGTAGGCGCCTCCACCTTATCCGGGGCGCTCAACGCGCCCTGACGCGGCGGACGGTTAAACGGTGCAGTACCCGACGCGCTCACGTTCGGGGCGCTACCGGGGCGAGGTGCGGCCTTCTCCTGAGGCGCAGGCTGCAGAGTCAGCACACAATCACCAACATGGATAGTGGTGCTCTCAGAAACAGTCAGACCCTCCTCAGGGATTTTCTGACCGTCCACAAAACTACCGTTCGTAGAACCCGGATCAGTGATACGCACCTTCTGAGTATTCGTCGACTCATCATGAACCACCTGCAGGTGCAGATGCTCCCACGACGCGCTCGCCGTGGGCAGCACAATGTCGGCGTACGGGGAACGACCCGCCACCAGAGGACGTGAAGAAGGGATAGGGTGCGGCAGGGTAACCGTCGAACCGCCGCTCAAACAGACGCTCCAGCCCTGCACCAGAGAAGGGTAGGAGAGCGGTGCTCTAGAGATGCGCATACCCTCCATCGGCTTGACCTCCGCCAGGGTGGAGGATGCCGTCACCGGGCGGTTATCGCAGTACAGCGGCTCGTCGGCGGGCAGGGAGGGACCACCGGTCGCCTGAATGAGATCAGCGATGGTCGTCTCAGACTGCCAGGAGTCTAGTTCATAGCTCCCGTTATGCTCTTCAAGATCAAGGAAAAAGCGCATAAGGTGTTCTCCAAAATAGATAAATCGTGAGCCCCGCTGGTGAACGGACTAGGAGGGAACCCCCGAAAGCCGGGGTGTGATGGGCTGGCTCTGTACGGATTAGGCTTTGTTCGGAACAGCTAGTCGCGAGATTCTGAGGTGAACGTGCGAAGCATCCACACCGGCGGATTCACTGCATCCGTTGAGGAAGATCCACCCTGAATCATCGAAGCTTCCGCGGTCGGGTAAAGAAGACCCACCTGCCCTCCAGCGGCGTAAGAAGACGAAAAATCCAACGGATACGCGACCGTAGAATCTTTAGCGTCCAAACGAAGGGTTCCTAGAACCCGTCGAACTGCCTCAGGAGTGTATTCACGAACTTGGCTCGTGGCATACGCAAAAGCCAAGAGCGCGTTATGGGAGGGAGCATCCGCCCACGCTGCCGATTTCGAGAACGCCTGTTCGCCCGACAAGTCCTTTAGCGAAGAATCATTCTTCATACGCTCAACCGTTGATACAAACGCCGAAGAAGCACGACCGGTATCATCAGCACTCAACGCCGCAGCGCGTGCCTGAACACGCCCCACAACGCGAATATTGTCAGTCAGGGAACCACCGTTCTCCAGAAGAAGACGCATAAAAGGCTCCGTCAAAGCTTCCTCACCCGCAATCACCGGAGAAGTAATACCCGCCCTCTGAAGAGAACGAAGCACCTTCGCCTGTGTCGACGCCGAACCCGTCAAAACCAGAACAGGAGAAGAGCCCGAAGACTTATCACCCAGAAGGGGCGTCAGCTCCTTGAGAGTGTCCTTCATGCTGTCTTCATCAGCAGAAACCTGAACCCGATTCGTATAGGGAAGGTCCGGCGCAGAGCCCTCGCCCGCATCCAACAGGATGGTGCGCACACCATCAAGCTGCTGCGAAGAACCCGCGCTAGACACACCGGCAAGCGAACGAATAGCAGCCGTATAGGCCTGCTTCTCCTGCTCAGGATCCAGAGCAAAACTCCACACCCCATCGCCAGCATCTACCCGGTCATACGCCTCAATCACCGCAACATTGCGTTCCTTAGCGGCAGCCGTAGCACCCCGAAGATGCTTACCCCGAGAGGCAAGCACAATACCCAAAGCGCCCTCAGACGAGAGCTTCTCTACCGCCTCACGGGCACCCTGCTCCGTTCCCTTATCGTTCGCATAAAGAACCTTCACAGAAGAATTACCCAGAGCCAGACGGTACTGTGCAACACGAGCACCCTGAGCATTCAGACGCCACGCAGACCCCTCAGCATCATCACCAAAAGTAGCGACAACACCGATAACAGGCTCACGACCAGACGCAGGAAGAGAAATAGCCTGCTGAACCGTCACTGCAGACGCAGGGTTCGTACCCGTACCAAGCGGCAAAGGCTGAGGAGTCACAGCGCGCACGCCATACCAGATCCCCACCACCGCAAGGCTAAACAGCACACACAGACTGACACACCACACCACGGTGCGCTGAGTGAGCCGCCTGCCCTCGCGGTGGTGAGGACCTGAATCAGAACCCAAATGAGGGGAAAACCCCACGGCTAATCACCAATCTGGAAGGTGTACACCGTCTTCACCTCTGCACTGCCAGCATTCGACAGATGGAAGGTCGGCAACGAACGCAGACGCTGCAGCGACGCCTTGAACTGCGCCTGACGCTTCTGCAGAGCAGCAATATCCTCAGAACGGAGGTTCGTGTAACCCTGAGCATTCTGCATCGCCAAAGCAAGCTGGTAATCAGCCGCACCAGCCTTTGCGCTATTGCTCTTGAGCGCGCCCAAGAGGCCAGCACCCTCAGCGTTGCTATCGCCCAAATCGAGCATGAGCTTCGACAGGTCGTTATTCAGCTGAACGGACGCACCAGCCAAATCTCGGGTAGCGTTCTCAGCGCGGGTGCTCAGAGCAACCAGAGAACGCTCAGTCACCGAATCCAGAGACTGACGCAGGCCCTCAATACGATCATTCATATCCTTGTGCTGAACCTCGATGGATTCACCAGCCACCTGAACCACAGTATTCGCGGTATCAGTAATGCCAGCAATCGAAGCAGAGAACGCCGCCTTAGCAGCCGAAGCGCTAGAAGAACCATCGCTCGAAACCTTACGAATCTCCTCGCTAATCATGCTCGTCAGGCTCTCACGAGTCTCATCGGCAGACTCCTTGAACGCTTCCTTAATAGCGGTGGAGAGGTCAGACTGCATGTTCGTCATATCCTCAAGGTTCTTACCCAAAGCATTGACGGCATCCGAAGCCGAATGGATACGATCACGCAGAGAAACCTTAGCCTGATCAGTAGGTTCTTCCCTCTTCTCCGCATCCTGGTTCTGCGCGTTTGCGGCATCATTCAGGGTCTTTTCAACCTCGCCCAGGGCACCATCTACCGCGTTCACAGCATCGTTAAGGTCCTTGGCGTCGCGAGCCAGACCCTCCTTGGGGTCATCCATCGAAGTAGCGGCAAGAACCTCATCCCACGCAGCTACCGCGGCAGCAATACGCTGCTCCATCGGAGTGCGTGCGGCAGGAGTGTTCGAAGTGTAGGTACGCTCGTTCGCGTTCTCCACCGTAATGACGCGAGTATTACCTTCCGTAGCAGTAGGCTCAGCGGAAGGTGCCTCAGAAGAGGGAGCCGCGGAAGGAGCCTCAACCTTCTTCGACGGCTCCTCAGAAGGAGCCACAGAAGCAGACTCCGACGGCGCAGGGCTAGGAGCCTCAGACGGCGCCTCAGAAGAGGGGGCCGCAGACGGCGAAGCCGCGCCACCACAAGAAGAAGCCGTCAAGTACCCACGCAGATGCTCAACCTGCTCAGCGGACAGAGAACCGCCACGCTCAGTAGACAGAGCACAAAGCTGCTCCGCCAGTTCCTTGTTCTGAGCGCTCATAGAACCAGAACCGTCCACCAGCTCCGCACGAGCAGAAGCCGCACGAGAATGAACGTTCTTGATGCTCTCAATCAGACGGCTCGACGTTTCCTTCATCTGATTCACACTCTGACGAGCTGCACTAACCTTCTCACTCAAAGAACGCACAGCATCACCATCAAGAGAAGACGGGTCCTTCTCCACCTGCTCAACAAGCTCATCCATCTGACGCTTCAACGCCGAATAGTTGTTGTTCGCACCCTTCAAATATTCCGGCTGTAGGTGATCCACAATCTTCTCGCCAGTAGTAACCAGTGCAATCAAAGAACTCTGCACGGTCACCGACGCACCAAACAGGGCACAGGTCACCGAACCGTTAGAAGAGCAAGTCTCAGCGGTCGGATGTTCCGGGCCGACAATCTCACGAATCGAAGCCGTAAGATCCTGCTGGCAATCCGAACTTGCCTCCGCATACGCGTTCAGGACCTCAGAGAGCTGAACCAAGTTACCGTACACGCTACGGCTATTCGCACCCTCCTCACGATGAACAACACAACGACCGCCGCTATGCGAAACAGACACATTGGGGCGCGCCGTCGTATCACCCAACATCGAGTGAAGAGCAGCAACAGTACGCTCCAACTGAGAAATCAGCTGAGAATTATTAGTACGCGAAGCCTCAGAAAGATCCTTCTGCAGGCTCTCAATATTCGCCTGCAGACCCTGCATAGTCTTCGTCAACGATTCATTCTGAGTCTTCAGATGCTCGGCAGTGTCCTTACCCAAAGTCGCGGACGTATCATCCAGGCTCTGACGCACCTGAGCAACCTGCGAACTAGCGCTAGTCAACGTCGTATTAACCTCGTTGACCGTATCAATAGTGCGCTGCAGAAGCGCCACCTGAGACGCATCCTGAGAGGTGAAACCATTAGTAATGATTCCCGCACCAGACAAATCAGAAGCAAAACCAGGCTGCACCGAAATATTGAAGGTAGGCGCACTAAAATCCTTCGCCTTAACCTTCAACACAAAAGAAGAAGAACTACCAGTCACCGGAGGCGCAGAAATAGCACCCCACTGAACAACAGCCTTACCTTCATCATTGGTGCTCACCACACCATTCGTCGACGAATCAGCAGCATCAGGGGTCGTAATAACCTGAGTAGGAGAACCCGAAAGAACAGTAGAAGCAGCAATAGAGAACGGAGTGCCAACCGGTGCAGGGCTAGTACGGCTAGTACCGGATGCATCATAGGTGACGTCCTCAGTCTTCACCGTCAGGTTCTCGACCGTAACCTTAATCGTGATTTCGCCACTGTAACCGTTCAAATCATTCAGGTTAGTGCCGCTACCGCGCTCAGTAGAATACTGCAGGCTCACACGCACAGGAAGGTCATTGACGACATCCTTCGGCTTGAACTGCACATTGCTCGTGGAGCTCGTACGATCCTTGTCATTAACGTAAATGTTGGTCGACTCAATCGACGAAACCTCGCCGTCACGGCCCATCTGAACATTCACGTTCTGCAGAACATTAGTAGCGTTCTCTACCTGGCGGGGGCTCTGAGAGGTAACAGTACCCTTATCGGAAGGGGTGCTGTTATTGTTCGTGCCCGTGGAGCATGACGAGAAAATGAGTGCCGTCGTGACACCCAAAATCAAAGGGAAGTGGAGTAGACGCTGACGCGCTGTGGTGTGGTTGGTCATGATGATCTTTTCGTTGAGTTATATACCGTGCAGACACATAACAGAGGCAAGTCTGAAACGCCACTGTATAGTGCCCACCTGAGTGGAAAGGGTCAGGGGCAAAGCCGGAAAGAGAAAAAGCCCCGTACCACTTTATCAGTCCAATATGAGAAGGTTGATATTTTTTCCTCCTAGTCGGTGCCTCATCAGGATATTCAATTCAACCTTGAGGTGATAGTTAAAAGTATTTTTCATTTCATTTCAACCTAGTGCACTTACCGAACTCTGTTCGACATAGAAAAACCCCGCGGCTGAGATCATCTCTCAGCCCACGGGGTTCCACGGCTTAGCTGGCTGCGGGTTCAGCCTCCGGGTCCTCCTCATCTTCCTTCTCGGGGATAGCAACACCCACGGTCACGTACCTCTTCACCAGCAGGTACGAGGCGATAACCGGCACCACATACACCAGCGACAACCCGCTACCGTACTGCACAACATCAGCGGCAAGACGAACCGCCGCCAAACATCCGCCCAAACCCACCAGGGCGACGCAGAAGCCGCGCAACACACCATAACCGGCAGTGCCCTCCTCAAAGGTCGACGCCCACAGCTTGAACAGGGTACGACGCACAAAAATCAGGAAGACCGGCACCAGGCACAGCACAACCGAAACACCCACAGGCTCATAACCGGTAGTGGCGAACGAAACCACCGGAATAACCAGGCAGAAGAACAGCATCAGGGCGCTCACACCCAGCACCACGGTGCGCACATACCGGTTGATGCGCTCCATACGGTGCAGGTTGGGGATCTCGTCGCTCGGCTGCGCGGCATTGTAGAAGAACAGCAGCAGAATCAGCGCGGACGCCGCCACATACCAGGGCGCAAAATTGATGCCGTCCGCCTGCGGGGTGGAGGCAACCGGCGGGACACCCGCCAGGGAGAGAGCAGCGAGCAGAACAATCGCGGCAACGCAGAGCGTGCCCACCGCCAGCAGAAAGTAGTGGTACGCGCCGCCGTTCTTTGCATCGTGCACACTGTGCTTGTGCGTGCCGTCAATCATCACCACGGAAAACAGCATTGCGGAGATGGATAGGATGCCCCACGCGTATTCACCCGTCACGGTGGGGACAAACATGAGAAGAATGGAGATAGAGAAAAGAATCCACAGACATACTCGCTGCAGGGTTGTTGAGGACGCGAGAGCCACTTCAAAAAAGCCGATGATAAAGTCGCCGATATCTTCCATGGTAGATTCCTTTCTGCGGGGGTGGGGTTATTCTTTGATCTCTTCAAAGCGGAGGACGCTGAAGTCGTATTCATCGTTACGGGTATCGAAGGACTTGTACGCCCTGTATTTCTTGCCCGTCTTGAAGTTCTGGAGGTATTTGCGAATGGGTATACCATCAGGGGATTTGCTCGATGTGATGATTCCGCACTCTTCCGTTTCGAATTCACCGGAGGTCCAGTAGGGGTCCTCGTGCTCAATGATTTCGACGGAGGTGACAGTGCAGATAGCGGATTCATTGCCCGGGTTGTAGTTGGTCATAAAATGTATGGATGCAAAGAACCATAGAATGACTACTACGGTTATGATGGAGCCGCGTGCATCCCATACATCTTTTGCTATGTCGCGAAGATATTCTTTGAAGTCGACTTTATTCTTCTTTTTCTTGGTGTATCTCTTTTTGTTGGTTTTCTTTGGAGCCCCAGTTTCGGTCATGTAATTTGCCTCTGGGTAACTCTTGTGCTTCGAGGTGTTCCTTTTCTTTGAAACGTTCTTTTTCCTTGGGGAGTTCTTCTTCATTGCTCTTCACCTTCTTTCTGGGCTGCGGGCTGTTATTCTGTGCTGGGTTTCTAGGCTTTCGTTGCCTTGTGCGCTTCGCTGCTTACTTCGGTTGTGCTCATGGTGTGTACGTCCTTGTGCGGTGGTTGGTGAATCGTTCCCGTCCCAGTGGTGGCGGGCACATCCTTAGCCTATCGCACGGTATCTGACCAGAAGGTTAACTGTGTGCAAGGGTCAGATGAAGACTCGGCGACCACTTCGCAGATAGCCCGAATCCGTGCCTAACCACCCGATTTCCTCGGCTACTCTGAGAACGAACCCGCACCCTCCGCACCGTTGCCGGAAGGCTGCAGGTCACCGATAGATAGAAAGGTTAGTGAACGGCCATGATAATTACCTACACCATGACTGCCGTATGGGGCGTACTATGCCTTGGGCTGATGTACAAAATCTGCCGCTCCGTTATCGCCCATGAAATGAGCCGCCACCACGACAAGAAGCTACGCGCCGAAAACATATACATCATCCGAGGCAAGCTTCGCATCATCATTCTGGCCGGCTTTGTAGCTCTCATATTTCCTGTCGCAATGTTCCTAACGCACCTACTCGGCGACATGGGATTCCACCTTTTCTACGACATCGCAGCGTTCTGCGCCATGTGCATGGCTATCTGCTTCTTCTACGGACCTGTTGAGGATTACACCGAAATCTCGCCGGAAGGAATCGAAAGGGGCGAATCATTTCTAGACACGGTCTTCTACCCGCTCAACGCAATCGGCGCAGTCTCATACAGTCAGGCCTCTGATAGCGACGAGTCAGACAGCGTTACTTTTAAAACAAAATCAGGCAAGACAATTACGAATTTCAGCCCCGGCGATGACGGTTACTACCTCCTCGCAATGACCCGATTCAAGATGGAAAACGACCGCTGGCCAGACATGAACAACCCCGAAGAAGCCGCCCAGGTTAAGGCGTG
>ERZ773203.274-NODE-274-length-28169-cov-71.570499_pt1 | contig 28169 bp, 22 predicted proteins | sample MGYA00580529_ERZ773203 | MGnify/ENA primary metagenome ERZ773203 (study PRJEB29015, sample SAMEA2738176) | human oral metagenome | biome: human oral; feature: human-associated habitat; material: saliva | place: China | collected 2177 ... | reverse complement strand
GCTCGCAGCGCGGACGCAAGTCGAAGCGCGCGAAGCGTCAAGAGTACGAGCAGCAAAACGCTCCCGTCATCGGCGGCGTCGCGATCCCGCGCGGCAACGGCGCGCAGATCCGCATCCGCCAGGGCGCATCTCTGGCCGATCTCGCTGAGAAGATCGACGTCAATCCCGCAGCGCTGGTGACCGTCCTCTTCGCGTTGGGTGAGATGGCCACCGCCACGCAGTCCCTCGACCAGGACACCTTCGAAGCCCTGGGCGCGGAGCTCGGCTACGACGTCAAGGTCGTCTCCCCCGAGGACGAGGACCGCGAACTCCTCGAATCCTTCGACATCGACCTCGAGGCCGAAGAACTCGACGATGCTGAGAACATGGAACCCCGTCCTCCGGTTGTGACTGTCATGGGTCACGTCGATCACGGTAAGACGAAGCTGCTTGACGCTATCCGTCACACCGATGTTGTCGACACCGAGCACGGTGGTATCACACAGCACATCGGTGCCTACCAGGTCAAGGTCACCGCCGAGGATGGAACGCGCCGCCCGATCACCTTCATCGACACGCCCGGTCACGAGGCCTTCACGGCCATGCGTGCCCGCGGTGCCCAGGTCACCGACATCGCGATCCTCGTGGTCGCCGCCGATGACGGCGTCATGCCCCAGACGGTTGAGGCCATCAACCACGCCCAGGCAGCTGACGTGCCGATCGTCGTCGCGGTCAACAAGATCGATAAGGAAGGCGCGAACCCGGATAAGATTCGTTCGCAGCTCACCGAATATGGCCTGGTCGCGGAGGAATACGGTGGCGACGTCATGTTCGTCAACATCTCCGCCAAGCAGCGCACGGGTATCCGCGAGCTGCTCGAAGCGGTCCTGTTGACTGCAGACGCGGCGCTGACTCTTGAAGCCAACCCAAACACGGACGCCCGCGGCGTCGCCATCGAGGCGAACCTCGACAAGGGCCGTGGCGCCGTCGCGACCATGCTGGTCCAGCGCGGCACGCTGCGCGTCGGCGACTCCCTTGTAGTCGGTGCCTCGTATGGCCGTGTGCGCGCCATGTTCGACGACGCCGGAAAGGACGTGTCCGAGGCCGGTCCCTCGATGCCGGTTCAGGTCCTGGGCCTGACCTCCGTTCCGCGTGCAGGTGACTCCTTCTTGGTTGCCGCCGACGACCGTACTGCCCGCCAGATCGCTGACAAGCGTGAGGCCGCCGAGCGCCAAGCCCTGCTGGCAAAGCGCCGCAAGCGTGTCTCCTTGGAGGACTTCGACAAGGTCCTGGCCGAGGGCGAGGTCGACACCCTCAACCTGGTCATCAAGGGCGACGTGTCCGGTGCCGTCGAGGCTCTGGAAGACTCGCTGCTGCGCATTGACGTGGGAGACGAAGTCGCGCTGCGTATTATCCACCGCGGCGTCGGTGCGATCACGCAGAACGACGTCAATCTGGCGACCGTCGACAACGCGGTCATCATCGGCTTCAATGTTCGTCCCGCCGAGCGCGTGGCCGAGATGGCGGACGCCGAGGGCGTTGAGATTAAGTACTACAACGTCATTTACTCCGCGATCGACGACATTGAGGCAGCCCTCAAGGGTATGCTCAAGCCGATCTACGAGGAAGTCCAGCTGGGCACCGCTGAGATTCGACAGGTCTTCCACTCCGGCAGGTTCGGCAACATCGCAGGGTCGCTCGTCCGCTCCGGTACGATCAAGCGTGGCACAAAGGCTCGCCTGGTGCGCGACGGCGTCGTGGTGGCCGACAACCTCGAGATCGCGTCCCTGCGTCGCGAGAAGGACGATGTCACTGAGGTCCGTGAGGGATACGAGTGCGGCATCACCCTGGGTTACAAAGACATCGCTGAGGGCGACGTCATTGAGACCTGGGAGATGCGCGAGAAGGCTCGTGACTGATCGCGTGGATTGAAGTCGGGGTCCGGGCACGCTCGGACCCCGATCTGTCGTATGAAGTGTTTCTACGTGGGCGTATAGGCCCGAAAGGAGGGCGCGATGGCTGATGAGGCCCGCGTTCGTAAGGTGCAGGAGCGAATCCTGCAAACTGTCGCGTCGATGATTGGGCGCCACGTGAAGGATCCTCGCCTGGAGATGGTGACGATCACGGACGTGCGTGTGACGGGTGACCTGCAGCACGCATCTGTTTTCTACACGGTGTTCGGCGATGACGAGCAGCGCGAGAAGGCGGCGCGCGCCTTCACGTCCGCACAGGGTCTGTTCCGTTCGCGCGTCGGCAAGGCCCTGGGGTTGCGTCTGACTCCGACCCTGGAGTTCATTCCTGATGCGCTGCCCGAGAGCGCAGCTGCGCTTGAGGATGCTCTGGCGAAGGCTAAGGCGAAGGACGAAGCCATCGCGGTCGCCTCTGTCGGAGCCGCCTACGCCGGCGAGGAGGACCCTTATCGTCACGACGACGAAGAGGACCAGGCTGAGAAGGATTGGGCCTGACCTCATGGCTCGGCGTCCTGATAATCCCCGCCCCGGCCTCGTTGTTATTGACAAGCCGCAGGGGATCACCAGCCACGACGTGGTCTCTCGCGTGCGACGCCTGGCCCACACTCGCAAGGTGGGGCACGGTGGCACGCTGGACCCGATGGCCACGGGAGTCCTCGTCCTTGGCATCGGCAAGGCGACGAAGCTGCTCACCTGGGTGAGTGGGCACTCGAAGGAATATCGGGCAACGATTCGTTTCGGTGTCGCTACCAACACGGACGATGCCGAGGGTGCGCCCTGTGCGGTACAGGGTTGTGTCTTCCTGACCGAGGCGGACGTTGAGGCGGTGCTAGCGCCCCTGCGCGGGGACATCATGCAGGTGCCGACGACTGTTTCAGCGATCAAGGTGGGCGGTAAGCGAGCCTACGCGCTGGCCCGCGCAGGTGAGGACGTTGAGCTGGCGGCCCGCCCGGTGCGAATTTCGCGCTTGGAAGTCCTCTCGCCCCCGCGCTGTGGCGAGTACGTCGTCGACGAGGCCGGGGTGCAGGAGGGGCGTTCAGCGTGCGCTCCGAGGTTGGTCCCCGTCGTTGACGTTGATGTGGACGTCGAGTGCTCCTCGGGTACCTACGTGCGTGCTCTCGCGCGCGACGCGGGGAAGGCATTGGGGGTTGGCGCTCACCTGAGCGCGTTGCGCCGCACGCGCGTCGGCGACTTTACGCTGGATGAGGCCTTCACCCTGGACGAGCTTGACGCCGTCGTTGAAGAGACGGATGCGGGGGAGGGCGCCCAACCCGTCTTACCGTTGATTCCCCTGGGTCGCGCTGCGCTGGCCATGTTTCCCTCACTGCCCTTGACCGAGGCCGAGGCGGGCGCCTTCGCGCATGGTCAAGCACCCAGGCGCTCGTCCGATGCGCTCACCCAGTGGATGAGCGAGGTCGGCTATGCGGCGCCGAACTTTGCGGAGGGTGAGGCCCCGCCGATTGCTGCCACGTCGGAGTCGGGCGACGTTCTTGGCCTGCTGCGCATCGATGATTCCCGCCTGCGAACCATCCTGGTTTTCTGAGAAAGAGAAACAATGAACGTTTGGCAATCCCTCATCGACATCCCCGGCAACGAGGCCAGTGTCGTGACCATCGGTAACTTCGATGGAATGCACAACGGACATAAGAAAGTTATCGAGACTTGTGTGGAGCGCGCTCACAAGCTCGGTGTGGACGCCGTTGCCATTACTTTCGATCCGCATCCCATTCAGGTGCACAAGCCCGAGGTGGGCCTCCAGCTCATCTCGCCGCTGCGTGATCGCCTCGATGCCATGGCAGCAGCGGGATTGGACGCAACCCTCGTCGCCCACTACGACAAGAGCGTCTACAGCCTCGAGCCCGACGAGTTCGTCTACGAATTCTTGGTCGAACGCTGCGGTGCGCGCGAGGTCGTCGTCGGTGAGGACTTCCATTTCGGGCGCGGTAACCGTGGCACGATCGACACCTTGCGGGCACTGGGCCGCCAATACGGGTTCGATGTCTTGACCGTCACTGACATTGAGGCTCCCGAAGGTAGGCGTTGGTCCTCCTCGTGGGTGCGCGAACTCCTGGCCGCAGGCGACGTCGCCGGTGCCGCCCGGGTCCTGGGTCACCTCCACCGTATCCGCGGGACTGTGTGTCACGGCTTTAAACGCGGTCGCACACTCGGATTCCCCACAGCGAATCTGTCCGGAGACGTCGAAGGCGTCATTCCCGCCGATGGCGTCTACGCCGGCTGGGTTGTGCGTGCTGTCCCCGGTACCCAATCCGCCGAGTTCCTCCCTGCCGCTATCTCCGTGGGTTCTAACCCCCAGTTCAACGGTGAAGAGCGCACCGTCGAGGCCCACGTCCTGGGGCGATCGGATCTGAACTTGTATGGTGAACGTATTGCGGTCACCTTCGTGTCGCGTATCCGCCCCATGCTCTCTTTCGACACACTTGACGACCTGCTGAGCCAGATGGACGACGACTTGCGTCAGACCGCGTCAGTCCTCGGTATCGGCGTCGCCGGACGCATCGACCCGGACTCCGTCACCGCATCCTAACGCGCCCCCGACCTCACCTGTCACTCACCCGCTGGGGTGCCCGATTCCACTCACACGTGTACACAGGTGATGGGGGAGGGATGCCTGCCTCTTCCGCGTCCGGCCAAATCGTTAGCTTCGTCGCTCACGAGGGGACGCGCATCCCAGACGTGATACTGTAGAAAGGCCGTAGATCGGCCGCGGATCGTCAGCACCCGGGAGAAGCTCGGATGCCCCGCGCAACGAATACAAAGGAGAAGCCTGTGCCGCTGAGCAAGGACGTCAAGGACCAGATCATCGCCGAGTACGCAACCCACGAGGGCGACACCGGTTCCCCCGAGGTGCAGATTGCGCTGCTGACCCAGCGCATCAAGGACCTGACCGAGCACTTCAAGACCCACACGCACGACCATCACTCCCGTCGTGGCCTGCTGCTGCTGGTTGGCCGTCGCCGCCGCCTGCTGGGTTACCTCGCCGACATCGACATTGAGCGTTACCGTTCGCTCATTGAGCGTCTCGGCCTGCGCCGCTGATTTTGGGCCGGCCCGCCTCCCGTAGCGGAGACGGGCCGGTTTTCACACGCCCGCCTCGGGCAAACCGTCATTTGTCGCGCACAAGCCGCCGGTTTTCGACAGTGGCCTCCGGAGCGATCATCCGTGGGCTTCGATCGAAGGCCGAAGTGGAGCGCGACCCCACCAACCCAAGGAGAAACGCCCCATGATGGAAGGCTCCGACATCGTCGCCGCAGAGGCGATTATTGATAACGGTCGTTTCGGTAAGCGCACCGTGCGCTTCGAAACCGGTCGTCTCGCTAAGCAGGCTGCCGGCTCTGCCCTAGCTTACCTGGATGATTCTACGACCGTTTTGTCCGCCACGACGGTGGGCAAGAACCCGAAGGATCAGTTCGACTTCTTCCCGCTAACCGTCGACGTGGAAGAGCGTCAGTACGCCGCCGGTCGCATCCCCGGTTCCTTCTTCCGCCGAGAAGGCCGCGCGGGCACAGAGGCCATCCTGGCTGCCCGCCTCATCGACCGCCCGCTGCGTCCTGGCTTCGTCAAGGGCCTGCGCAACGAGGTCCAGGTCGTCGAGACTGTCCTGACGATCGACCCGGATGACGCCTACGACGTTCTGGCGATTAACGCGGCCTCCATGTCCACCCAGATCGCCGGTCTTCCTTTCACAGGCCCGATCGGAGGCACGCGCCTGGCACTTATCGACGGCCAGTGGGTTGCTTTCCCGCGCTGGAGTGAACTCGAGCGCTCCGTCTTCAACATCGTCGTCGCGGGCCGTATCGTCACCAAGGCAGATGGCTCCGACGACGTCGCGATCATGATGGTCGAGGCTGGCGGCGGCAAGAACGAGTGGGAACTCATCCAGGCCGGTGCTACCGCCCCCACCGAAGATGTCGTGGCCGACGGCCTCGAGGCCGCCAAGCCTTTCATCAAGGCCCTGTGTGAGGCGCAGATCAAGGTTGCCGAGAGGGCTTCTAAGGAGACCGCTGACTTCCCGCTCTTCCTGGACTACACTGACGAGGAATACGCGGCGGTCGAGGAATTCGCGGCCGAGAAGGTCGCTCAGGCTTTGTTGACTGAGGGTAAGCTCGCCCGTGACGAGGCCGTTGACGCCGTCAAGGAAGAGATGCTCGGTGCCCTGGCCGAGCGATTCCCCGAGTCGGAGAAGGCACTCAAGGCCGCCTTCCGGTCGCTTGAAAAAGCTACGATTCGTAACCGCACCCTGCGCGAAGAGATCCGCATGGATGGTCGTACTCCGCGCCAGATCCGCTCTCTTTCCGCCGAGGTCGAGGTTCTTCCTCGCGTGCACGGCTCCGCCCTCTTCCAGCGTGGTGAGACCCAGATCCTGGGCGTGACCACGCTGGCGATGCTGCGCATGGAACAGCAGATCGACAACCTGTCGCCTGTTAACTCCAAGCGCTACATGCACCAGTACAACTTCCCGCCGTTCTCCACCGGCGAGGTCGGGCGCGTCGGGTCCCCGAAGCGCCGCGAGATCGGTCACGGTGACCTGGCTGAGCGTGCACTGGTGCCGGTCCTGCCTTCGCGTGAGGAGTTCCCCTACGCGATCCGCCAAGTGTCGGAGACCATGGGTTCTAACGGTTCCTCATCGATGGGGTCCGTGTGTGCCTCGACCCTGTCCCTCCTCCAGGCCGGCGTGCCGCTGCGTGCCCCCGTCGCTGGCATCGCGATGGGCCTCATGACCGGCGAGGTCGATGGCCAGTTCAAGGCCGTCACCCTGACCGACATTCTTGGTGCCGAGGACGGCTTCGGCGACATGGACTTCAAGGTTGCCGGCACCCGTGACTTCATCACGGCCCTGCAGCTGGACACTAAGCTCGACGGCATCGACTCCCAGGTGCTGCGCGGCGCGCTGGCCCAGGCCCGCGACGCCCGCCTGGCGATCCTCGACCTGATCAACCAGGCGATCGACGGCCCGGATGAGATGAGCCCCAACGCTCCTCGCATCATCACCGTCAAGGTCCCCGTCGACAAGATCGGCGAGGTCATCGGCCCCAAGGGCAAGATGATCAACCAGATCCAGGACGAGACCGGCGCTGACGTCACTATCGAGGACGACGGCACCGTCTACATCGCGTCCTCCGACGGCGCCTCCGCTGAGGCCGCGCGCACGATGGTCAACCAGATCGCGAACCCGCAGATGCCTGAGGTCGGCGAGCGCTTCGTCGGCACGGTCGTCAAGACCACCTCTTTCGGCGCTTTCGTGTCGCTGACCCCCGGCAAGGACGGACTCCTGCACATTTCGCAGGTCCGTCGCCTTGTGGGTGGCAAGCGCATCGACTCCGTCGATGACGTGCTTCAGGTCGGCCAGCAAGTCGAGGTTGAGATCAACGAGATCGGTGACCGTGGCAAGTTGAGCCTACACGCCGTCATCGATGGCGAGGCCGGTGAACTGGAACTGCCTGAGGGCGAATCCGCTGAGCCGCGCCGCGAGCGTCGCGATCGTTTTGAACGTCGCGAGCGTCGTCCCCGTACTCGTACCCGTCGTCGCCGCGACGACGAGCGTGAGGAAGGCATTTCTGAGGAGTGAGTAGCTCCCGATAGTCGACACGGTCAGGTGGCCGGGGTAGAGCGTGTGCTCCGCCCCGGCCACCGGCCCATTGACGGCTACACTGTGTACGTTTCGTGCCAAGCCCTGATCAGGGGACGTAAGAGGAGAAAAATGACCCCCAAGCCGTTGCCGCTCGACGAGGCGCGCCTGTCCATCGAGGATGGTGACACCCGTATCGATCGCACCATCCTGGGCGCGGGGACGCGCGTTCTTACCCAGTCAATCCCAGCGACCAAGAGCGCGGGCGTGTCCCTGTGGGTTCCCGTCGGCTCGCGCGATGAGGGGCCGCGGACAGCGGGGTCGACACACTTTCTCGAACACCTGCTCTTTAAGGGGACGAACAAGCGCTCCGCCCTGGACATTGCTGTCGCCTTCGACTCCGTCGGCGGCGAATCGAACGCGGAAACCGCTCGCGAGCACACCGCATACTGGGCGCGCGTGCGCGACGCCGACCTGGACATGGCGATCGAGACGCTGGCCGACATGGTCACCGACTCGCGCCTCGACGACGATGATTTCGCGATGGAGCGCGGTGTCATCCTCGACGAGCTCGCCATGGGGGAGGACTCGCCCACGGAGACCGTCCACGATGCTTTCCAGCTGGCCGTCCATGGCGACCGTCCCATCGGTCGCCCCGTCGGCGGAACACCCCAGGCGATCCGCGAGGTGGGCCGTACCGACGTGTGGGAACACTACCAGGCCCACTACGCGCCGTCCTCGCTCATTGTCGCGGTCGCAGGGCACGTGGACCACGACCAGGTGTGTGAGCGCGTCCAAGCCGCCCTGGAGGCTTCCCCGTGGGACCATGCGAGCGAGGCCGCACCCCGGCCTCGTCGATCGACGCTAGCCACTGCGATCGAGGATCACGAGCGCCACATCACCCGCACGCGTGATGTCACACAGGCGCATGTGCTCATCGGCTGCGAAGGCCTGTCGGCCACCGATCCTCTCAGTCCTACGATGAGCGTCCTGCTGTCGGTCCTGGGCGGATCCATGTCGTCGCGCCTCTTCCAGGAGGTGCGCGAAAAACGCGGCTTGGCATACACCACCTATGCTTTTGACGTCGCCTACTCTGACACCGGTACCTTCGGCATGTACGCGGGGTGCAGCCCCGACAAGGTCACCGACGTCGAAGCCATCATGCGCGCCCAGCTCGAGGACTTGGCCGCGGATGGACCTACCGAGGAGGAGATGACGCGCGTGCGCGGACAGGTGCGCGGCGGCGTCGTTTTGGGTCTGGAAGACAATTGGTCGCGCATGATGCGGCTGGGACGTTCAGAGATCGTCGGACGCTACCGTCCCATCGACGAGTCCCTCGCGGAGTTTGACGCGGTGGACGGCGCCGACGTGCGGGCGCTGGCCGCGTCCATCCTCGCCAAGCTGGACTGCCGAGCGCTCGTCCTGCCCGCAGAATAAGACAAGCGGTGCGCCCCCCTTCACGCGCACGGCGAGTGGTCTACCGTGAGATCAACAGTGAACGCGCACAAGGAGAGAGTGATGATTCGAGTGGCAGTGACCGGAGCCAAGGGTCGTATGGGGTCAACGGTCGTTGCAGCGGTGAGCGCTGCCCCCGATATGGAGGTTGTCGCCCAACTCGACGCGGGCGACCCGATTACCGCGCAGACCGTATTCGGTGCCCAGGTCGCCGTCGACTTCTCTGTCCCCACCGTGACCGAGGCGAACGTGCATGCGCTCATCGACGCTGGCGTGGACGTCGTCGTAGGAACGACCGGATGGACCGAGGAATCCTACGCGCGCGTGCGCACTCATGCACAAGAAGCGGGTCGCGCGGTCCTGATCGCCCCGAACTTCGCGATGGGTGCCGTTCTAGCTATGAAGTTCGCGGCGATGGCCGCCCCCTATTTCGAATCCGCCGAGGTTATTGAAATGCACCACCCGGGTAAGGTGGATGCCCCTTCGGGTACGGCTGTCGCGACCGCGCGCGGCATCGCTCGCGCTCGGGCCGAGGCGGGCCTGGGGGACATGCCCGACGCTACTGAGACGGACGAGCTGGGCGCTCGCGGCGGGCATATTGATGGGGTCCCCGTCCACGCCGTGCGTCTGCGCGGCCTGACGGCCTCCGAGGAAATCCTGCTGGGTAACGCGGGCGAACAGCTGGTGATTCGCACCGATTCCTTTGACCGGGTCTCCTTCATGCCCGGTGTGCTCCTCGGCGTGCGTCGCGTCATCGGTCGCACAGGTCTGACGATCGGACTTGACCAGGTCATGGGGCTGTGAGCGCTCTTCCCGATTGCTCGGTGAGGCCCGCACAGCTCGGCGACGAGGAGGTTATCGCGCGTCTACAGGTTCGTAACTGGCGTGCGCTCATGGGAGATGCAGCCCTCGCATCCCAGGGAATCACCGAGGAGATGGTCGCCCACCAGTGGGAAGTGGCGCTGGGGTCGCCTCGGCCCGAGGGGACTGTCCTCCTCGTCGCCCTGCACGCGCACACGACCGTCGGCTTTGCGTTCGCCGGCCCCGACGAGGCCGGGGCATATGCGGGCGCACCGACCTGTGATGAGCGGGAGAGTGTGCGCGCCACGCAGGTCTACGAACTGGTCGTCGATCCGAGCTTTCGTCGTACCGGACACGCGTCGCGTCTGCTCGCTGCCGTCGCCGACCTGACGAGCGGGCAGCTGCGCGTGTGGGTCGGCGCGGATGACGAGGAACGCCAGCGCTTCTACTCCTCCGCTGGATTTGCCCCATCGGGTGCCGTTCGTACCTTGAGTGATCAGACGCAGCACATGTGGTGGGCTCAGCGCGACTAAGGACCTACCCAGGTGAGGGTAGATCGGCGCGTCGTGCGCGCCGTGGACACTCGTGTCTGGGGAGCGGGTCCTGCTGGGCACAGGTTGCGTAAGATGGAGGCATGACGAACATTCCTCCCCGCCGTTTCGGTTCCCTGGCCGTCGCCATGATCACCCCCATGACGGCAACCGGCGAGATTGACCTGCCCTCCGCGCAGCGCCTGGCGACCAAGCTGGTCGACGAAGGCTGCGACACGATCCTCCTGTCTGGAACGACGGGCGAGTCACCGACGACCCACCAGCCCGAAAAGAATGACTTGACAGACGCGGTCCGCGAGGCCGTGGGGAGCCGCGCGTTCATCCTGTGTGGAGCATGCTCGAACGACACTGCTCACGCCGTACGTATCGGCGAGGGTGCTCAGGAGCACGGAGCGGACGGTCTCCTCGTTGTCTCCCCCTACTACAATCGCCCCTCCCAGGAGGGCTTGCGCGCACACGTGCGTGCCGTCACTGACGCGGTTGATCTGCCCGTCATGCTCTACGACATCCCCGGTCGTACGGGCATCGCCTTCTCGGATGCGACCTTGGACATCCTCGCTCAGCACCCGCGCATCCTCGGTGTCAAGGATGCCACCGGCGACGTCGAGACCGGCGTGGAGCGCATGCACCGCACCGGTCTGGAGTACTACTCGGGCGACGACGGTCTGAACTTCGCGTGGATGACGGGCGGTGCCTCCGGTTTCATCTCTGTCGTCGCGCACGTGGCCTCCGCGCAGTATCGCCGCATGATTGAACTGCTCGACAGTGACCAGGTGTGGGAGGCGCGCGAACTCTCCTATTCCCTGCGTCCCCTGGTTCACGCGATCATGGGGGGTGGCCAGGGTGCCGTCTTAGCCAAGTATGCGCTGTGGCTCCAGGGCGTCATCGACAGTCCCGCGGTGCGTCTGCCCATGGTCGGTATCAGCGATGACGAGGTTTCAGCGCTACGCCGCGCCCTGTGCCTCGCCGATCTCCTGTGAGTCGCCACTCATCTATCATCCCTGTGACGGCGCCCAGGTGCGGCGTCGTCTTGGTACTGTTCTCGGCCCTCTCGCACTCAAGTGTGAGGGGGCCGACCCGCTTCTCAAGCTCCCCGATACGGGCAAAACCCCCCTGACGTGGCAGACTGGCACTATGAAGTCTTTGTACGAGAATCTCAGCGAACCCGCGCCCCTGGAAGAGGGTGCCCTGCGTGTAATCCCGCTGGGAGGCCTCGGCGAGGTCGGCCGTAACATGAACGTCCTTGAGTACCGGGGTAAGCTCCTCGTCGTGGACTGCGGTGTCCTTTTCCCCGAGGAAAGCCAGCCAGGCGTTGACCTGATTCTTCCCGATTTTTCCTGGATCGAGGACCGCATGGACGACGTCGTCGGCCTCGTTCTCACGCACGGACACGAGGACCACATCGGCGCCGTGCCCTACCTACTCAAACTGCGCGGTGACATTCCCCTCTACGGTTCTGACCTGACCCTGGCTTTCGTTGCCCCCAAGCTACGCGAACATCGCCTGGCCGACCCGGGCCTGAACGTCGTCGCAGAGGGCGATCGCCTGACAGTCGGCCCCTTCGACCTGGAGTTCGTCTCCGTCACCCACTCGATCCCCGATGCGCTCGCGGTCTTTGTGCGCACGGAAGCGGGTAAGGTCCTTATCACGGGTGACTTCAAAATGGACCAGCTGCCACTGGATCGTCGCCTCACCGACTTGCGCGCCTTCGCTCGCATGGGCGAGGAAGGTGTCGACCTGTTCATGGTGGACTCCACGAACGCTCTGGTGCCCGGCTTCATCACGCCCGAGCGTGAGATTGGCCCGGTCCTTGATCAGGTTTTCGGTGAGGCGAGCGGCCAGATCATCGTCGCGTCTTTCGCTTCGCACGTGCACCGTGTTCAGCAGGTCATCAATGCGGCTGCACACCACGGGCGCCGCGTGGCCTTCGTGGGTCGTTCGATGGAACGTAATATGCGCATCGCGGAAGAAAAAGGGTACCTGTCGATCCCCGAGGGCGTCACCGTGGACCTGAAGGACATCGGCGAGCTGGCGCCCTCTCAGCGTGTCTACATGGCGACCGGCTCGCAGGGAGAACCCATGGCAGCCCTGTCACGTATGTCGGTGGGATCACACCGTTCAGTTCAGATTGAACCGGGCGACATGGTCGTCCTGGCCTCCTCGCTGATCCCCGGCAACGAAAACTCTGTGTACCGCGTCATCAACGACTTGACCCGCCTGGGCGCGCGCGTCGTGTCGAAGGAGAACGCGAAGGTGCACGTGTCTGGCCACGCGAGCGCCGGCGAGCTCATCTACTGCTACAACATCGTTGCGCCGAAGAACGTCATGCCGATCCACGGCGAGGTGCGTCACCTGGTGGGTAACGGGCAGCTGGCCGTCAAAACCGGCATCGACCCGCAGAACGTGGTCCTGGCCGAGGACGGAGTGACCGTCGACCTCAAGGATGGTGTCGCGCGCGTGTCGGGCGTCGTGCCCTGCGAGTACGTGTACGTCGACGGACGCTCGATCGGCGAGATTTCCGAGGACGAGCTGGCGACGCGCCGCACCCTGGGATCGGAGGGCTTCATCTCGATCTTCGCGGTCGTTGAGCACGATTCCGGTATGGTGCTGGCGGGTCCCGAGATTCGCGCGATCGGTATGGCCGAGGACGACGCGGTCTTTGAGGAAATTTTGCCCGACGTGACGAAGGCGTTGAAGGACGCGGCTGCGCCGGGCGGACAGGACCCCTACGTCCTGCAGCAGGCAATGCGCCGAGTGATTGGGCGTTGGGTTGCGCGGCGTCTGCGTCGTCGTCCTATGATCGTTCCGGTGGTCACCGAGCAGTAGTCGCTCGGGTCCCGTCACTGACGAGGCTGTGGCTGCGCCCGGGCAGGGACGTAGAGCCGCAGGGGAAGGAAAGCTCGTGTCGGGCCGTTTTATTTCCACGCACTCCGTCGCTTTGGTGTTGCCGATGCACATCGAGTACATGCCTGATCGTGGGGGTTCCGTGCACGCCGACGCGGCGAGTTCGCGTCCGGGCGGCGGTTTTACAACCTTGTGTGCGGCGGCAGCCATGGGTGTTCCGGCTGCGGCGGCTTCACCGCTGGGCACAGGCCCGAACTCCTTCGCTGTTCGCCAACAGCTGGTTGAGGCCGGGGTGGAGGTGTTGACTCCAGAGTTGGTCGGTGACATCGGCGTCGTCATTCAGCTGATCGTCGAGGACGGGTCAATGCGCTCCGTTGTCACGGCGGGTGTTGAGTCCGAGCCTTCCCGCGCTACTCTTGACCGCATCGAACTGCGTGAGGGTGACCTGGTTCATGTGGCAGCCTCAGACATGACGAACGATCATGCCGCGGTGGAACTGAGCGAGTGGGCCGCCGCCCTGCCGCCTTTCGTGACCCTGGTCGTCTCCGTCTCTCCCGCGGTTGTCCAAGTGCCCGTTGAAGCCTGGGAGACGATCCTCCCGCGCGCTGACATCGTGACCATGAACAGCTGGGAGGCCTCGGCGCTGGCCGGCATCCTGGACGCTCGCTGCCACGGCTCCACGATCCGCACCTACATGCGTCCCGACGCTGCTACCGTGCGTCGCACGGGCGACCGGGGCTGCGAGCTTCAGACCTGCGCGGACGGCTCCGTAATTTCCGTCCCCGCCTTCGATGTGCGAGTCGCGGACACCGCTGGCGTTGGGGATACGCACATTGCTGAAATGTGTGCTGGCATCCTCTTGGGTTATGACCTGGAAACCTCGTGCCTTATGGCGAACGCTGGTGCGGCATTGGCTGTCTCCCACGAGTCGGCCCTTCCTGTTCCCACACGCGAACAGGTTGAAAAGCTGCTCGAAAGCGGTGTTGTTACCAACATCGTGCGCTGAGGGGAGCGGCGCGCCTCCTGCCGGGGCGCTGCGTGGGCGATATGGTGGAACGATCATGGCACAATCGTCTTCCCGTTCCTCCGGTAAAGCACCCGCGCGGCCACGTTCGAAGGCCGGAACCTCCAAGTCGGGTGCCTCCAAGGCCGCGTCCTCTCACGCCCAGGGCGCCCCCGAACCCACGCAGCCGGGTTTCCTGGCGCGTTTCTTCTCCGCCGTCGCACGCGCCGCCGTCGGTGTCGCACGCGCATGGAAAGCTACCGACCCGCAGGTTAAGCGCGACGCTTCGGCATTCGTCGCTGTCGCCGCTGCGATCGTCATCGCTCTGCGCGAATGGTTCCAGATTTCCGGTGAAGCGGGTGACGCCATTCATCGTGCCTCAGCAGGTCTCTTCGGAATCTTCTCAGTGGTCCTGCCACTCCTCCTGGTTGCCTTAGCGTGCGAACTCGTCTCCGCGCGCTCCGGGCGATCCGCGCTGCCCCACCACGTGGCCGGCGGCGTCGGCATCACGATGGCGCTGACCGGCCTGGTCCACGTGTCACGCGGCAATCCCGGCATGGGGGAGGAACCTGGTATCGACGCAGCCGGCGGCCTCATTGGCTGGTTCATCGCACGTCCCCTGGTGCTCCTCCTGTCCGGGTGGGGAGCGGGGGCACTCCTACTCCTGCTCTTGGTCTACTCGATCCTACTGGCCACTCGCACTGCAGTTGCCGACGTTCCAAGCCGGCTGCGCGACCTCGCCGCACACCTCAGTGGAGACTCCACTCGCGACAAGGACGGGGCATCGGGCGAGTCGGCACTATCCGACCAAGCCACAGACGCGCGGCGTCAGGGCCGCAAAAACCTGGCCGCCGGCGACGATGCTTTCCTCGACGAGTACGACGGCGACGAGTCCTTCCGGCAGGCAGCCGACACGGAATCCGTTGATAAGACACGCCTCCTGCAATCCGGCCCCGTCCCCGTGGCTGCTCCTGAATCAGCTCCCGCGCCCCGGCCTCGTCCCACTACGCCCGACGCACCTACCGAGATGCTCACCCAGATGCGCCCCGCGCTGGTGCACGAACAGCCGACTGGGCACGTGACCGCGCAGGCGACCGAGCCCGTCGACGAGCCGACACCCCCGCCGATCACCGATGAACCCGCCGGCGCCTTCCAGCCCGACCTGGACGATTCCATCACCTACACGCTGCCGCCGGAGGATCTCCTCGTGTCCGGGCCACCCCACATGACCCGCTCCGCCGTCAACGACCAGGTTGTCGCGGCCCTTTGTCAGGTCTTTGCCGACTTCAATATTGATGCCCGTGTCACCGGCTTCTCACGCGGCCCGACAGTCACCCGCTACGAGGTCGTCCTCGGCGCTGGCGTGAAGGTTGACAAACTCACGAACCTGTCGAAAAACATCGCCTACGCGGTCGCATCCGCGGACGTGCGCATCCTTGCACCCATCCCCGGCAAGAGCGCCATCGGCATCGAGATCCCCAACGCCGACCGCGAAAACGTTGCCCTGGGTGACGTGTTGCGCTCCGCTGCCGCGCGCCGCAATCATCACCCACTCGTCGTCGGCGTCGGCAAGGACGTCGAGGGCGGCTACGTCGTCACCAATTTGGCCAAGACACCACACATGCTGGTAGCCGGCCAGACGGGCTCCGGTAAGTCCTCATTCGTCAACTCCATGATCACGTCGATCATGATGCGTGCGACGCCTCAGCAGGTGCGCATGATCCTCGTTGACCCTAAGCGCGTCGAGCTGACGATCTACGAGGGCATCCCGCACCTGATCTCTCCCATCATTACCGACGCCAAGAAAGCAGCCGAGGCGCTCGAATGGGTCGTGAAGGAAATGGACGCGCGCTATGACGACCTATCCGACTACGGCTTCAAGCACATCGACGACTTCAACAAGGCAGTGGCCGCCGGACAGGTGCAGGCCAAGCCAGGCCTCAACCGCACCCTGCATCCCTACCCGTACCTACTCGTTGTTGTCGACGAACTCGCAGACCTCATGATGGTTGCCCCCCGCGACGTCGAAGCCTCCATCCAGCGCATCACCCAGCTGGCACGCGCCGCCGGTATCCACCTGGTCCTTGCCACGCAACGCCCCTCGGTCGACGTCGTCACCGGCCTCATCAAAGCCAACATTCCTTCACGCCTGGCGTTTGCGACCTCCTCGCTGACCGACTCGCGTACGATCCTCGACCAACCGGGTGCGGAGAAACTCATCGGCCAGGGTGACGCCCTCTACCTGCCCGCCGGCGCCTCCAAGCCTATGCGTGTCCAAGGCGCCTGGGTTTCCGAATCTGAAATTCATCAGGTCGTGTCCCACGTCAAGAGCCAGATGGAAGCGCACTACCGTGACGATGTCGTGCCCGACAAGAAAGAAGCCAAGGTCGCCGAAGACATCGGAGATGACCTCGACGATCTTCTACAGGCAGCAGAACTCGTTGTTTCTACCCAGCTGGGTTCCACATCTATGCTCCAACGAAAGCTCCGCGTCGGCTTTGCCCGCGCTGGTCGCCTCATGGACCTCCTCGAATCGCGAGACATCGTGGGTCCTTCCGAAGGGTCGAAAGCGCGCCAGGTGCTCGTCACCCCCGAGCAGCTGCCCGAGGTTCTCGCCATGCTGCGCGGCGAATCCGCCAGCATTGCCGAGCCTGAGTCCGCCGCTCCTGCCATCGCATCCGCGGCGGCGTCCAACCCGGCCACCGGTGCGCTGAATGCCGCCAGCGCCCGGCAGGGGGACTCCTCTTCGGGTGACGCGCAGCCGCCCTCTGGTTACGAATCGGGAACGGGACATGCGGGCGATTCGCGCGAGAGCAAGGTAGACCCGTACTCTGGACATAACTTTGGTGGTTCCTCGCCTGACTGGGTGGATGAGGAGCCAGACGAGGACGAGGATGCTTGGCAGCTCACCGGTCGCTAAGAGAGAGGTATCAGCGATGACTGGTAACGTGTCGCGCGTGCAGCGCAATAGTAAAGTTTCCGTATGGAACTTGCCAAATGCGCTGACTGTGGCGCGACTCGTATCTGTTCCCGTTTTTATCATTCTGGCCCTGCAAGACTCCTGGGCTATGAGATGGGCCTCCTTCGCTGTCTTTGCGCTCGCTGCGATCACGGATCGCTTTGATGGCCATCTGGCACGCTCGTGGAACCAGATCACTGACTTCGGGCGCATCGTCGACCCCATTGCCGACAAGGCCCTGACGTTGTGTGGCTTTGCGGTGGCGTCCTGGCTCGTTAATCTTCCCTGGTGGGTGACGATCCTCATCGCCGTGCGCGAGCTGGGCATTACCGCAATGCGAGCCGTCTTCCTGCGTCGCGGCGTCGTCGTGTCCGCGAATCAGGCAGGCAAGCTCAAAACCTTCATGCAGATTATGGCGCTGGGGGTGCTGCTCATCCCGTGGGGCTATTTCCTCGCGATGGGCCAAACAGCGAACGAGTGGTGGGTCGTCATGATGATTCGTTTTGGTTGGGCTCTCGCTGGTGTAGCCCTCGCATTGACCCTTTACTCCGGCATCGTCTACGTCATTGATGGAGTGCGCCTCATGCGCGCTACCTCCGCCTCATCAGGTGACGATGACAGTGGCGACGATGAAGGCGAGAAATCGTCGACGCCTCTCGCAGGCCAGCACGTTCAGGCTTGAGTCTCGGTGAAGCAACCCACGTAAGAAGTGCCCCTGCGGTGGAATATGTTCGGTTTGGTGTACGTTGAATGGGTATGCAGGCGATCCGAGGGGCGTGCCCAGCCGGTTACACCGGTCCGATGCGCGAACTGACGATGCATTCGACGAACAGGAACGGCTACAGTAGCAATATGGAAAAGACACGGAGTGAAACCCCGCTGCTGCGCAGCGAACTCGGCGATGTTCTGCGCGGCATTCGCCAGCGCCAGGGGCGAACCCTGCGCGAGGTCTCTTCCGAGGCGCAGGTGTCCCTGGGTTACCTCTCCGAAGTTGAGCGTGGGCAGAAGGAGGCATCCTCTGAACTGCTCGAAGCAATCACCTCTGCCCTGCGCGTACCGCTGTGGTATGTGCTGCGCGAGGTTTCTGAACGCATGGCGATCATCGACGGCGCCGTGGTCCCCGATGCGGTGCCCGATGAGATCATGCCCGTTACGCTGATTTCCTGACGCGTGAAGCATTCCGAATTCTACGAAGCGGTCGAGGCGACTTTTGGGTCTGCTCTCGGCCGTTCGTACGTATCTGACCTGTATCTCTCGTCGTTGGGTGGGACGGCGAGCGATGCGCTGGCGGTCGGCGTGAACCCAGACCAGGTGTGGGCTCGACTCTGCGAAGAAACCGGTCGTGAGGACGCGCGTTGGATTCATCGCATTGATCCGCGCGAGCGAGGCCGCTAGCCTGCGGCGGTGAGTATCCTGTGTGGTCTACCGTCGCTGCTCCTGATCGCCATCCGTTTGCCGGGAAGCTCGGCGTGTCGCCCGCGAATCGAACACCTGTTCCATTTAAGCTAGTGGACGACGAAATTTTTGTGCGTGTCGTCCACAGGGAGGGCGCGTGCGGGACGTAGATGACGATGGCCGGTCGCATACTCGTCATGGCGCCTCGGAGAGGGGCGTCATTTAGGCCAGGACACTCGCAGGCCGGAGAGGCCTCAGCATGAAAGGACCATCATGGCAGCCCGTAAAGCACCCGCAGCGAAGAACGTGACAAACGACCGAAATAAGGCGCTTGAAGTTGCACTGTCCCAGATCGACAAGCAATTCGGTAAGGGGTCCGTGATGCGCCTGGGAGACGATAGTCGTCCTCCAGTTCAGGTGATCCCCACCGGTTCGCTTGCCCTTGACGTTGCACTCGGCATTGGGGGCCTTCCCCGCGGTCGCGTCATTGAGGTCTACGGTCCCGAATCGTCAGGTAAGACGACGGTCGCCCTGCATGCTGTGGCGAACGCGCAGAAGGCTGGCGGCAACGCTGCCTTCATCGACGCCGAGCACGCACTCGATCCCGTCTACGCTCGCGCCCTCGGTGTGGACACCGACTCCCTCCTGGTCTCTCAGCCCGACACGGGCGAGCAGGCCCTCGAGATCGCTGACATGCTGATCCGCTCGGGTGGCATCGACATTATCGTCATCGACTCGGTTGCGGCCCTGGTGCCGAAGGCCGAAATCGAAGGAGAGATGGGGGACTCGCACGTCGGCCTGCAGGCTCGTCTCATGAGTCAGGCCCTGCGTAAGATCACGGGGGCTCTGTCCGCCACCGGCACGACTGCGATCTTCATCAACCAGCTGCGTGAGAAAATCGGCGTTTTCTTCGGTTCCCCAGAGACAACGACTGGTGGCAAGGCTCTGAAGTTCTACGCCTCGGTGCGTATCGACGTGCGCCGGATTGAGACTCTGAAGGAAGCGGGGGCGCCCGTCGGTAACCGTACGCGTGCCAAGGTCGTCAAGAACAAAATGGCCCCGCCGTTCAAGCAGGCCGAATTTGACATCGTCTACGGCAAGGGCATTTCACGTGAGGGCTCGATCATTGACATGGGCGTCGAGGCCGGAATTGTTCGTAAGTCCGGCTCGTGGTTCACCTACGGTGATGATCAGCTGGGTCAGGGCAAGGAGAACGTGCGGCAATTCCTGGTGGACAATCCCGAGCTGGCCAACGAGATCGAGCAGAAGATCCTGGTCGCTCTGGGTATCGCGGAGGAGCCGGAGCCGGAGAAGAAAACGAAGAAGGCATCCGCTGTTGATCCCGACGAGGATGCGGGCTTCTGAGTCGTGGTTCGCTACCTGGACCCGGAGGACCATCCGGAGCTGGGGGAGGAACGACACCGTCGCTCCTCCCCGGGTGAGCGGCTCGCCCGAGCGCGCGAACGTAACGCCGCCCTGACGGGGGCTGAAGCGATTGAGGCGGCGCGAGAAGTGGCACTGCGTAAGCTTGACGTGCGCGCGTGCTCGCGCGCCGAACTTACGGCAGCTATTGAGACACGTGGCTTTAGTCCTCAGTTGGCTCTCGGGGTCGTTGATCGTCTCGAGGCCGTGGGATTGGTCGATGATCAGGCGTATGCGGATGCGTTCGTTCGCTCTCGTTTTTCTGCCACTGGTGTCTCGCGGCGTGCTTTGCGTGAGATTCTTAGGCGCAAGGGGTTGGACAGTGACACGATCGAGTGTGCCCTGTCGCAGATTGATCGTGATGATGAGGCTGAGCGGGCCCGGCAGCTGGTCGCTCGCAAGGCTCGTTCTCTCGCCGCAGTTCCCCGCGACACCGCTTATCGCCGACTGTGCTCGATGCTGGCTCGTAAGGGCTATTCCTCGTCTGTGGCATCGAATGTCGTGCGTGATGCTCTCGACGAATGGCATGCTGGTGGTGCGGAGGATGAGGACCGCTGGAGTTGGGAGGTACCCGTGTGATGGATGACGTGCAGGTTGGAGCACTGGTCGAGGAAATGACGAGCCGTGGGCTGACCGTCGCGACCGCTGAGTCGCTCACGGGAGGGGGCCTCGTTGCGCGTCTTGTTGACGTTCCTGGTGCCTCTCACGTCGTGCGTGGCGGTGCCTGCACGTATGCCGTTGACACCAAGTGTTCGGTCCTGGGGGTTTCATCGGATCGACTGGCGCTGACGGGACCAGTCGATGAGCAGGTGGCTCGCCAGATGGCCGAGGGGGCCCGGCGTCTGTTCGGGGCCTCCATGGGGTTGTCGACGACGGGCGTGGCCGGGCCGGGTCCCGCGGACGGATACCCCGCTGGAACCGTTCACATTGCCTGCGCGCATGAACGTGGGACGGAGCACCGATTACTCCACCTGGAGGGCGATCGAGCTCAGGTGCGCCAGGGTACGATTGATGCGGCGCTTGCTCTACTGCGTGATGTGCTCGACTTCTCTGGGGACCTTAGGGGCGATTAGACTTTAGTGCGATGAATACGACGATGACGCAGGCTGGTGTGCGTTCTCGCACTTACGCGGTGCGAACGCTCGGCTGCCAGATGAATGAACACGACTCCGAACGTATGGCGGGTTTGCTCGAGCAGGCTGGCCTCGTCCCCGTTGACACCGTTCCCGAAGCCGCCGCGCGTGCGACTGACGCTGGCGATATGGGAGCCGACGTCGTCGTCATCAACACCTGCTCCGTGCGTGAAAATGCGGCGACTCGCCTGTTCGGTAACCTCGGTCAGTTGGCTGCTGTCAAGCGTGAGCGTCCCGGCATGCAGATCGCCGTCGGGGGCTGCCTTGCGCAGCAGATGCGCGATGGTATCGTCACCAAGGCGCCTTGGGTCGATGCTGTTTTTGGCACGCATAACATTGATGTGCTTCCCGCATTGTTGGCGCGCGCCGCGCATAACCGCAAGGCTGCCGTCGAGATTGAGGAATCGTTGAAAGTGTTTCCCTCGACCTTGCCTACCCACCGGGAGAGTGCGTTTGCGGCGTGGGTGTCGATTTCTGTGGGCTGTAATAACACGTGCACGTTCTGTATCGTGCCGCATCTGCGTGGCAAAGAGCGCGACCGACGTCCCGGCGACATTCTGGCTGAGGTTGAGGCTGTTGCGTCGCAGGGTGCTATCGAGGTGACTTTGCTGGGTCAGAACGTCAATTCCTACGGTGTGGGGTTCGGTGAGCGCGGTGCTTTCGCGGACTTGTTGCGTGCTGTTGGTCGCGTTGAAGGCATTGAGCGTGTGCGCTTCACGTCGCCTCACCCCGCGGCCTTCACTGACGATGTGATTGCTGCGATGGCGCAGACTCCGACGGTGATGCCGAGCCTGCACATGCCGCTCCAGTCGGGTTCTGATGCCGTGCTGCGCCAGATGCGTCGCTCATATCGCCGTGAGCGTTTCATGGGTATCCTCGAACGGGTGCGTGCTGCGATCCCCGAAGCGGCTATCACGACGGATATTATTGTCGGCTTCCCCGGCGAAACTGAAGAGGATTTTCAGGCGACCCTTGATGTCGTGGAACAGGCTCGTTTCACGTCGGCTTTCACGTTCCTGTACTCGCGTCGGCCCGGTACGCCCGCAGCCGATCGAACGGACCAGGTGCCCGACGACGTCGCGCTGGAGCGCTACCAGCGCCTCATCAAGCTTCAGGAGCGAATTTGCGCTGAGGATAGTGCGGCGCTGACTGGGACCGATGTTGAGGTCCTCGTCTGCGAGGGTGATGGACGTAAAGATGGTGCGACGCATCGTATCTCGGGCCGCGCCCGCGACAACCGCCTGGTGCACGTAGCCCTGCCCGAGGGGATGAGTGAGACTGATCGCCCGCGCCCCGGCGACATGATTCGTGCGACGGTGACCTATGGTGCGCCTCATCATCTGATCGCTGATTCTGGCGCGCAGGGTGGCCTCTTTGAGGTGCGTCGCACGCGCGCCGGTGATGCCTGGCAGGCGCGCCAAGTCCCGCCGGAACCCGACACGGCAGTGTCGTTGGGTATTCCGACTGTGCGCGTGGGTGCTCCGCGCTGACGAGCACGCCAGGGTGCTCCAGCGAATACTCGCGCGTGATTTACACGACTACATCGCGTCAGCTGCATCGAAAGGAAAAGGGCGTGCACGTTTGCGCATGGCAGAGGTGAAAGTTGAGAAAATGTCTCAGGCGAACGCATGTGTGACGTGCGTCTGAGGCGCTACCTTTGAGTCGTGGCGATCGTCACGATGTTGAGATGATCGGCATGCGGGAGCACTCTCGGTAGTGCGGGTCGATTCGAGCCCCCTATGCGACCCGTGGCCCCACCGCGCAGGTGGTACACGCTGCGCCGTCGCATGTAGTCGGCGCACACTCACCGAGAGTGCCCCGTTCCTCCAAGCGAGGAACGGGGCACGTCGTTTGGTATCCGACGGGGTATTATTCTGCGGATTCCTTGGGCGTATCGAAGAGGGTGGGCAGTTCCTGTGCGGCCTGCAAACCGATAATCAGGCCGCGTCGCGCCATGACGTGAATCTGGCGGTCTGAGAGTCCTTCGCCGACGAAGAAGCGGGAGGCGGCGACCAGGATCCAGCCCGCGTCGGACTCGATGGGGAAGACGGTTGGCTGCAGGTGTTCAGAGTTCCAGCGGTTCGCGATGGCCTGCAGGGAAATCTCGGTGTGGTCATCTCCTGGGGGTACGATGCGTGTCTCGATCTGCACCCAGGGAGCGTCGGCGGGTTCACGGTGAATCTGGAAGGGTACATCGTTGAGCTGTGCCGCGACGATGAATTCATGGGTGGCGTGCGGCAGGCCATCGCCGTCGAGGACGGTCGAGATACGTTCGATGGTGACCTCTAAGACCTCGGTGCCCCACTTGGCGGCGTATTCGTCGGGTTCCATGGCGGGGTTTGCGGCGCTGGGTTTGGTGGCCTCGGGGGCGGGGGTGGCTTCCCCGTCCTCACCGAAGGTGAAGCTCTTCCATTCAGGCATTGTCGGCCTCCTTGGTCCACTGGTCGGGGAACATGACATCGAGTTGGTTCATCATGGAAATGGCAGCCATGATGAATTGGGAGACCTCGGCGTTGACCTGTGCTTCGGATGCGCCGACAACCCAGTTGAAAGTGTGCTGAAGCTGCAGGGAGATGGCGCCCGAGTCGGTCGTGACGGAGGTGATCTTGGGCACGTAGGTCGAGGCATTGAGGCGGCGAACCGCGGATGCGATCTGATCGGCGTGCGAGGGGGCGAAGAACCGCGGGTAGTCCGCGACGCCTTGCGCGGGACGCCCTTCGGGCACCGCAATGCGTACGGTGCGTCCTGGCAGGATAGCTGCGATCTGCCCGGTGGCGGACACGAAGGGGATCAGGCCGACGGCCTCAACTGCCTGGGTGACGCGATCAAGGGTGACCGGTGGGGTGTTAGTTGTGCTCATGGTGTTAAGCCTAGCGGCACGTGGGTGGTATTGGGTGCTAGCGCCCGTACACTGGTGGTCATGGAGTCTTGTGTGACGTGTGCGTCGGACCTCGTGTGCGCGGTTGTGGGACCCACGGCGTCGGGTAAGTCGGATCTGGCGCTCGAGGTGGCCTGCCGCCTTCCGGGTGTACTGGGAGCGGGCGGGGCTGGCGAGATTGTCTCTGCCGACGCGCTGCAGCTTTATCGTGGCATGGACGTGGGCACGGCGAAGACTCCGGTGAATGAGCGCCGGGGGATCGCTCACCATCAGATCGACGTGCTCCAGGTGCGAGACGAGGCGTCGGTGGCCGCCTATCAGCGTCACGCGCGCGCTGACGTGGCGGACATCCATGCGCGCAGGGGAGTCGCGGTGGTTGCGGGGGGTTCGGGCCTGTATCAGCGTGCGCTCCTGGACGTCATCGAGTTCCCGGGGACGGATCCGGTCCTGCGTGCCCGCCTGGAGGAGGAGGCGGAGGGGGCGGCGGGTTCGCGCGGCCTTCACGATCGTCTGAAGGCTCTGGACCCGGTGTCGGCGACGCGCATCGACCCGCACAACACGCGTCGAATCGTGCGCGCCCTGGAGGTCATCGAGTTGACGGGGAGGCCCTATTCGTCCTCGATGCCCCGGCACGAATTCGTCTCTCCTGCGCTCATGGTGGCGTTGCGTCGTTCGACGGAGAGCCTCGATGCGCGCATCGAGGCGCGCACTCGCGCAATGATGGATGGCGGCCTCATTGAGGAGGTACGCGCTCTCATTGACGAAGGGCTGCGTGAGGCTAAGACCGCCTCCCGGGCGACGGGCTATGCGCAGGCGCTCGCGGTCATCGATGGGATTATGACTGAGGACGAGGCCGTGGACTCTATTGCGCTGGCCACCCGTCAACTGGCGCGCCGTCAGGTCAAGTGGCTGCGACCGGATCCGCGCGTGCATTGGCTGGACGTGGAAGAGTTTGCCTCGGACGATGCCGTGGCGACCCGCGTGGTTGAGCTGGCGGAGCGGGAAGCTGAGGCGGCGCTCGCGCGCTCGTAGCGCGGTCGGCGGCTGCGAGGAGGGGGTGTGGGCGCTACCGTGGGGGCATGGTGAACTCGCAGCTGCCCCCTCATACTCGCGTTGTTAAGGCGCACGGTGCCGGTAACTCTTTCGTCGTGGCTACGGACCGCTTCGATGAAGACGATCCTTCTGAGGAGCAGGTCGCGACTCTGTGTTCCTCGGCGTTCGGGATCGGCGCGGATGGCTTCATTCGGGCTGTTGAGCGTGATGGCATGTGGTTCATGGACTACCGCAACGCCGACGGGTCGAAGGCGGAGATGTGCGGTAACGGGGTGCGCGTGTTTGTCGATCACTTGCGCCGTGAAGGCCTGGTCGACCTGCCGGTGGGTGCCACGCTGGAAGTGGCCACCCGCGGCGGTATCAAGCGCGTGACACCGGAAGCGGAGGACGAAGGAGAGGGAGCGCGCTACCGCGTCGACATGGGTCCGGCGGCTTCCCCGGCGCGCGAGACAATCAAGGTGAGCATCCCCGGCATCGACGGGGTTCTCGGTGGAATCTGGGTAGAAATGCCCAACCCGCATACGGTCGTTGAGTTAGACGATGAGGACACCCTGCGCGGGGTGTTCCTGCCCACCGTCGACGTCTCCCTCATCCCGCCCGCGGCGCGCCCCGCCTACGACCCGGCGCCGCGCTCGGGCACGAACCTGGAGTTGGTCGTGGACCTGAGCGTACCCGGGCAGAGCACCGGACACATCGCGATGCGTGTGCTGGAGCGCGGCGTGGGCGAGACCCAGGCGTGCGGCACCGGCTGCTGCGCGGCCGCCCTGGCCACCGCCCTGCGCAGGGGACCCGATGCCCCCACCCAGTGGGTTGTCGACGTTCCCGGAGGACGGGTGAACGTGGGCTTGGACGGTGTCATCGACTGGAGCGGCAACGCCCCGCGCATCACGGATGCCTCGGTGTTCCTCACCGGCCCCGCGACACGGGTCGCGGAGATCCGTCTGTCGTGAAGGCAGCCCCACGAAAACGGCGCCGAAGAGTGCGACGAGGCCACGGCCTCGTCAGTGGTGCGAGGCGCCTCAGGCGGGGCGCACCTCGATGATGCGGAACCCCTTCTTCGACGCGAACTTTGAGGCCTCGAAGCCCTGACCGTTCAGCCAGGTGATGAGGGAGTCCGCGCCCAGGTTGCGCTGGACGACCAGGTAGGCGACGCCGGTGGCTGCGAGCCTGCCTAGCCACGCCGTCAGCATCTCGTGCATCGCCTCTTTGCCGATGCGCACGGGCGGGTTCGACCAGATGACGTCAAAGCGCGTGTCCGACTCGATGGAGGCGGCGAGCGCCTCATCAGCCTTGAGGGTGCGCACGCCCCGCGCGCCGTTGGCGGCGGCGTTACGCTGCGTCAGATCCAGGGCGCGCGAGTTCACGTCGACGGCCCACACGGTGGCCCCCGGCGACTCTCGCGACATGACGGTCGCGATCGGACCCCAGCCGCAGCCCAGATCCAGGAAAGTCCCACCCTCCGGCAGGTCGGGTGCGACCGAGAGCAGCTGACGGGTCCCCAGGTCCAGCTTAGACCCGGAAAAAACGCGCGAGGACACGCGCATCGACAGATCGAAACCCCGAGCGCTCACCTCGATGAGGCGAGTCTCGTCGGCGCTCGCGGGGGCAGAGTCGGTGAAGTACTGTTCATCCACGAAAGAAAGCCTATCGCGCCCGCGCGCGCAGACGCAGATGAGGGCCCGTCGTGCGACACTGGAAGCCCCCACGTAAAGGACGGACATGGACACAACCTCCGCTGATTCGACCACCGAGGCCAACGAGCGCGACCAGCGCGTCAATGACGTCGTCGCGCGCATACTCGCGCGCTCGGGAACGGCGCTCGCATCGACCGCGGGGCAGGACAGCTCGGGGGACGCCGGTGCGCTCGAACGCGAGGCCCGCGCGGGAACGCGCCGCGTCGACACGGGAGCCTCCGACCGCGAGGACATCTCCGAGGTCGAATACCGCCAGGTGCGACTCGAAAAGGTCGTCCTCGTGGGACTGCGCACCACCCAGAGCGAGGAGGAGGCGGAGAACTCGCTGCGCGAGCTCGCCGCGCTCGCGGAGACCGCGGGTTCGCGCGTGCTCGACGGCATCATCCAGCGCCGCATGAAGCCGGACCCCGCGACCTACCTGGGGTCGGGTAAGGCGCGCGAGCTGGCCGACATCGTGCACGCCGTGGAGGCCGACACCGTCATCGTTGACGAGGAGCTGGCCCCCTCCCAGCGCCGCGGCCTGGAGGACGTCGTCGACGCCAAGGTCGTCGACCGCACCGCCCTAATCCTCGACATTTTCGCCCAGCACGCTAAGTCCCGTGAGGGCAAGGCGCAGGTGGAGCTCGCCCAGCTGGAGTACCTGCTGCCGCGTCTGCGCGGCTGGGGCGAGTCCATGTCCCGCCAGGCCGGGGGCCGAGTGGCCGCCGGTCAGGGCATCGGCTCGCGCGGCCCCGGCGAGACCAAGATCGAGCTCGACCGACGCCGCATCCGCCGCCGGATGGCCAAGCTCCGCCGCGATATCAGGGCCATGGCCCCTTCACGGGAGGTCAAGCGCGGCTCGCGCCACCGCGGTCCCATCCCCTCGGTCGCGATCGCCGGCTACACCAACGCCGGCAAGTCCTCGCTCATGAACCGGCTCACCGATGCGGGCCTCATGGTTCAGGACGCTCTCTTCGCCACCCTCGACCCGACCGTGCGCCGAGCCGAGACCTCCGACGGGCGCGTCTACACCCTCACCGACACGGTCGGCTTCGTTCGCAACCTCCCCCACGAGCTCATCGAGGCCTTCCGATCGACCTTGGAGGAGGTGGCGGGCGCGGACCTCGTCCTCCACGTCGTTGACGCCGCCCATCCCGATCCCCTCGGCCAGGTGACGGCGGTGCGGGCGGTGATCGCCGAGATCCCCGGGGCGCTCGATGTCCCCGAGCTCATCGTCCTCAACAAGACCGACCTCGCCGACGCCGTCACCCTTGTGACTCTGCGCACGCGCCTGCCCGGCGCGATCCAGGTCTCCGCCCGCACCGGCGACGGGATCGACGAGCTGCGGGCGCGCATCGCGGCCATGCTGCCGCGCCCGGATGCGCACGTCGATGTCGTCATCCCCTATTCGCGGGGCGATCTGGTCTCCAGGGTGCACGCCGACGGTGAGATCGACACGATCGACT
>ERZ773203.271-NODE-271-length-28439-cov-16.105130_pt1 | contig 28439 bp, 21 predicted proteins | sample MGYA00580529_ERZ773203 | MGnify/ENA primary metagenome ERZ773203 (study PRJEB29015, sample SAMEA2738176) | human oral metagenome | biome: human oral; feature: human-associated habitat; material: saliva | place: China | collected 2177 ... | reverse complement strand
ATTATTTTTATTATTATACTATCAATTTATTACTCACTATTCTCTCCTCCCCTTCCCCAACATTCCCCCACGACCTTAATGTAATTTGTAATTTGTAATTTTGTAATCAGGAAGTCGGGAGTAATCCCTTAACGATCTTCTTCTGCTATTTAAATATCATTCTAAATTTAGCCGATTAGTAACCACTATCCCGGATACAGCTAACTTCTTGCCTGACTTCCCCGAATCTAATATATCATAACGACCTGATTGTACCCATACGTAAGGGTGCACTCCTTTTTGCAATTTATTAATCTCAGGAGCTTTATTCTTCAGCCAACCCTTGAGCCATCCTAATTTCTTAATGACGGCATCAACTTCAGACGTTGAAGCAGGATGTACTTCAAAGAAATATAATTTATCATCATACGACAAGGCATAGTCCCAACGAGGTTCTTGAGGATATTTCTTTTGGACTTGGGTATCAATATCAAGGCTACCTTGTAATTTTCTTGGGTCTGTTACATTAACTTTATTACGGTCAGAGTTTTTAACAGCCTGCAAGCCTGTACGAAACCCGTTTTTTACATCAGGCGTATTTTCAACAGCAATCTGGAAGGCGCACTTGGCGTTCCCCGCCCCGTTTTTCCCCAATTTCTTTTTCTTACTCACCATACTGCGCCATATATTTTGAAACAATATCGTTGGTCTTACTCGAGAACTGGGTCAAGCCACCCCACTCGTTTATGGCTACATCCTCGCTGAAAACATCAAGGGAAGAAATATCCTTGGCTTCTACTTTCCCAGCCGCATTACGCGAAAAATAATATGTTTTAATATCCTTACCATAAATACAGTTCAAAAATTTACGATTATTTTTACTGCATTGAATGTCAAACAATTCACACAATGCATCCACACGCTTATCTTCAGGGATTTTTTTCAGACAATTGTATGCCCATACGAATTCCAGAAGCATAGGAGAATGTGTTGACACTATCACCTTATGTCCATTATGTATAAATTCTATCATCTGCAGGATAATAGCTTGGATTGCCAGGGGGTGCAAGCCCATCTCAGGCTCTTCCAGGATGATGTACTTGTATTGGCTGCGGTTCACTACGGGCTGGGGAGGACCTGAAAGGCAGTAGAATGCCATCAGCAGAGGCATAAACTCTTTCTGGCCAGCACTCCACGTCATCAGGGGGAGGTGCATATCCTCGACATTCATAGCAATCTTACGCTGCCCGCCCTTTTCATCAAAGACTATCTCACCGCCATGAAAAATGGTCTTGTCATACTTCCTTTTGATAATGGATTTAAGCCTGTTAGGAAGCGGGTACAACTTGCCACTATCACCGAGACCACTCTGAACAAACAGTCTTAGCGTATCACTGAACTTACGCAACACAAAAGGGTCATTCTCGCTGAATTCCATAAAATATTTCGGACGGCCGTCAGCAATGCTCAAAATGCGTTGGGCAGGAATATAAAAGACCTCGTCTGCAGGATCTCCCTCTGCTGGACTTTCAAATTTCTCACGAATGTATGTTTCGTCATTAGAAATGAACTCAGATTTATCTGTCAACATTTTCGACAAACCTTCTCCTAAATAACGGTTCAGCAGGTTTTCCAGGTTGTTGTTCACAACAAAGCCATAGTTTTCCAATGATTTTAATATAGCGTTCTTGTCTTTAATTAATTTGAACATCTGCAGGAACAGGCTCTTTCCACTTGCCTGAGCACCGACAAGCACGGTCAAATCACCCAATTCAACATTAACCTCATGAATTGGTCCGAAATTCTTAACTATAAAACGGTCTTTCACTTCTTCTTGTATTTGATTCATCATATAGTCTTAACATTATAAGCATAACCCCATACACCCAAGAAAAACTCAGGTAAAAGGCTTATTCTCAATTTCACAATACCAAAATCTACAAAAATGTCGGGAATCCAAACAACAAAAGATTACCTTGTTGTTTATTTCTATCGAAAAACTTGCAGAGTACAATGACCCAACAAGATGATAGATTCCAACTGTAGACACGGCAAATATACAAAATTAAGTCTAAAGATTCACTTCTTTCAAAGTTTTTTTTCGCACAAAGAATTATTTTTTTACGTAATCTTATGCAAGAAACAAAAGCTTAGCCCCCCAGAAACATCATAAATTATGTTATACACGCATATTCCCACCTGCATCATATTAAATCGCCTTAACCATCAGCAGTTAGAATCTGCCCTGCAGAAGCACTCATCAAGGACTCGAAAAAATAGATAAAAAAAAGAAAAGTAGACGCTTGGAAATGTACGATTTTTTTTATAACTTTGTAAGGCCTTATCATAAACGAAGGCTGAAGACGAACTTTAATCTGCGCCCTCTTAGCAGCTTTGTTAACCCACAATAGAAGCATATAGAGAGGTTGGCTCCATAAAAGAGCTGTCGATTCTATGAAAAAAGGAAAGACACAGAGAAAAGAATAGTCTTCATTAACCTTTAAACAATGTTATTTTAATGAGAGATTTGAACCTCAAAGAAATGATGAATTCAAGGGAGAGCCACCTTATCATGAAGGCTCTCACTGTAGATGTAGACTATCTGGGTGACTATGGCACTCGGAGGAATAGCACAATCGATATTATCAGTCGTATTAATAGCGGCGATGCCAGCCTCATAAATGAAAGTTGGCAAAAACTGACTGGAGAATTCGACCTTGACAAGATTAAAAAGATTATCGACGGAATAGAGGATGAGAGGGTGCTTAATGCTATCGTGGGAATAATAAAATCTGAATACTCACGACTATTAAAACAGGGCAAGATAAAAGCAATTTTCAGAAAAAAAGAAATATTTGTAGATTGGAATTGTATTGCAGTCGATGCAGGTTTGGAGGAGCATATCGACGACTTCATAACACAATGGAAGGAAATTAAAAACGTATTACAGAAGGAAAAAGAGGAACGCGAAAAGGCTGCATCTATCTTTAATATTTTCTGCGGAGAGAAAGACTGTCACGAGTCTTTTGTGCCTTATTCGCCAACCTTTCTGCCACAAGACAAGGAACTCAATGGACAGAAAGGGGGATTATGGGTTGAAAACATCGTAGAGAAAACTATAAGTGAGGAACAACAGACCACTATCGCACAGCTGAGAGAGAAAGCCGACAAGCTTAAACAATCTAATACCCTACTTAAAAAGCAAATAAAAAACCTAAAGAAAAAGGACGCTCAAATACTAAAGGAGAATAAGAAACACCTGCAGGAAATTGAGAACCTAAAGAAAATCAATAGTACACAGGAGGAGGAAATAACACAGCTTCGGCAGGAGATAACTGACACTTTCTACGTTCCACAGATAGAATATGAAATGTCGGAGGAGGAGAAGGAAGAGTACGCAAAATTTTTCGATGATGCCGTCTACGAACAAGTTTTCTATGACGATAATCTTCAGAAAATTAGCGAGCTGGAGGAGAAAAACAAAGAGTTAGAGGCTAACATGCAAAAGATAATAGAGGAGCAGGGGCAGAAATACGTCAGTATTGACGTGCTGATAAAGGGGCTGGACGACATCCCCGACACGAAGGAAAAACTATCTCTCATAGAGAAGCTTGGCATCTATGTCTTAGGAGATACGCCTTGCGCAAAGAGAATCCTCTCCCTTGCAAGAGAAATCAGCAGGAATCTCAAGGAAATCCAAGCACGACAAGGACAAACCAATATATCAGCCACTCAGCTTGTAATGGGCAACGGAACACAGAATATTACTAACGCCAATATGGCACCAAGAGCGGAATAATATATGAACAACGAGAATAAAGAGGCTTTGCAGCAGCTGCTGCAGGGGGCTAACGTGAATATTCACCAGTTAGTCGTTGGCGATAGCACACAGACGATTGAGAACCTTATTATGGGCGATTGTACGCAGAACTACTATGGCAGCAGCCACGATGAGCCTCGCCTTGCTCCTGATGATGAGGAGATAAAGCAGGCTCTGACGGAACTTCTCGAAGCCAAGACTGACGACGGAAAGCCACTGATGAAGACGCAAACACAGTGGTATGCCGTCTACAGAGTACTTTGTGAATACTGCAACTATCCCTGCAGAATGACCGACTTTGCAAGGGATATCAACAGCAAAATGGGCTTCAAAGAGGCAGAACCTGCCTGCGAATATAGTTCCATCAAGAAAGTGCCTAACGATTTGACCGACTTGCTTGCTAAGGTGAGTAAGTGGGAGACTTATAAGAGTAAGACTCCCGCCTACGAGCAGCAATGGAAGGTTGCCGAATTCCTACTGAAAAGGCTAAATCTGACGTAGGTTTATTCCCCTTTCAATTCCCTTTTTCCCAATACTATTCCCCTTGTGCGTTTTTTCGTGCAAGGGGCTTTTTTATGTCCTATCTTTGCATCAGAAATCAGAGGAAGCCCCGTGGCAACGTCGCTGCGCACTATCCTCGATTTGCAAAAAATAATATGCAAGATTTAGAGAATGTAGTTTTCAAGGTGAAGACCCTGCTACCAGTAGTAAAAGGAATCAGCCAGCGTGACGGACAAGCTTGGCAGCGTCGTGACGTGGTGTTGGAGGCAGAGGAGAATGTTGTCTACCCTGATGCATTGGTGGCAACGCTGCACGGCAGTATGATTGAGAAGTTTACCCTCCAAGAGGGCGACCGCGTGAAGGTGAGCCTGCACTATGGCGTCCGTCAGTGGCAAGACCGCTGGTTCAACGACATCCGTATCATCAAGTTTGAGAGGGTATAGCCATCGGGAGGAATAAAAAAAAGAAATAATCATCTGAGTGAAGTGAGCTGAAGGAAAGTCTCCGGAGAGTAAACGTGGCCACGTTTTTCAGACGCTTCTTCCTCACTTAACGAAGAAGAAAAAATGAAGAAAAATATTGAAAATAACGCAGCTTTTATCGAGAACATTAACGAAGTATTTTATGACAATATCTGTATGGACACACAGACTCGCTTTCATACCGACGGCCATATCCAGTTCAAGCCCTGCCCATGGGAGAGGTCTGTTGTCGTGGCTGGTAGCGAGAAGAAATTCCAAGCATCGGTCAGTGTGCGCGAAGATGGTGAGACGCTTATCCGTCCTTATCGCAAGGGAACGGGTAGCCGCTATGAGAAACTCTTTGAGATTCCTTACGCCTGTGTTAAACAGACTTCTCACGACCTTATCGTCAATATCCGATTGCCCCGAAAACTCGGCATACGCCGCATCGTCACAATGATGAGTGAGATATTTGTTGCCGTGACAGCGTTCGTGGGAGGGATGTAAAGCCCCACACAGCCCCACCCGACCTCCCCGAAAGGGGAGGAGGCAAGCTTGCAAGTATTTGCAGAAAACTATCAGAGAAAGAGCCCTGAGTCCTTATCCCTCGTGTGCGCATAGGCACTCCCCTCCCTTCGGAGGGGCTGGAGGAGGCTTCTCTCCCCCCTTCGGGGGAGTTGGAGGGGGCTTCTTATTAATACAAAATTAAAAAAACTATGACACAAAACATTGCACTTAACACTTCACGCAACGGCAATAAAGGAATTGTCGGAACGATGACAATCGAAGACTACGACAAGCTTATTAGAGAGCCGTGGCTGAAGGAACTGATAAACGAAATTCGTGCGCTGCCTGCTGGCGACAAACGGGCGGACGGGCTGAAGGCACAACTGCCGTGGAGATGCCCGCACTACACCGCCTTTAAGGATAATCACCGTAGGCAAGCAAATCTACTACCAGAAGCGTTCTCCTTTCAGACAACTTTCGATGTAGATGACGCATCGGTCGTAGAGAAAGCTATCACTGCGGCACGCGAACTTGACACGAAGCCCGGACGATGGCGCGGCAAGCTGTTGCATTTGGAATATTCTGCCCGCAAAAAACTGCATATTGACTTCCGCCTTCCACTCGGTATGACCATAGAGGAGGCGCAGCAGGCTTATGGCGAGGCTATCGGTGTGCCGTATGACAAATCCTGCATCACACCCGAACGCTTTATCTATGTTACATCCATTGACGACGAAATCTATCGCTCGAAAGAATGGTACCGACCACTCTCTGACGACGATCGTGAGATGTATGTAGCTGCTTTCCGAGGGCGTGGACTTACTGATGATGGGCGCAGGCTTGCCTATCGAGAGCCAACGATAAAAGTCCCCCACACACCGAAAGAGGAGCCCACGCACGCACAGCCTACGACCTGCACCGAAAAGCAGTTGCGCATCTTCGACCTCAGTCGTGAGGCAGCAGGATTGAAGGGGGTAGACATCAATCGCATAGGCTCACGCCACACCTCCCTGCAGGCTATCCTCTCCGTTGCAGCCAGTCGACTGATGAGCGAAGAAGAACTCTTGGCAGTGGTGCAGCAGCGTATGCCAGAATATGCTCAGGAGCAGGACTGCCGTCAGCTTATCCACGATTTCTATGCGAAATATCACGATGACTCAAAGATTTTCAACGCAACCGTTCAGCGTATCAATGCCCTTGCTGAGCAGGAGGCTGGCGAAGGTGTCTCTAATCTTAAAACAGCCGTAACGAATGGCTTAATGGGCAATCAGACCTTCTCCATACCCACACCGAAGGCAAAGCCCCAATATGTTGCAGACATCGAAAACACCATCTTACGTTTGCCAGCATTGAAAGCAACGTTGGCAGGCGTCCCTGAAGGTATGAAGATTCCCGTTCTCTGTGCCATCATGCCACTAACAGCCGCATACGCCGACAACGTAACGGTAGAATACTGCGACGGAAAGCGAATGCAGCTGGGACTGATGTCGGTCATCGTAGGTCCACAAGCATCGGGAAAAAGTGCGTGTAAGGAAGCCCTCGACACATGGCTCGAAAAGATGAACGAGGACGACGCAAAGGCACGAAAGCAAGAAGACGAATGGAAGGAGAAACGCCGCAATCGAAAGGCTAACGAGAAAGCCCCCGAAGACCCACGTGTGATGATTCGCAACGTCCCCGTAACCATCTCGTGTTCTACGCTCCTAAAACGTCTGAAATATGCACATGGTCACACGCTCTTCTCCTTTGGCGAGGAACTTGACACGCTTCGCAAGTCGAACGGAGCTGGGTCGTGGTCGCAAAAGTATGACATCTATCGCCTCTCCTTCGACAACGGCCGGTGGGGACAAGATTATAACTCTGATCAGGCGGAAAGCGGAGTTGTTGACGTTGCCTATAATTGGACCATCCTCGGAACCTACGGCGCGCTGGCAAAATGTTTCCAAGGCGACAACGTGGAGAACGGCCTTTCCTCTCGCATCATCTTCTCCGAAATGCCCGACAACGCCTTTGCTCCTATGCCCCACTTCCGAGGAATGATTAACAGGGATTCTGTCGCCATCCATGAAGCCGTAGAAAAGCTCTGTTCAGCGAGCGGATTCATTGACACTCCCCGATTGCGCAAACGAATTGCTAATTGGGTGGAAGAGAAACGTCTTGAGGCATCACGCACCTGGGATGTCGTCAAAGACACCTATCGCAAACGTGCTGCCGTGATAGGCTTTCGCTGTGGCGTTATCTATAGGCTGATTATCGGGAAAGAGTCAAACGCCTGTCTTGACTTTGCGGCGGCTATGGCTGAATATGTCTTGCAAACACAAATACAAATCTTCGGAAATCCACTGCTTACACAGATGGGTAAGACAATGGAGGGAAATGAGAGAAGAAGCAGAAATAAGAATATCCTTGAAGAATTGCCACAGACATTCACCCTCGACGACCTTAACCGACTGAAACCTGAGAATACGAACATAGGAACGCTGCGCGTTATGATTCATCGATGGAAGGCGGACGGATGGATTGAGAAGGTGAAGGAAGGTGAATGGAAGAAGATTGTGACTGTATAACCCGAAGAGATTACATTATTACAATTACAAATTACATTAAGGTCTAACCACATAATCACTACTGCAATGGAAATAATTATCAGACGTACCGCCTTAAAAGATGGCTACACAATAGGTAACCTCTATATTCTACCAGAACAAGCTGCTAACGAAGACAGCATCACGACGACACAAACTATCAATAAAGAAAAAGCCGTGCCCGAATGGTTCTGCAACACGATGGAACCAACAGCGAGAAAGCTGACTTCTCAAATGCCGCAAACAGTCATCCGCAGGCATAAAATAATTGGAAAGACGGCTATCCCAACGGGTCGTTACCGCGTCCTTATCACACGCAGCCGACGATTCGGACGATGGCTGCCGCTGCTGATGAATGTGAAGGGGTTTGAGGGGATAAGGATTCACCCTGGTAACAAACCCGAAGATACGAAAGGCTGTATCCTCCTTGGCTTCAACCACCGCAAAGGATATGTGCTCGACTCTACCCGCTGCGTGCTGACACTTGTTAAGATGATGACGGAGGCAATAGAGAAAGGAGAAAAGGTGTTTGTGGAAGTGAGGTAAAGCCCCACAGCAAAACAACAAGCAGCCCCTCCCCCTCACCCCTCCCCGAAGGGGGAAGAAGGAGCCTCACCCCTAACCCCTCTCCGAAGGGAGAGGGGAGTGATTAGCGAGATACCCCCTAAGGAGCCTCACCCCCAGCCCCTCTCCGAAGGGAGAGGGGAGTGATTAGCGAGATACTATCAAGAATTCATAATTCAGAATTCATAATCCATAATTATGATTACTGATATAGCTTAAGGGTTAAACGCAAATCATAAAGTTAACTACGAATTACGCGAATTGCACGAATTACATCGCAATAAGCATTAGCGTAATTAGAGAAATTCGTAGTCGGTAATTGTTCAAAGTTAATAGTTGAAATCATAAAGTTCAAAGTTCAATGCTCAAAGTTCAAAGTTAATAGTTCAAAGTTCAAAGGGAAAAGAGTTCAATGCTCAAAGTTCAAAGGGAAAAGAGTTCACAAATAAAAAGCGGCACCCACTAAGGGATGCCGCATAAGGGATTCTCCTCCCCCCTTGATTAGAAGAGAAGGGAGACCACGAGGGTCAATAATATGTTAGCCTCTAAAAGCTAAGGACTTCCAACTTCTGTTCTCCCCCCTGCAAATAAGTGATTATCATTCCACTATATACCCAACATTATAGGGATGTCGCGGTATTCACTCCCCTCCCTATGGGGGAGGGGCAAGGGGGAGGGGCTGGTTGTTGCGAGTTGTTATTTTTTCTAATCCAACCCCTTCAGCTGTTCAGCTACCTCGTTGTTGATGCGCTCTGCGAAGGCTTCCATTGTCATAGTAGCCTGCTCGCCACCGCCCTGCTGACGCATTGACACAAGACCTTCAGCAGCCTCTTTCTCGCCAACGATAACCATGTAAGGAACACGCTTGAGCTCGTTGTCGCGAATCTTGCGACCAATCTTCTCATTGCGGTCGTCCATGATTGAACGTACGTCGTGTGCATCGAAGTATGCCTTCACCTTGCGGGCGTAGTCGTTATACTTCTCAGAGATTGGGAGGATAGCAACCTGATCAGGTGTCAACCAGAGTGGGAAGTGACCTGCTGTGTGCTCGATGAGAACGGCAGTGAAACGCTCGAGTGAACCGAATGGCGCACGGTGAACCATCACTGGTGTCTTCTTAGAGTTGTCCTCTGCTGTATATTCGAGCTTGAAGCGGTTAGGGAGGTTGTAGTCTACCTGGATTGTACCGAGCTGCCAACGACGACCGATAGCATCCTTCACCATGAAGTCGAGCTTAGGACCGTAGAATGCTGCTTCACCAAGTTCTACACGAGCGTTGAGACCCTTCTCTGCACATGCTTCCTTGATAGCTGCTTCGCTCTCTTCCCAAACCTCGTCAGAGCCAATATACTTCTCCTTGTCCTCTGGGTCGCGGAGAGAAATCTGTGCCTCGTAGTTATCGAAACCGAAGGTCTTGAACACCTTGAGGATGATGTCAATATTGTTCTCAAACTCTGCTTTTACCTGGTCAGGGCGTACGAAGATATGCGCATCGTCCTGAGTGAAGGTACGAACACGTGTAAGTCCGTGAAGCTCACCACTCTTCTCGTAGCGGAACACGGTTCCGAACTCTGCGATACGCAGTGGGAGATCTTTGTAAGAACGTGGTTTGTAAGCGTAAATCTCACAGTGGTGAGGACAGTTCATTGGCTTGAGCATATACTCTTCGTCCTCCTCTGGTGTATGGATTGGCTGGAAAGCATCCTTGCCATAGTGAGCATAATGACCAGAAGTTACGTAGAGGTTCTTACCACCAATACCCGGTGTGATTACCTCTTGATAGTTGTAAGGACGGAGGAGACGACGCAAGAGCTCCTGCAGGCGCAAGCGCAACTGTGTTCCCTTTGGAAGCCAGATAGGAAGACCCTTTCCGACGCGGTCAGAGAACATAAAGAGTTCCATTTCCTTACCAATCTTTCTGTGGTCGCGCTTCTTAGCCTCCTCAAGCATTTCAAGATATTCATCGAGCATCTTCTTCTTAGGGAAGGTGATACCGTAGATACGTGTCATCTGCTCGCGCTTAGCATCGCCACGCCAGAAAGCTCCAGCAACGCTGGTTATCTTGACAGCCTTGATAGCACCCGTAGAAACGAGGTGAGGGCCACGACAAAGGTCGGTAAAATTACCCTGCGAATATGTTGAGATAGTGCCATCTTCGAGGTCCTCTACGATGTGCTCCACCTTATATTCCTGTCCATCGGCAGTAAACTCCTTAACAGCATCCGCCTTAGAGACATCACGACGAACGACCTGCTCATTCTTCTTAGCAAGTTCGCGCATCTTCTCTTCAATCTTTGGGAAGTCATTCTCAGAGATTGTCTGACCCTCTGCAGGCATCACGTCATAGAAGAAACCATTCTCAACAGCTGGTCCGAATCCGAACTGAATGCCTGGGTAAAGCTCCTGCAAAGCCTCAGCGAGGAGGTGGGCAGAAGTGTGCCAGAAGGTGTGCTTACCTTCTTCGTCATCGAACTTGTACAGTGCGATGCTTGCGTCCTCATTGATAGGACGGTTGAGTTCTGTTGTTTCGCCATTTACACCGCAAGATACAACGTCACGGGCGAGAGCCGGCGAAATGCTCTCGGCGATTTGATAACCAGTTACGCCCTGCTCGTATTCACGAACGGAACCGTCTGGGAAAGTGATTTTAACCATACTACAAATTAGTTTTATAAATCAAATATGTGGCAAAGGTACGATTTTTAATTTATAATTCAACAAGTATAATTCAGAATTCATAATTCAGAATTCATAATTATGATTACTTCTTTAATTCAGAATTCAAAATTCAGAATTCATAATTATGATTACTTGAATAATTCATAATGCATAATTCACAATTCATAATTATGATTACTTCTTTAATTCATAATTCAAATTTAATTCATAATTCAAAATTCAGAATTATTCGAACGGAGTTCTCATCAGTACGTCATAATTATGATTAGTGATGTAGCTTAAGGGTTAAACGCAAATCAAAAAGTTCAAAGTTCAAAGGTCAAAGTTCAATGTTCAAAGTTCAATGTTCAAAGTTCAATGTTCAAAGTTCAAAGCTTCAGCGGACGCTTGTCACCACTCTCTACTTTTAAGCTGGGAAGTTTGTAGAATTGAGGAGTATTAGACTTCATGGGCTGCTGCTTTGGCTTCCTACCCGCTACGATATCGGCACGAAGTTGGGTGGCTGCTTCGAAGGTCTTCCATCGCTTGAGGATATAATCAAGTTGCTGAAGGGCAGCCTTGCTATCGCCCACTTGATAGAGACAATAAGCACGATTAAACCAATAGTCGCGATTGTCGGGGGTTATATCAAGGGCATGAGAAAAGGCTACGATAGCACTGTCGTAACGCTCCACATGGATATTAGACATACCATAAAGTTCGTAGATATCAGCAATATAGGGTTGTAAAGTCAAAGCACGGCGACAATCATCACCAGCACCCTTATAATCTTCAAGGTGATACTTTGACAATGCCATCAAATACCAAGCCTCGTATAGATTTGGTTTGAGGGCAACGATACGAGAGAAAATCTGCATGGAAGTAACGTAGTATCCCTGATCAAGCGTCCGCCTCCCCTCCTCCATCATCTTCTTGACGTTGTATTGGGCTGCTGACGGTAATGCCAATAGGCAAAGCAAGGATACTACGATACCACGCAACATAGGCTTACTTACGTGGAGCCTTCACACGATAGTGACAGCGAACTTTTCCCTGCAGAAGGGCTTTGAGCTTGCTGGTAATCATCTGCTTGCGGAATGGCGAGAGACGATCAGTGAAGACACGACCTTCGAGGTGATCAAACTCATGCTGGATAACTCGAGCAAGATAGCCATCAATCCACTCCTCATGCTCAACGAGGTTCTCGTCATACCACTTTACGTAGACGCGCTTTGCACGTGTCACACTCTCGTGAACACCTGGCAGAGAGAGACATCCCTCTTCTAAGGTCTCCGTCTCAGAGTCATCATACTCAAGGATGTGACCATTGATGAATGCATGACGATAGTCTTTATACTCAGGGAAGGTGTCTGAGAGCACATCCAAGTCGACAACAACGACACGGATAGACTTACCAATCTGTGGTGCTGCCAAACCTACACCATCGCTGGCAGTGTTGGTCTCAAACATATTTTGTATCAGTTCTTGGAGGTCGGGATAATCGAGGGGGATATCCTCGGCTACCTTTCGCAACACTGGCTGACCATATGTGTAAATGGGTAATACCATATTCTTTTCTTTCTTTAAACTTAATAGGTGTCCAACACGTTTAATCATCAAATAGCGTAAAGCTCTATCAGCTTAATAATCAAACGGCTCAAGGCTTCACGAGTCTGATTCCCAAACGTTTCGAAGCTTAATAAACATAAACTTCAAACGGATTAAAGCCCTTTGGACCTCATATAATCTTGTAGGATAATTGTTGCCGAAATCTCGTCAACAAGTCCCTTATCTTCACGGCGGGTCTTCTTCTTAACCCCACCCGCAATCATTGCTTGATGAGCGATAACCGACGTAAAGCGCTCGTCATAATAATCAATAGGCAACTCTGGGTGTGCCTTGCGCCAACGATTGACAAATTGCTCCACACGAGCGAGGTTCTCACTCGGCTGACCATTGGGCTGTATAGGTTTGCCAATGACAAGCTGGCTGACCGCTTCCTTTGCGATATACTGGTTCAAAAACTCAAAAAGTTCAGACGTAGGAACAGTCGCCAACCCATTGGCGATGATGCACAATGGGTCGGTGACTGCTAATCCTGTACGTTTTTTACCGTAATCTATCGCTAAAATTCTACTCATTTATCGAGAGAGCAACCAAGCATCAGCGTAAGTAGCACGGAGCTGATTGCGGCTCTGAACAGCTGAAGCCTTGCTGTCATAAGTAGAAGCAACAACGCGATACATATTGTTACCAGCATTGTAAGCAACCTGAGCATCGTAGCCAGCATTCTTCAAACGCTGCTGCAAGCCCTCAGCATTAGACTTAACGCCGAATGAACCAACAACTACGCTGTAAGCCTTCAAACCAGAACCATTTACAACAGAAACAGTCTCGCGGCGTACTGGCTCATTGTCGTAATTATCAACAACTGGAGCCTGCGTAACTGGCTGAGTCTCTACTGGAGCTACAACAGCGTCCTGCTGAGTTGCGTTGTCATCAGTATTTGTAGTAGTATTCTGCTCCTGAGACTTAGCCTTCTCGTAAGCCTTCTTGTATGCACTCTCGCTTGACTTACAGCCAGTGAAAGCCATTGCCACACACATAGCTGCGCCCAAAACCATAAATTTCTTCATAATCCCTTAGTTTTTATTGATTATACTATTAATTTACTATGTAATTATCGTGCGAAGTTACAAAATAAGAAGCAGAAGTAAGAAAGCAGCGTCAATAAAGTTTGTTAAATAAACTATTTGTAAGATTTTTAACACAAAAATACTTCCTATCTATTGCTAATATGCGAAACTTTAGCTATATTTGCCATTGATAAAGAAAGAACTATTCATTAACAATAAAAAATAAGAGATTATGAAGACATTAGGTTATGTTTGCGCATTCCTCTGTGGTAGCATCACAGGCGCAGCTCTCGGACTTCTTTTGGCTCCAGAGAAGGGTACAGACACACGTTCAAAGATTTCTGATGCTGTTGACGATTTCTGCAAGAAGCATGATATCAAGCTCAGCCGCAAGGAAGCTGAGGATTTCGTTGAGGATATCAAGGATGCAGCTTCAGACGCTATCTAAATTATAAAGGATGTTCTCAAACGATAAGAACGTAGAAACAATAGCACAACTTGTAGAAGTGCTAAAGCATTATATCGGGCTTCAGTCAGAGTACATGAAGCTCGATGTAATTGAAAAGGTCGTGCGATTAATGACTGTGATTACAATCATGGTTGTTTTCTGCACTATCTTATTAATTTCCCTAATTTATCTCTCCTTTGCTGCAGCCTTTGCATTGCAGACATTGGTGGGTTCACTTATTTGGGCTTTCCTCATTGTTGGTGGTGGCTATTTGCTACTGCTCATCTTCTTCATCTTACTACGTCGCAGTCTTATTGAACGCCCATTGGTAAGATTCTTGGGAAGTCTCTTAATGTCAAAATAAGCTTATGACTGAACAGACCACTCACTTTGGAACCAATTATAGGTCGCTGAACGACATTCGCTTGCGCAAGGCGCAGCTGCGTACAGACTTGACCAAGGATAGCAACAAGATTGCGGGGTTGTGGAATGAGCTTATGCATAAGCCGAAAGACAAGAACACGCCTACCCAGCGTTTCTCTGGTGCATTCAATGTTGGTGCGAATGTATTGGATGGACTTATCCTTACGTGGAAGCTCTATCGTATGTTTGGCGGTAAGCAATCATCAGGTCCCTTTAATAAGTTCAGCTTATTCAAAAAGAAAAAGAAATAAGCAAGGAGGCAGCTAAATAAGTTGTGAAAACTTCCTGCTGATAAGCATTATTTCTATCACTAATAAGCATTATCACTATTATTAAAATGAGAGAAAGCACGTCTTTCACCCTCTAAAATTACTTGCTTTCTGCAACTTTTACGAGCGATAATAAAAGTCTCGTTCATACAAAAACAGAGACAATGATGATGTCTTTGTCCTGTTTTTTCATATCTTCGCTTTCAATCTACGCTCTTTTGCACATGAAAAGATGCCTTATAGCACTTCAAAAGGGCGTTAACAGAAGTCTTACTAACGCCCTTTAAGAACCTTATTAAGCACCTTTACACACGCCATTTCACATCCACCTGATTATCTTTTAGTTACAAAGGCGGAAGAAAAGCCCCTTTTCTTGGCTTTTACTTACACAAACCTTAATCCTATGTAAATATTTTTCCAAGTTCAATTATTAGTAGTACAACAAAAAACTCCCTATAATTATGAAAATTATAGAGAGCTTTAAGTTTATCAAATTGAAGAATTCTATTATTTCAAATACTTCTTCAAACGCTTTTCAAGAAGCATATAATGTGCTTTCAAATCAGGAGAAGAAACACGTGGAATAGTTGTTTCTAACAAAGAAAGCAACTTCTGCGCATACTCTAATTGGAACTCTGAAGTGCGATTGACAGTTGTTCCCCACAAAGGTTCTGGCTCACCATAGCCATTACCGAAATTAAGAAAATGCGTATCATCATCTAAACTTCGTTGTCTGTCTGCCAAATAACAACATTCCGTATGCTCTTTTTCAGCCTCGTTCCTTCGCAACATATTCGTAATAACACTATTTACAGAAGTCAAAGGCATCTGAAGATTATGAACATTAGGTGCTTGCTTCATATCAGAGACACCCTCTTGCAACAAGTCGACATAGAGTCGTTGCATAGAGAGGTCAGCCACTGAAAGATTCTCTTTACCAGCAATCGTCTTACCAAAGACATCTTGATAAACATCCTCCATATACTCAATTGGCGAATAAGAGGTAGAGTCAAGATAATAAGAAATAGCAAGCTTTGACGTTGCCATCATTGCAAGCGACTGCACATCGCGAGCTAAAATCTTAAAAGGCTTGTTTGCTCCGAATGGTAGTTTCTTCTCAATCGTATCGTTACCCAACGTCGCAAACGTGCGTGCTTGCTTCAAAAGCCATTGCACAGACTCTTTTTGCTTAGTCTTAGGCACAACCTTATAACGTGGTAAGCCCGACTTCTCGCTTGTTTGATAGAGGTAGATGCCAGGAACATTAACACTAACATTACGTACATAATGCATAGCTTGAGACAGCACCTCATTATATAACTCAGCCTTACGATTATCACCATCCTCATCACCAATCCAATGGTCAAGGTTCTTGAGAATCATTCGAAGATTGTCCATACCATAGGTAGACGACTTTACAGGGTCGTCACCGAGGTCTTCCTCAATAGCAGAAGGGTCATACTTCGTTCCCGTTTGCTGTAAGCCATAACGATAGAAAGGATCACCCTCATGCTTATCAGCCAACAAACGCAGCTGTTTAGCATCATCTTCAAACCCTTTCGAACCAGGGAAAAGTTTGTAAGCCCACTCAACAGCATAGTAGTCATAGACACCGAGATGCGGTGGAGTAAGTTTAACGCCGTGGTCAGTAGGTTGTGCAACATAATTAAAACGTGCATAATCCATGATGGAAGCCGTTGTACCATACTTTTGCGTGAAGGCTGGTGAACGCAGCGAGTCGGTTGGAAGTGCTGCAGATGCTGCCATGTTGTGCATAAATCCAAGCGTATGACCAATCTCGTGCGCAATAATATACTCGAGTGTCTCCTCTATAATACTGTCAGGCATCTGCGCTCCACGTGCACGAGGATCAATCTGTGCCGTCTGAACAAATCGCCAGTTGTTAATCGTGTTTACAACATCATTATAAACAAGAACGGTAGCATTGATTACTTCTCCTGTGCGAGGGTCGGTCCACGATGGTCCCATAGCATTCTCGACGTCAGTAGGTAAGTATCTGATACAAGAATACTTGAAGTTATCTGGGTCGAAATTAGGGTCGTTCGCAGGGAAGTCTGCCACCTGCATGACATTCTTAAACCCAATACGTTCGAAAGCCTTATTCCACCATAGAACACCAGCTTTGATAGCTCGTTTCCAAAGTGGAGGGAATGTATTCTCTATATAATAGACGATTGGCTTTGTTGGTTCGCAGAGTTCGCCCGCAAAATAGGCAGCCGTATCCTTCGGTACAAGTCGCCAACGCTTAACGAATGTTGCTTTATCAATTGACCCATCTTTCTTAAGAACATCCTTATTCATAAGAAACATTCCCACACGTGTATCACTCAAACGAGGTGTCATCAAGTCGTTTGGCAACAAAGCTAACGTAAAGTTTACGCCAATCGTTACGGGATAGTTGGTGATAGGCGAACCCTTCTTACCAGAGAGACTAATAATGTAATGCCTATCCATACCGACACAGGCATTCTCATCGAAGACTTTTAGTTTCGTCACCCTTGTAAGATTATCTTTCAAAGATGAGTTTACTGTGTACGACCCTACATTCTTTGCAATGACTGGGAAGAAGCGATTCTCCTTTAGAATAAAGGACGAAGCATCGAACAGCACGGCTCCAGTGGAGTCGTTATGTGCTTTGATAGGAAATGAAAAGAAATCAAGATTATCATAATTCAGCCTTGCAGCAAGCGTAGCTGAGGGCTGATTCTTTGGTACAAACAAGTCGGTATTTACCACCTGCATCACCACAGAACTATCTTTCTCAATGAAGCGTACATGCACTAAGTTGGAATTCTTAAAGCCTAAGTCGCCCATCTTAGGATTTGACACTGACGAAATGGTTACGCCAATAATCATGTCGCGACCCAAAGACTGCTTCGGAAGCTCCATCAATATACGCCCGTCAGTCTTATGAAACGATACAAAGCTACCACGCACCGACTCCGTTAATTGCTCGGTGAGGGCACGCTCGTAAGCCGATTTCTTTTCTGTTTGTGTGCTCTGCGCCTTCTTCTTACGTTTTGAAAATGGGAAAGCCGCTCCCGATGTTGCGACCAGAGAGAAGAGAAGCAGAAGTAATAGTATGCGACGCATTAACTGATTAGCTATTAATGAATATTTCATTGACCATCCTCCAAAGCTTTGTTCACCTTAAAGAGCAACATAGAATAATGTGAGTGCGCATCAGGTGAGAGGTTTGCTTTGACACACTTCTCCAACATTGGCTTTAGCTTCAACAGTGAAGTGTAGAAGTAAATAGCCGAGCCGTCTAACAAAGCAGCATCAACTGTTGGTGCGAGGGAGGCTGTAGGGTTACCATAGGCAGTGCTACTCGTCTGACTGCCGTTAACCGATGTAGACTGAAGTGCTGCTGGACCATTACCACCCTGCTTGTTAGCCTTGTCGATAACCGCACGTGAATACGTTAGATAAGCACGTTGTAACACTCGCTCCTCCTGAGATGGAGCCTTACACAATTGTGCACTTTGGAAGAGTGAAGAGAAAAGGTCGTCGAAATATTCTTTCTGACTATAACTCTGTGATGACAGATGTGATGCTACTGCCAAGCGTGTACGAACACCAAAGAGGTCATAGCCAATAAACTCTAAGAGCTGGTCGTAATAGCTTATAGCCATAAATCCCTTACGCTCAAAGCTTGGGTTAGCATATTGCTTAAAATGCTTTGCCTGATTTAAGCACCATAACAACGCCTGACGCTGACGCGCTTTAGGTACCACCTCATAGCGAGGAACACCCGATGTTACTTTCGTATCGTTTAAGAAGATACCACCAACATTACTCAACACACGTTTGAAGAAAGCATATCTCTGCTGAGAGATTGCCAGATATAACTTCTCTTTGATGCGACTGTCATCATCGTCTTTCACCCAGTTATAAAGGTTGTTTTCAACGATTTGCATATTACGCAATCCATATTCGCTTGCCTTAATCGCATCACTACCCAATGCACCTTCTTGTACACGTGGGTCCCAAATCAATGAAGAAGTTCGGAAGAAACGATAACGAGGATTCTGTACACGCTTATCAACCATCTTCTCAAGTGCATCGGTTTCAGCACTTAAACTTGTCTTTGATGGGTCGAAATAACGATAAGCCCATTCGATAGCATGCTTGTCATACTGTCCAACATTCTCTGGCATATAAACAACACCCTTATCACTTGGCTGAGCAACATAATTAAAAGGTGTATTAGCCATTATTGATGCAGCAAGATTGTTGGTATGTGTGAATGTGCTATTACGAAGAGAGTCAACAGGATAGGAATACGAAGCTCCTATATTATCAAGCAAACCAAGGCTTCGCCCTACTTCGCATGCTACCATGTACTTCAATCCTTGATTGAACTTATCTTGTGGAAGATGAGAAGTACGCATTGTGGCATCTGATGCTGCTGAACCTAAGAATAACCAACGGTAAATCTGATCACCGACATTGGCAGGAACAAACACAGAGGCATTGATGATTTCTCCCGTTTGTGGGTTCGCCAAAAAAGAAGATGTAACCTTTTCAGCTGTACTTGGCACGTATCGAATGCAAGAATAGGCAATATCATCAGCATCGAAGTTATGGTCATTCTTTGGGAAGTCTAAGGCTTCAATAGCCTTTTGATAACCCGCTTGTTCGAAAGCCTTATTCCAAAGTTCTACTCCTTGCTTTATCGCATTCTTCCATTCAACAGGGAAGGCATCATCAATATAAAAGCATATTGGCTTAACAGGCTTTGATAACTTACCTTGCTCGTAAGCCTTTAGATTCTGTGGAACGAGGTTCCAACGTTGTGCTATGAACGTTTGCTTGCTTTTTGCTATGTTATTATCGAAGGTGAGTTTAGAAACAGATGCAATACCAACACGCGAATCAGTTACGCGTTGGCGCATCTTGCTATCTGGCAATAATGCTAAACTATAGGTAACACCTACAGTCGTTGGAATCTCACTCGCAACTGGTAAAGACATGAGTGAGGCAGTGAGTAGATAGTTGAAATCAACGTTTATCGTTATATTACGATCAAAACTCTTAATCGTTCTAACATAAGACATTTCGCTCTTAGGCGAAGCTGACAATGCTAAATCACCCGACTTCTTTGGAATAATGGGTAACATACTGTTAGGACGTGCCAAGAGATCTGTTGCATCTATCACGATAGCCGAACTATCATTGTTGTAAGCAGCAATCTTAAAGCCCATCAAGACTGGGTCACGATAGCTAATCTTCAAAGCTTCTTGCATCTCAGCGCTTGCACTACCGTCTGAATAAACCACACTGTTAGGTGTCTTCATCACCAAGCTGCTGTCTTGAACTTCGAAAAAGAAATGCAAAGGAGTGAAGCTCTTTGTACCAATGGTCAGATAGGTTGGGTCTGTTGTTGAGGAGATACCACCACCCAACAACATCTCTTTATGCAAGTATTTAACAGGGACCTCCAAGTAGAGTTTCCCATCACTCTTATGTACAGTGATAAACTTACTACTTGCAGTTTCTTTCTTCTTGTCCTTAAATAGTTTATCGTATTTTGTTTCCTTCTTAGCTTTTTTTTCTTCGTCGCCTTTTTTATCATCGGCAAAAGCCCTAACATTAACGCACAATAGTAATAAGCCTATTCCTATTGTGCGCAGTGTTGCCATTATATTGTTTGTTTTCATGTCGGAATTATGGTTTGAATGTGGCATGTAATCTCCTTACATGCCACCTTCATTATTGTCTGTATGTAATGCTCTTGATACGTCCAGTAATATTCTTTTTCGCCCAAAGCAATTTGTTTTCGTTCATATCAAAACAGTAAATGCTTCCCACAAGCTGACCTGAAGCCGCGTTTGTAGCTACATAAAGCTTATTGCTTCCTTCTAAGATGAGCATATCAGCGATAGTTTCACTGGCATCTCCAAAGGTTGTTAATGCGCTTTGTGGGAAATTACCACCAGATAATACGTTGTAAGCATACAGCTTATTACCAGCAGAATAGTAAACTAAGTTCTTCTCTGCAGATACGCGTACAACTGATTGTGTGGTCAAACCCGCAGTAGCTGGTACAACAGCCTCATCTTTTACAACTGCTGCCTCAACCTTAGTAGCTGTAGAAGGATAGAAGCCTGGGAAGATATAATAGCACTTAAACTTTGATGAAGTAGCATTCCATGTGAGTAAAACGATGTTACGCTCATTGTCTACAGGTCCCATACCAACAAGTGTTTCACCCGTAAACTTACCTTTCAATAACTCAACAGGCACCTTACCTGTAGCCTGTACCTTTTGTGCGACCAATCGTCCTTCAGCATTATCAAACATTACGTAGCCTTGTACATAACGTAGGTCTTGCTGCTTCCAAGCTGTAGCAGCATCAGCTAAAGAGATGTCGGAACCTAAAGCATCCTTGATAGAATTACCTAAGTTGAAGGGTGTTGTCTCTGAGAGTGTCAATCGGTTTGGCACATGATTTACCATTGTCAGCATTGACTTTGGATATGTCAAGGCACTCTTTCTAAGATATGTAACATCGCCTGTACTATGAGTAGTGAAGCGCATATTCATCAGATTACCGTCGAACTCATAGATAGTACTTGGACTCCCCACGGCAACAAACAAGAGTGGAGTCTTGTTATCACGTGCTAACGCATAATCAATTCCCTTAGGTTCTCCTGTGAAATCAATGCTTGGGTTATTCTTTTGCAGAACATCTAAGTCAAAAGTCTTTGTACTTCCTTCCTCGGGCAGATAAGAAACAATTGTCTTTCCGCTATTACTTGCTAATATGTAAAGACCATCAACATAAGAGTATTGTACATTTAGTCCAAACTCATAATATTGAATATTATCTCCATTGCTCACCTTTAATCGACATGGAAAAGAGCCGAAGTCCTTACAAACATATTTAAGAGAAGCATCGGTCGATACAACCTTACCGTTTACTTCCCACTCATAGTCAACCTTCTTTTGCTCATTTGTCTGTACGACATTAGGCGAAATCTTCAATGTATCCCATCTATTGAGGGTATATTTCTCCTGTAAGTCCTGTGCCAATGACAACTTAGACGAATTGCCAGAAGGACCATAAGACTCGTCTTTTATACATGACTGAAATGACAATGCCACTAATGGGAGTGCCAAAAGAAGATATAAATATTTCTTTATCATCTTATTTCTTATTTATCTGTTTACCAATATTCATTCTATCATAAGGTATAATCATCGTTTTATCGTAAACCAAAGTTCCTTATTGAAACAATACTCAGTGTACACTCGATTATACCTTAAGACAAGTAACAATACCTATCCTACTTTTTACAACTCATCTGGATGCGCTGCAAAGTAAGCAATTACCTCTTGTACATGCTGATACAGATAGCCTTGTGCCGTTACATCAGAGCCTTCTATGATATCTCTGATAGTAGCCTCATTACTGTCATAATAAGCAAGTAACTTACGATACTTGTTTTTGGTAAAGGCTCCTAAACCCCAATAACTCTCCATCACTTCCCAGAAATCAGGCTTAGAGAGTACGTTGTTAAAGGTTATTTTAACCGTATTGTTCTTGGTAAGTCTTGTTCCCAACTTATCCTTCCCTACTAAATTCAATACCAATCGTATTGAATCATCCTTATCTTCTGACAAGTTAGCACGTATCAACGTTACAGGAACATAGGTACGATAAGCATTAGGAGCAAAACGTAAGGTATCGGCATTAAGTGTGTAATGCTTCCCCGCAACAGCTGTTGTACCCTTACCTACTTCTACCGTAAAAGGCTGTTCATCAGCAGAAAGATTACCTACAAGCTGCACAGGGAGATAAACCACGTGTGTAAGTGTATCAACAGGCTTTACTCCGAATGAGTAATTCACAACGGTATCACCTGGTTGTGCATAATAGAAGCTAACTTGATTTGTTGGTTCAAACATGCCGTCAGAACTATGTTCACCATCAAAGTCGACGTTGCTGCATGCTGCAAATATGGTTACACCAGCGCAAACAAGTAGTATATTTCTTATTGTTTTTTTCATGTTCATAAAGTGTTTAATAACTTACTGTCCTCCGAACTCTTTCTCCGTTTCTGGCCAAGGCAAGACGAAGATGGAATTAGATGGCTGACGTGTGGTAATACCTCTAAAGTCAGTAAATGCTTTGTTATAGTGCTTTAACGCATAGAACGTTTGTCCTTCTCCAGGCATCTCACGCATACGCTCACGCAACATCTCCTTATTGAAAGCCTCGCGTGTTGCTACCTTTGCGCTATCAACATCCTCTAATCCACGACTTTTTCTTACTTCATTGAGTAATCTAACAGCCTCTGTCTTATTACTATCGTATGTACATTCACTTAAGATATAATACATCTCTGGCAAACGGATTAGTGTCAAGCCCTGTAAAGGATTGCTATTCACCTGTGCATCACTCTCTAAGAATCTTACAAAAGAATAGGTCTTCAAACCATCTGGTGTAGTATTCTGTCTGTAATAGCCCGTGTAACGCAAGTCTGTACTTGTAGCCGAGAAAGCTGATGTCTCATACAGATTCTCAAGATCTCTACGTCCTTCTGTGAATGTACCACGTGCTGTCTGTGATAAGAAAAGTGTAGAGATAGTGCTTGAAAGCGTATTGTTATACAAGCCGAAGATCAATTCTCCTGCTGCAGGGAAACGCTTTACATCACTCAATGAGCTATACTTCTTCAATGAGAAGTTATTGGTTGCATCGATTACCTGCTTAGCATACTTAGCCGCATTCGCCTCGTCGCCCATAGCATAGTAAACTCTTGCCTTTGTAGCAGCCACAGCATACTTATTAAAGAACACAGCACGTCCTTTCAGATAGTCACTGGAAGCTGTGGTTTCAACGTTTACTACATTATCGTTCTTCAAAAGTTCTTCAGCTTTATCCAAATCCGACAATATTGCCTCATACGTTTTATGCAAAGTCAATAACTTCTTATTATTGAGGTCGAAAGTCGTTGAGTATGGTATACCACGTGTTGACGCATTGCTTTGACCATAGTCTTCAGCAAAAAGACGAACAAGGTCGAAGTGCATAAAGGCACGTAAGCCATAGCACTCACCACGCATCAAAGGCAGCTCCGCATGCTCAAACTTAGCCTTCTCTGTTTGATCAATTATATTATTGACGTATGCTATTGCTTGATATTGCTTTGTCCAAACAGCATCAACGATTGAGCGTACATCACTACGCATATAATCGTATTGACCTACGAAATAGCTTGTCTCTGATGAGTTATCGTAACCAAAGATTTGTCCTAACTGGTCTACGAAACCAAAACCTAAGTTGCCACCATATAAGTCTGATGTTGCCATACTACCATAAGCACCATACATTGCATTACGGAAACCACGGATAGATGAGAACTGCTCTGCCTCATCAACTTGTCCTGCTGGTTGAACATTTATAAAGTCGTTACACGATACCACAGATAGCATCATGACAGCACCTACCAATAGTTTTGTATAATATGATATTCTCTTCATATTCGTTTTTTCTTATTGTTACCTAAATAGTCTTTCACCATTATATTAATGTGTCAGCCATCATCGGTCTAAAAACCAAGTCTTACTGAAAACTCTACGCTTCGCTCATAAGGATAACTTAATCCGCGCTCACGTTTTACAGATGAGAGATAGAAGAGGTCATTAGCCAACATCTCCAAGTGTAAACGCTTCAATCCATATCGCTTGATAAACGTCAATGGCACTTCGTATGCTAACGAGAGACTGCTCAGCGTAATATAATTATTTGTCTCTACAAATCGTGATGTCTGCATAGGTACGCTTGAATCGCTGATACGCTTGTACTTTGCTTGCTGACCTACTTCCTTCCATCTACTACTAAATACGCGTTCGTCAGCATTATAGCGTGGGTCGGCACCCTCCACTTTACTTGCTAACGTCTGGTTATAGACAGCTCCACCGAAAGAATAACGCATAGACATTCCCATTGAGAACTGCTTATAGGTAAGGTAAGAACCGATTGAACCCATACCGAATGGTGTGGTATCGCCATATACTACCTTGTCATTAGGATCGTAAACGAACGTAAGGCTACCGTCACGCTTAATGAAGACCTCATTACCCGTAATAGGGTCGATACCAGCTGAAGAAACTACCTTCAATGCTGTCAACGACTGACCTTCCTCATAAATAGGCAATGGTGTCACACCACCCTTTGCTTGGTTCTTCTCGTTTTGTTCACGAAGAGCGTTACTAATCTTCTTAATCTTATTCTTGTTGTAAGCGTAGTTAAGGCTCAACGACCACTCCCAATCCTTATTCTTGATAGGGATAACACGTGTCTGGAACTCGAATCCATGGTTCTCTACCTCTCCGACATTCTCACGTGACGTGGTGATACCCAATGATGGAGCCTTAGTAATGTCAAGCAACAAGTTGTCTGTATTCTTTACATAAACATCTGCCGAGAAGTCCCAGCGTCCCTTGAACATTGTGAGGTCAAGACCGAGGTTGGCACTGAGTGTTCTCTCCCACTTAAGGTTCTTGTTTCCAATACCCATTGGTACGGCACCAATACCTTTTATATAGTTAAGACCAGCCAAACTGGTATACATTGTCAACGCCTGATAAGGTTCAAACGAGATGTTTCCAAGATAACCCAAACTTGCACGAAGCTTTAACAACTGGAAGGGTGAACCTTTAAGGAACTTCTCATTATGAATATTCCATCCTGTTCCCACACTCCAGAAAGGTGCAAAACGAGAGTTCTTACCAAACTTAGACGAACCTTCATAACGATAAATCACATCTAAGAAGTAACGGTTATCCCATATTGTGTTAAGGTTTACGAAGAAACCTGCACCATTATACTTATTGTCTACACCACCTGGTTTACCTGTTGGATAGTTTCCTGCCAACAATGGGTGAGCTACGTTGTCTGAATAATAACCTACAGAACCATACCTACTACCATCGACAGAGTTTGACTCAATCGTTGCACCTGCCATCGTGGTAAGGAACAGCTTACTAAATATATAGTTATTGTATGACACCATCAACTTACCCTGATAAGTAGTTGTACTGGTGAAAGTCTCTGTCAGTAGTCCTCTGCGTGACACATCGGCTACGTTCTTAATCTGATCTGCCGAGAATGGTGACACAAAGTTACGTCCTTCATATTTCGTCTTTTGTATTGAGAAGTCTCCATCAATTCTGAACTTCTCACCCAACCATAACTGAAGTGTTGTTGTGTTTAATACGTCAAGCGTGTTTCCTCTGTTGAAACTACCTAACGATGCCTCATATAAAGGGTTAGAGAGGTCATAATTCAACTTTGGTTTCAATGCGCCATACTCATCATATGGATATTCATATGGGTTCTGCTTCACCCACTCAGAGAAGTCACCATATGGCGACTGAGTTGATTTTACAGATGAGATAGTAGCCGTATTACTGATAAAGAACTTACCAGAAAGGTTATATGAGAGCTTGAAGTTTGTTGACAAACGCTCACGACTCGAACCCTTCATTACACCTTCCTCATCTCCATAACGCACACCTAAGTTATATCGTGCGTGCTCATCACCTCCGTCGATACTTACACTATGCTGTGAAGAAACCGCATTACGCAATGGCTTCTTAATCCAGTCGGTTGTTACACCGTCTTGAATCTGGTTGTAATAGTATGCATACTTGTTTTGCAGCGCATATTGGTCCGCTAAGTTGGTCGCTGTGTAAAGACCTGCCAAGCGCTCGTACTCAAGCTTTTGTGATGCTGAGAGCAATTTATAATCACTCAAATCTGGAGTTGACAAACGTAATGTTCCGTTATAATTAAATCTCAACTTACCACCCTTGAGTGCCTTCGTTGTGATGACGATAACACCTGCAGAAGCCTTCGCACCATAGAGTGCTGATGCCGACGCATCTTTGAGTACGGTAATTGACTCGATATCGTTCATATCCATATCATTGACATAGTCTACCTTTACCTGCGAACCGTCAACAACGAATACAGGCAAGTTAGCTTGACCTGAGAAGGTAGCGCGTCCACGAATATTGATATCAGCAATCTTATTTGGGTCAGATCCACCAAGGTTATCTTCTAACACGCTAAGACCTGGTACAAAGTTAGCCAAACTCGTAAGTACATTTTTTGTACCAACAGACAACAATTCGTCTTTCTTTATAGATACTTGCGAACCAGTAAAACTGTTTCTGTTCTTTGTAGCAAAACCTGTTACGACGACTTCACCCAACTCACCAATGTCTTCCTGCATCGTGAAGTTACCTGCCGTTCCATTCTTTACCTTTTTCTCTAAAGGCTTATATCCTATATAATTAAAGGTGAGCGTAACCTCTGGCAGGTCGGTATTAATTTCATACTGACCATCTAAATTCGTAATATAACCGCCATTAAAGCCTTTCATTCGAATAGTTACACCAGGCAGAGGCAAACCGTCTTTATCGGTTACCTGTCCATATACTCCCTTCCGTTTCTCTTGTGTTGGTTTACGAACAAGTTTCACGCTGTTGCCATCAATACTATAGCTAAAACCAGTCTTATTAAAGACTTGTCCTAACACGGCACGAACAGGCTGCGCTTGTGCGTCAATGTTAACTTTCTCCGCTTGAGATAGTAGTTCGGGAGTCACATCAAATTGTAATCCTGTTTGCTTTGACACTTCATCTAAGAAGGTCTTCATTTCTGTTTGCTTCATAGACAGCGTCACCACCATCTTATCGACATCTTGTGTTTGTGCCGATACGGTTGACCCTATACTAAGCATTAACATCAGAGCCAGTACTGCCCAAATTCGTAATACGAGATTACTTTTTTGCATTTCTTTTCTCATTTCCCCTCTGGTACTTTAATGTTTAGAACTATTCTTATAAATTAAAAAAGTAGAATACAAATTATACTTATATTCTTTTTTATTAAAGCCGCTTTTTAACAGCGAATCTACAAAAGTACACAAAAAACAAAAACCTTGCAAATATTTTTTAAGTTTATATATTAAAAACATATCATTTCATAACATCTATCACAAATATTTGATTGAAACCTAAAATATTATTTTTTTGCCTATTCTTTACATTGTCTTTCTGTCTTTTATCACTCACCTTAGCCACAACCGACAAACGTATGTAAATATTTTTCGCACACCTTAAATTTTATATATGGTCTTTAGCCTTCGAAAAGAGGCTTAATAGGCTTCTAAAAGGTGCCCTTTTGAAGTCTTACTAACGCCCTTTTGGACCCTTAATAAGTACCTTTTAAAATGCAGGTTATTAACGTGCTGTGTATCTGATAGTTACAAACACGTTTAGAAATGCTATTTTATACGCATAAAAAGGAGATTTAACCCGAAGTTACGTAAAGATATTTCGCAATAATAAAAGAAACAAAAAACGGGATTACCTTCGTAAAGGCAACCCCGTAAAACTATTGTAACTTAGGATTATTTAATGTAATAAGAATACTGCTTCCAACCTAATGGAAAAGTTATTATGCAGAAACTTATAACGTCGTTAGATAAGAATGAATAAAATTTAAAGGAGACAAAAATGCCACAAATTCTTATAGACAGAAAAA
>ERZ773203.270-NODE-270-length-28451-cov-6.846598_pt1 | contig 28451 bp, 34 predicted proteins | sample MGYA00580529_ERZ773203 | MGnify/ENA primary metagenome ERZ773203 (study PRJEB29015, sample SAMEA2738176) | human oral metagenome | biome: human oral; feature: human-associated habitat; material: saliva | place: China | collected 2177 ... | reverse complement strand
TTTCTTCAAAACTCAACTCCATCTATTAAATTACTACTATTATACCATATTTTTCAAAAAAGCCAATCATAGCAAGGTTTTGGACATTTCCATCAGAAAAAGAAGCTGGAAAAATCTCTTTCCCAACTCCTTGTACTAAATATTTTTTCTAGTTTTACTTATTTTTCAAGCGTTCAACATCACGGGCAATGACCAATTCTTCATCGGTTGGAATAACCAAAACACGGATTTTTGCTTCTTCTGTTGAGATGTCTCCTGTTGTTCCAAAAACATTCTTTTCAGGATCAACATCACAACCAAACCAAGTAATACCTGAAATAACTTTCTCACGGAAATGAGCCGCATTCTCTCCAACACCCGCCGTAAAGATAATAGCATCAGCTCCGTTTAAGACTGCTAGATATTGACCAATGTATTTTTGGATACGGTCAACATACATTTCATACGCCAAAGTTGCATCATGATCCCCAGCTTCTACAGCTGCTTCGATATCTCTCATATCACTTGATTTAGCAGATACACCCAACAACCCTGACTCACGATTGAGAACGCGACTGATATCCTCTGGCGTATTGAAATCCTCTGTATATTGCATTAAGTAAGGGATGATAGCAGGGTCAATATCTCCAGTACGAGTACCCATCATCACTCCAGCAAGCGGTGTGAATCCCATAGAAGTATCAACTGACTTACCACCGTTAATAGCTGTAATTGATCCCCCGTTTCCGATATGGCATGTAATCAACTTCAAGTCTTCCAAAGGTCGTCCCAAGAGTTTTGCAGCTTCTCCTGCTACAAACTGGTGACTTGTCCCGTGGGCACCGTATTTGCGAACCTTATTTTCTGTATAATATTTAGTTGGTAGAGGATAGCGATAAGCCTTCTCTGGCATAGTTGTGTGGAATGAAGTATCAAAAACAACCACGCTAGTAATATCTGGAAGTAATTCTTTAAAAGCTCGAACACCTGCGGCATTGGCTGGGTTGTGGAGAGGAGCCAACAAACTTAACTCTTCAACTTTTTCTAAAACATCTCCCTCAACAACTGTCGATTCTTTAAAGTGTTCTCCACCCGCTACAACACGGTGACCAACACCTGTAATCTCATCATAAGCCTTGATAATGTCGAAACGAATCAAGTCATCCAATAAGATTTTAACAGCTTGTGTGTGATTTTCAATATCTGTAATTTCTTTTTCAGCACGACCATCAAATTTAACTGTTGAAATAGAATCTTTCAAACCAATCCGTTCAATTAAACCTTTAGCAAGAACTTTTTCCTCTGGCATTTGATAAAGTTGCCATTTTAAACTTGAACTTCCAGCATTAATTGCAATTGTTTTAGACATAAAGCTTCCCCTTTTTAAGCGTTTTCATCTATTATATCAAATCTCAATTCAAATTTCATGAATATTGACTCCAATTTTGAAACTTTTCTTTAAAGTCTACCAATTCCTGAGAGTCACGTAGATTATTTAGTGGATACACGAAAGGTTCTACAGCTTTTAATCCTTTCTTTTGTAGAACAAAAATAGCCTTAGAATTGCTATCTTGACTAAAGAGATTTTCTGGTAGTGTAATCATGGCTGCAAGTTGGGCATCCTCTTTCAACCAGCCTTTCAACAAATCACTTTGAGGGCTGGTCAACAAATCACTCGGAGCGAGAAAAATAGCGTATCCATCTGACTTGAGGTACTTAAGTCCTTGTTCCATGAGCAAGTGATGAGCGTAAGTATGTTCGTGACTAGAAGCAACTTGATGGCGCGACGCAACGGCATCATCAGGATAATAACCGACAGGCAAGTCGCTAATGACCACGTCACTTTCTTTGAGCATTTGTGGACGAACGGCATCTCCTTGGACAAAGCCAGCCTGCAAACCAATCACATCTGCCATACTAGCCGCCAAATCAATCAGCAAATCATCCACTTCCATTCCCAAGTAATCCACTTTTTTAGCAAGCGAGGTCAAGAAAGTAGCCCCCAGAATTCCCATGCCAGAACCCATTTCGAGGATAGTGATTTCCTCCTCTTTAAACAACTCTTCCACAATAAACACCAAAAGTAAAGCAATGGCATCTGGTGTAAATTGGTGATTAGCCTGCAAGGGTTCTGTTTGCCCAGCCTTCATCAAGAGAAACTGGTAGGTCTTGAGCCATTCTTCTTTGCGTAGTGCTAAACGCTTAAGGGCTTGATTGTTTTCCTTGACCTGCTCTAACTCAGTCTCACCATCCAGATAGATGCTGTTTTGCTCTACCAAGGCGTCATAAAAGTTGGTCGCCAAATCACTTTGGATGACTTGGACATTCTCTAGTAAATAGGTATAAGCTTGTTCAATTTTTTCAAAATCCATATTCCTATCTTATCAAATTTCCCTTCTTTTTTCCATCCTTATAGAAAAATCACTCCCTGACTAGGCGAGTGATTTTTGGGCTACTGTTAAAAAGAGTTCTGAGTAATTTCCTTGAAACAGGTCTTCAGCGCTATAGAGTATCTGACTATGTACAGATGAAAAACCATGCTCAATTAGCTGTTTTTCCAGTTCAGCTAAATCAAATCCATGATGATTAGCCTCTGTCTTTGTAAAATCAGCAATGAGGAGTTGTCCATCTTCCTTCAAATGTTGATGAAACAGTGAGAGAGCCGCATCCAAATCAGGCATATGATGAAGAACCCGACAAACAACAATGAGATCAAACTCTTGCTTCAAGGGATTTTTCAATAAATCTTGCTCCAAAAACTGGATATTCTTGATGTCTTGCTGCTCCGCTTTCAAGCGAGCTTGCTCCAGCATTTTCTCCGAAATATCCACCAATGTTACAGACCTGGTCTGCTCGGCTAGGGGCAAGGATAGTAGACCCGTTCCACCACCGAAATCTAAAATTTCTTTGTCTGATAAAACATCAATCTGTTTCTCGACTGCTTGAAATACCAGGTTTGCAAGGAAAATATTTTTAAGGGAATCAAAAGTTTCTGCTTTGTGGTTAAAATCATGTTTCATATCTTTAGTTTAGCACAAAGTAGCTTGATTGGCTAGGAATTTTCTTTCTTTTCGACCTTCTCTTTAGATTTTTTCTTCTCTGTTTGATCACTTAAATCAGTCACTACCTCTTCCTTTTTATCTCTTTTCTCTTCTTTGATTTTGACTGAAGAAAATAGGAATTCATATTGACTATTAGGCGTACGAACCACTGTCGTCAAGCTTGTTTTCTTATTTTGATAACTCACCTGCCCCAGATTAAAGGTCTGTTCCCCGCTTTCTTTCTCAACCTTATCTTTGGTTCGCTTGGCCATAGCAAAAGCAAGCAACTTTTCTTTATTTAAAGCGTAGTCTTGATAGTGGGCGACCTGTCGGTTCAAGTAAAATTGTAACAAAAGGCTGAAGATGGCTGCCATGGTAACTGCATATAAAAGTACTCCTGCCTTAACTTTTTTCTTTTTCCACACGATAGATAAACTCCCTTTCTAAGCCTTTTTGGAACTGGAAACGAAAACGAACTAGTTGATTGTCCTCTGTAATCTGCGCAGATTTGAGGCCATAAACCATCGGCTGATAACCCCGTCCACTGGCATCTGTTTTACGAAAATCGTCTGATTTTGACTTACCTATCGCAATTTCCTTGCCATCCTGCTTCATATAGAGGCGATTACCTTCAACTTTTTCGAACTGCGAACGGTCTAATTCTGCCTCCAGCTGGTCCACAAACAAGAGCCACTCTTTTTGCTCGCTTTGTTGCTGGTAGCGAACTTCTGAAATGAGGAGCTGACTCATGGCTTGAAAGAGAAGTAAGCTTCCACTGATGACAATGAGGGCAATCAGGGATTCTAACAGGGTAAAAGCCTTGATTTTATGGCTCTTTGATCGCCAACAACTGTTCTGAACCATGGTAGACCTCCAATCCCTTTTCACTAGAAAACACCTGAATCTCAACTCCATTTATGTTTACCTGATTTTGACCTGTCTGCAAGACCATCTTAGCTACACGCAAGACCTCTTCCTTTTGCAAAATTTTTGCTTCTTCTTGTCTATTTTTCTTAATTTGTCCCAAAAGGAGGGTTGCAATGCTGGCAAAGATAGCTAAAGCAACCACTGCTTCCAGTAAAATCACTGCCCTAATTTTTTGTTTCCTTAACGCGTTTAATTTTCCCATTTCCTAGATATAATTGATAACGAATCGCTCCTTTACTGGTCTGAAATTCAACCTTAGCCAGGGACGAATTGCCCCCTACTCGGTCAAATGTAATACTTTGGCTTGATGGTGCCTGAATCCCTTTGGGGACTGTCAACTTTTGACTGCCATTGCTAATAGTCTTTCCGTCTATGCTCAAACTTGTCTTTTGCTGACTGGCTACACTGCGTTTTTGGGTTTCCCGATAGAGTTCTTCAAACTCCATAAAGAAAATCTGCTCCTCTACCGCTGCAAAAGTGGACTGAACAGAACCAGACAAGCCCAAGGCAAGGATACTCACAAGTCCCAAAACCAAGAGACTTTCCAGCATGGTAAAGGCCTTAATCATTGACTTTACGATTTGCCCCTCCATTTTTTGTATAGTATTCATTATAGGCTTTAGCCTGTTCTTTTGTGATTCGCCCATCTGCTTGTAACTTACTTAGGCTAGCCTCTTCATTTTTATCTAAGCTATAAAGCTCTGCCTGGCTTTCCACCACCTTAACAACAGCAGCTTTTCCTTTGTCATTGACTGCTTCTTTTTGCTTGGTCAAATTAGGTACAAAGAGTAAGAGAAGCACACTGATAATGAGCAAGACCACCAACATCTCAATCAAGGATAGTAAAACTCTCGCTCTTTCTCATCTCATACATCCTCACAGAATGCAATACGAGCTCACGGTACTTCCAAGCGTTGACTAGATACTCAATCACTTCAGGATCTTCAATTTCAAAGCCAAAGAGTAGCAACAAACTGACCGTGTATTCATTCTTTAAAATTGGAACCGTGTAAGTAACATCCACCCAATGCTCAAAACCCAAATCAGTCTGCTCTACATTTGCTAGTTCAATATTTAAAATCTTCATTTTTCTTCCTCCTGCTTATCTATTCGTAAAAAGAATAAAAAACAGTGAAAAAATCACTGTTATCTATTCTTTCAGGGCAAACAAACGATATTCAAGCGAAAAAGAGCGCTCCTAACCCTCTATCTATAAAGGTTTTTCAGGAATTTCAAGCGATTATCAAGCGTATTTTATACAAACAAAAAAACCGCAAGCCTGAGCCTGCGGTAGATACACGTTTTAGAAAAGTTCTCCTTTCCTTTTATTTTTTAAATTATTTAGTAGTAATCAAGCCGTCTGGCTCGACTGTAAATGCAGCCTTATCAGCCAAGCGACCATCTGGAAGAAGCAGATAGTATCCGCCATTGTACGGCACAAATGTGTTCGATTTCATATCGCCATTGACGGCATCCAGGTAATACCATTTTTCATAGTATTTCACCCAGCCAGTCTGCATAGCGCCATCACGATTAAAGTAGTACCATAATCCACCAATTTTCTTCCAACCAGTAACCATAGCGCCACTAGTATCAAACCAATACCAATATCCATCGGTATGTTTTAACCAGCGCTCAGCATACATATAGCCACGAGAATCAAAATAATACCAAGTATCTGCAATCTTTTCAAATTTTGAAGTAGGATACGAACCATCTTTACGGCTCCACCACCAACCAGTGTCATCATGCTTCCAGCCTGATTCATCCTCTTCAGGCGGCACGATATATCCCACAATCGAATCAACAGAACGCTCGTTGTAGCGACAAGGGCCACCGACTTCAAGATAGTCCCAGTTGCCATCAATATTCTGCTCAATAGTCTTGATTGTAGAACCGTCAGAGTCCTCATAGACAAGACCAGTATGGCCATAATTCACTCCATCGCCTGCCACGAAGTTCTTAACGAAGAACCAACCAGCTTTTGGATACTGAGCGCCATATACAACTTGTAAGCCTGCTGATTCTGCAGACCGTAGCAAATCAATCGCATTTCCCCATAGACGAGTACCGAAATACTCGTAGATTCCGTAGCACGTCACATCAGCACATTGATAGCCGTACATCTTATCATAGTCAACCCCAGTCCCTGCATCAGCGTGAGCTATGAGGTCGTTAATCATATCTTGTTTCTTAGACATTAGCATCATCTCCTTTCCAAGCGTCATTCATCTGCTTAACTGCTGACTCGACAAATGTATCTAAGTCCTTGTCAGTCATGCTGATATTGTATTTTGTAAGCTCAGCTCGGACTTTATCACGAGCTTGCTCCAGCTTTTCTTCGCCTTTAAACCCAGTTTCTGAAGCGACCTGTTCCACAGCATTTACTGCATTTTTGGCCAAGATTTCTACAATCTTGATGGTCTTTTCTCCACCTTTTTTGATAAGGAAGTCCTTAATAGCTTTGACTGCGACGCCTGCCAAAATGGTCAAGATTCCAGTAGCTGAAGCTACAATGATTTCAGTAATTTGTTGCATTTGTATTTTCCTCCGCAATTTCTAAATTTACAAATTTATTAAACAGGGCATCGATGCGCCCATTCCCACCTAGTTTTTTGTAACTTGAGTGCATTTTGTGGATAATATCCGACTCGTGAACGCTTGTATAACCACGCTTGAGAGCGACAGTAATATCACGCTCAAGCCGTAGATACATAGTAGCTAGATGTGCTTCATCATGCACAGCCAGCTTGTTGTTGATTTCAGTTATATTTTGCTTGTTCTCCTCACCGATAGCGTGGATAGTGCTCAATTCACCTTTCAACTCCTCGAACTGTTCTTGATTGAGATTTCCTGCTTTACTTGCTCGCATCCCAAACCAACCAGTAGCTATGACACCGATAGTAGGAGCAAGTTGAGTAATCTCATGTATTACTTTCTCGATTATTTCAGACCATGACATAAAATCCCCCTTACTCAATTCGTGGCATGACCACTGTCAAGACGCCTTGCTGAAGCATATCAGATAGCGACTGTTCTTTCCAAGTGTAGCCCTCTGTTACTTGCATCTGGAACTTAAAGATAGTCTTGGTACCACTCGGCCATTTTGGATTCGTATCAAACGGATAAGGCATAGCTACGATGTCGCCATTTGCATAGCGAGTGCTCTTGACAAGTGGCTTGATGAACCCAGCAACCTTGTTGTAAGCATGAGTAGGCATGCCTCCATTTTGAGAAATAGCCAAAGCGATCAGAATCTCAGTGATAGATGATACCGTGTCAAGATTTTCCTTGTTTTCAGTAGTAGCCTGCTCCATCTTAGCGGTCATCTCTTTGTTTTTCTGAATTTGCTCATCTACCTTGTTGAATTTTTCGGTTTCCGCACGATTTGGGAAATTCTCTTGATAAAGAACCTCAAGAGCTAACTCAAAAAGTTCGCTATTTGATAGGCTGATTTTGTCAGCTGGTAGCAAGATAGGTACGATAGCACCGTCTGAATTAACAAGTGTGACCTTTGTAGCTGATGCTGTTCCGCTTGCATCAAATTCTTGGGACTTTGTCCCGTACTCTAATTTCATATTTCCTCCTTAAATTTTGAATGATATGTTATCAAAGTTGAGCCATGTAGCGTCAACGTTCCTCTTGACAGCTACGTCACCGCTCGGATAGATTCCGATAACCGCAGAACCATAATCATTATTTAGTGCGGTCTTATATAATATTGTGGATGGTCTGAAATTTTCAGGCAAAGTAAAGATAATTGACTCACGGGTAGTCTTTCCGCCTTTACAAGTACCTTTTAAATAAACAATACCGTCAAATGTTTTTGAAAATTGAACATTTTCATAATCTCTATGATGGCTCCACCCATTTTGTAAATTGGCATTTTGCCAGGCTGTATTTTGAGTTATCCTTGAAATATCATCCTGCGTTGCAAGCTTCTTCCAAGGTTTCCATGTTCCATTTACTTTCGCACGGATTGCTCCTATCTCGCCTCCGAAATCATAAGCTACTTGCACTACCCAGTTATCATTGTGTTTAAAGACCTGCACATGTTTCCAACCATTGCCCCCTTGAGGAGAGTTTGATAGATTATAACCCATGTATTGACCTGAATCTGTGTAGTTGTTCCAATCAATTTCAGCGCTCAAGGAGTTTCCTCCATTTTTTGTCAACTGATGTTGCTGAATGGGCTTGTTGTCTGCGTAGATGTTGCCCTTGACATCAAGAGCGCCCTGCTCACGAATTTTGTTGACCCCAACTCCTGACCTGTCATAAGACAAGACTACGCTCTCTGTGGCCACGTTGACCATGAAATCAGACCGTGTGAATTTGTCCTCTAACGTGCCTATGACAACCCATGACTGATTAGCTAGATAATTACCTGCAAGATTAGCCTGAGAATTGACTAGGTTTGAGATGCTTGTCCAGGATCCAGTGGCTGGTCCTGTGTCTACTTGAAAGTTAGTAGTCCCAAGCCTTGCAACCTTGAATGTCAGCGACATTGAGTTCTTTTGACTTCCTGATACTGTCAGAGGCGCTACTTTAGCATTTCTCGTAACGGTCAACGTACTTGATGTTGAGCCTGTTCTAGCGATGCTAAAACTTAAAGCTGGAGCAAAATACTCAAGTATGGTTACAGACACCTCTTTAGAATCCGACCAACGGCCACGGCTATCAGACACGCTAGCTCTGATTTTGATGGTGCCGTGATAATTCATAATGCCCAGACTCCCACCGTTCGAGCTCGTAGACTGGTTTTTACCAACGATTTCAGCGTAGTATCCAGTGATGGATGAACCGTAGACTCCCTGAGCACCGTTGAAAGCTACCTTGATGTTTGAGATTACTTGGATGAACGTATCAGATTTTGGGATAAGGTTCTGAGCAGCACCATTCAAATCTGACAATGTGATACCTGAAAATGTAGGCTTGACATTTGCTGGTACGCTTGCCGTCAAGGTTGTTGACTGTGTGCCAGTTTTCGTACTTCCTGAGTAAGTATCAACGTAGATTGTACCTGTCCCACTAGATGAGTTCGGGATGTCATTTGCAAAGTCAAGAGGTATCATCCAGCTAGTCGATGTGTCTACATTGCTTGCAATCGTTCCTGACTTGCCAGCCCAAGCATACCGTACTGTATGCTTAAAGCTTGGGCTCTGACGGTTAATGTTGATAGTAACCGCACTGCCAATGACCCCATCACTCACGCTTACAGAGCTTGAACGTGGTATAGTCGTTAGACTGAGGCTTGCTGAGACCGTAATAGTCCCATGCAGGCCATTATTCGGATTGAACGTACAAGAGATAGGTAGCGTTTTAGTCCCGTCTGCATTGTGAGAGATTGTACTTGACCCACTAGCCAGCGTGTACTCCTCTCCTGATGTATGCCATATCGGTCTACTACTATGGATATTTTGACCATCTAAGCTGAGAGAGAGCGTACTGTCTCCTTGGTGGTTGAATGTGTAATAACCACCAGAACGGCTAACTGTCATCCGCCAATTTACAGTTGAGGTATTAGCCGTGATACTCTGAGAGCCCTGCTCTACATAGACATTGAGATACAAGCTCCCACTTGAATTACTAAATTTTGCCATACTTCCTCCTATCCTACATACCTAATGACATTCATATCTGGGTTAAGATGATACTGTTCTTCTCTAAAACGGCCAATTTGGATAGTCTTAGAGAAAATCCCGTTCTCAATGTGGATTACACCTTGCGAAATATACATAACCTCAACCCCTGCTGAATACATTGAAATTCGTCCGTTAGGGTTGAACATCATGCTAGAGCTACCGTCATTCTTACCAATGACTAGCCCCTCATTAGATGAGCTCATATAGCTATCTATGAAATTCCAGCGGTCAGACAATTCTCCAAGATCTTTGGCAATGTTTGACACACGCTGACTAGCTAAAATCAAATCTTTCTCAGCTTGCGCCCTCGCTGTCTCGTTGGCCTTGACAAAGTCCTTGTAAGCCTTAATCCAGTTATCTAAGTCATCAGCGCTAGCCTTGGCCTCAACCTCGGCTTGAATAATCCCAGCCTTTTCATTTAGCGCATTGATTTGTTCCTGAGTCAGCCCTTGATCAGCTTTAGAGTCTATGTCATTCTGGATATCCTCTAGAGCTGGAGACCAGTCTGTAGGTACATTGCCTATCTCTAACTTAATTTTGGCATCTTCGTAAGTTCTAGCAGATAATCTAATAAATTTAGCAGTTGCTGGTACTGTAATATTATTGACTGTATGCCACTTTTTAGCACGAACAGTATAACTGTCCTTACCTGTAAGTCGAGTTCCGATAGGTGATTTATTAGCATCGTAAAATTGCCAAGCGTGCCAAGGCATTCCTCCGGCAGGTGTAGTCACCCAAAGCTGATAGGTGAGAGTTGAGACTCCGTCGATAGCAATAAAATCAGATGTCCTTTCTTTATTTACAGAATTAGCTGGAGAAATAATCCCAGCATTTGCTAAATACCCTGCAACAGAAGTGTTTTGAACAAACCTGTTCTGTGAACCAACCTCAATTTTAGCCCAACGATCAGCCCATTTGTACTTAGTTTTATCTGAGCTATCAGGCTTCTCATAGTCTGAATAATGACCAAAATAACGCTGTCCATTATCTGTCATTGTCAAACCAGAACCATCCGCATTGTCAGAGTAAGCAAAGTGAACATAAGGTGTTCTTCCATCTGCTCCTGGTTTACCTGGTAGTCCATCGGCGCCATCACGACCTTTCCATCTCGTCCAGTGATAGTCAGTAGGGTTTCTGCTATCTGTTGGATTAAAGTCAAAGTACACCCCAACAAAGGATTTGTCAGCGTTAGTCTGGCTAAATCCACTACCTGTTGCAGTGTCAGCGTAGGCCATGTGAATGTACTGTGTACGGCCGTCCGCTCCTTTTGGTCCTGGGATACCTTGGTCACCCTTAGCACCTTGCAAGCCTTGGATACCTTGTAAACCTCGTTCTCCTTGAGGGCCACGTTCTCCGCGCTCTCCCTTGTCGCCTTTAGGTCCAGTGTCTCCTTTAGAGCCTTTTTGCCCAGTTTCCCCCATTTTTGCCACAGAAAAACCAGTCTCTGAGGTATTATCTGTATAGTTCCAGGTGGTTCTTGTCCAAAGGTATTGTCCAGCTGGAACGCTAGGGATTTGAGACAACCATCCACTAGTTGGTGGAACAGTTCCTGATGTGGAGCTAGCATAAACTACGGTTGTTGCACGGATACCAACGCCATCCTTACCAGCGACACCATCTCTACCAGTATTTCCGTCTCTACCAATCCTAGCAACTGAGAATCCTGTCTCTGAGGTATTATCTGTATAGTTCCAGGTTGTTTTAGTCCAAAGATATTGGCCAGCTGGAATCACTGGAACAGAGTTTGACCATCCAGCACTCGGAGCATTAGTCCCTGTGGTAGATGGTGCATAAGTGATTACAGTAGAACGCAAGCCCACACCATTCTTGCCAGCAACGCCATCCTTACCTGGATCTCCTTTATCACCTTTAGTACCATCATAAGCATTTAAAAAAGTAACCTGGTCGGAGGCCACTTCCTTATTATCAACCCAAGCAGAGACCGTCAATACCATTTTTTGATTGATGTCAGCAGCCCTCACAATGTAACTGGAGCTAGTAGCTTTGATTACACCATCAACAACCCAACGCCAGCCACTATTGATAACCTTGTTACCTTTTATTAAAGTAGGGGTCACAATCGTCTGACCTTGACCGTTTTTAAAGGCTGTGCCGTTATCCGTAGCTAGCTTAATAGTATAAGGTTTTGCGTCCTCTATCATTCGGTCTAGCTGTTGCTGAATGCCTTGAGATAGTCTATTTTCAAGTGCTTTGGCGTTTGAAAAAGTTGTCTTATTATTCTTGGGGTTCGTAAAGCTGATGACTTGCTCAGATACTCTCATCTCAAGCAAAAGAGTAGGGTTAAAGCCGTCATCATAGACTTTGACTGTGTCTCCTATTTCCAGATCCGCAAAGCCCTCAGCCTCATAAGTGACTGCTGGATAACAGTTCTTTTTGAGCTCACGGTAGGCTGTTGATCGGATGACCTCAGGATTTGAACTCTCTACAGTCATATCTTTACGAATATACTGGTCTAGAGTACCTGTTGAGTGTGTGAATGTAGATGGATACATCTGCATAGAAAGAGGAGCTACTAGATGAGCTCCTAATTGATAAAATTCACGCTCTCCTTTGGCATTATTGACTGACCAGGCTCCAAGACCGCTAATGTCAATTACGTTTCCATGCTCATCCTTGCCTGTGGGTTTGACTGAGTTATAAATCCCTGTCTTGTCAATCGTCCTAGTGATTGTCTTGAGGTTTTTGCCATACTCTAAAACTATTGAGCTGACTTGTCCTACACCTTGATGGTTGTCATCGTGTTCATGATATACATTAACCATAAATGACTTGATAGAGCTGTCATCGTTGAGGCGGGTGTCAAATTCAATTTCAGCGCCAAACTTCTTAGCTAGACTTAATAGTCTATTTAGCTTGGTATCTGTACCCTCCCACTCAGCAGAAATCTTTTTATCTGAAATCTCATTGATACCGATCTTTAAGAAAGTATAGTTGAGTAAGTCCATCTCCTCACAAAATTCCTTAAAGCTCATAGCTTTAGAGGATTTGTAAGGGTTAGCGTACTCATTTATCAGCTCAAGGTTTAGGTTGATACTATAACACTTGATAACTTTCTCATTTTCTTCAACTTTTCGGATAGTATGTAGATAAGTCTTGCCTTTATATTGAAATGATACAAAAGCCTTTTCATTTAGAGCGTTATAGGTTCTTTTCCGACCTATATCAGAGATAATGGCCTTTTTAAAAACAGTAAAATCAAAGGTACTAGAGCCTGTCTCTAAATACCTTGTCCAGGTATCATTGAAATAGTTTAATGTTCCTTGCTTTTCATTGTCCACAAATGCCACTTTTCTCAAATTTGAGTCATGTATTGTCAATAACATTGCTATAGATACCTTTCTTTAAATTCTACTTTGACAGTGGGTTTGGTCTTGACCCAGTTTGAACAATAGACCTCAAGCTGACTGCTTCCTGGTGGTATACTCAAAAATTTTGAACCCTGAACAACATCTACAGCTTTCTCAATTCCATCTACTGTGACTGAGTTGTTTTCGCTGTCAAGAATGACATTTGATCCTATTGGATAACGGTTTGGCAAGTCGTTAATAACTGACACAAAATCCTTTCGATACATCAGCTCATCAAGATATAAGTGAGGGATAATCACCTTTCCGTGAAAGCCACCAATCGTAACGTGGATTTTAGCTGATTTTTTACCTCTGATTTCAGGAACGAAAAAATTATAGTGTGAGCCATTATAATAGACTTGAACTCTCTCATCGTTTCTCATGATTTCAAACTGCCCCCTTGTTTTCGCAAAAGGATTTCTGTTTTGGTCACTAGATGAGTCAAAGTCCAAAGTTTTTAAGAAATTATAGTCATTGTTGTTGTTTGTTGCAAAAATGTTAAAACCACAGTATAGGCCATTATATCGTTTGTAAGTCTCAATACCGTACAGAAATTGATTATTTGCGTCAGTCACAGTCACTTTAATAAAGCCACATTGAGCCACAGAGTCTAGTTGATAGACAAGTTTGCAAAAGATGTAGTCATTGAGTGATCCTTTTTGACCTGTTGAGTCAGATGGTATTTCCCATGACAAGCCTGTTGAATAGCTTTTGTTATATGTTCCGCTAAACTGCTCTCTTAGCCTGACACGTTTCTTTCCAGCCACTGTGACTAGTTCGGATGTCCCGTTTAAATTCTCTGGACTATTAGTCACTGAGCTGTTTTTTACTGCTCTTGCAAGACCATCAGCGATTTTATCGCCTCTAAAGTCAAGTAAGACCTCAGAGCGCTTGACTGTTTCAGTATCAGCTTCTTTACGGTCTCCAACCTCAAAAGCTCCGCTAGTATTGACGATACCTATATAGCCATTCTCGGCGTTGTTTTTAACAGTGACCACAGGAAAAGCTGGGACGTTGCCATTATTGACCAAATTAAAAACAACCTTGTCAGGTTGCTCTTGTCCGTTATCAAAACGCTTATAGGTTGAGCTGTGAGCTACTCCGTCAGGGATAATCAGGTCAAAACTGCCTTTTTGAAACAATCTAGTAATGTTTTCCATATCCACAGAGCCAGATACTAGACCCATGTAATACTTGTCAGGCTCGTCTGAAATGATGATTTTGACAGCCTCAGAGGTGTTAAAAATACCAGCTAGTTTGTGCTTAGCCGTTTCAAGTGTCATACCGTTCCCATATTGCATAGCAAACTTGACTTTGATGATTTTAGCGCCTGTCCGTACCTCTTGCAGATTTACTCCTAAAAGTGGAGCGTCATTAGTAGTGATATGGCGCTCGTTACCTACTGGACGGATGATGTCTATAATGTCAATAACCTCAGAGAGGTCAAATCCATTGATTGTGATTGTGTCATTATTCATTAGGTAATACCTCTCATCATGTTATCAATCATTAACTTATCATTTTGATAGTTAGTCATTGGGGCTCCGATTTTAGCAACCAGAGTACCATCATCTAGCACCATGTTCACAGGGCGCTTGACAGCCTCCTCAGCCACTTCAAGAGCTCTAGCCAGGACTTTGTCAGCCTGGTCACGAACAACCTCGATTTGGCTTGTTTCTGCTCGTTCTGTGAGTGATTTGAGCCTAAACTGACTAGATACAGTGTGTTTCCCTAAACCTAGCAAGTCCTCAGCGCCAAATTTGAACGCTGACATCTCTTTCTGAACGTATGCCAGACTATCAACCACATCAGAGCTATTCTGTTCAATACCCACGGCAATACCTTGAGCAATGTATCTACCTACATTGTCTCTAAATAGTCGTGACGGACTATGGATTTTAGCCTTAGCTTGCGCTGCTCTCTCAGCTTGAGCGACAAGCGCATTAGCTGCCGCAGTGACAGCCCCAAGTGCTGAGTACATACCTTGCGCCAAACCTTGCCCAATCATGCTCCCTGCATAACGCATAGCTCCAGCCCCTGACATTGCCCTAGAACGGATTGAACTTAACATAGCTGACATTGCAGCCGTTGCTGATCCAATTCCTGAGCGGATGCCGTTAGTAATGCCATTAGAGACCCCACGACCTGCCTGTTGACCGGCTTGAGTCATCTGAGTTGCCGATTGCAGGACCACAGACACCATCTGTTGCATGCTTGAGCGCATTATTGCTACAGCTTGAGACATTGCTGACTGCACAACAGAATTGAGTAGAGACATTGCTGATCCAGCAGCTGCCGAGATACTAGAAAAGGCCGAGGCAACCATAGGAGCGGATGTAGCTAACTGCATAATGGCAGTAGTTGCCATGATTGCTGATGTGGTAATCAGTGTAAACTGACCTGGTATTGTACCAAGTACGCCAACTAAAGCACTCACAACTCCACTGATTGCTGTAAATCCTGCTGATATAGCTAGGGCTCCAGCCTGTGCCATCAACATTGAACTTGACAAAGCAACTAACCCACTTTGTAGGATAGTAATGCTAGCTGTTGCCCCTGATAAACCTACAAAAGAGGTCATTACTGATGTTGCAAAGGAACTCATAGCAGTACCAGCCAATGTCATCGCTGGGGCTAAAGTAGTTACAGAGGCTGAAATTGTAGGAATGGTGCTTGCCATTGTTGTTAGTACAGCAACGGCCATGGCTCCGCTGGCTTGTATTGTGAGTAGACCTGCTCCCAGTGCCTGCATACCTGCACCTACGCTAGCCATGCCAGCGCTTGCTCCTGAGATTTTACCTACGCCAATAGCAACAGCGGCTAAAGATGCTGCCATATCCCCAAGGTTGGTATTGGTGATCATTACCACCCCTTGAGCTAACTGCTTAAATCCATTTCCTGCTTTTTGAGCAGCCGTACCAATAGAATTGAATACATTAGCAAGGCCATCTAATACACTCTTGATAGCATTACCTACAGAGGTGATGACATTGGAAATACCATTAAAAGCACTCTCAATACCTTTACCGATTCCTTGAGCAGCAGTAGATATTGCTTGCCCAACTGATGTAAAGATATTAGCAATGCCTTGCAAAGCTGTAGAGATCACTCCTCCAATAGAAGCAATAATGCCAGCAATACCACTCATAGCTGTACTGATACCATCAGCAATAGCCTGGATAATTGTTACAATTTGTGGTGCATTTGCAGATATGGCGTTAATGATCTGAGTCATTCCGTTAGAGATAGCTGTAACAAGTACAGAAATCCCAAGAGCAGCAACTGCAATACCAGCACCAATAAGAGCAACGGAAGCTCCAAAAGCTAAAATACCTACAGCTCCTGCTGTCAATGCTGGACCTAATGTAGCTGCTCCCACAGCAAGCAAGGCAATACCTGCTACAATGGCAAGCATTGCAACCTGTGCACCAGCTCCAGCTGAGGCAAGTTGTATAGCTGCCTGTACCAGGACATAAACACCAGCGGCAGCCATCAAGACCCCTGCGCCAATCATAAGAACTGCAGCGGCCAATCTCAAAACAGAGCCAGCACTTGCGGATGCCGTTGTCCCAACTGCTGTATTCCCTGCGCTCATTGCGGCACTTGCTCCAGCGTTAGCAAGTTGGGCTGTTGTCAATCCTAGAATGTTACTTACTAAACTAACTAGATTCTTACCAAAATCAAAGGCTGTTTTTAGAGCCTGAGCAATCTTGACTCCCGCCTTGATACCTATCAAAGCTGTACCAATGCTAATAATCGCCGTTGCTACACTTTGGATTGTCCCTGGATCTAAGCCTGAAACAAAGTTAGCTACTGCGGTTGCAGCCTGAGAAAGCCACTTGACAATATTGCCTAGTACACTTCCTAAGGTTGTCAACACTTCTGATGCTGTCAAACTATCCCACACATGACCAATCGCTCCTGAAATACTCTTAATAGCCTCGACAAAAGCACTAACTGCTCCTGTATTTGAGAATGCCTCCCAAAACGTTTTGATTTTGGAAACAACATTAGAGATTGATGAGCTGATTCTAGTGACAAACCCCTCAATGTCTATCCCTTCTAAAAACGCACCTAGCTTTTCAGCAATACTGTCAAAATTGATTTTGTCCAAAGCGTCTGAAACAGCATTTACTGCCTTGATACCAAACTTATTGAGCTTTTCAAAGGCTGGCATGAGCTTATTAGAGAGGCTTTCCTTGGCACCGTCTATAGCCTGGTCAACCGTTTTGAACTCTGTAGCCATCTTTTGGAAAGCGTCAGAGTTTCCTGCACGGTTCATAGCGTCAAAAAAGTCCTCTGTCTTGACTTTTCCGTCTTGGACGGCTTTTACAAGCTCAGCGGTAGACATTCCCATCTCTTTTGCGACTGCAGCCATACCAGCTGGAGCTTGTTCCATCATAATCTTAAAATCCATCCAGGCAATTTTAGGCTTACTTGCCATCTGTGTTGCCTGAGTGGACAATGATTTCATGGCTTGGGCTGGATTTTCAGCAGAGGCTGCAAGTCCACCAAAAGCCTTAACTAGACTACCAACATTTTTAGTCCCAACTGCGTCAAGCTGTGAGTAAGTACTAGCCATATCAGAGGCTGAGTAGATGGTTTTGGTTGCAAAGTCCTGCATTTCGGTCTTAGCTGCCTTGATTTCCTCAGCTGATCGTCCAAAGGCTTGGAGGTTTCCCTCAAATGTTTTCCAGGCTTTCTGTGAACTGTTTAGCTCAGAGGCCATTTCACGGATACCACTAGTAATAGTACCAATCCCTGTAGTAAGGGCTGAGCCAATCAAATTAGCTCCTAGGACTGACTTGAATACTGAGCCTACTTTTTGCCCTGCACTTTCAAGGCCTCCAAAAAGAGACTTGAGCTTATTCACTCCAGCCTGAGCATTGGAGCCGTCCATGTCAACCTTGATAGTAACTGAACCATCTGCCATTATGTACCTCCTTTCTAAAATTAGTAGTCAAATTCATCAGGTAGAGCATACTCTTTTTTGAGTTCCCTCATGTTCTCCTTATACTGCTTACTATCTCCCTTTTGAGGCTTGTAAGAGCGTATTTTTAGCACCTCAGCAAATTTAGTATCACTAGGCAGGCCATTGAGTAAAGCGTTGAACTTCTTCCAGTGTAGGCTGTTCTGAGCGTCTATTAGGTCAATTCCGTAAGCCTGGAGAAATGATGAGTAAATATACTCAGCGTCGTACTTCAAGCTAAAGAGACGATCTCCGCCCTCAGATTGGCTCCTAGAGCGTATCTTGCTTTTGATTGGGTTCCCTGCCAAATCTAGCACTGGTGCTGTGTCTTTAGCTGGAATAATTCTGATATGCTCCTCAAAAATCATCTTAAAAATTGCTGTAGCTTGTTCAGGAGTTAAAGCCTGAGTAAAATCTACATCGGTCAAGATTTGAATAGCCAGGAAAGGCTTGTAAAGCTCGTCAATGTCATCATCATTGATCAGCTCTACAACTTTCAAGACCTTGTTATAAGCGATATTCATTGGATACACATCATCACCAAGGACTAACTCATCTGTCAATTTCCTTGATAGGTCCAGCATGTCAGTCACCTAGATATTTTTTGAGGGCATCTGTATTGTTGCGTTTCTCCCATTCTGAGATAACCCCTGTGATAGCCTCAAGCAAGTAAGCCATAGTATCTACAGTCGAGCCGTTAGAGAAATCATAGACCTTGTTATAAGCGTCTTGGTCAAACAGCTCTGTCCATGACCCTTTTACCAAGTCTTGTAAAGTTTCAAAGGCCTTACTGTCTTCTGTGTTGGCTAGTTTTTCGCCGTCTTTTTTGAGCTTTTTACCAACTGACTCCATTTTGTGGATGTTTTTGTCATTGGCTACAAATTCAAGCCTGAACTCTCCAAAATCAACAGGGATGACATTGTCACGTTTCTTAATTACTACCATTTGTTTTCTCTCCTACTAATTTTTTAAAATCAAAAATAAAAAGGGGAGCCTGTTCACTCCCCTAGATCAAATCATCAACCGACTACAGCAGACTGTTTAGGCGCTACATTCCAGCTGATAGTGCACTCAAAGGTCTCATACTCAGACGCATCTCCGCCTCCAATTTTGATACCTGAGACAGTAGCGACTCCGACATATTGAGTTTTGCCATCAGCGTCTACCACTTTAAACCAGACATTACGGTCATCTCCAGTTTTAAAGCGCATAGCTGCAACAATTGCCTGAGCTTCATCCTCTTTGATGTAATCGCCCTCAAAACTGTAACCACTCTTAACAGACGTCACTACAGTTTTTTTGGTACCGTCGCCGTTGTAGTATGCAATGTCATCTGTATCCTCGTCATTTTCAGCCTCGGCGGTTTTTACTCCGTCCGCAAGCCATTTCCAGGCGTCATTACCTGGCTCAGTAGCTGGTGCTGTTGGTAACCATGGCGCAAGAAAGTGTTTGCGTTTGGCGTTTTTCATTTTTGGCATTTAGTTTCCTCCATTTGTTTCAAGTTTTGCCGTTACATCTAACATGTAAATATAAAAGCCTTGCTCATCACGGTCATTTAGGAATGGCTGTGAAACTTCAAGGCCTCTGAATTGATATGAATTATTTTTGCTAGGTAGTTCCAGATTAAAATCAGCGAGAGCATGATTGATGGCCCACAGGATAGAGCTTGTCTTCTGGTGATCAGTCGTTTTGATTGCCACCTCAAAGACAAGGCTAATGTCCTGCTTGCCGTTCATGTACTCTGTTAAAATCTTCCCACCTGGCAAAGGATAAAGGACTAAATCCTCCCCCTCTGATAAGTAATCTAGCTTACAAGCCAGAGGGAGATTTAGTGTGTTGATGAAATCTCTAAGGACTTCTGAAAAATCATTGTTATTCATGCTTTTACTCCCATTGCTCTTAGACCCGTTTTCTTCCAATCATCAAGATATAACACTGAGGCTTTCAAGTCCCACCGCTTGCCTGTTCCAGGAGTCGTGTACTTCTTAAAGACAAAACTCCTATTCTTGTTATAGCTCGATCCGTAGAATTGAGCTCTAGCGTAAGGTCCAGGATATTTAACCCCATCCTTAGTAGCCTGACCGCTACCACTTAAGTCTCCACTCTTTCGAGGAATAAAAGGGGTAAAGTCAGTCAACATTTGATTAGCGATAGCTAACTTCCCCTTAGCTAGTGCCTGTGGGGATACCTTTTTCTCAATACCTTTTAAATCAATCTTGACAGATACGCCTATTCCCATCAGATACACTCCACTTCATAGCAAAATACTTTTTGTTTGTGTGGATAACTGACAGGAACCACAGAGGTCACTCTGTACTCACGTTCTCCGTCGTTGATAATGGCATTTTCAAAGGTCTTGTCTAAGACGATTGGGCAATATTTAGGGTACACAAATAACGTACTAGGCTTGGACTCTTTACGGTTGTTCTTCGTACCTTTGACTTGATACTGTCTGTCAAACCTAACAGTTCTAAGGGTCACTGGGCTCTCAAATACTTCTTTACCCCATCCGTCTTTTTCTCCTGTGGTTTTCTGAATTGTTACAGTATCAATCAATAACCGTTTATCAATGTCTGTCATAACCTACCCCCCTAAAGCCAAATCCTACCGATTTCAGAGTATTCAAGGCGTCAAGTGATAAGTTATACCTAGCACTCTCTAAAGACTGGCTAGATGAGTTTTGGTAGGTGATATGAGTGCGCCCTAGAACCACAGTAGAGACTGATTGCTTATCATCAGCCGTAGTGATCCCACTAGCGTCCAAATATGCTACCTGGAAAGCCGTAGCCAGTTTGACAGCTTGCTTTCTGTGCTCAATCTCTTTTTCAAAGTCTACAAAGCTGTAGAAATTGTTAAGAAAGAGGTTGATAGCAATCTCTGCCCTCTTTAGTAGCTTTTCAAACTCCTCAACCTCATCAAAACCAAAGTCCTTAAATTCATCTTTTGTTAAGTAGGTCATGACTTCACCGCCTTAAATTAAATAATCTGGATTTTCAGAAAGTCCTGGAATTACATCTGAAGTTGGTTCTTGAGATGGGACAACTTGCTCGATTTCTTCTAGCCAGTTGTCTCCATATTCCGCAAGTGTCTGTCTATTAATTTCATCCGCTTCAGCAACTGTCATTTCATACGCATTATTTGCATCAAACTGCTGCCCTGTTTTTGCCATAAAAAAGTTTGTTTTAGCTTTAAATTTAGCCATTTATTTTATTCCTCCACTTCGTATCCTTGATTTTCAAAGGCTGAAATCATAATCGGGTCAGATAGAGTAAACGTTACTCCATCTTTTTTCAATGTTTTTGGATATTTTACTTCTGGCTCCTCTTCAGTTTCTTTAGATACAACCAAAGTCTCTTCAATGTTAGAATCGTTCATTTTTATCCCCTTTCACTAAGCTGATTTGTGAACATAGATAGCTTTCTTCTTGTTGTCAAGAACGAAAGCGTCGTAACGAATACGTCCCTCAACGAGTTTGCCATTAATTCCTGGTGGGTTATCGTGGATCTTGTAGTCTTCCAATTTAACAGGAGATGGAGTAGCTACAGGATGAGCAATAATAAACTCTACATTTTGTGGCAGGCGTGATGTAGGTGTCAAGACTACTGGCAAGCCGTCAATCATACCTACTTGACCATTGATAGTGATTTCTTGACCAAGGTCAGAGTTTTTCACAAAGGTTGGGTCAAGTTTGATGAGTTTGTAGAATTTAGGAGATACATGCAAGATACGGCCAGCAGTTGGAACGAAAGCGTCAGTTAGTTTAACCTGACCATCAAGCACAAGCTCGTAGGCATTTGTTTTAGTTACTGAACCAGTAGCAATATGATCTGTATCTGCACCAGCTACGATTGTTGCAAAACGGTAAGTATCTACTTCTGGGATAACGACTTCTGACAACTGACGTGCAAGGGCTTTTCCAGCCTCCATGACGCCATTTGTGTCTTGCTCAGATTTCTTGTCAATCGTGAATGTGAAAGAACGGTCTTTCTTCATTGTCATAGTTTGAACTGTATTTCCAAGCTCCTCAGCGTCACCGTAACGGTTTTGTCCAGATGTCTTGTAGTCGTTCATTCCTGTTGTAGGGATAGAGTAGACCTTGACAGTGTCAACTCCAAGGAAATCAAAATCTTGGTTAACAATACCAGTAGATAGGGCCTCTTTAGCAAAGCGCTCATCTACTTTTTCATCGAATTTAGCTGCGTAATTTACTACCATGTGTAATATTCCTCTTTTCTTTATTTTTGGTTTTATACGCTATCAAAGCCTGCAAATAGGGCTTTGTCCTCTGCGCTTAGATGATCGTATCCAGTTTCTGCTGGTGGATTTCCGTGCACAGAGATATTAGGGTTAGGCTGCTTGTCCTCAGCCTGGAATAGATAAGGGCTTGACTCTTTGAGTGAGTTGATGGTTTCCTCTAAGACAGGCTTGCCGTCTTCTCCTAGTTCAATCTTGTCTAGGTCAATGAATTTCATCAAATCCTCTGAGTTGTGAGCTCCTACATCTTTCAAGGCAAGGGCTACAGCGTTAGTTTTAGTGATCTGAGCAAGGTTTGCCTCACTATCCAGCTTGTACTGGGCAAATTGGGCTTTTAGGTCTTCAAGTTGTTGTTTGCTTTCAGCACTTGCTCCCTCTTTGGCCTGTAGATCATTGATAGCTTGGGTTTGTTGCTCAAGCTGTTGTTTTAATGTTTCGTTTTCGGTTTGCAGTTCCGACTTAGCTTGTGACTTGGCATTTTCAATACCTGCACCGTACGCTTGCATGATATTGTCAATGACAGCCTTGTCCTCGATACCTGCCTCAACTAACATTTCACGTTTAAGACTCATGTCTTAACTCCTCCTTTTTTACGTCACATGGACAAATTAAGACAGTTTTACGCCATGCTCCAGGGCAAAATAAAAACCGTACGGGATTCCATACGGTTAGAGTATAAGAAAAACCGCCTCGAATTCGATACGGTTTATAGTGGTTTACAGCAATTTATTGCATGAAAAAAGCGCCTAGACTTTTCTAAGCGCTGATTTTTACTAACTGCTTTGCCTTTTCGTAATAAGGCGTTAGGAAGTTGATAAAGCCCTGCTTATCACTGGGGTCATGCTCCTCTAAAAACATCATCAGCTCAAAGTCATTGAGAGCGTCAAACATTTCAGGATTTTCACTGTCCCAAGCCTCAGCAAAGTCTTCATCTTCTCCAAAAAGGGCGTTAAACTTAAAGGAGAAATCCCAAAAATTATCAATCTGACCACTGACTGCTTGCTTTAGCATGTCTAATACTTGTTGACTGTATCTCATAATGGTTTAAATCCTTTCAGTTTTTTACGTTTCATCATGGTTACTACAATATCTGTATCAGGCTCAGTAATGTAAAGGATATCGTTGTAGTATCTAGCAAGTCTGCCATTCTTCTCTGATACGTAGTTAGGAGGCAGAGAGAAGGCTGTTTTGACCGTGTCATAGTTGTAGGTAAACGTGCCATCATTGCGCCTCATACGCTCTATGTAGCGTGCTATCGCATGGTCTCCAAACACTATTCCGTCATTCTTGAAATTAAAGTAAGCCTCTACTGCCTGCTGTTTCTGCTTGTCAGACAGTTTCTCTCGAATGTCTCCCTTGAAATAATTGACAATCCTATTATCATACCTCAAAGACTCTTTTTCAGAGCGACTTAGAGCCTGAAAATCACTATAAGACTTGGGTGCTTTATTTCCCAAATTTTGTAGTATTTCAGAATACTCTTTTTTAGAGCGTTTGTCAATAGTTTTGTATAACTTTTGAACAGCGTCATCATTGTAGTAGTACTTCTCCCTAGCATAATCACGATGTAGGAAAGGGTGCTGTTTGAGATAGTCTCTCATAGCTCCTTGTTGGATCCTAACCTTGCTCTTATACTTACTTATCAGCTCCTGGTCACCTAGTTTCTCTGCGACGTGGAGAAATTCCTTGGACTGTCTGATAGAGCGCTCCAGAGCTCTCTGTTTGGCCTGTACGTTTGCGTTTGCTATTGCCTCCTCAGGTGTTAAGTCTTTCAAATAATCAGGCAAATCAGGCTTATAATTGACCCCTGGGATGTATGGTGTCATCTCATGAGTGCAATTTATACCCTGACAGCCAGCAGGATGACCGTATCCATAATCAGACAATGAAAGTATACGCTCTCCAGCCTCCTCTCTAGCAACTCCAGTAGTTACTATCTGATGCTGTAGAGGGGCGCACATTTCTCTTGCTGTGGCCTTTTTGTGATAGTAAAAGGTATCTATCCCCAACTCCTCAGCTGGAGCCATTCTGACCTCACGATAGACACGCCAAGCAGTGGACTTGATGACTTGCCTAGCGTATGTGTCAGCTCTCCAACGTTTACCTTGGCTATCAGTAAAGCCATAAAAGCCTTTCTTAGCCCATTTCATGACTGTATCAGAGATAGCCCTGTCTGAGGTGCTGAGCCCTGTAACAACCTTGGCCACGCTCTCCTGGACTATGGACTGATAAACCTTTCTGACGCTCATTGGTAGAGTGGTATTGATGAGGTTGTCTATATCTCCCATAGCCTGATTGACATAAGCAGCTAGATTGGTCTGAATGATAGAGTTTCCAGCAAAAGAACCTCCACCAGTGGCCTCTAAAAGCTGTTGTTTAGTGTCTTTATAGACCTTATAGCCCTCATTTTGGATAACGTGCCTAAGTTGCTCCTCAGTAATCCCTGAACGGTCAGAGATGAGCTTGACATTGTCCTCATTGAGTAGGCCCATCTCATTCATTTTCTCAAGTTGCCAAATATAAGGGTTATCATCAAGGCTAGCAGAGCCACGCTCTTTGATACGATCTATTACCTGGTCAAATAGATCCAGAGTAAGCTGATGATAGATGTCTGCAACCTGACTAGCGTCAAGCATTAACTGCTCATCATTTAGTTTGATTGGTTTCTTCTCTTTCATAAGCTCTTACAAGTCCCTCAGTTATTAGCTTGCTTGGGCTTTTTATTCCAAATAAACGCCTCAGCCTATCAATTACCATAAATTTCAACATCTTCATCACTCCTGCCGTCGTTAGCCTCGCTGATAGCATTGCCACTGATTTCAGCTTTGATTTGTTTAGCTTTTTCAGGCGTAACATTCAAAACTTTCTCAATAGCCATTACATCCGTGGCAAAACCAGCATTTACAACCTTAACCCAGTAGTCCAGCTCAGCATTTCGGTCTGTAAAGACTCCATCATCAAGGTTAATGCTGATTTTCTCCATGTCAGGGATGTTTCCCTTATAGAGACCGTAAGCCTTGCCTAGCTCTAACATTGAGATAATGAGCTCTTTCAAAGACTGCTCTACAAGGCTCACAATGCTGTTTCTCATCTGATAAGTGTCAGAGTTCTCTGATACAACCTCAGTAGCTGTTTTCAAGCTCTTACCGTCAAAGGTGAACGTACCAGAAGACACTCCTATCTGCATTTCAAAGATTGCCAGGATCTTATTGATAGCCTTGATATAGTCATCTGAACGGATTGGAGTTGTAAGGTCTGTAATGCCTACCCCCTTGTCCATATCTCCTGAGTCAATCTGTTCATAGACATTACGCCCAGCCTCAAACTCACGCTTGACTGTGACATTCTCTCCCTCCTGATTGTACTCAACTTTAATCATCTGACTAGGCACAGCTACTCTGCGCTGACCCATCTTAATCTCCCACATGAACTCATCATAAGTCGTGTTAAGAAAGTCCATTGTAGTCTTAGCATTGTCAAAGATAGACAGCCCAAGAGCTGAGTTAATATCTTTGTTATTCATCCCTGGAGTTTTCAAGTAAGTAAAGAGCGGACGGCTCAAGCCATTCAAGTCTACCACTTCCTCAAGATCCTCATAAAGGTCTGACAGAGGAACTCTAGAGCCTACCACGTTCTGATTATCCGACTTGTAGAGCTCATTAGTGACTGTGTACTTGTCATCTTTGTCCCATTCGTGCAACTCAATCAGCGTGTAAAACTTCTGCTTATTTCCCTCTGACTTGATTGTCTTGGTGATAATAGCAGCACTAGAGACATCCTGTGTGTTGTTTTGCAGAGGCAAGAAGATAGGCGCCTGAATGAAAGAGACTCTTACCTTGTCTCTGTCAACGTATGGCCTCATAGCCAATCCACCAAGCGCCAAACCACTTTCCAGGTAACGCTCAAAATTCTTAACAAATCTATCATCTTGTAGCTGTTTCTGAATGAATTTATTAGCGTCCTTGTCGTCTAGCTTGATTTCAGCCTGTTCATTAAATACTAGGCTTGCAATCTTCTTGGCTGCTGTACGTCCAATAGGCAAATGGTTGAAAGCTCGCTTTTGAGGCGTTCCGTTGCTGTCAGTGTACTCAATTTGTGGATAATGTCCTGCATAATACTTGAGATTTTCCCTTATTCGGTCATACTCTGTGGATGACACTGCTATTTTAGGGTGATCAGTGATATTCGTTAATTTCTGTGCTGTCATCACATACTTACTCCTTGTAAAAAAATTCTTGATAGTCTGTACTATTCCCATTGTTAGCTCCTTTTAGGCTTTTAGTCTTAGCTCTCTAGCATTATCTAGGACAAAATACTTGAACTCGTCTACCGTGTGGTCATCTTCCTTGATGACTTTTGGATCATCAGTATTGAGTGACTTGTCATCATATCGGTACATTTTATGTTCTTCAATGAATACCCTGTTATTTTCTGTGTCAAGGTAGTAGAAACGCCCCTCAGCTAGTAGACTGATAACCATATCAATCATAGTCTGATTTTTCTTCTTAGCCACAGGGTGCCAGCGCTCGCCATAGTCTTTGAAATACTGGTTACGCAAAGCCCCCTCAGCACTATCAATGGTCATCTTGAGCTTAGGCACTCTGTAGGTTTTCATGACCTTGTCTATAAAGTCATGGATCATCACAGAGAGCTCACTAGGGGCCTTTTTGATGGTTTTTCCAGCTGGTGAGTAGTAGAACGTATCAAGCAAGATAACATTACCCTTGGCAGTGAGCCCATAAGCTCCACAGGCCGTCGCTGACTGTTGGTGTCCTGTATCTAGGGCAAATGATATACCTATCACTTTGTCATCCTCAGGGAGGCTCTCTAGTGGTTTAAAATAGCTCATGTTATAAACATGATTACCTAAACCGATTACCTCGCCTAGATACATCCAACGGTAATAGTCAGGGTCCGTCTCCTTGTAGCGTTCTATCTTGTCTTTCATCTGTCTAGACAAAAAACCTAACTTGTCATCAAGGTAGGTGCTGTGATGTATCATGTAAGTAGGGTCACTAGCTTTCTCAGCAACCCACTCATTTATCCAGTCATAGGGATTTCTTGGGGGGTTGTATGTGAAATAGACCTTGACCTCTTTGCCGTTTGGGAGTTCTTGGCGGATAAAAGTATCCTCAACTATGTCAATGTCCTCACGACCTGCGAACTCAGCCAATTCCTCAAACCATACGGCCATTACATAGCCTTTTGCTATCTTCTGGGATTTGAGTTTCATTGGATCGTCTACGCCGTAGAAATAAAAGGCTGTGCCTGTCTTCTTATGTGTAATCTGTAAGGGAGATTTTCCAAACTTGAACTGATTAGCTAGCCCCATCTCATAGATGGCCCATCTTATCTGTTCATACACTGACATCCTCAAGTACTTACCTACTTTGCGCAGGACTACCACATTTCCCATAGGATCATTGATAAAGTCATTTACAAGGTCGATGGATACCACAGAGGACTTAGTAGAGGCACGGCCACCCTTGAGCACTATATGGCTCTTGAGTGTGTAGAGGACTTCGTCAAATACTGGATTAATCAGTTTCGCTAGGTTCAGTATTGCCATTATACTCACTCCTATCAAATGTAAATCCAGTAATGACTGTATCATCCTCATCATTAGAGCCTAGCTGAGCTTTGAGATTATCAATCCTCAAGCGTTGCTCCTCAGTAACGAGAGGGGAACGTGTGAGCTCGTCGTAGGTCTTAATCATGCTTTTAAGCTCTGATTGAGCCCTTGCCATTGCAGCCAACGCCTTGCCTTGCTTATCCCATGCTGTGTGGACTTCATAGCTTGCTCCACCTTTAGCTGTACTAGCAATCAGCATAGTATTAGTATCATCAACATCCTGCACATACAGAATGCGCTGAGCATGCAACAGATTGGCGTAGGTCAGCGTGATATTTTCCCAAAGGATGTCAATGGGCTGTTTTTCTGAAAGCTCTTGCGCTATCTCATATACCTCTTGAGGTAGATACTTAGCAAACAGTCCATGTTTTAGGGCGTTTTGATTGCCTATACTTCCGCCTTTGCTGTTCTTATTGCCTTTCGGCGCTCCCCGTGTTCGTTTGGTAGTACTACTTTTGTTTTTTGTAGTACTACATTCGCTCCATTTGTCTCTTAACTTCCAAACTGAGATAGTTTTTTCAGGCACGCCCAACATTTCACCAAGCTTGCGGTTAGTGATGTTTCCGTTATTCTGCTTATAAATCTCAAAAGCTTTATCTCGGTTTGGGTCTCGTGCTCTGCCCAACCTATTACCTCCTA
>ERZ773203.269-NODE-269-length-28469-cov-4.006581_pt1 | contig 28469 bp, 41 predicted proteins | sample MGYA00580529_ERZ773203 | MGnify/ENA primary metagenome ERZ773203 (study PRJEB29015, sample SAMEA2738176) | human oral metagenome | biome: human oral; feature: human-associated habitat; material: saliva | place: China | collected 2177 ... | reverse complement strand
GTGGACACCGAAAAGAACCTGTGGATTGACTATGCCGAGGGCCGTGGCGGAAGCATCATCGACCTCTATATGCGACTCGAGGGGTGCACCCTTCCGGAGGCCATCCGCTGTTTGGGACAGATGATATTCGGTCGCACGAAGAGCGATTACCCACGGACAGAAGCCCATCGTCATACCGCCGAGAGAACAGACGGAGGCAGAAAGCTGATCGGCATATCCGACGACCTTCCGCCACATTTGCAGGAATACCTGACAAAAGAGCGGTGTATCGACCTCGGCCGGGCTCGGCCCTTCCTCCGATGTGTCCGTTATGAGGTGCAGGGGCGGACGTACGAAGTCATCGGCTTTGCCAATGCCTCGGGCGGCTACGAGCTCAGGGGTGCCGGGTTATTCAAAGGAACGCTGGCGCCGAAGGACATCACGCCGGCCTTCCCCGACGGGCGGCAGCCAGTCTGCCTCTTCGAAGGCTTTATGGACTTCCTCTCCTTCCTTTCAATGAAAGAAAAGGTCGACAGCCATTGCCTCGTGATGAACTCCGTGGCGAACGTCGGGCGGTGCATCCGTTACCTACGCGAGCTGCGCATCACGGCCCTCCGTGCGTTCCTCGATAACGACGACGCCGGAAGGCGAACCCTGAACACATTCATTGATGCCGGGTTCCAGGTGGAAGACATGTCCGTGCATTACCGCGAATGCAAGGATCTCAACGAGTTTCATGTCAAACGCGTCCGTCGCCTACGAGAACAACAAGGACAAGCACCCATCACAACCAAACCATCACACCCCATCAAACTGAAAAGGAGATCGCAACCATGAAAGAGAAAAGCTCCAACAAAGCGGGCCGGGCGTCTCTTGATGCCTATCCTGAAGAAACGCATCCACAGACAGCAGAGCCTTCCGGGCAATCCGCGCATGCCGAGAGTGCGCCCACAACCAAGCGCATCAGTGCCAAAATGAGGCGGGGCACGCTCGAGACTTACAAGCAGACCTTCCTCGTCCCTGCCAAACTGACAGATCGGCGGGCGGTCTATCTCAGCCGGGACACGCAGGAGCGCGCGGACTTCGTTGTCCGTCGCTTGGGCGATCGAGGTGCCAACCTTTCGAGCTTTGTGGAGCGCATCGTGCGCGCCCATTTGGAGGACTACGCCGAGGAAATCGAGGAATGGCGGAAGCTGTAATCCGAGCATACAGATCTATCAAAAAGTTCACGAACAATATGCACGTCAAGCAATCAATAACTGTCTGAATGCACGGCATGCAATGATCACAAGAATCACTGTAGGGTTTGTACCGGAGCGTGACGACGGCAATGCAAGACGTCAGTTTGTTCCCACAAACTGCGCTTGCTCCCCCGCCCCTGTCAGTCGGTGGAGAGGGCCGTAATCACATCCGTTCTCATCGGCCCAAACCATAGAATAAGCACCACAGAAAAGACCTGTCCACATGAAAAAGTACAACAAGAAGGAAGACAAGAAGACGAACAAGACGGCCTTCATCAAGGTCAGATGCACGGCCGAGGAAAAGGAACGGATCCGTTCGAGAGCCACGAACGCAGGGCGGAAGTACTCCGACTACTGCCGCGAGATGTTGCTCAGCGGATCCGTCATTGCCGTCCCTCCGATGGGCGACAACGAGAAGGAGGCCCTCGCCATCCTCCGTCAGACGGCACTGTTCTACGCACACATCTCTAACCTGATCAAGGTCAAGGACGCCTCTTGGGTGGACGCCACAAAGGCACTTGCCACCTATGCCAAGATCGCTTTTAAGCGGTTCTTCAGCCCCCGCTATCGGGTCCCCGAGGAGGTATTTAAGCGCTTAAATATCGAAGACCATGATCGCAAAGTGTAAGGCCATCGCACACGGAGGCAATGCGCTGGAGTACATTTTTCGCGAGGGAAAGCTCGGCCGACTCCTCGCCCTCCACAACCTGTGCGGCGAAACGCCAAAGGAAATTCACGAGGAGATGAGGCTGATCAACAACTACAACAGCCGCTGCAAAAACAAGTTCTTGCGCATCGAAATCGGCATCGCCCCGCAGGACGAGCCGCGGATGACGTTCAAGGCGCTGAACCGCCTCGCCTTGCTCTTTGCCAAACAGATGGAGTTGGACGACCATCAGTGGGTGGCCGTCACGCACAAAGACACCGACAACCTGCACATCCACATCATCGCCAATCGAATCAGCCTCAGCGGGAAAGTCTACGACACCACTTTCGTCAGTAACCGAGCCGCCAGAGTGGCCGAAGAACTCAGCCACAAGTACGGGCTGACCATCGCCAACGAAGTCCACTCCGCGCGACCGCATCGGAAAGCCCAAGCCAATCCCGCAAGAGAGCGCACGAAGCAGCAGGTTCGGAACATCTGCTACGCCCTCCTCGACAAGCACCGCGGGAAAGGTCTGTCGGGTCACTCCATGTTCCTCTACGAACTCAACCGAAGCGGCGTCACGATCGACCGCATGAAAAACAAACAGGGGAAAGTCTACGGGCTGAAGTTCACCTACGGCGATCACAGTTTCAAGGCCTCCGAGATTGGTCGTGAGTTTGGTTTTCGCACCCTGCCGAAACAGTTCGAGACCGGTAATGCGCAGAAGTCCATCATCCAATCCTTCATGATCCCTACGAAAGACAGTTCTCTTATCGCACAAGTCGCAGGCGCCGCTGTGGACGTCGCTTTAGACACTGCAGGAAGCCTTCTTTCGGAGACTGGAGAGGTCACAACTCTACAGACACACGGCACCGACTATGCCGAAATCTCATGGCAACGACGCCTAAGAAACCAAGCCGAGAAAAAGAAGAGACGAGGGAGGGGGATATGATGTTCGACGTTCATCCACTCCATCCATCCCGACCTTCCCCAAGCCAAAAGCTAAATCGCGAGAATCGCATCAAAAACGCCTGTCTTTCAAATAGTCATAGTAACATTGCAGCCTCAAATGACAAGCGCCCTTTGTTTGTGCAGATTCCAGCAACCTCAAGCGCTTCGCTCGTTTCCACTTCGTTACCTATCCAATGCTTACGATTGAGTAACTTCTTCTTTTTCAGAGGGATATTTGCTGATAATTTTCTCCCGAACCTATTCTAATACGTTCCGAACCTATTAGAACCACCTCACCAACGTATTCTGACCACCTCGGAACGTATTAAGGGTCGCCTCGTAACATCCTTCCGATACATAGAAAAGAGGGGCGGAGCACCCTTGTTGCTGGGTGTCCGTCCCTCTCTTGCGGTGTTTACAGCGTCGCCCCGGGGAGGGGGAGCGCTGCGTGCGGGAGACTCCTTAGTCGATGAGTCCTTCTTCGCGTGCCTGATCCTCGCCCGACTGGGTGATGAGCTTGTAGCCCTTGCCGTGGATGTTGATGATCTCGATGTTGGGATCGTCGCGGAGCAGCTTGCGCAGCTTGGTGATGTAGACGTCCATGCTGCGGGCGTTGAAGTAGTTGTCGTCTACCCAGATGGTCTTCAGGGCGTAGTTACGCTCCAGCACCTCGTTGGCATGGGCGCAGAGGAGGGTCAGCAGCTCGCACTCTTTGGTGGTGAGCTTGGTCATCTTCTCGCCGATGGTGAGGGTCTGCTTCTGGGTGTCGAACATGAACTGGCCGATGCGATAGAAGGGCACGTCTTTGGGCTTCTTGCCCTTGACGCGGCGCAGGATGGCTTCGATGCGCGAGAGGAGCACCTCCATGCTGAAGGGCTTCGTGAGGTAGTCGTCGGCGCCGTTCTTGAAGCCCTCGAGCACGTCCTCGTTCATCGTCTTGGCGGTGAGGAAGACCAGGGGCACGTCGGGGTTGATCTGGCGGATGTCCTGCGCCAGGGTAAAGCCGTCCTTCTTGGGCATCATCACGTCCAAGAGGCAGATGTCATACTTGGCTTCGGAAAAGCCCTTCAGACCTGCTTCGCCATCGGTGAAGAGGTCGGTGGTAAAACCTTTGGCCTGGAGGTATTCGCGGAGGATCATACCCAGGTTCTCGTCGTCTTCGCAGAGGAAGATTCTCAATTTTTCATCCATCATAATGCTTGTACTATTTAATGAGTGGTAAAGTGATAATGAATTTGGTTCCTGATTTCGATTCCTGTTGTTCGGCGCGGATCGTGCCGCCGTGATCTTCGACGATCTTGTGGACATAGGCCAGGCCCAGTCCGAAGCCTTTCACGTCGTGCACATTGCCGGTGGGGACACGATAGAAGCGAACGAAGATCTTCTTCAGGTGTTCTTTTTTGATGCCGATCCCGTTGTCCTCGATGAGGAATTGGAGCTTGCCGTTCTCGTTGCGGGTGCGGGCCATGAGGCGCAGGGGCACTTCCTTTCGGCGATACTTGACGGCGTTGTCCAGCAGGTTGAAGAGCACGTTGGTCAGGTGCATCTGATCGGCGTAGATGGTGGAGTCCAAGGCGCCGAGATCGAGGTCGATCGTGCCGCCATATTTCTCCACCTTGAGCGTGAAGGTGCTCACCACGGAGGCCAAGAGGTCGTTCGCGTCGATCTCCTTGAGCTTGAGCGCCGTCTTCTGTCGTTCAAAGAGCGACATCTGCAAGACCTTCTCCACGAGGAAGCCCAGTCGCCGCGATTCGTCGTTGATGACGGTCGAGATGTGTTTGAACACCTCGGGTTGCTTCGTGAGGTCCGTGTCGCGGAGCATCTGGGCGGCCAGTGAGATGGTCGATACGGGCGTCTTGAGCTCGTGGGTCATGTTGTTGACGAAGTCGGTTTTCATCTCCGAGAGTCGCTTCTGGCGGAAGATGATGTAGATGGTGGTGATGAACGTGACGAGCAGGATGAACGAGAAGACGATCGAGGGCACCAAGAAGGAGACCGACCCCGAGATGTAGTCGCGCTTCGTAGGGAAATAGACCTTGAGGTAGTTCCACTTCGAGGGCGGATCGTTGGGGTAGAGCACCTGCGTGACCACGTCGGCAGCCCGGGGAGGCTTCTCGAACGATTCGTTTTGATAGACCGTCACGCCGTCCTTGTTCACCACGGCGAAGATGTAGGGCAGATCCAGACCGCTGTTGATGAGCTCAGCGCGGAGGTAGCTGTCGAGCGTACGGAAGTCCACGCGTTCGTTGATGGGCTTGAGGTAGGCCGTGTAGACCAGATCATAGAGCACCTCGTCGATTAGTCCGGCCTGATACTGGTAGCGCTTCAGCAGGTTCTTCTGTTGCTCCTCGGAGGCACGGATGATGGTGTTCTTATGCGGCGGGTTGGCGGTGACGGTTTTGGTCGAGATCTCGATATGCTCGAAACCGCTGTCGGGGCCGCCTTGGATGTAGACTTCGCTGTGGGTGATGTTCTGGGCGATGGCCTGTCGGTCGGGAGGGTTCTTATACATGAAGCTACTGCCGTAGGTGTCGATGTCCTCCTCCATGTATTTGCGGGCCTCGTCTTTCTCCAGCGCCGATGAGACTTCCTCAAGGCAGTGGCGCACGGTGGCGTCGAACTGCTCATTGCTGGTCTTCATAATGATGCTGATGTAGTTGACTTGCAGATAGAGTAGCCCCGCGAAGGCGAAGGCCATCACTATGGCAAGCATCCAAATCGTTGACTTCTTCATTCTCTTCTGTTTCCTGTCCCCGTTTTTAACACAACAAAGAACGGGTATTTCGGTTTAACATTTTACGAAGGGGCAAAAAAATGAGCGTAGCGGGGTCAGGGTGCAGGGCCATTTTCGTGGGTGTATATATATAGGTATAGGCCGGTTGGCCTTGGATGGCGCATACACGGCTCCTTCGAAAGACGGATCTTTTTCACTTCGCCCTGATTCGGAGCCTCCCCCGAAAAGGCAGAATCTTACTGCCTACTTACCTTTGCCCCCGAAGAAAAAATGATCATTCCCTCGAAAACGAATCAAATAGAAATGGAACGCGATACCCTTGTGCGACTCGAAAACGTGGAGCTGACCTTGGACAGCGATGTCATCCTCCGCGACGCCACCTTCTCGCTCCTCAGCGGTGAGTTTGTTTACGTCATCGGACGTGTCGGATCGGGCAAAAGCAGCCTCCTGCGCGCCCTCTACGCCGAGCTGCCCGTAGCCGGTGGCCAGGCCTCCATCATGGGATACGACCTGCACGGCATCAGCCTCCGCGACACGGCCGGACTGCGCCGCCGCCTCGGCATCGTCTTCCAAGACTTTCAGCTGCTCACTGATCGCACCGTTCGGCGCAACCTCGAGTTTGTCCTCCGTGCCACCGGATGGAAAAACCCCGACGACATCGATCGACGCATCACCGAGACACTCCGCCAAACCGGCATCCCCGACAAAGCCGAACGTATGCCTCACGAACTCTCCGGCGGCGAACAGCAACGCGTGGCCATCGCCCGCGCCCTACTCAACATGCCCGCCATCATCTTAGCCGATGAGCCTACCGGCAATCTCGACCCAGAGACCGGTCGACACATCGTGGGACTCCTCCACGACATCTGCCGCAGCGGTACGGCGGTCGTCATGACCACACATAACTACGACCTCGTCCGTCGCTATCCTGCACGCGTTGTCAAATGTGAGGACGGTCGCCTCACCTCCCTCGAGGCACCCATCGAATCAGCAAACATCATCACCCCCTAAAAACATTACCCACATGAACGTATTGAAATTCGGAGGCACCTCCGTCGGCTCCGCTGAACGGATCAAAAACGTGGCACGCCTCATTACCACCGGCGACGAGCCACGCATCGTCGTCCTCTCCGCCATGGCCGGCACGACCAACGCCCTTGTCGAAATAGCCGACTACCTCTACAAGAAAAACCCCGACGGCGCCAACGAGGTCATCAACCGCCTCTCGCTCAAATACGCCGAGGCAATCAACGACCTCTACGCAACGCCCGAATACCGCCAGCGCGCTGAAGAGAGCGTCACGGCGCATTTCGACCTCATCCGCTCACTCATCAAGGACATGTTCACCTCCTTCGAGGAACGCATCATCTTGGCCCGTGGCGAACTCATGTCCACCGAAATGATGCACCTCTACCTCGCAGAGCAAGGCATCGCCTCCACTTCCCTATCGGCCCTCGACTTCATGCGCACCGATAAGAATGCCGAGCCGGACGCCTTCTTTATCAAGGAGAACCTCCTCAACCTCCTCGATCAGTATCCCGACGAAAAGCTCTTCATCACCGAAGGCTACATCTGTCGCAATGCCTATGGCGAGATAGACAACCTCCAGCGTGGTGGCAGCGACTACACCGCTTCGCTCATCGGGGCCGCCGTCCGCGCCTCCGAAGTGCAGATCTGGACCGACATCGATGGCATGCACAACAATGACCCACGTATCGTCGAGGGTACCACGCCCGTTCATCGCCTCAATTTCGACGAGGCCGCCGAGCTGGCCTACTTCGGCGCCAAGATCCTCCATCCCACCTGCATCCTGCCCGCCAAGCAGAGCAACATCCCCGTCCGCCTGCTCAATACCATGCAGCCCGACGCTCCCGGAACGCTCATCTCAAATGAGACAGATCGTGGAACAATCAAAGCCGTCGCCGCCAAAGACAACATCACCGCCATTTGGATCAAAAGCGGACGCATGCTCCTGGCCACCGGCTTTATGCGCAAAGTCTTCGAGACCTTCGAGAACCATCGTACCCCCGTCGATATGGTCACCACCTCCGAAGTGGGCATCTCCGTCACCATCGACAACCCCAAGCACCTCGAAGAAATCGTTGACGATCTCAAGCGCTACGGTACCGTCACCGTCGACCGTGATCTGGTCATCGTCTGTGTCGTTGGCGACCTCTCCTGGCAGCACCTCGGCCTCGAAGTCCGCATCATCAGTGCCCTTCGCGACATCCCAGTCCGCATGATCTCCTACGGCGGCAGTAATTACAACCTCTCTCTCCTTATCCCCGCTGCCGATAAAGCACGCGCGCTCCGGGCCCTCAGCCGCCACCTCTTCGACGCGCCAGAAGCCACCCCAGAGCAATGAATTCACGAATAAATATGCGAACCATTACTACTCATCGAAGCGTCGGGAAAGCCGCTCTCTTGCTCTTCTTCCCCGCTGTTGCCCTCCTACTACAGTCAGCTGTCACGCTCTACTTACATGCCGTTGCGCTCTACATAGCCGCTCTCGTCCTACCTATGACCATCCTCCCTCCGACCGCCCTACTCCTTTATCGGCGGTACGGTTTGCCCGCGGGTGTTGTCGTCAAATATGCCCTCGTCTCCCTCGTGCTTATCACCCTCTCCACCCTTCTCCCTCTGCTCTTCTCCAGCGTGTGACACTGTCAGCATCCTTTATCCCCAATCGGTCCATTAGAGCAATCCACCACTTCCTAAATCATAGTGCTTGATCGAGAGGTATTCTAATGACCGATTGGGGATGAATCGTATCCATGTGATAGTGTGAAGCCGCTTCGCTCCTCCTGTCCTCCTCTTATCCAAACGCAGAAAATCCCATCAAGATCTCATTAGGCCCTTCGTAACGTGAGTCCGATGTAAGAATAAAGCCTACAGGGAATTTCTACGGGAGCCACGCGATGGCCAAAACGCCTTTGGAAATGCTTGCAACATTGTTGCAACGGGGAAAAAGTGGTTTTTGGCATTTGCAAGATTGTTACAACGAGGAGAAAGTGCTTTTGGGGGCTTGCAAGATTGTTGCAACGAGGAAAAAGTGCTTTTGGGAGCTTGCAAGATTGTTGCAACAGGGAAAAAGAGGTCTTTGGCGCTTGCAACAATGTTGCAAGCATTTCCAAAAGCACTTTGGCCGTTACAGCGCTCTATCAAAGACATCCTTCCGGGATAAGGATCCTCATTTTCTTTCGCCGAATCCGCATTTCGTAACATGGGAAACAAACATCTCGATCGAATGCAACCAAGATCAATCGAAATACACCTCTCATAAATACCCCAGAGTTTTCTCTTACGAGTTGTCTCATTGTCGGGAATGATGGCGTTACGAAAACTATCTTGCCCCTCCCAAATACGTTATTTCCCATCCCTTGCTATCTATGTTCTTGCAACACGGAATGCCTTGAAACCCAAATTCATTTCATGTCTCCATTTGCGGGATAGAAAATAGCGCGTATCTTTGCCACCCGAATTTGGAATAAGAAAAAACGTAAACGTGTTTAAACAGTAGAAAGATGCCTACAATTCAACAGTTAGTAAGAAAAGGCAGAGAGTCACTCGTCGTGAAGGGCAAGTCTCCTGCTCTTGATGCCTGCCCGCAGCGAAGAGGTGTGTGCGTGCGCGTCTATACGACCACGCCGAAGAAGCCTAATTCTGCGATGCGTAAAGTGGCTCGTGTTCGTCTGACCAATCATAAGGAGGTGAACTCCTATATTCCGGGTGAGGGGCACAACCTACAAGAGCACTCCATCGTTATGGTACGCGGTGGCCGTGTAAAAGATCTGCCTGGTGTTCGCTATCATATTGTTCGTGGCACGCTCGATACAGCGGGTGTAGCAGGACGTACGCAGCGTCGTTCAAAGTATGGTGCTAAGCGTCCGAAGCCGGGAGCTGCTCCGGCTGGAAAGACCGCAGGGAAGGGTAAGAAGTAAGTACACTGCGAGAGAGAAGATACAAGAGTTCGAAATTTCATAATCGGTTTGAGTGATTGGGATAGATAGAGATTGATGACATTGAGGGTTGAGTAAATGGCTCGGAGGAGTCGTTGAAGACAGGATAAAGAATCAACAACCAAGCGCGAAAACGAAAATTCTGAAGACAAATGAGAAAATCAAAGCCAAAGAAACGGCAGATCCTCCCGGATCCTGTCTATGGTGATGTGCGGGTTACAAAGTTTGTAAACCATCTGATGTACGACGGTAAGAAGACGGTGTCGTACGAAATCTTTTATACCGCATTGGAACGCGTGAAGGCGAAAATGCCGAACGAAGAGAAGTCAGCGCTTGAAATTTGGAAAGCGGCGCTCGAAAATATAACCCCGCAAGTAGAAGTGAAGTCTCGCCGAGTAGGCGGAGCTACATTTCAGGTTCCTACTGAGATCCGCCCGGATCGTAAGGAGTCCATTTCAATGAAAAATTTAATAGAGTACGCTCGCAAACGCGGGGGAAAGTCGATGTCGGAGAAACTGAGTGCCGAGATCGTCGATGCGTTCAATAGTCAAGGTGGCGCATTCAAACGTAAGGAAGACATGCACCGCATGGCTGAAGCCAACCGTGCGTTTGCCTATTTCCGTTTCTAACAATGAGCAATAAAAAAGAAGATGAGTAAGGCTGACGAAATACTGAAATATACACGGAATATCGGCATCATGGCGCATATCGATGCCGGGAAAACAACGACATCGGAACGTATTCTTTTTTACACAGGTCTAACACACAAGATCGGTGAGGTGCACGATGGTGCCGCTACGATGGACTGGATGGCGCAGGAACAGGAGCGAGGAATCACGATTACGTCTGCTGCTACTACGACTTTCTGGAACTACAATAAAGAGAAGTACAAAATCAATTTGATTGATACCCCCGGACACGTAGACTTTACCGTTGAGGTGGAGCGTTCTCTACGTATCTTAGACGGAGCCGTAGCAGCGTTTTGTGCTGTAGGTGGGGTTGAGCCACAGTCGGAGACGGTATGGCGTCAAGCTGATAAATACAATGTGCCTCGTATCGGGTATGTGAACAAAATGGATCGTTCGGGTGCCAACTTCTTTGAAGTGGTACGTCAGGTGCATGACGTGCTGGGTGCTACACCTTGTCCGATTCAAATACCGATTGGTGCGGAAGAAAGCTTTAAAGGCGTCGTTGATTTGGTAACGATGAAGGCGATCTATTGGCACGACGAGACGATGGGCGCCGAGTATGAAATCGATGAGATTTCGGCTGATTTACAAGCTGAGGCGCAAGAATGGCGTGACAAGATGCTGGAAACCATTGCGGAATTCGATGATGCGGTGATGGAGAAGTATTTCGATGATCCGTCGAAGATTACTGAAGATGAAATTCGTGCTGCTATTCGCAAGGGGACGTTGTCAATGAAGATCAACCCGATGATATGTGGGTCTTCTTTTAAGAATAAAGGTGTGCAGACTCTGCTTGATACTGTTTGTGCGTACTTGCCTAGCCCGGCGGATACACCGGCAGTGACAGGACATGATCCGCGCAATTCAGAGGTCGTAATTGAGCGTAAACCTCTTCCTGAAGAGCCCTTGACAGCACTGGCATTTAAGATTGCCACGGATCCTTATGTGGGTCGTTTGTGCTATTTCCGCGTATATTCTGGAGAGGTAATAGCGGGATCGTATGTTTTGAATACACGCTCTGACAAGAAGGAGCGTATTTCTCGTTTGTTTCAAATGCACTCGAACAAACAGAATCCAATGGAAAAGATTGGTTGCGGAGATATTGGAGCTGGTGTCGGTTTTAAGGATATACGTACAGGCGATACACTTTGCGACGAAAACCATCCGATTACTCTCGAATCAATCGAATTTCCCGATCCAGTTATAGGTGTTGCGGTTGAGCCTAAGACACAGAAGGATCTTGATAAATTGGGAGTAGGCTTAGCCAAGTTGGCGGAGGAAGATCCAACATTCCGTGTAGAGACGAATGAAGAGACGGGACAAACCGTTATTCGCGGTATGGGTGAGCTCCATCTTGAAATTATTATCGATCGTTTGCGCCGTGAGTTTAAAGTTGAATGTAATCAGGGACGCCCACTTGTATCGTATAAGGAGGCTATCACAAAGCCGGTTGAGCTGCGTGAAGTTTACAAGAAGCAGACAGGTGGTCGTGGTAAATTTGCTGATATCATCGTGCGTCTCGAGCCTGCTGATCCTGATTTTGAAGGCCACTTGCAATTTGTGGATGAAGTGAAGGGTGGAAACGTTCCAAAAGAGTTCATCCCATCCGTGCAGAAAGGTTTTGAGAAGGCAATGACTAACGGTGTACTGGCGGGTTATCCTTTGGATAGCATGAAGGTGACGTTGATAGATGGCTCTTTCCATCCGGTGGACTCTGACCAATTGTCATTCGAGATATGTGCTATTCAGGCCTTCAAGAATGCATCAGAGAAGGCGGCCCCTGTTCTTATGGAACCCATTATGAAGCTGGAGGTTGTTACTCCAGAGGAAAATATGGGAGATGTGATTGGCGACTTAAACAAGCGTCGTGGACAAGTCGAGGGTATGGAGTCAAGCCGTACGGGCACTCGCATCGTAAAAGCAAAGGTGCCGTTAGCTGAGACCTTTGGCTATGTGACAGCTTTGCGTACTATCACCTCTGGTCGTGCAACTTCGTCTATGCAATTCTCTCACTATGCCCAGGTATCTCCATCAATTACCAAGCAAGTGCTGACAGAGGTGCAAGGTCGGGTTGATTTGATTAAATAATATAGTAACATAGCGATATGAGCCAAAAAATCAGAATAAAATTGAAGTCTTACGATTATTCTTTAGTTGATAAATCGTCAGAGAAGATTGTGAAGACAGTAAAGGCTACCGGTGCCGTAGTAAGCGGCCCTATCCCCTTGCCAACACATAAGCGGATTTTTACCGTGAATCGCTCGACTTTCGTTAACAAGAAGTCGCGTGAGCAGTTTGAACTCTCTTCGTATAAGCGTTTGATTGACATCTATAGTTCAACTGCGAAGACGGTAGATGCGTTGATGAAACTAGAGCTCCCCAGTGGTGTAGAGGTTGAAATAAGAGTGTGAAATAGTTTAATAGATAAGCGAAATGCCGGGATTGTTAGGAAAAAAAATCGGAATGACATCCATCTTCAGTACCGAGGGAAAGAATCTTCCATGTACTGTTATCGAAGTAGGTCCTTGTGTAGTTACGCAGATAAAAACCGTAGAGAATGACGGCTACGAGGCAATTCAGTTGGGCTTTCAAGAGAAGAAAGAAAAGCATACGACAAAGCCGGAAGCTGGCCATTTCAAGAAAGCGGGTGTAGCTCCACAAAGATACTTGGCTGAGTTCAAAAATTTCAACGCTGAGTATAAGCTTGGCGATGTACTCACAGTGGATTTCTTGAATGACACAACATATGTAGATGTCGTCGGTACTTCTAAAGGGAAGGGTTTTCAAGGAGTCGTTAAACGTCATGGATTTGGTGGTGTAGGTCAGAGTACACACGGACAGCATAATCGTGCTCGTAAGCCAGGTAGTATCGGTGCCTGTTCTTATCCAGCAAAGGTGTTTAAAGGTACACGTATGGGAGGGCAGATGGGCAATGTTCGTGTAACTGTCCAAAATTTGGAAGTGATCAAGATCCTTCCGGAGAATAACCTTCTGCTAGTGAAAGGTTCTATTCCGGGAGCGAAAGGTTCAATCGTATTAATAGAGAAGTGAGTGTATGATACTGAGCGTATTGAATAGAAGAGGAGAAGATACTGGTAGAACCGTAGAATTAAGTGACGCTGTATTTGGTATCGAACCGAGTGACCACGCCATCTATTTGGATGTAAAACAATATATGGCTAATAATCGTCAAGGGACACATAAATCAAAGGAGAGGAGTGAGGTCTCTGGAAGTACGCGTAAACTTATCCGCCAAAAAGGTGGTGGAGGAGCTCGTAGAGGGGATATTAATTCTCCTGTACTTGTAGGTGGTGGGCGTGTTTTTGGCCCGAGACCGCGCGATTATAGTTTTAAGCTAAATAAGAAGGTAAAGCTTCTAGCACGTAGATCAGCTCTTTCTCATAAAGCAAAAGACAATGCAATTATGATTGTCGAGGATTTTACGATGGATGTTCCGAAAACTAAGGAGTTCATAGCGATAGTGAAGGATTTAAAGTTGGAGGGCAAGAAAATGTTGTTCGTGCTTCCTGAGAACAATCGTGCTATTTATCTGTCGGCACGTAATCTATCCCAGACTAGGGTGATGAATGTCTCAGAATTAAATACTTATCGGGTAATGGATGCTGCGGCTCTTGTGTTTACAGAGAAATCGATAGCAGTGGTTGAACAACTTTTAAATGCGTAAGGAGGCGAAATGATGGGATTAATTATTAAGCCGATATTAACAGAAAAGCAAACTCTAATCACAGAAAAAAGGCCAAATCGCTATGGATTTTATGTGACTCCTGACGCGAATAAATTAGAAATTAAGAGGGCCGTTGAGGAAATGTATAAGGTGAGTGTAGAGAACGTAAATACGATGAACTATTTCGGTAAACGAAAGAGTCGTTATACGAGATCTGGTGTTATCAATGGTAAGCAATCTGCTTATAAAAAGGCAATCGTTTCATTAAAAGAAGGAGAGGTGATTGACTTCTTTGCGAATATTTAATAGAGAAAAATGGGTATACGTAAATTAAAGCCCACATCACCGGGGCAGAGGCATAAGGTTATTGGTGCATTTGATAAGATTACCGCAAGTACACCGGAGAAGTCTCTTGTTGTAGGTAAGAAGAAAACAGGAGGACGAAATAACACTGGTAAAATGACTATGCGTTATATCGGTGGAGGGCATAAACGTCGTTTTCGTCTTATTGATTTTAAGAGAAATAAAGATGGCGTTCCGGCAACAGTAAGATCTATAGAATACGATCCTAACAGGACCTCTCGTATTGCGTTGCTGTATTATGCCGATGGAGATAAACGATATATCGTGGCACCAAACGGCTTGGAGGTTGGTCAGACAGTAATGTCTGGAAAAGATGCTCCTCCTGAGATAGGAAATTCGTTGCCTATGCAAAATATTCCGGTCGGCACGATTATTCATAACATAGAACTTCGTCCTGGGCAAGGGGCTAAGTTGGTTCGTTCCGCAGGTGCATTTGCACAATTAACATCAAAAGAAGGGACTTATACGGTCATAAAGATGCCTTCAGGTGAAACTCGGAGAATACTTTCTGCATGTAAAGCTACGGTGGGAAGCGTGGGAAATTCTGATCATGCTCTTGAAAAATCAGGGAAGGCTGGACGCTCAAGATGGTTGGGACGTCGTCCGCATAATCGCGGTGTTGTGATGAATCCGGTAGATCACCCGATGGGGGGTGGTGAAGGACGTGCTTCAGGAGGTCTTCCTCGTTCTCGGAAGGGCTTATACGCAAAGGGACTAAAAACAAGAGCTCCTCAAAAAGCATCCTCTAAGTATATCATTGAGAGAAGAAAGAAATAAACTGATTAATTGAGAGAATATGAGTCGTTCGCTAAAAAAAGGTCCATATATCAATATTAAATTGGAGAAGAAAGTCTTGGTCATGAATGAATCGGGCAAAAAAGCTGTGGTAAAAACGTGGGCAAGAGCATCAATGATATCTCCTGATTTTGTAGGACATACTATAGCTGTCCATAACGGAAATAAGTTTATACCAGTATTTATTACTGAAAACATGGTAGGGCACAAATTGGGAGAATTCTCACCGACACGTATATTTCGAGGACATGCCGGGAATAAGAAGTAAAATAATAGAAAGGTAAATATAGAATGGGCAAGAGAAAGAAGGTATCAGCAGACGCCAGAAAAGAGTCCCTGAAGAATGTCTCTTTTGCTAAGTTGCGAAATGTGCCTAGTTCACCTCGTAAGATGCGCTTGATCGTTGATACGATTCGTGGTATGGAAGTATTCAGAGCATTAGGTGTATTGAGATTCTCAAATAAAGATGCAGCGATACCGGTGGAAAAGCTTCTTCGTTCAGCTATCGCTAATTGGGAACAAAAAAATGAACGTCGGGCTGAAAGTGGAGAACTATTTGTTGTATCTGTAAATGTAGATGCTGCGACGACCCTTAAACGTATGCGTCCCGCTCCCCAAGGAAGAGGTTTCCGCATTAGGAAACGTTCGAACCACATAACATTGTTCGTTGATACAAAGAATACGGCCTCTAAGGAGTTGATTGTAAGTGATAAGAATAAGGACGATCAAAATTAAGAATAGATGGGACAGAAAATAAATCCGATTAGTAATCGTTTGGGTATCATTCGAGGTTGGGATTCTAACTGGTATGGGGGTAATAGCTATGGAGATACATTGCTGGAAGATAGTAAAATCCGCAGTTATCTGAATACCCGTCTGGCTAAAGCAAGTGTATCACGGATTGTTATTGAGCGTACGTTAAAACTTGTAACGATTACAGTGTGTACTTCACGTCCAGGTATCATTATAGGTAAGGCAGGTGCAGAAGTGGATAAGCTGAAAGAGGAATTGAAGAAAATCACAGATAAAGATGTGCAGATTAATATCTTTGAGGTGAAACGTCCGGAATTGGACGCCGTGATTGTTGCTAATAATATTGCTCGTCAGCTAGAAGGAAAGATTGCGTATCGCCGTGCCATTAAGATGGCAATAGCTTCGACCATGAGGATGGGAGCGGAAGGAATTAAGATACAGGTTTCAGGACGGTTAAATGGTGCCGAAATGGCGCGTTCAGAAATGTATAAGGAAGGTCGTACACCTCTCCACACGTTTCGGGCGGATATCGATTATGCATTGGCTGAAGCCTTGACAAAGGTTGGTCTGATCGGTGTTAAGGTTTGGATTTGTCGTGGAGAGATATACGGCAAAAAGGATCTAGCTCCCTCTTTTTCTACACCTCGGGATTTTGCACGCCGTGCAGGAGATGGCGGTGTGAGACGCGATAACCGTGGAGGTAAATCATATAGAAGAAGAGATAGAGATAGGATTAGTCGTTAATTTGAATAAGACAGGATTATGTTACAACCGAAGAAAACTAAATACAGGAGGTCTCAGAAGGGGCGCGCAAAGGGTTGTGCGCAACGAGGAAACCAGTTAGCTTTTGGTTCATTTGGCATCAAGTCATTAGGAACAAAATGGATTACTGGTAGACAAATTGAAGCCGCGCGTATTGCTGTTACAAGACATATGCAGCGTCAGGGGCAGGTTTGGGTTCGTATCTTTCCAGATAAACCGATTACAAAGAAGCCGTTAGACGTACGTATGGGTAAAGGAAAAGGAAATCCGGAAGGATTTGTAGCCTCGATTACACCGGGACGTCTTATCTTTGAAGTAGAAGGTGTTTCTTTTGAAATAGCAAAGGAGGCATTGCGTTTGGCTGCTCAGAAGCTTCCGGTAACGACGAAATTTGTTGTTCGTCATGATTATGATATGCAGAATGAAATGGCATAAGCGTTATGAAGATAAAGGAAATAAGAGAATTGAGCATTAAGGAGCTGCATGAAAGAATTGATGCAGAAACCTCTTCTCTGAATCAGAATAGGATTAATCATAGTATTTCGCCGCTGGACAATCCCTCTGCTATTAAGGAACAGCGTCGTTCTATTGCTAGATTAAATACGGAGTTGCGTCAACGTGAATTGAATGACAATAAGGTTTGATATGGGAACAAGAAACTTGAGAAAAGAAAGAACTGGGATAGTCTTTAGCAACAAGATGGATAAAAGCATTACTGTTGCTGTACGATGGAAGGAGAAGCATCCCATTTATGGCAAGTTTGTCAATAAGACAAAGAAATATCATGCCCATGACGAAAGGAACGAATGTAATGAGGGTGATACTGTAAGAATTATGGAGACGCGTCCGTTGAGTAAGACGAAAAGATGGCGTTTGGTTCAGATCATAGAAAGGGCAAAATGATATGATACAGCAGGAGACAAGATTAGTAGTAGCCGATAATAGTGGGGCTAAAGAAGCCCTCTGCATCCGTGTTTTAGGAGGTACGCGTAAACGCTATGCTACCGTTGGCGATATTATAGTTGTAACGGTGAAGAGTGTAATCCCTTCGAGTGATATGAAAAAAGGGGCAGTCTCAAAGGCAATTATTGTGCGGACGAAAAAAGAGATCCGTCGTCAAGACGGTTCTTATATTCGTTTCGATGATAATGCTTGTGTATTGCTTAATCAGGCTGGGGAAATTAGGGGAAGTCGTATTTTTGGACCTGTTGCTCGTGAGCTGCGTGGGGCTAATATGAAGATTGTTTCATTGGCACCAGAGGTGCTGTGATTTATAAAGGAATTGATGCAATGAGTAAGTTACATGTAAAGAAAGGGGATACCGTTTACGTAAATACAGGAGAAGATAAAGGAAAGACTGGGCGTATTCTGGAAGTCCTTGTAAAAGAGAATAGAGCGGTTGTAGAGGGTATCAATATTGTAACGAAACATACAAAACCTAATGCACAAAATCCTCAGGGGGGCCGTGTTACGAAAGAGGCTTCGATCCATATTTCTAATTTGAATTTGTTGGATCCAAAGAGTGGAAAGCCTTCGCGTATTGGTCGTAAAGAGGTGGATGGGAAATTAGTCCGTTATATGAAAAGATCAGGAGAGGAAATAAAGTAATGGGTGCGATTGCTACAGTAAAACAAGATTATAGAGAGAGGATTGTCCCAGCTCTAAAGAAAGAATTTGACTACTCCTCAGTGATGCAGGTTCCTGTACTGAAGAAAATTGTGATCAATCAGGGGCTAGGGATGGCTACGGCTGATAAGAAAATCATTGATGTCGCAATTGATGAGCTATCTCTTATTACGGGCCAAAAAGCTATTGCTACTTATTCGAAGAAAGATATTTCAAACTTCAAACTTCGTAAGAAGATGCCTATTGGTGTGATGGTTACTCTCCGTCATGATAGGATGTATGAATTTTTAGAGCGTTTGATACGTGTTGCTTTACCACGTATCAGGGATTTTAGAGGCATTGAGAGCAAACTTGATGGCAGAGGAAATTACACTTTAGGCATCGAGGAGCAGATTATCTTCCCAGAGATAAATATCGATAATATCACAAAGATATTGGGGATGAATATCACTTTCGTAACTTCTGCGAAGACGGATGAAGAAGGGTTTGCTCTTCTTCGTGAATTTGGGCTGCCTTTTAGAAATATCAAAAAGAATCAAGCGTAATGGCGAAGGAATCAATGAAAGCTCGTGAAATGAAACGGGCAAAATTAGTGGCCAAGTATGCTGCTAAACGTGCGCAGTTGAAGAAAGAAGGGAATTATGAGGCCTTGCAGGCGATCCCTAAAAATGCTTCACCTGTTCGTCTACACAATCGTTGTAAAATAACGGGACGGCCTAAGGGGTATATGCGTCAATTTGGTATCTCGCGTATTCAGTTTCGTGAGATGGCTTCGCATGGATTAATCCCTGGTGTAAAGAAGGCTAGTTGGTAAAAGAGAGTGATAAATATTGTCCAGATTCGCTGGATTAATTTAAACGAGATATGACAGATCCCATTGCAGATTATTTGACTAGATTGCGAAATGCAATAAAAGCTCGGCACCGTGTTGTTGAGGTGCCTGCATCAAACTTGAAAAAAGAAATCACGAAGATTCTTTTTGAGAAAGGCTATATCCTCAATTTCAAATTTATGGATGAAGGGGTACAAGGCACGATCAAAATTGCTTTAAAATATGATGCTGTAAACAAGGTGAATGCGATTAAAAGATTAGATCGCGTTTCTTCTCCTGGTTTACGTCGCTATGTAGGTTATAGAAATATGCCAAGAGTTTTAAATGGTTTGGGCATAGCGATTCTTTCTACTTCTAAGGGAGTGATGACTAACAAGGAAGCCAGCGAACAGAAAATCGGTGGTGAGGTTTTGTGTTACGTTTATTGATAGGAGGAGGTTAGTAATGTCTAGAATTGGGAAATTACCCATAGAGGTTCCAAGTGGTGTAGCCGTTACAATAAAAGATGATCTTGTTACGGTCAAAGGTCCGAAGGGAGAGCTTTCTCAAAGGGTAAACTCGGATATTAAGGTTTCTCTTGAGAATGGAATATTAAAAGTTGAAAGACCTACCGATGCTAAAGAGCATCGAGCACTGCATGGTCTGTATCGTGCTTTAATACATAATATGGTTGTAGGCGTTTCTGAGGGATATAAGAAACAACTTGTATTAGTGGGGGTTGGTTATCGCGTGGCGAATAATGGTCAGATTTTAGATCTGTCCTTAGGCTATACGCACAACATTTATTTCCAATTGCCTCAAGAGGTGAAGGTCGAAACGAAATCTGAACGCAACCAGAGTCCAATGATCATTTTAGAGTCGGCAGATAAACAGTTGCTTGGTCAAATCTGTGCAAAAATTCGATCTTTCCGTATGCCAGAGCCGTATAAGGGTAAGGGTATCAAGTTTATGGGTGAAGAAATCCGTAGAAAATCAGGTAAATCTGCAGCGAAGTAAAGCGACGAAAGGAGTAAGGTGAAAATGGTAACGAAAGAAGCAAGGCGCTTAAGAATAAAGCAAAGTATACGGAATAAAGTATCCGGTACGTCAGAGTGTCCACGTTTGACTGTCTTCAGAAGTAATAAGCAGATTTATGCGCAAGTGATAGATGATACGACAGGGAAAACATTGGCTGCGGCTTCATCCTTAAAGGTAATTGATGGAGGTCCGAAGAAGGAGATTGCGGCAAAAGTCGGTGAAACTATTGCTAAAAATGCACGAGAAGCAGGAGTGCATGCGGTCGTTTTTGATCGTAATGGATACTTGTATCATGGTAGAGTAAAAGAATTAGCGGATGCTGCTCGGAGAGGCGGTCTTAAATTTTGAAGGAAATGGCAGTAAACAATAGAGTAAAATCGACTAGTGATTTAGATTTGAAGGATCGTTTGGTCGCAATCAATCGTGTAACAAAAGTAACTAAGGGTGGTCGCACGTTTAGTTTTGCGGCGATTGTTGTGGTCGGAAATGAGGACGGCGTAATTGGCTGGGGCTTAGGAAAAGCCAGTGAAGTGACTACAGCTATAGCAAAAGGTACAGAGTCCGCCAAGAAGAATCTTATCAGAATACCCATTCATAAAGGTACGATCCCTCACGAACAAACTGCTAAATTTGGTGGGGCTGAGGTGATTATTAAACCTGCCACTCATGGTACTGGAGTGAAGGCAGGAGGTGCAATGCGTGCTGTTTTAGAAAGTGTTGGTGTGACGGACGTGTTGGCTAAATCTAAAGGTTCATCAAATCCTCATAATTTAGTAAAGGCTACGATTGCAGCTTTGAATGAACTAAGAAGTCCTGCGATGGTTGCTCAGAATCGGAACGTCTCCATTGAGAAGGTTTTTAATGGATAAATCGAGAACAGTCAAATGGCAACAATTAAGATAAAACAAGTCAGAAGTAGGATCAAATGCCCCAAAGTGCAGAAGAGGACTTTGGATGCCTTAGGATTGAGGAAGCTGAACCGTGTAGTTGAACATGAAGACAGTCCATCGATTCGTGGGATGATAGAGGTTGTGAAGCATTTGGTTTTAGTTGAAGAATAGTAATGAAAGGGATGCTTAAAGATGGCGTCCTATAAAATCATATTGATATGAACTTATCGAACTTAAAACCGGCTTCTGGCTCGGTAAAGACAAGAAAACGTATAGGGCGAGGCCCAGGATCTGGCTTGGGCGGAACCTCTACAAGAGGTCATAAAGGAGCGAAATCTCGTTCTGGCTATAAGCACAAGATCGGCTTTGAGGGTGGACAGATGCCAATACAACGGCGCTTACCTAAGTTTGGTTTCAAGAATATAAATCGCATATCTTATAAGGCTATCAATCTCTCTACTCTACAAGAATTAGCTGAGTCAAAGAATTTGACTCGTATTGGCTTGCAAGAATTGAGAAATGCCGGATTTATTTCTGCGTCTCAATTGGTCAAGATTTTGGCGAAGGGAACACTTACTTCCAAGATTGAAGTGGAGGCACATGCTTTTTCTAAGAAAGCAGAAGATGCGATCATCACGCTTGGAGGATCTGTTTCCAAATTGGGCGGAAAGTCCGAAAAAGCGGAATAGATTATGAGAGCAGTTGAGACGATTAAAAATATCTGGAAGATAGAAGACCTGCGGAAGCGTATTCTAATTACGCTTCTTCTGGTCCTTATCTATCGTTTCGGAACATATATCGTACTTCCCGGGATAGATCCGAAGGACTTGACTGCGCTTGGGGAACAGACCAGAGGTGGTTTGATGGCTCTATTGGATATGTTTTCCGGAGGAGCCTTTTCAAATGCATCCATCTTTGCATTAGGAATTATGCCATATATCTCGGCCTCCATTGTGATGCAGTTGGCAGCAATTGTGATTCCGTCGTTCCAGAAGATGCAGCGAGAAGGTGAAAGTGGGCGAAGAAAAATCAACCAATGGACACGCTATCTTACCGTGATCGTGTTGATTCTTCAAGGATCGGCCTATTTGGTGAATCTGAATGTACAGCTTCGGAGCGCAGGGGCCAGTATGCCCACCGATTGGTGGTTCAGAATCTCTTCTACTATAATTATGGCCGGAGGAAGCATGTTCGTCCTATGGCTGGGTGAGAGAATTACGGATAAAGGTATCGGCAATGGTATTTCGTTTATCATCTTGATCGGTATTATCGCCCGATTACCCCATTCACTTTTTGAGGAATTTACTTCGCGTGTGACGGAAAAATCCGGAGGTTTGGTCATGTTCCTGTTTGAGATACTGTTTTTATTGCTTGTGATGGCAGGCGCCATTCTGTTGGTGCAAGGTACGCGCAAAGTGGTCGTGCAGTATGCAAAGCGGATTATAGGCAACAAGCAATACGGTGGTGCACGGCAATACATCCCTCTGAAAGTAAATGCCGCGAATGTGATGCCGATCATCTTTGCTCAGGCGATTATGTTTATCCCGATCTCGCTTGCTGGATTCTCTAATTCCGGAGAGAATAGCTCTTTTATGCGAGCTTTTATGGATAATACAGGCTTTTGGTACAACTTCGTCTTTGCACTGTTGATCATCGCATTCACGTATTTCTATACGGCGATTACGATTAATCCAACGCAGATGGCGGACGATTTGAAACGCAACAATGGTTTTATCCCAGGTATAAAGCCGGGACGAGCTACGAGGGAATATCTTGACGAAATCATGAGTAGGATCACATTCCCCGGAGCTATCTTTTTGGCCATTGTCGCTATCATGCCTGCATTTGCACGGATATTAGGAATCAGCCAAGGTTTTGCTCAATTCTTCGGTGGGACTTCATTGCTGATTTTGGTCGGAGTCGTACTCGATACGTTACAGCAAATAGAGAGTCATCTGTTGATGCGTCATTATGACGGCTTGTTAAAATCTGGCCGTATTAAAGGAAGGACAGGAGCTATAGCTGCCTACTGATATGATATACATCAAAACGGATGAAGAGATAGAATTGATGCGCGAGGCGAACCAGTTGGTGGGGAAGACGCTCGGTGAATTAGCTAAGCATATCGCACCGGGAGTTACAACCCTGCAACTGGATCGTATCGCCGAAACGTTCATTCGCGATCATGGGGCAGAGCCGGCCTTTTTAGGTTACGGTGGTTTTCCCAATTCGATTTGTGCCTCGGTAAACGAGAATGTGGTACACGGTATACCGTCTGATAAGGTGATCCTGAAAGATGGGGACATTATATCGGTAGACTGTGGAACAAAGCTGAATGGCTTCGTAGGTGATTCAGCTTATACGTTTTGTGTTGGAAACGTTTCGGAACCAGTTAAGGATCTGTTGCGTACAACGAAAGAGTCCCTTTATAAGGGGATCGAACAAGCACAAGTTGGCCGTCGGGTAGGTGATATCAGCCATGCTGTACAGGAATGGTGTGAGAAGAAGAACTATTCGGTGGTTCGCGAATTGGTTGGACACGGTTGCGGGCGAGAGATGCACGAGGATCCGGAGGTGCCGAATTATGGCCGCCGAGGATGTGGACCACTTTTAAAAAGTGGTATGTGCATTTGCATCGAGCCGATGATCAATCAGGGAAGTAAGAACGTCGTCTTTGAGGCTGATGGCTGGACCGTAAGGACAAAGGATCGCAAATGCTCAGCTCATTTTGAGCATTGCATTGCGATACGTCCTGAGGGCCCGCTTATTCTATCATCATTCGAGTATTTAGAAGCAGTAGTAGGTAAAGAGATATAAGCGAGCATATGGCTAAGCAAGCAGCAATAGAGCAGGACGGCGTCATCGTGGAAGCATTATCGAATGCCATGTTCCGCGTCGAGCTGGAGAATGGGCATGAGATCACGGCGCATATATCGGGGAAGATGCGAATGCATTACATCAAGATTCTACCCGGTGATAAGGTGCGTGTGGAAATGTCTCCCTATGATTTATCGAAAGGCCGGATATCATTCCGATACAAGTGAATAAGAAGCTGTTTGGTGATTATTTCGGAGGATGTTTCCGGGTTATTTTGTTTTCATCATCTCTCCACGGGCACAGCGAGCCTATGTGAGGATTAATGATGAAACAAGGCTTGAAAACAGACTTGGATAGCCTCGAAATAGAAAGAGCAGAATCGCCTGCCCCAACAGCTCCTTGAAAACAATCATCCAATAGATTTCAGAACAGCTTCTAAAATAAAAACGAGATAGAACGATGAAAGTAAGAACCTCTTTGAAGAAACGGACTCCGGATTGCAAGATCGTGCGTCGTCAAGGGCGTCTGTATTTGATTAATAAGAAGAACCCGAAATTTAAGGTTCGGCAGGGTTGAAAGACCTGTATGTGTGCGTAAAAACGAGAAGTGAACAAATTACTAATAAACGAATATGGCGATAAGAATAGTAGGTGTGGACTTACCACAAGACAAGAGAGGGGAAATCGCATTGACCTATATTTTCGGTATCGGTCGGAGTGCGTCCAACTCGATTTTAGCGAAAGCTGGCGTTGATAAGAATATCAAGGTCAAGGACTGGACCGATGATCAGGCGGCGAAGATCCGCGAGGTGATCGGTGAAGGATATAAGGTCGAAGGTGACCTGCGCTCGGAGGTGCAGTTAAATATCAAGCGTCTGATGGATATCGGTTGCTATCGCGGAGTACGTCACCGCATCGGCCTTCCGGTCAGAGGTCAGAGCACGAAAAACAATGCTCGCACGCGCAAGGGCAAGAAGAAGACGGTTGCAAACAAGAAGAAAGCCACAAAATAATCAGCAGTAGAAATGGCAAAGAAAGTAGTCGCAGCAAAGAAGCGGAAAGTCAAAGTGGAAGCCGTTGGGGAAGCCCATATCCACTCATCGTTCAACAATATCATCGTGTCGCTGACCAATAGTGATGGTCAGGTTATCAGCTGGTCGTCAGCCGGTAAAATGGGCTTCCGCAGCTCCAAAAAGAACACACCGTATGCCGCACAGATGGCGGCGCAAGATTGTGCAAAGGTGGCCTATGACTTGGGCCTACGTAAGGTAAAAGTGTATATCAAAGGTCCGGGCAACGGCCGTGAGTCAGCTATTCGTACGATCCACGGTGCAGGTATCGAAGTAGCGGAGATTATCGACGTGACTCCGCTGCCACATAATGGTTGCCGTCCGCCTAAAAGAAGGAAAGTATAACAGACAGAGAGATCAGAATGGCAGCACACGGACGTGTGAGAATCTGCTTTCGGAAAGGGGGCGTGATAGATTGCACTATTCACAACCCTCTCTGCAATCGCGGCTGAACAGTTCCCCCTCCGGAATCGCCTCACCACGGCGCTGCTAATTCAATAAACAAAGAAGAAAATGGCAAGATATACAGGACCCAAAACAAAGATCGCTCGCAAATTTGGCGAGCCTATATTCGGCGCTGACAAGACCCTGTCGAAGAAGAATTATCCTCCCGGACAGCACGGTAACAACCGCAGACGCAAGACCTCAGAATACGGCATTCAGTTGCGCGAGAAGCAGAAAGCAAAATACACCTACGGCGTGCTCGAGCGCCAGTTCCGCAACCTCTTTGAGAAGGCGGCGCGCTCACGTGGTATCACCGGTGAGGTGTTACTGCAACTGCTGGAGTGCCGTTTGGACAACATCGTGTTCCGCCTCGGACTGGCCAAGACGCGTGCCGCTGCCCGTCAGTTGGTGCTGCATCGCCACGTTGTCGTAGACGGTAAGGTGGTCAATATCCCCTCCTACAGCGTAAAACCGGGACAGATCGTTAGCGTACGCGAGAAATCGAAGTCGCTCGAGGTAATCGGCGACGCGCTCTCGGGATACAATCACGGTAAATATTTGTGGATCGAGTGGGATCAAAGCGTGATGGGCGGTAAGCTGCTTCATTTACCTGCCCGCGAGGATATCCCCGAAAACATCAAGGAACAGTCGATCGTCGAGTTGTACTCTAAATAATGATCTCATGGCGATATTAGCATTTCAAAAACCGGATAAAGTATTGATGCTGGAGGCGAGCAGCACCTTCGGGAAGTTTGAGTTTCGTCCTTTGGAGCCGGGCTACGGTATCACGATCGGTAATGCGTTACGCCGTATTCTTTTATCCTCACTGGAGGGCTATGCCTTCTCGTCGGTGAAGATCGAAGGAGTGGATCATGAGTTTGCTACGATTCCGGGGGTGGTGGAAGACATGACGAACATCATCCTTAACCTCAAACAGGTACGCTTCAAATGCCTCGGCGCTCCTCTTAGCGAAGAGGATGACGAGGAGGAAGAAGCGGGAACCGAAGAGGTAGAAGCTGAAAAGGCACCGGAAGAAAAAGAAGAAAAGAAGACAGAAGGCGACGACGAAGGAGAAGAGGCCGAAGAAGCTGGAGAAGACGAAGTCGTCGAAGAGGAAGACGAGCCGGAAGCCCTGCCGAAAGTTTGGATCAACGTATCCGATACGGACGTGCTGAAGGCCGGTGCACTGCAACCGGCAGGCTTTGAGGTGCTCAATCCCGAAATGGAGATCTGTCACCTTGCCCCGGGCACTTCTTTCCAGATGGAACTCACGCTCAGCAAAGGCCGTGGCTATGTGCCGGCCGATGAGAATAGAGATCCATCCAATTCGGATGTGCAAGTGATCGCCATCGACTCGATTTTCACCCCGATTCGCAACGTAAAGTACACGGTCGAGAATTTCCGTGTCGAGCAGAAGACGGACTATGAAAAGCTCGTCCTCGAGATCGAAACGGACGGCTCCATCCATCCTAAGGACGCCTTGCGAGAGGCCGCCAAGATTTTGATCCATCACTTCATGCTCTTCTCTGACGACCGCATCGCGGTGGAGACACCCGAGCAGCCGGGAGGCGGAGGTACGGACGAAGAGTTCGACGAAGAGCTGGCCCGCATGCGTCAGCTGCTCAAGACGAAGCTGACCGACATGAACCTCTCTGTGCGGGCGCTCAACTGCCTGAAGTCGGCCAACGTAGAGACGGTCGGCGAGCTGGTGCAGTACAACAAGAGCGACCTCCTGAAGTTCCGCAACTTCGGAAAGAAGTCGCTCACCGAGCTTGACGAACTGTTGGATAGCCTCGAGCTGTCGTTCGGGATGGACATTACAAAGTATAAATTAGATAAGGACTAAACACGATGAGACATAACAAGAAAGTAAATCATTTGGGGCGTACCAAGGCGCATCGCGAGGCGATGCTGGCGAACATGGCCTCGTCGCTGATCAAGCACAAGCGCATCTTCACGACCACGGCCAAGGCTAAGTCGCTGAGGAAATACATCGAGCCGCTGATCACCAAGTCGAAGGACACGTCGGTGCATTCGCAGCGTATCGTCTTCTCTTCGTTGCAGGACAAGTATGCCGTGAAGGAGCTCTTCACCGAAATCTCGTCCAAGGTCATGGATCGGCCGGGAGGATACACCCGCATCATCAAGACCGGGCTGCGCGAAGGCGATAATGCCGCCATGTGCTTCATCGAGCTGGTGGACTATAACGAGAACATGCTCAAGACCGCCAAGACGCGTAAGCAGTCGACAAAGACACGCCGCTCGCGCAAGAAGTCGGCCGTTGATGCCACCGTCGAGGCCGAGACCACCGAGGGCGCAGCCGAATAACTTCCCCCCTCGATGAACGATAATAGCTAATAGACCATCTGCCCGCCTTCACCGTTAGAGACGGACAGAAGCAATAAGGCCGGGGCCAACATTCCTGAAACAATGGAGTGTGGCTCCGGCCTTCGTTATGTCCGGGGGGAGAGACTATAGCCCGCTTTCCCTCTTTAATGCGTTCAGCTCTTTGATCGAAATGCTTGCACGGTCAGATTTGTCATAGATATAGAGCAAACCGACCTCAGCCTCGTCGGTAGAGAATAGGATGGTAAGCGTGATGACACGTGCGCCACCACGCTTACCCGAGGATTTCGACTTAATAGCAAGTCGCACCTTCCGAAATCCATTGCCAAGATCAGCACCCAGCATTGGATTGGCTTCCAATTCAGCGATCAGTCGAATGAGGTCGTGTCTCAATGATTTGTAGCGTTTGAGAAGTCGTTTTGAGGCTCGTTCGAAAGGCTGAAGGATGATAACCTTACAATTCACTAAGAAACTCCTCCACCGGACGGCCTTTGACTTTTCCCTCCCGTGCCGCTTTAGCTACGAGGAATGCCTCTTTCAATTCGGCCATGATCTCCTCTTTGGTCATCGGCCTGTAATCGTCGTCCTCAGGCGCATGTGCGGTGATAAAATCCTTTATCTGCGTAAGGATGTTCGCATCCTCAATGTTGAGCACACGACGGATGATGTCGTTCTGCTCCGTCTGTAAATTAACTGTTGCCATAATGATTCGATGTGATGATTAGTAGCCGCAAAGATCCGTGAATGGGGCGATGTCAGTCCATTCCTTGGGCGATCTGTTCTGCTTTTGTACCCTGCCTCTCCTGCCGGTAGGGTAGGGGCGTATGGCATACGCCCCACATGTATCGGGTCTCCTGATCATACGCCCCAT
>ERZ773203.266-NODE-266-length-28576-cov-3.144595_pt1 | contig 28576 bp, 26 predicted proteins | sample MGYA00580529_ERZ773203 | MGnify/ENA primary metagenome ERZ773203 (study PRJEB29015, sample SAMEA2738176) | human oral metagenome | biome: human oral; feature: human-associated habitat; material: saliva | place: China | collected 2177 ... | reverse complement strand
TCCTTCTCCTTTTTCTCTAATTCATTAGTTTACATAATATCGATTATCAGACTTTTATATATTAGAACAGAATTTAGTGGTCTTATACGTCTATATATCTAGAATACTTTATCTTGCATCGGCTTTCATACCCTACGTCTAATTACTTCAAAATTTGAGCCTCTGAGAGCCGTTTTAAGCGACGTTTCTACTTTGTCATGAGTAATTACACCTCTAGTAATTTGGGTCTTGCAAAGGCGCCTAGATTACATAGCTTTTTTGTTCGGATTTCTGTACTAATTACTTACAGACAAGTCATCAATACCAGACATTCGTAACACTCTACAACCTCTTTATACGGAGAAATTCGAAGATCTAATTTTTTATTTCTCCAATGAATTCAGCTTGAATTTGAAAACTCTGTACGTCCATTTAGCCGTCAAGATTTATTTTTAACCTAGATACCTAAATGGCTCGATTTTGACTTTCTTAGAAGGCTGAATCTAATTAGCATTTCTCGTAACTAGTCCATCTCATTCATTTTTAACTTACTACTCCTCTTTTTTGATTAAAACAAGCAATCTACCAGCATAAATACATAAAACTGCAGGTAAACAAGGTGTGATTGTTACAAAAATACACAAATCATTGCAATAAAGGCTGGATTGAATTTCAACTAGACTAATATTCTTAAAACTCGAAGGTTAAGGAATTACATGAATATTGCTCTCATAAAACCAAGTGAAGATAACAAAGAGCAGGTTATAGAGATGCTTGATGAGTGGAAACATGATATCGAAACAAATCATACAAATCCATCCCCAAGACGCATTTTTAGATACGATCACCATGACTTTACAAACTATATAAATCAACTAGATATGAATAAGCCAGGCCGGGTACCTACAACAACACTCTTTTGCTATGACTATGATAAAAATATCTTTGTTGGAGCGGTAAATATTCGCCATTACCTTGATGAGGGACTTCTACATAGTGGTGGACACATTGGTGATGGAATTCGACCAAGTGAGAGAAGAAAAGGCTATGCAACAGCAATGATTGCGCTTGCGTTTAAAGAATGTAAGAAACTTGGCATTGAACGAGTTCTTATGTGCTGTCGTAAAGATAATATCGGCTCGGCAAAATCTATTATCAATAACGGTGGCATACTCGAAAACGAAGTTTATGATGAGGATAATGTTCTTACACAAAGATATTGGATTGACCTTTAACAGTTCTTCTCGCCAAAGAAATAATAAGGGGACCGTAATTGTTTGCGGTCCCCTTTTGGTATCAAACTTTAAAGCTTCTTATCGAGAAACTCTTAGCCCTCGACAGGCTGTCCAAGATAAGATGCAACAGAAGTTGCAGCGATGGCACCGTCTGCTGCTGCAGTAATAATCTGACGTAGCGGCTTCTTATTGAGGTCTCCTGCGGTAAAGAGACCAGGAGTTCTAGTAGCCATACGCTCATCAGCAAGGACATATCCCTGCTCGTCAAGGTCTACGAGGTCTGTCAAAAGCTCGGTTGAAGGCACGCGACCTACCAAGACGAAGACACCAAAGCTGCCCTCATCAAAAGTCTCTGTGTGCTCTTCTCCCGTCTGGTTATTGCGGAAGGTGATGGAAGTAAGCAAATCGTTACCATCAACTGCAGTAATGCTGGTCAGATAGCGAATCTCTGTCTTAGGATTCTCCTCAAACTGCTTAATTGCAGTTGCGTTAGCTCTTAGGTGATCTTTGCGGACGATAAGAGTTACTTTATCAGCAAAACGAGCAAGGAATTGAGACTCCTCTACAGCGGTGTTGCCGCCGCCGATAACAAATACCTGCTTGCCGCGATAGAACATTCCATCGCAGGTAGCGCAGTAAGAAACGCCCTTGCCAGTGAATTTCTCTTCATTGGTAAAGCCGGCGTGGCGAGGATTAGCGCCACCAGAAACAATGACGGCCTTTGCGTGATAAGTTCCCTCAGAAGTCTCCAACACGAAGAGGTTAGTCTCTGGATCCTTAACAATAGAAAGGACATTGGCCATGACAATCTCTGCGCCAAGGTCTGTAGCTTGCTTCTGAAGAGTATCGGTAATAGTGAAGCCATCAGTGTTTGGCATACCAGGGTAATTTTCAACCTCAGTAGTGGTGATGACCTGGCCACCTACCGCCTGTTTCTCTAAAACAACAGTATCGAGAAGAGCGCGCTTTGCATAAATTGCTGCTGAAAGTCCTGCAGGACCACCACCAACAATAACAAGGTCTTTAGTAATAACGTCTGCCATGATTGGCTCCAATCGTATAAATCGTAACTGGCTTTGTTATACCCTACTGATGACAATCATTATCAGTTATCTCTAAAAAATAGATTGCACACAATCTATTCACAAATAAAAAAGAAGCGCGTCAAGACCCCCATCTTGAACGCGCTCCCCTAATACTAAAAACTAGTTAGCAATGATGAAGTAAGCAACAAACGCAAGAGTTGCAACCCACATCAGAGGCTTAACCTTCTTAACGTTACCAGTTACAAGAGCAACAACAACATAGAAGATGAAACCAAAGCCAATGCCGTCAGAGATTGAGTAAGTCATTGGAATACCAGCGATAACCATGAATGCTGGGAAGCCCTCGAGAAGATCATTCCAATCAATCTCGGTAACCTCAGACATCATCAGGAAGCCAACAAGGACCAGTGCACCACAAGTTGCTGCAGAGCTGACGATAGAAATGAGAGGTGCAATGAATGCTGCTGCAATAAAGAGCAGACCGGTGAAAATAGAAGAAAGACCAGTACGACCGCCGTCAGCAGCGCCGGATGCGGACTCGATGAATGTGGTAATGGAAGAAGCACCAAAGAAACCACCTGCAGCTGCAGCAGCAGAGTCAACAATGAGGATCTGCTTGATGTCCTTAACGTTGCCGTCCTCAGTGAGGAAGTCTCCCTGCTTAGCAATAGCCATAGCAGAGCCCATGGTGTCAAAGAAGTCAGACATCATCAAAGAGAATGCAAAGACGAGAAGAACTGGCGTTGTCAGAGCCTTAACGATACCCATAACACCAGCACCATCGGTCAAGAATGGTGCACCAAAGGTGGAGAAATCAAGACCAGAAACAATACCTGTAGGGCTTGCAGTAACACCAAGAGGAATACCAGCGAGTACAGCAAGAATAATGCCGATAAGCAGGGAACCCTTAACACGAGCAGAGTAAAGAACAACTGTTGCAACAATGGAAATTACACCAACGATAAAGGTTGGAGAGAAGATATCACCAAGAGCAACAAGTGTGGACTCATTAGCAACGATAATACCGCTGTTCTTGAGACCAATCATGGCAATAAAAAGACCTAGGCCAACTGAGATTGCGTGGCGTAGGTTTACAGGAATTGCGTCCATGATTGCTTCACGAAGGCCGCAGAGAACTAAAAGAAGAATAGCAATTCCTTCAATGAAGATAACTGCCATTGATGCGTGCCAATCTCCACCAGTAATTGGAGTAAGAGAGAAAGCTACAACAGCGTTTACACCCATACCAGATGCGCAGGCAAGTGGACGGTTAGAGAACAGACCCATCAAAATGGTCATGATGCCGCCACCAAGACAGGTAGCAGTAATAGCTGCCGAAACTGGAACTCCTGCAGCAGCAAGAAGAGCTGGGTTTACTGCAATAATGTATGCCATTGCGAGAAATGTAGTAATTCCAGCCCTAAACTCTTGAGCGGGATTACTGCCACGCTCAGCTACCTTAAAAAACTTCTCCATTAAGCTCTTCCTTCCTAAAGAGGCTTTTCCTTTATGCAAGCGCTGAAGCGCTTATCACCAAAATAAAAAATTATTGAACGCCGCTTGAACCAAAACCGCCTGTACCGCGATCAGTCTGATCAAGCTCATCAACTTCAACAAGCTGTACAACAGGGACCTGTTGAATCACAAGCTGCGCAATACGCTCACCGCGCTCAATATGAATAGTTTCTTTGCTATCAAGGTTAATCGCACAAACCTTAAGCTCACCACGATAATGAGCATCAATAAGGCCTGGAGTATTTGCCATAGAAAGGCCCTTTTTAAGGGCAAGACCGCTTCTAGGCTGAACAAATCCTGCGTATCCATCAGGGATTGCAATAGCTAAACCAGTGGAAATAAGTTTGCGCTCAAAAGGAGCAAGATCAACATCTTCAGCACTTCTAAGATCTAATCCAGCGTCTCCTGTATAGGCGTACGAAGGTAGCTCAACAGTAGGATCAAGGCGTTTAATAGGTAGCTGGATGTCAAAATTGCTCATTAATTCAGGCTCCTTAATTCTGCACTAAATTCATCAACATCTTTGAAGTCTCTATAGACAGAAGCAAACCTAATGTATGCAACTTTATCAAGCATAACCAGGTTTTTAAGCACAATGCTTCCAAGGTCTTCAGATTTAATCTCGTATTGACCCTTATCTCTAATCTGAGACTCAATACCATCAATAAAATGATCAAGAGAAGCAACAGAGATATCTCTCTTTACTGTTGCAGTAACAAGGCCTCTCATGAGCTTCTGTCTATCAAAAGGCTCCTTATGACCGTCTTTCTTCACAACGGTGATAGGAATCTCTTCTAAGCGCTCATAGGTTGTAAAACGAAACTTACAGGACATGCACTCGCGACGCCTTCTAATAGCATCGTTATTCTCAGATGAACGAGAATCAATAACCTTTGACTCTTCGTGACCGCATTTTGGACAACGCATGGAATCCCCTTTTTTCGTCTAAAAGGAAGATACCATTTTACGCAGGTATTAAGTGTTATCAACACAGAATTCCGAGAGAAATTTACATAAATATTTACTATTTAGATACAGAAGGAATCTCTAAGGTTTGTCCAGCTCTTAAAAGAGAAGAATCAAGATTATTTCTTTCTCTAATCCAACTTACTTGCTGCTCTGTGGAGACGCCCTCAATTGGGTTGCTCTCTGCAATTGACCACAGTGTGTCATTGCTATGAACGGTAATTGTTTGTGAAGCGCTATCCATTACAGATGTAGCAAATGAATTAAGAGTGGTAGTGCGAAGAAAAGAAACCGCAAACATCAAAACAAATGATGCAGTAATAATAAGACCAGCAATAAAAGCTTCTTTATTTGTCAGTGCCTTTACGTAAGAAACTTCCTCACGCTGAGGTGTAACAGATTCTTTCTTTGCTCCGCCTTCAATTACCTTAAATGCAGGCTTATAAGAAGCAAGAGCTGAAGTTCCGCTAACCTGATACATCTTTGACTGATACATACGCCTCATATCATTTCCTTCCGTAATAGTTTTTACGGAACTAGTTATATCTAATACACCGGACAAAAAGTCATGTCCGAACGTTTGTACTAATAATATGTAGTACATTTGTTCGTGTCAAGAAAAAATAGAACATTCGTTTGATTATTTTTTAGAACACGTGTATTATTATTAAAAAGAAAAAGGAGGCTCATATGCCAAAGGGCAAACTCAGCAAGCGTCAGGCAGCAATTTATGAATATATCTGTTCATACACAGATCAACACGGCTATCCCCCTTCAGTAAGAGAGATTGGTGCTGCTGTTAATCTCGCGTCTCCTTCAACTGTCCATATGCATCTAAAGGTCCTGGAGCAGTTTGGCCTAATTGATAGAGACCCAAAGAAGCCTCGTACTATGAAGATTGTTCCCCAGGCTTCAAACACTTCTGACGCAGCAAAGCTTGCTCCCGTTACTCAAGACGTAGCTAATAATGTGATTAGTCTTCCTCTTGTAGGACGTGTTGCTGCTGGTACTCCTATTCTTGCTGAGCAAAACGTAGAAGAATCTCTATCTCTTCCAACTAGCATTGTTGGGGATTCAAGTTCTTTCATTCTTCGCGTTCGCGGAGAATCAATGATCAATGCTGGTATTTTTGACGGCGATTATATTGTTGTAAAAGAGCAGCAAGATGCCCATGATGGAGAAATTGTTGTTGCTCTTATTGATGATTCTGCAACAGTTAAAACGTTCTACAGAGAAAACGATCGCATTCGTCTTCAACCAGAAAATGACTTTATGGAGCCAATCTACGTACAGAATCCTGTCATTTTAGGTAGGGTTACTGCACTTATTAGATCAATTTCATAGTCACAGTATGGGTGTGGAATTAGAACAATCCAAAGGTAGAGTAACTTTCTTTGACACTATTCGAGGACTCTCAGTAGTATCAATGATTCTGTTTCACTTTACCTATGATTTGTTCTTTATCTCGCACGTTAAGCTTACGTGGTTTACACCTCTGCTTATGCAAATCTGGATACCATCAATCTCATATCCTTTTATTTTTATTGCTGGTTGTATGTGCGCCTTCTCTAAAGATTCTTTTAAGCGTACAGGAGTTTATGGCCTTGTAGCCTTAGCAATATTTGCAGCAACTACCTTTGCAAAAGTTGATACTCCCATTACGTTTGGAATCTTCTTTTGTATGGCCTCATGCACCCTGGTAGAGGCTCTTATTTCACGTTTCGCTGTTCCACCAAAAGGATATGCAGTAACAGTTCTTTTGCTTTTAATTTTTGTTGTTTGCATTCCAATTTCTGCTGGTCATATCGGTATAGGCAGTATGGTTTTCTCGTTACCTAAAGAGTTGTATCAAACACCGTATTTAGCTTGGGCCGGATTCCCTTCTCCCTCTTTTTCATCTGGAGATTACTATCCGTTACTCCCCTATTTGTTCTTGTATTTGAGTGGAGCTGCGTTTAACAGACAGCTCAAGGCAGAAGGCTATCCTAACTGGATGAAAACATTTTCCCTTCCCCTTATAACGGAGATGGGAAAACATTCACTTCTCGTTTATATTTTGCACCAGCCAATTTTGCTGCTTATTGCCTTATTCGTCAGTCAGAATATCGTCCTCTGACACCACATAAGGCTCTAATAGTGCCTGCATATAGGTGTCGGCTTTAACTGACAGCAAAAGACCTTCCGCAACGTATTGCTCATGCAAGAGCTGGCACCTCTCGTGAACAGACTTAACAAGAGCACCTTTGTTGAACGGAATAAGTGCACTAACCACCTTGTCGCCGGCGCTAGCTATTTCTTGAATCTTGTGGAGAAGAGCGTTAATGCCCGTGCCTTCCTGAGCAGAAATAAATACAGCGTCTGGATAGAGCGCTTTAAGCATTTGAAGTTCTTGCTCAGAAAGTAAATCGACCTTGTTTAGAACAAGAATTTGATCGCTTTTATCGGCCTCGATATCTTTTAAAATACTACGAACAACTGCAATTTCTTTAGAAAGATTCTTGTCAGTTGCATCAGCGACCAGCAGCAGAAGATCAGCTTCTTGAGCTTCAACCAGTGTAGATTTAAAGGACTCAATCAGATTTGTTGGAAGCTTTTGAATAAATCCAACAGTATCGGTCAGAACAATTTTTCTTCCTTCATCAAGAGAAAGTGCTCTGGTAGTTGGATCAAGAGTTGCAAAGAGCTCGTCTTTTGCGTATACATCTGCTCCAGTTAACTGATTCAGAAGCGTTGATTTACCGGCGTTGGTATAGCCAACCAGAGAGACGCTGAACGTTCCAGATTTCCATCTGGACTTAGACTGAACTTCTCGCCGTTGACCAAGCTGTTTGAGCTCATTTTTAAGAGTTGAAATACGCTTTCTAATAAGGCGACGGTCAACCTCAAGCTGGCTTTCACCCTGGCCAAATCGGCTACCAATGCCACCACGAGTTTGCTCGCCTACCAGGTGACTCCACATACCACGAAGCCTTGGAAGTACGTACTGAAGCTGTGCAAGCTGTACCTGAAGTCGTCCTTCTTTGGTGCGTGCGTGGATACCAAAAATATCAAGAATGAGCGCTGTGCGGTCAATTACTTTAACAGGCTCGCCAAGTAATTTTTCTAGATTAGATTGCTGAGAAGGCGTGAGCTCATCATCGAAGATGACAACGTCAGTATTGGTGTTTCTTACCAGAGAAACAAGTTCCTCGGTTTTACCTTTGCCAATGAAAGTCTTAGGGATAGGTGCATCAAGTTTTTGCGTAAGACGCATAAAGACTTCAGCGCCGTCAGTTTGCGTCAGACGCTCAAGCTCGTCCATTGATTCTTCAAGCGACCAATCGCTTTTACCGCAATCAACGCCTACAAGAATTGCTCGTTCAACTTTAGGAGCAGTTGAAAATGGAACAAAACGACCCATAGACTCCCCATCTAAGACAAGGTAAATACGTTAGTTTTTGATGTGTCCTACTGGCATTGTACGTCAGCATGCTGCACAAAAATCAGCTCGAGAGCATCTTCAGGCGTGAGCTGTTCCATATCAAGCCACCTGACTCGACCATCTCGTTTAAGCCAAGAAATCTGACGCTTAGCATACTGCCTGGTGTGCTGCTTAATAAGCTCACACGTTTGCTCAAGCGATTGCTCACCCGCAAAGTAAGCAAAGAACTCTTTGTAGCCAATTGCCTGGCCAGCCGTGCAATTTTCAGAGAGACCTGACTCAATAAGCGTTTGAACCTCTTCAACAAGCCCTTGCTCAAACATAAGATCTACTCGCTGGTTAATTCGCTCATACAGGCGCTGACGATTCATTGTTAGGCCCCATATCTGGGCGTCAAAGTACGGTGTATGAGCCTTTAAGCCCTCATGATGAGTTGCATACGACTTGCCTTCTTCCAAGAGCTCTAAAGCCCTTACAACGCGTCGTACGTTATTTGGATGGATAAGCTCTGCACTTGCCGCATCTTTTGAGGCGAGAAATTCATGCAGGTCCTCAGCACCAAGCTCTTGAGCAAGCTTTTCATAACGAGTACGTACAGGAGACTCGATTGAGCCTGAAGGAAACTCCATCTGGTCGATAATCGAATCAAGATAAAGACCGGTTCCGCCACAGAATACAGGTATTTTACCAGCTTTAATAAGCTTATGAGCTTCTTCACGAGCTGCCACTTGAAACATCTGGACAGAATATTCTTCTGAAATGTTGGCACAATCCACCATAAGAAGAGGAACTTCTCGCTCTTCCACAGGAGTTTTAGCAGTGCCAATATCCATGCCACGATAAACCTGCATTGCGTCAACAGAAATGACAGAGGTCTCAAGCTTCTTGGCTACCAGCTCAGACAAGGAGCTTTTGCCCGAAGCCGTGGGGCCTACAATACAGATAACCGAGCCATGGGAGCTCATCGAGGATCAGACTCCATGGTTCCGCGCAAATACCAGGTACGAGCCTCATCAATATGAACATCAACAATTTTGCCGATAAGATCTTCTGGCGTGTAACCCTCTGGCAGATTGAAGTGAACTGTTTGGTTCTTCTCGCTATGTCCCACCATAACGGTATCATCACGCTTGGAAGTTCCCTCAACAAGAACTGCCTGCGTAGTATTCAAGTCTACCTGGTTAGCGTCATGTGCCTGCTGAGCCACAAGCTCTGCAAGCCTATCAAAGCGCTCCTGGATGACCTCGTGAGGCGTATTGTCTTCGTATTTTGCCGCAGGAGTGCCTGGACGCTTAGAGTAAATGAAGGTATATGCGGAAGAATACCCAGCTTCTTTGACCAAAGAAAGCGTATCCTCAAAGTCTTCCTCAGTCTCTCCGGGGAAGCCAACGATAATGTCAGTTGAAAGCGCCAATCCTGGAATAGCTGCACGCAGGCGAGAAACCACGTCTAAGTACTCTTCTCGTGTATAGCTGCGGTTCATCTTTTTGAGAACACGCGTAGATCCACTTTGAACCGCAAGATGAAGATGAGGCATGACAGCTGGTGTTTCCTTCATAGCTGCAATAGTCTCATCGGTTAGGTCCTTTGGATTCGATGAGGTGAAACGGATTCGCTCAACGCCCGTCTGACCCACAGCACGTAAAAGTTCTGCAAAGCGTGGCTTACCGTAAAGGTCACGGCCATATGAGTTAACGTTTTGACCAAGAAGGGTAATCTCACGAACGCCATCTGCGACAAGACGCTCGCACTCACCAATAACAGCCTCAAAGGTGCGACTGCGCTCACGACCACGAACGTAAGGAACAATGCAATACGTGCAGAAATTATTGCAGCCGGTCATGATAGGTACCCAAGCGTGATACTGCTGAGCGCGGTTGCTTGGCAGGTCTGTGGAGAAGCCCTTGCCTTCCTCAGAAGTGTCTACGGCTACACGGTCATTCTCGCCTCTAAATGCGCTGGTGAGAAGTGCTGGCAGACTTGCGAGAGCACTGGTGCCAAACACAACGTCAACGGCCGGAACCTTTTCACGGAGTTTCTCGCCATCACGCTGTGCAATGCAGCCGCCAATAGCAACAATACGCTTGCCTGATGGAGGCGTTGGAGCACTCACCATCGCAGAAGCCTGACCATAGAGACGCTGATCGGCGTTCTCACGGACGCTACAGGTCATGAAGATGACAATATCAGCGTCATCAGTATCTGAAACCTCATTGCAGCCACAAGCCTCAAGCAGACCAGAGACACGCTCTGTATCGTGCAGATTCATTTGGCAGCCAAAAGTTTTGATGTGATACGTTTTTCCTACGAGCTCGGAATTTTCAATCATACTTAAAGTACCTCGTCATACTCAGTGGGACTAACAGCTGGCGTCTGCGTATCGGGAGCAGACAATGTGTGGACATAAATGGCAATTTTTATTGCAGTTCTACTCTCCCCTGCAATTTCAATATCAGAAAACGTTGGAGCGCAGGTAATGTCCAAGCCACACGGAATCAAGAATCCGCGGGCAATGGCAACAGCCTTGATGCCCTGGTTGACAGCACCTGCACCAATGCACTGGAGCATAACAGGCTCGTTATCTTTAACCAGTCCCGCAATAGCTCCTGCTACAGAAGCTGGTGAAGACTTACTTGAAACTTTAAGCAAACCCATGAGTGCTCCAATTATTGTGCGTTTGTTCTACTCTTGCGACTCAATATCAAAAGTCACAACAATTTTGTTTTTACTTACACGAACACGAGGCTCAGCCGTCAAAGAAACGTAGTATTTCTCGGACAACTCAGCAAAACTCTGCTCCATTTTTCGAGAAAAGCTGCTGATATCAGCTTTGCTCATCTTGAGACCTCGGTGGTCTTTCATCAGATCAATTTCGCGAGAAACCCCTTCAGGTTCAACAGTGTGGCTGACCTGTGCATACACACTACGCAAAGGCTTAATCTGTTCAGCAATAATTCTGTGAGCAGTTCTATCTGACATAGAAAGACCAAGAGACTTACAAACCTCAGAAAGCTCTGTTGCATCCGCTGCGGCCCTGAAGCGCTCGAGAACAGGCACGTTTTCAAAGCCTTCAACAAAGAGCAGGTCGGCGATATCAAGCGTCTGCGCAATTCTGCGACGAGCAGTAGCTGCAATCTCTGCAGCAGAGCCCAGCATTACCTCACACGAGCCTTTGACCTCAAGCGCAAAGTCACAGCAGGTACGAATAATGTTATGAGGACCTTTAACGGTTGTTTTGATTCCATCCTCATTCAAACCACAGGTTGGCCAAGTAGACTGATCTACTCGCTCAGAAATTTTAGTAGTGTCTACCACAATCTGAATAACAGAACCAAGTCCCGGGGCCGAAGCCACAACCTGGGCTGATTCACAGTTTTCTTTAATGGAGTAGAGAGCCATGCCTCGGCCATGTATTCCCCAACGGTCCATATGCATGCTCTCAAGCTTTGAAGTTACACGAGCTTCAAAGATTTTCTCGTGCATGTCTTTTGGAATACCCTGACCATCATCAAGTATGGTGATAGTTCTGAGCGCACCTTCTTTTGATGTTGCAACATAAATATGACGAGCGCCAGCATCGCGGGAATTACGTAAGAGCTCGATAACAATATCTTCTACCGAACGGATATCGTGCTTTGCCTGTCTACGCTCTGCCTCTGCTACGCGTAAACGAACGTACCCCGCGCCGAGGGATTCCTCGACACGGAGTGCGCGTTCACCTCCCATGGAGGCAACAAAACCTGTTAAGTCAGTAGAAGTGGCTGCCATAAATTACTTAGCAACATCCACAGCACGAGACTCGCGAATAACAACAACGCGAACCTGTCCTGGGTATTCCATCTCATCCTCAATTTGCTTAGCAATATCGTGTGCAAGAACAGTTGCCTCGGAATCGCTAATCATCTGAGGCTCAACCATAACGTGAAGCTCACGGCCAGCCTGCATTGCATACGTACGCTCAACACCCTCGTGTGCATTAGAGATAGCCTCAAGCTTCTCAAGACGCTTGATGTAGTTCTCAGCAGACTCACGACGAGCACCAGGACGTGCAGCAGAAATAGCATCTGCAGCCATAACAAGCATGTCAAGCACGGTGTTTGGCTCAATGTCTGCGTGGTGAGCTTCAATAGCGTGAACAATCTCTGGGCGTTCGCCATGGCGACGAGCAAGATCTGCACCAATTACAGCGTGTGGACCCTCAACCTCGTGGTCAATTGCCTTACCAAGGTCATGGAGCAGACCAGCACGCTTAGCTGGAGCAGGCTCAAGACCAAGCTCTTCAGCCATGATGCCGCAAAGTACTGCAACCTGAACAGAGTGAGCAAGAACGTTCTGACCGTAAGAAGTACGGTAGCGAAGCTTACCAAGAGTTTTTACGATCTCTGGATGAAGATCGTGAATACCGCAATCAAATGCAGCCTGTTCACCAGCCTCAAGGACACGCTCGTTAACAAGGGCTTCAGCCTTCTTGTAGAGCTCCTCAATACGTGCTGGATGAATACGACCATCTGCAATGAGGTTCTCAAGTGCAACACGAGCGGTCTCACGGCGGACTGGATCAAAACTTGAAAGAACTACAGTCTCTGGAGTGTCATCAATAACAAGAGAAACACCAGATACCTGCTCGAAGGTACGAATGTTTCTACCCTCACGTCCAATGATTCTACCCTTTAGATCATCAGATGGAATATGGACGGAAGTTACTGTAATCTCAGAAGCCTGATCTGCAGCAACACGCTGAATAGCGGTAGAAATAATCTCACGTGCAGTTTTATCTGCTTGTGCACGAACGCGCTGCTCAGACTCACGAAGAATCATTGCCTCATCGCGAACACTTTCAGAACGAACGCGAGATAGAAGCTCATCATGAGCCTCATCTTTAGTGAGATTGGCAATACGCTCAAGCTCTTGAGACTGCTGAGAAACAAGAGAATCCAAATCGTTCTTACGACGATCAAGCTGGCCCTGAAGGCTGGAGAGCTGATGCTCACGCTTCTCTAGTGCATCAGTACGGTGATCAAGGGACTCTTCACGCTGAAGAATACGATTCTCCATGCTACGAAGCTCACTTTTGCGCTTCTTCTCTTCTGCTTCAGCAAGTTGCTTAAGTTGAAGAACTTCCTCTTTAGCCTCAAGAACAGCTTCTTTTTTTACTGTTTCTGCCTGGCGAGCTGCTTCAGAAGCAATACGATCTGCATTAGTCTGAGCATCTTTTAACTGCTGTTCTGCAGTTTTAATCTTTGAATTACTAATGTTAGAGAGCACGCCGTATGCAAGGCCTACTCCCACAAGAAGGCAAACAATGCCTACTGCTGCTAATTCCATACCTACTCCTCAAATGGCGATTACAAAAGTGTTCAGGAGACTTTAGACACAACAGTATCTAAAGAACCCGCCATGAGCAGGGTTCATTGGCTGGTCATGCCACATTCAGAGATAGATCAAATGTATGAGATACCTACTGTATACGTGACGCTGGTTGCCCAGCGGAAATGAGCCTATTCACGGCATATTTATCGTATAGAGCATTGTAACTTTTGTCAATAAATAGCAGGTAGGAAAAGTAAAGTACATCAATACAACAGACTTATAAGCTAAGCAAATATATTCATTTAGATGTGGCGTTTTCATCCAAGATCTTTTTAGCAACAGATGATGCTATAGAAAATGAATATCCCTTTGTGGCGAGAAACCTGACAAGCTTCTCATAATCATTTTTTCCCGACAGGTGTTTTCTCTGGGCCAAAGAATACGCAACTTCAAATTCATCCACATCAGAAAAATAAGCGTCAGGCCATCCAGGGAGTGTCTCAACTTCAATCCCTTTTTTAGAAATTTCAGTTTTAATTTTAAGAGGACCCCAGCCTTGCGAAATTTTAGATCGTATATAGACGTCTGCAAAACGACTGTCATTAATCAAACCAACTTCAACAGCCCTCTGCACTGCAGGGTCTCTTACATTCTTCTGATAGCCATCAAGCATGAGCTTTTTTTGAAGCTCAGCTGTAGAGTAGTCCCTTTTTACAATCAAAGCCTCAATACGAGCTTTAATGCACTGCGTTGAAATCTCTTTTAGCTCATACAGAAACTCATTACGAGAAGAAGGTGTAAAAACACCATCTTTCTCTTTGTTTTGAAGAGCACGAGCTACTGTTGGAGGGACAAAGAATTCCTCCGTCCCTCCAACTTCTGTTTCTAAAAGTATCTTTGCTTTAGGCTTTGCCTGACCTAGAACTGCCTGTTTCTTTTTTGGAAGCTCAATCGTCCAAGAAATTTCTGACATTATTCAGTAGAATCTTCCGTTGCAACCGGAGTGCCAACTTCAGAATCTTCATCAAATACAAGGCCACAAGCAACTCGTACTTTGTGATCAATCTCTTCCATGAGATCTGGATTGGCAGTAAGGAAAGATTTAGCTGCTTCTCTACCCTGGCCAAGACGCTCACCCTCATAGGTGAACCAAGCTCCAGACTTGTTGACAATCTCAAAATCAACAGCCATATCAAGAATGGAACCCTCTTTAGAGATGCCTTGACCGTACATAATGTCAAACTCAGCAACCTTAAAAGGAGGAGCAACCTTGTTCTTTACAACCTTAACGCGAACACGGTTACCAACGTTTTCTCCGTTAACCTTAATGCTGTCAACGCGGCGAATATCCATACGGACAGTAGAGAAGAACTTAAGAGCCCTACCACCAGAAGTGGTCTCTGGGCTTCCAAACATAACGCCAATCTTCTCTCTAAGTTGGTTAATGAAAATACAGAGTGTATTAGACTTTGAAAGAGAGCCGGCTAACTTACGGAGAGCTTGACTCATGAGACGAGCCTGAAGACCAACGCTAGAATCGCCGATTTCTCCCTCAATCTCTGCACGAGGAACAAGAGCAGCAACAGAGTCTACAACTACAACATCAATGGCGCCTGAGCGAACAAGCATGTCACAAATCTCAAGAGCCTGCTCACCAGTATCTGGCTGAGAAATTAAAACATCATCAATATCAACGCCAATACGAGCCGCATAGCCTGGGTCTAGTGCGTGCTCTGCGTCAATAAAGGCAACAACACCACCTAGTGCCTGAGCTTCTGCAAGAATTTCTAGTGAAAGTGTTGTCTTACCAGAGGACTCTGGGCCATAAATCTCTACGATACGACCGCGAGGAACGCCGCCAATACCCAATGCTGCATCAAGAGCAAGTGAGCCAGTTGGAATAGCCTGAATATCAAAGGCAGGACCACCCTCGCCTAAACGCATAATAGCGCCTGCACCAAATTTCTTCTCAATCTCTGCAGTGGTTGAGGAGATAACCTCATCTCTCTCATCACCAGTAGTACGAGCTTTGATCTCTTTTGAAACTGCCTTTTTAGCCATGAATACTCCTTGCTCTTTTTGTTACTAGAATAATATAAGAACAGACGTTCTATGTCAACGTCAAACATATACTCTATAGAGGGAATTTGTCTGAATTCTTACCTCTATTTTTCCGCTCTTGAGCAGCTAATTTCTTCTTAATTACAAATTTGACTGTATAAGTCCTGCATAGTCGAAGAAAATAAGAAGCTCAAAACAAACTAGTTTTGAGCCTCCCTATTAAAATCGGATTTTAAGCCTTCACAATTGCTTCATGAATTAATTGTAAAGCCTGCAAAACAGCAGCTTCTCTCACCTGTTCTCTATTACCAGAAAAATGTTTGCAGACCGTATGGGTAAAGTTTTTGCTGTTAATACCAAACCAAACTGTTCCAACTGGTTTACCAGGCTCTTCTCCTGTTGGTCCTGCTATTCCTGTAACGGAAACTGCAATATCTGATCCAATAACGTCTCTAACGCCTGAAGCCATTTGAGCTGCGCAGGGCTCAGAAACAGCACCAAGGGATGGTTCATCAAAAATGTCTTTTGAAACACCTAATACCTTTTGCTTAATCTCAATGGTATAGCTTACAACAGAGCCCTTAAGTACGCTTGATGATCCAGAGATGGCTGTAAGAGCGCCTGCAACAAGTCCTCCCGTACAAGACTCAGCGGAAGCAACGGTAAGACCAGTCGCAAGAGCCTCTGAAATAACCTGTTGAGCTTCTGAAAGAACTTCAGATGAAAACATTTGATCACAACTTTTCATTAAGCAGAAAACCGTTTGATCTGCACATGAGCTTATCTTATACAAAAGCGGCGCCTCAGAGAGACGCCATCTTGTTAAACTTCAGCAATGTATTGCCAAGACTTTACAAAGTAGTCAATTCCTGACCAGGCCGTTAGAACTACTGCAACCCACATAGATGCATTGAAGATAAAGAGCAAAACATCCTGAATCATTCCATCAGGAATACTAGGTAAGAAGAGTAAACCGCAGATAGCAACCATAGTTGTAGCGGTCTTCCACTTACCCAAGTCAGAAGCTGCAATAACAACTCCCTTTGAAGCAACAACCATCCTAAGGCCCGATACCAAAAACTCACGTGCAACAATTACTAAGAGCACCCAAGGAGAAACCATATGCCACTCTAGAAGTACAAAAAGAGCTACAACAACAGCGAGTTTATCGGCAATTGGATCTAAGAACTTGCCAAAGGTAGTAACTTCATTTCTACTGCGGGCAAGATAACCATCAAGCTTATCGGTCAAAGAAATGACAACATAGCCGATAAAAACAAGAAAAGCTCCAAGTTTAAAACCAGGTGTTGTCAGAGAATCTGCCAGAGATACACCTAAAAGCTGCGCCAAGAGAAGCCAAAAGGGCACTAAGACCACACGAGCACAGGTAACAATATTTGCAGGTGTCCAAATTGTCTTTGATGACATGACCTATCCCCAACTAAACGGTTTTCTCGCCAGACTGTGTGTCTGTAGTGTCTACAATTTCGCCAATCATTTCATAGCAGAAAGAATCTACCAGGTCACAAAGGACAATATCTCCGACTGCGGCCTCTCCCTCTGCAATGTGAACAGCGCCATCACAGTCTGGAGCCTGGAACCACGTGTGGCCAATAAGCTCAGTGCCTTCGTCGGATTCTTCAATTCCGTCGATAATGACCTCGCAGCGCTCGCCAACGTGACGGGCAGTTGCCGCAAAGCCAAGCTGCTCTACAAGGTCAAGCAAGCGCTGAGTACGCTCAATTTTTACCTCGTCTGGAACCTGATCAGACATCTTTGCGCCCAGAGTTCCCTCTTCTGGCGAATAGGTAAAGACGGAAGTGTAATCAAACTCCTGCTCCTGAATAAAGTCGTAGAGCTCATCTGATTCATCATCTGTCTCGCCTGGGAAGCCACACATTCCCGTAGTTCGAAGAACCATGCCAGGAATCTCAGTTCTGAGGCGATCAAAAAGCTCACGAAGCTCCTGTGTAGAGCCAGAACGACCCATGCGCTTAAGAATGCGCTCGTTGCAGTGCTGAATTGGAATATCAATGTAAGGAAGAACCTCAGGTGTATCGCGAATAGTGCTGATGAGCTCATCGGTCATACCTTCTGGCTGCAGATACAAAACGCGAATCCATCCCTTATAAGGACGGACTACCTCAGCAACCTGCTGCATAAGCTTAGCAAGCGTTGGCGTCTGGCCATCTGCAGTATCAGGCATATCCGAGCCCCAGATACCGGTGTCCTGGCCAATCAGAATGACCTCACGAACACCACCTTCCATCAGCTCATGTACCTCTTGAAGAATCTCTTCAGCGGGCCTTGAGTGATAGTGACCACGAATGTACGGAATGGCGCAGAAAGCGCAGAATCTATCACAGCCCTCGGAAATCTTTACAAATGCACTGGCGCCATCAATGGTGCGCAGCATTCCATGGGCCGCAACAATAGACTGCGTAGGCTCAGGGATATTTAGAACATCTGCAACAACGCTAACAATGCCATCTTCTTGATCTGCCGGAACAAACGCAGCAACTTCAGGAAGCTGCTCGTTAAGCTCTGCACCGTACCTGGAAGGGACGCAGCCACACATAATAATGGGCAGCTTGCGCACTCCCTCGGAAGCTCCTTCAGCAATCTCAAGCGTAGTCTCAATGGACTCCTCTGTTGCTGAAGCCAAGAATGAACAGGTGTTGATAATTGCAACGTCTGCTGAGTCTGGATCTGCAACTTCACCAAAACCAGAGGCCAAAAGACGCGCACGCATGCGATCTGTATCAACCTCGTTTTTAGCGCATCCTAACGTGATGTATAGGACGTTGTAGCCCCTATCGATAGTTGTTGAACTGGAGGGGCTGGCCATAGTCTTTCTCCTTAAGGCTTGCAATCACAGACTGAAGAACATCGCGAGAAGCGCTAGAAACACGCAGCTTATCGCCCTCAACGGTTGCCTTAGCCTTAACTTTCATATCACGAATATCTTTAGCAATCTTCTTGGCAGTTTCCTGATCAATTCCAGAAACAATTGAGCCAATCTGACGCACGGTAGAGCCTGCTGCAGGAATGGGGTCTCCCCAACGAATAGCAGTAAGATCAATTCCGCGCTTTACCAGCTTGGAGCCAAGAACATCCCTCACCTGAGATGCAACAAAATCTGCAGGAGCCTCAATAGTGAACTTACCCTCTTTCTTAGAAAGCTCAAGTGTTGCACCAGAATCCTTAAGATCGTAGCGCTGAGTTAGCTCACGAGCTGCCTGCTGAAATGCATTATCAACTTCCATCATGTCTACTTCAGACACAACGTCAAAGCTTGATTCTTTAGCCATTTCCCCTCCGTATATTCAGGGCGAGAAGAACTTCTCGCCCCATGGCGTTTAGTTATTGTTTGTATTGCTGTTGGAATTCTGGTTGTTAGTGGTGCCAGAAGTTCCACCGGTAGTAGTTGTTGACGTGCTGTTTGTTTGAGTTCCAGAAGCATTTGCTGCAGTACCGTCAGCAGGCTTAGTGCCCTGAATAGTCAAGGTACCAATACCAGAAGCATTTGCATCAAATGGCTTAGCAGTACCATTAACGGTAACTGCAACTGCGCCAGGTGTACCTGCAAGAACGTTCATGGAATCAGTGACGGTGTATGTCTGAGACCATGGACCAGTAATTGCATCAGCCTCAACACTCTTACCATCAACAGTAATCTCAACCCAACTGGTCTGACCATCTGCAACAGTAACCACTACGGTAGTCTGCTTAGGATTCTCTTCCTTCTTTGGCTCAGTTGTAGTGGTGCTCTTAGAAGCATCAGTTGAATCCTTCTTAGAAGTGTCCGTGTTGCTATTTGTAGTGGTGGAATTCTTTGAAGAATCAGTTGTTGAATTATTAACGCTTACTGTCTTTGTTGTAGTAGGCGTAGTACGAGCTGTCATGCAGGAACGAACGCTGAACAGCAAAACGGCAGTAATAATCACAACAACAAGAGCAAATACGGTAGCAATGGTGCGGCCCGTGTCAGAGAAATAATTCTGAAGTGCTCCCATAACGCCTGGTCTTTGAGGAGCACGGCGTTGCTGAGCAGCAGCGCCAGAAGGCTGGCGACGGCGAACATTAGGCCTATCTACCTGTGCGATATTTCTTGAACCACGACGACCGGAAATAGTAGATGCGCGCTCGTAAGGAGCAGTTACATTGTCATAACGAAGGTCATCAGTGTAATCGCTTGGAGCAACAGTTCTTCTGGTTACATCGTCTTTGTAAGCTGGAATGCTAACGCCTGCAATGCCTACACGCTTGCGCTGAACGCCACCGCGCGTACGGCTTGCCATAGTCTTCTGACGAGAAGCCTCTTCAATACCGGCATTGTACGCATGACCTGTGGCATAACGAGAATACGAGTAGCCACCAGCATCCTCCTCAGATGCCTGAGCACCCAGAGGCACACCGGTTTGTCTGGAGCGAACACCAGACGTAGTTGCAAAGGCACCCATATCACCAGCTGGTCCTCCCGACGTGGGGAGAAGACCGTGGTACTGCACGTATGCCTTTGGCCTACTACCAGACTCGTTTACAACGTCATAGCCAGCAATGCCACGACCAGACTGAGTATCTCGAGTACGGCGACGAAGCTCATGAGAATAGGTTCCGTTTTCAAACTCGTAGCTCTCTTCCTGGAAGAGGTCTACAATCTCACGCGGATTAAGTCCTAGGTAGCGAGCATACGAAGAAAGCATGCCCTGAGCATAACCACTCTGAGGCATATTCGTAAAATCGCCTTCCTCAAAAGCAATAAGTGCCTGCTCCTTGAGGCGAAGAATCTTTGATGCTTGAGTGATAGAAAGCCCGAGCTGACGTCTACGTTCTACGAGCATCTCACTAAAACGAGGGCGTGGCATGCTTACTCTACCTCCCTATAGGCAGCGTCTTGAACTTTGAGCTCTTCAAGAGCATCTTTATCGATAAGAACTTCTCGAGGCTTTGATCCGTTGGCTGGGCCAACAACACCTTTTGCCTCAAGCATATCCATAATTCTACCAGCACGAGCATACCCAACAGAGAGTGCTCTTTGCAAACTAGATGTAGAACCTAGCTGAGAATCCACAATAATGCGTGCAGCTTCCCAAATAAGTGGGTCATCTGCCTGCGCCATACCGCCAACTCCACCAACGCCATCGGCCTGTGTTGGAGTTGCAACGGTCAAGATGTTGTCGTGATATTCGGCCACGCGCTGAGTGCGGATGTACTTAACGGTCTCCTCGATCTCCTCGTCAGAGACCCAGCAACCCTGTGCGCGATTAGGCTTCTTACCACGAAGTTTAACCAGCATGTCACCCTTACCCAGCAGCTGTTCAGCGCCCTTCTGGTCCAGAATAATGCGGGAGTTCAAAGAGTTATCAACTGAGAGCGCAACACGGTTATCAATGTTTGCGCGGATTAGACCAGTTACGACGTCTGCAGAAGGACGCTGCGTTGCAACAATCAGGTGAATACCTGCAGCACGACCAAGCTGAGCAATACGGACAATGGAAGACTCAACGTCTTTGCCAGCAACCATCATAAGGTCAGCAAGCTCGTCGATGACAATAACAAAGTAAGGCATGTGTTTTGGAGGATTCTCCATATCAGCGTACTTATCGCCATCAACATTTCTGTTGTACGTCTTAATGTCACGCACTTTGTAGTGCTCAAATACCTTAAGGCGGCGCTCCATCTCGGTGACGCCCCACTGAAGCGCACTTGCGGCCTGCCTTGGCTCGGTAACAACTGGAACATACAGGTGAGGAAGACCAGCGTAACCCGTAAACTCAACGCGCTTTGGGTCAACCATAATTAGGCGGACCTGCTCAGGAGTTGCGCGCATGAGCATAGACATGACAATAGCGTTGAGCAGGACAGACTTACCAGAACCAGTGGTACCTGCTACCAGCAAGTGAGGAAGACTTGCAAGGTCAACAACAATTGGCTTGCCCTCAGAATCGCGACCAAAGGCGCACTCAAGAGGACCGCCCTTTGCAAACGGAAGAACGTCAGCCAAGTTGACTGCCTGGGCTTTCTCGTTAGGAATCTCAATACCAACTAGAGAAGTTCCAGGAATTGGTGCAAAAATACGAACAGACTTTGCCGCAAGTGAAAGCGCAATATCGTCCTCGAGATTAGTGATCTTGTTGACGCGCTCTCCCTCGCCCATCGAAATCTTAAACGTAGTGACAGAAGGACCTGCAGTCCAACCAACCACCTGGCTCGAAAGGCCAAACTCCTCAAGCGTAGCCTGGAGTCTCTGAGCAGTAGCTTCAAGCTCATCATCGCTTACGGCAGAAGTGGCCGAGTTCTTGTTTGTCTTCAGAATGGTAAATGGTGGCAGCTCATACGACTCATCGTCATCGCCTGGCCTTTTGAGCTGGTCAGGTGTGGCGAGAAAATCGGGCGTTGTTTTAGCCTTACTCTTAGGTTTAGCCTGTTTTGTGGTAGGAGCAACCTCAGCTACAGCACCATCGTTTTTCTCGACAACTGCATCATCTGGCTGGTCTTTCTTCTTAGAACGAAGCTTATTCTTAGCCTTATCAATGAGCGTAGTAGGAGCATCTCCTGCGTCTTCTTGCGCCTCTTCTTCCTCGTAAAGACGGGCGTCACGCTTAATGACAGAAGTCTTGCGATTGCCCAGATAGGTGGTCTCCCCTTCTCCGGTCTCGTCAAAGAGAGAAGACTGGTTGTTTGCGCCACGTCTACCCTGCTTCTTTGCAGGCTGTGGAGCATTTGCGGCGTAGAGCGCCTCTTCTTTTGCAAGAGCACGCTCTTCTTTACGGTAGCGATGATTCTCGCGCGCTTCATCCAGGCGGAAGCTTACGCGCTCAACCATGTCAGAAATGGAGAAGCCGCAGATAACAACACCGGCAATAATAAAGCCAACCAAAAGGACATTGCCCACCACGCGGCCAACAAAGCGCAGCAAAACCCAAGCAATACCGCCGCCTACATAACCACCGGCAGCCTCGAGGACTTTTGTGCCCAGAAGCATATCTGGAGCAGCCTCGGCACCTGGGAAGTTAAGTGAAATAAGAGCAAGGGCAGCAAGAACGTCCAGCGTTAGACCAATTGCAATACGCGTAGAGATTCCCTGATCATCACGCATAAAGAAGGTCATAGCAAAGACAAATACTGCAATGGGAAAAAGTAGCGCTCCCGTACCAAAACAGAGCTTGAGCCCATGACCCATTGCGCTGGTAATAACAGCATTAGAAGGGACAATAATGGACAAAAACATGGCAATAGCAGCCACTGCAAGAACAACACCAATGATGTCGTTCTGCAGTGGAGTCAAGCCTACTGCCTGGGCGGAAGCGGCGTTTCTGGAATTTCTTTTTGCTGCGTTTGAAGTGCGTTTAGAGGGCATTAGGCCTATACCTCCATAATGACCGGAATAACCATTGGTCGAGTACGAGTTTTGCTCCAAAGGAAGTTAGAAAGGGCATTACGAACGCTCTTTCTCATTGCTTCAATGTTTGCGCCTTCGGACTTAGAGGCCTTCTCAATTGAATTTCTCACAAGATTCTGTGCGTCATTCATAAGCTCATCATCATCAGCAAATGAAACACCGCGGCCAGAAATCTCAACAACGCCTGGCTTGAGATTACGACCAACAAGGGTTACTACAGCGGTAACAATGCCGTCCTGAGAAAGACGCTGACGGTCACGAAGAACAACAGGGTTTGCGTCAGTGACAGAGAGACCATCAACGTAAACAACGCCAGACTCAACCGTCTTACCACGAGTAACCTTGCCGTTTCTCATCTCAAGCGTGTCGCCGTTATCAAGAATGAAAATGCGATTAGCAGGAACGCCCATCTGCTGAGCAAGTTCTGCGTGAGCACGCAGGTGAACAGCCTCACCGTGAACAGGCATGAAATTCTTTGGACGAGCCATACCAAGCATAAGCTTGAGCTCTTCCTGGCTACCATGGCCAGAAACGTGGACAAGTGCCTTTGACTTGTCATAAATCTCGCAACCAATCTTAGAGAGCGCGTTGATGATGGACTGAACGCTCTTCTCGTTACCTGGAACAGGAGTTGCAGAGATGATTACGGTGTCCTGAGGACGAATAGACAGCGACTTGTGCTCTCCGTTTGCCATGCGTGCCAAAGCACTCAGAGGCTCTCCCTGGGAACCGGTGCACAGAACAACAATGCGATCATCTGCGAGTTTATCAACATCGTACGCATCAATGATGTCTTTATCGGCAATGTTGAGGTAACCAAGCTCACGCGCAACCTTTGTGTTGGTAATCATAGAGCGACCAGTAACAACAACCTTACGCTTTACCGCAACAGAGGCATCGCACACCTGCTGTAGGCGGTGAATGTGGCTTGAGAACGACGCAACAAAGACGCGACCAGTTGCATTCTTGATGATGTGACGAAGCGCCGCACCAACAGAAGCCTCGGATGGAGTCATACCAGGGCGATTAGCGTTGGTTGAATCAGACAACAGCAGGTCAAGGCCCTCGGAGCCAAACTTGGTGATAGCCGCATAATTTGGACGCACGCCATCAATTGGAGTCTGATCAAGCTTAAAGTCACCAGAGTGAATAAGGGTTCCTGCAGGGGTCTTCATGTGAATACCAAAAGCAGCAGGAATAGAGTGGGTCATCGAGAAGAACGTGATGTCAAAGGCACCAAGCTGGACCTTTGAGCCATCAGTAACCTCACGAAGCTTGGTGCCCACAATCTTGTGCTCAGCAAGCTTGCCTTCAATAAAGCCAAGCGAGAGCTTGCTGGAATAGATTGGCACCTTACGAGTAAGGTCCATAAGCAGGTACGGAAGAGCACCAATGTGATCCTCGTGACCGTGGGTAATCAAAATACCGCGAAGCTTATCTTCATTTTCAAGTACGTAGGTGTAGTCTGGCAAAACTAGATCAATACCAGGCTGTTCGTCATCTGGGAACATCAAACCAGCATCAACAAGCACCATATCATTACCGTATTCAAAAACGGTCATGTTCTTGCCAATGCCATCAAGTCCGCCCATAGGAATGACTTTAAGAGCTGGGTCTTTCTTAGGCATTAAAACGCTTTCCTTTCAAAAACTTTCTATGACAGACGCAACCCAAAGGGCCGTCTCTAAGACTTTTTGCAAAATCTACATGTTGTTTAATTATATAAAAAATCTGCACGTATTACGCTATATATTCCCAAAGAATCAAAATCTCAACAGAATAACAAGAGAGCTCCGACATGCATCGAAGCTCTCTTCAATACCTCATGTTTTATAAGACCTCGCGTGGCGAGAAACCCATTGAATTTGAGCGTGCCTTATGCGTCGTGGTGACGACGTGGCTGCCTGCGCTCAGAGTTGCCGTTGTCGTTCTGACGACGTGGGCGGCGCTCCTCGCGCTCCTTCTTTGGAGCGACCTGTGGTGCCTCTGGCTTATCAAGACGGTCAAGAGAAATCTTGCCCTTCTCGTCTACCTCAAGGACCTGAACCTTAACCTCGTCGCCAACAGCCAGGACATCCTCGATCTTCTCGACACGTCCCTGTGCAACGCGGGAAATATGAAGCAGACCGTCCTTGCCAGGAAGGAGCTCAACAAAAGCGCCGAATGGCTGGAGACCAACAACGCGACCAGTGTACTCCTCGCCTACCTCTGGAACCTTAACAATAGCCTTGATGCGCTCTGCAGCAGCCTCGGCAGCACCGTTGGTACCAGCGATAAAGACGGTGCCATCCTCCTGGATGTCAACGGTTGCGCCCGTATCCTCCTGGATACCGCGGATAACCTTGCCACCAGAACCAATGACGTCGCGAATCTTATCGGTTGGGATAGAAAGCGAGATGATCTGTGGAGCGGTCTCTTTGGTCTCAGTACGAGGTGCAGGAATCTGCTCGAGCATCTTGTTCAGAATGAACATACGACCCTCTTGAGCCTGGAGAAGTGCGCTGCGCAGAATCTCTGGAGTAAGACCAGTTGCCTTATTGTCCATCTGCATTGCGGTAATACCCTTGGTGGTACCGCAGACCTTGAAGTCCATGTCGCCAAGGAAGTCCTCAAGACCCTGGATATCGGTAAGAACAACAGTCTTACCATTCTCCTGGATAAGACCCATTGCAACACCAGAAACAGGACGCTTTAGAGGAACGCCTGCATCCATAAGGGAAAGCGTAGAACCGCAGGTAGAAGCCATGGAAGAAGAACCATTGGACTCCATTACCTCAGAGACAACGCGGATGGTGTAAGGGAACTCTTCCTCGGAAGGAATGACAGGCAGAAGTGCGCGCTCTGCAAGAGCTCCGTGACCAATCTCGCGGCGCTTTGGACTGCCCATACGGCCAGTCTCACCGGTGCAGAATGGCGGGAAGTTGTAGTGGTGAATGTAGCGCTTGCCGTCCATTGGCTCAATAGTGTCAAGACGCTGCCACTCGTTGAGCATACCAAGCGTACAAATGGAGAGAACCTGAGTCTGACCACGCTGGAAAAGACCAGAGCCGTGAACAAGTGGCAGGTAATCAGGCTTGACCATGATTGGACGAATCTCGTCTGCAACACGACCGTCAACGCGCTCGCCGGTCTCAACAACCATGACGCGCATAGCGTGCTTCTCAAGACCCTTGAGCTCAACGGCAATAGCGCGGCTCCAAAGCTCCTGCTCCTCCTCGGTGAACTGAGCCTTGATCTCATCCATCAGGTCAGCAACCTTCTGCATACGGGACTGCTTGTCAGCATCCTTAAGAGCAGCGCTCATCTGGTCATAGTAAGCAAAGATGCGGTCGTGGACCTCAGCAATTGGCTCGTCAAGGATGTACTCACGCTTGACGATAGGGCCGTTAACCTCTTCCCACTTAGCAATAAACTTCTTCTGCTCCTCGCAGAAGGCTGCAATTGCTTCCTGACCAAATGCCATAGCGGAGAGCATATCCTCTTCGGAAATCTCATCTGCACCAGCCTCAAGCATGGAAATAAAGGTAGAAGAACCGCCAAGCTCAAGGTCAAGGTCAGAGTGATCACGCTCTTCATAGGTTGGGTTAACCAGGAACTCGCCGGTATCAGCGTTGCGGCCAATACGAACGCACGCAAGTGGTCCCTCAAAAGGAACGCCACCAACAGCCAGAGCAGCGGATGCGCCCATGACAGAGATGGTATCAACAGCGTTTACCTGATCTGCAACAAGAGAAGTTGCAACAATCTGAACCTCATTGCGGAAGCCATCTGGGAAGGATGGGCGCAGAGGACGGTCAATCATACGAGCAGTAAGGGTTGCCTTCTCAGATGGACGAGCCTCGCGCTTGAGGTAGCCACCAGGAACGCGACCAACTGCGTACATTTTCTCAATAAAATCAACAGTCAGTGGGAAGAAGTCGTAATCTTTGCGCTCCTTGGAAACCACTGCAGTGAGAAGTACGGTAGAATCGCCGCACTTAACGATACAGGCACCTGTTGCCTGCTTTGCGAGCTCACCAGCCTCAAGGGTGTAGTGCTTACCATAGAGGTCAAATTCGTGAGTTACTTTAGTCATTTCTTTCCTCTTCTATCTCCGTTTGCCCCATTGCAAACGGGCCTCAAACATAAAGGGCGCCAGACGGCGCCCTAAAAAGCCAACTTACTGGATGTTGTCGCGGATACCCAGGGAAGCAATAAGAGTACGGTACTCTTCAATGTCGTTCGACTTGATGTAAGAAAGAAGACGACGACGCTTACCAACGAGCATCAGAAGACCACGACGAGTGTGGAAGTCCTTCTGGTGGGACTTCATGTGGTCGGTGAGCTGACGAATACGCTCAGTAAGAAGAGCAACCTGAACCTGTGCGGAACCGGAGTCCTTCTCGTCCTTGCCGTACTGCTTGATGAGCTCAGCCTTACGATCCTTAGTTACTGCCATAATAAACCGCCTTTCGCGTTGAATACTCCTTGTACTGAGAAGGTAGCCGGCAGTGACTAGCCCCTAAGAACAAGGAAATAACCTACAAAAGGATACCAGTTACTGGTGAACTTTGCTAGTAAAAATCCACTTCAACTAGATACTCAGCAGAAATTCAAATGCCTTGAGACGCGCCTCAAGGTGTGTGGCTGCCCAAATATGCACGCTTGTGAGCAAAAAGAGCGCAGTTTCTGGAGCAATCTCAGCAACAATAAGCTGGTCAAAGGTAAGTTTTAGAAGCGACGATAACCACGAGAGCTCAAGTGGAGTTACCTCAATAGCTCCCTCAATCTCATGCGCACAACTTCCACACAATGCACCGCCAGCAGCTGGCGAGAAGTACGTCAGAGCTTCATCTCCACAGGCAATGCATGATTCCAACTCAGGGCGCCAGCCTTCATGTGCCAAAACCTTAAACACATAAGCAGCAACAACAAGATCTAAGTGTTTCTCGTCAGCTACTTCTTCACAGGCTCTGAGAGCGCGAGAGAGCAGTGGATAGAGAAACGCGTCTTCGACGCCGTCGATACACGAAAGGCGTGCAGCTTCGCAGATTGCCGACGCAGCTGCTACCTTAGAAAGATCTCCGCGCAGTGATGCGTGCGGCTCAAGCAAGGTTGCCTCGGACAAGATATCAAGTGAGCGACCTTCTGCCAGCAGTACGTCTAGCTCACAAAACAGTTCAACGCGGGCTGCAAATCGGCCGCCTGGCTTTCTAGCACCCTTTGCGACAGCGCGACGCTCTTCTCCTGAATCGGAGAGCATGGTTAAGATGAGGTCTTGCTCGGCAAGTTTTGTTCTATCAAGCACAATAGCTTTAAGACGAGTGGTCTTTCTTCCAGGCACAACTAGTCCTCAGTTGAATAGCCTAGGCGCTTAATCTCGTTGGCATCACGCCTCCAGAGAGGCTGAACGCGCACCTGCAGGTCAAGGTAAACCTTGCGACCAAACAGTTTCTCCAGGTCTTTTCTAGCCTCAACGCCAACGCGTTTAATCATGGAGCCGCCCTGGCCAACTACGATGCCCTTTTGCCCTTCTCGCTCAACCAAAATGGTGGCAGAAATGGATAAGTGACCGTCCGTTGCTACCTCATACGAATCGCAGACAACGGCAACAGAATGAGGAACTTCCTGACGAAGGTTGAGCAATAACTTCTCGCGG
>ERZ773203.263-NODE-263-length-28970-cov-15.156770_pt1 | contig 28970 bp, 27 predicted proteins | sample MGYA00580529_ERZ773203 | MGnify/ENA primary metagenome ERZ773203 (study PRJEB29015, sample SAMEA2738176) | human oral metagenome | biome: human oral; feature: human-associated habitat; material: saliva | place: China | collected 2177 ... | reverse complement strand
TCCCGGGACGCGACGAACTCAGATGAGAGGGCTCTTCGCACGTCGAGTACAGCGAACAATTATGCCAGTAATAAAGGGTTATTCCAAGCCGATTGGGATAAACACCCCAATCCTGGCGGTGGTCTTCATCACCGCCAGGATTGAATCCGAACCTACACCGAGGCGACAAGCACTCCTTCGCGGCAGATCTGCGTCGGATGAAGAAGAGCGTCAACCGAGCGCGGGGGGCATTGCTCATAAATCATCAGATCCGCGCTCCCACCAACAAAACCCGCATTGGATTTTAGATACTGTCGAGCCTTGAGCGTTGCGCGAGAAAGGATCTCATCGGCTGGAACTCCCAAGCCAGCCCAAGCGTAAAGCTCACCGCGAATACTCCCAGGTTCCTGATAACCGCCGGTATCGCTTGCCGGCAAAATCGTTATCCCCGAATCAAAAAGAAGCTGCGCCTGCTCGTACCGGTTCTTCGATAGTCCCATCATCGTCGCCGAGTAACGCGGGTATTTGACGCGGCTTTGCTCGGCAAACTCCCCAAAAAGCTCACGTTGGAGCATGGTGACTGATACTGCTACGCCTCGAGAGCGGGCCTCAGCAATCTGATCGCGATCCATTCCACTCGCGTGTTCAATATTGTCTACTCCCGCTTCTAAGAGATCATCAACGACGCGATGAGAAAAGGCATGGATAGCGACGCGACCACCTGATTCATGCACCGCGGCGACGGCCTCGACAAGCGCGCCGCGAGGCCACAAAGGCTCAAGATCCGCGTCCCTTCCCTTACTGCGATCGATCCAGTCCCCCACGATCTTCACCCAACCGTCGCCACGTGCTAACTCTTCAAGTGCAACCGCAGTAAGGTCTCTAGCATCATCAACCTCGCGAGCAAGGCCTCGGATATAACGCTTCGGGCGAGCAACGTGACGACCGCATCGAATAAGGACCGGTAGGCCAGCTTCGCATTGAACCCACGAGGTATCGACGGGAGAACCGCAATCACGCAGAAGTGTCACGCCCGCGGCGAGTTCAGTGCACAGCTGCTCGCGCTGCTCATCAACAGTCAGTGCGTGGGCACCGTGGCCAACGCCGATATGGCAGTGCGCATCGACGAGGCCGGGAGTAGCCCACCCACGTAAAACCTGTGCTCCTCGCGGCACAGTATCGACGGGCGAAATGACCGGATTGAGGGCCCACACGCCGCGAACCCATCCCGATTCGGTCAATAAATGCCCGTCAAAATACATCAGGAGCGGCCGAGCATGCGACGGATATCTTCAGGGAGATCATCCAAAGTCGGGCGAGGACCTTCTTGCGGGGCTTCGCTCATGCCGAAAGCCGAACCCGAAGGCGCACTTGAACGCTGTTCGGGAGGAAGCAGGGCCTCGAGTTCTTGTTGACGCCGCTTCGCAGGGTTGCCACTACGCGCCTTCTTAGCCACGCGTGCTCGCTGCGCACGGTCCTTGCGAGCTTGCGCCTTCTGCTTTGCTTTTCCGCCACTTCCGGGCATAGATCCCATTCCGGGCATTCCTCCCGGTCCCATCTGGCCCATTTGCCCCATCATGGCCTTCGCTGCTTCAAAACGTTTGACCAGATTGTTGACCTCGGCAACCGTGACACCCGAACCGCGAGCAATACGCGCACGGCGCGAGCCATTGAGAATCGAAACATCTGCACGTTCGGCGGGGGTCATCGAGCGAACAATCGCCTCGACGCGGTTCACCTCGCGTTCATCGAAGTTCTCAAGCTGATCACGCATCTGGGCCATTCCGGGGATCATTCCCAGAACCTTCTTCATTGAACCCAGCTTGCGGACCTGTTGGAGCTGGCTGAGGAAGTCGTCCAAGGTGAGTTCACCGGACATGGCCTTCTTCGCCATCTTCTCTGCTTCTTCAGCATCGAGGCGCTTTTCGGCCTGCTCGATGAGCGTCATAATGTCGCCCATATCGAGGATACGGCTGGCCATGCGATCTGCATGGAAACGCTCGAAGTCATCCAAGCCTTCGCCCGTTGAAGCAAAGAGGATGGGCGCACCCGTCACGCCTCGGACAGAGAGCGCAGCACCGCCTCGGGCATCACCATCAAGTTTGGAAAGAACAACGCCCGTAAAGCCCACACCGTCACGGAAAGCAGTCGCCGTATTAACAGCGTCCTGACCGATCATCGCGTCTAGGACAAACATGACTTCGTGGGGGTTGACGGCCTCGCGAATGGCAATGGCCTGGGCCATCATTTCTTCGTCAACACCCAAGCGACCCGCGGTATCAACGATAACGACGTTGATACCGTTCGTAATCGCATAGTCAAGGCCCGAGCGAGCTACTTGAACCGGATCGCCGACACCATTACCGGGCTGTGGTGCCCACACCTGAACGCCCGCACGCTCACCAACGATTTGCAGCTGACCAACCGCATTGGGGCGCTGGAGGTCTGAAGCAACGAGCAAGACAGACTTGCCTTCTTCGCGCAGCCACTTTCCAAGCTTTCCGGCCAAAGTCGTCTTACCTGCACCCTGCAGACCAGCGAGCATGAAGACTGTGGGACCGCGCTGAGCGAAGTGGAGCTCTCGGGTTTCGCCTCCAAGAATCTCGACCAGTTCGTCGTGAACGATTCGAACGACTTGCTGACCAGGGTTGAGGGCACGAGAGCGAGCGGCACCATAGGCCTTCTGGCGAACCTGCGTCGTGAACTCGCGAACAACGGGCAGTGCGACGTCGGCATCCAAGAGTGCGCGTCGAATCTCGCTGATGGTCTGATCAACATCAGACTCGGTCAATACACCGCGCGAACGCAGCTTCTTAAAAGACGCTGTCAAACGATCAGACAGATCCGAGAAAGCCACTGTGACTACTCCTCACGAGCACAAAAATACAGAACCAAGTTTTAAGGGTAGTGGGTTCTAGCCCACGATCGCATCAACAAACGAGTTCGGGTCGAAAGGTGCGAGGTCGTCTGGGCCTTCTCCAAGCCCGACAAACTTCACAGGAACGCCCAGAGTGCGCTGGACAGAAACGACGATTCCGCCCTTCGCTGAGCCATCAAGCTTCGACAAGACAATGCCCGTTACCCCTGCAACTTCAGCAAACACTTCTGCCTGTCGCAAGCCGTTTTGACCGGTAGTTGCGTCCAAGACCAAGAGAACTTCGCTCACGGGCGCGTGCTTTTCCATCACGCGCTTCACTTTGCCAAGTTCATCCATGAGCGCAGACTTCGTTTGAAGTCGACCAGCCGTATCCACCATGACGATGTCACAGCCTCGACGAATGCCTTCTTCAACCGATTCAAAAGCAACTGATGCGGGATCCGCGCCCTCACGCTCAGAACGGACAACGTCCACACCCACGCGACTTCCCCAGGTTTCAAGCTGATCGGCAGCAGCTGCGCGGAAAGTATCAGCCGCACCAAGGAGAACCTCGTGTCCTTCGGCGCGGAAAATACGCGCCATCTTTCCGGTCGTCGTGGTCTTACCGGTACCGTTCACGCCCACCATCAAAATCGTTGCGGGGACCCGAACACCGTCAGCCTCGCGAACATTAAGGTTGACGGAGCGGTCCATGTCTGGCCCAACAAGCTTGAGCAGTTCTTCGCGCAAGAGAGCACGAACGACCTGCGGATCCGAGGTATTTTCAACCTTGACGCGCGTACGGAGTGCCTCCATGAGCTCTTCGGTTGCGTCCAATCCCAAGTCCGCGATCAGCAGGGAGTCTTCAATCTCTTCCCAATCGGTAGCCGATAGGTCTCCCCTAGAGAGAAGGGAAAGTAGGGACTTGCCCAGCGCACCGGAGCGCGCCAGACGCGCACGGAGGCGTCCCATGCGCGAAGGAATCGACTCGGGAACCTCAACTTCTTGGGCAGGTTCTTCTTCCGAGGCCGAGGCAGGCTCAACGCTCGCGTCCCCCTCCGCAGCGGTCTCTTCGTCGGCAACCGGCCCGGCGCGAATTTGATCGGAGTCGCCCACCTCGCTTTCACGGGGTTCTTCAGGCGCGGCCTCGGCAGGCACCTGTGTAGGCGTAGCGGGAGGAAGCTGGGCATCCTTCGGCTTACGCGAGCGCACGAAGGCAAGAATCGCACCAACGAGCACAACAATGACTCCCACCAAAATGATGGGTGCCACCGGGTTATGAACAAAATCCATGAGAGCCTGCATGGGTCAATCTTTCCTCAGGTCTTCCTTTTTAGGCTTTTTCTGTCGGCGCAACGTCGCTGGAGGCACCGCTTTGCGATTCTCCTTGCTGGCGAGGGCGAGACTTCGCGTGAGAGCCTCGACGGCTTGCAATGTCTTCAATACGTTCGGTCATTGCTTCAACAGCCTCGAAACCAGGGAGGCCATCGGCAACCATGTAACCGCGAGAACTACGAGAGCTATCAAGCACGTTTCTCATATTCTCTTCACGGACGCTGATCTCGGGAATCTGGGTCGGAATCTCTTGGCTGGATTGACTCTTCAAATGGTCTTTCCATTGATCAGCACTACGCCTGTGCAGGGCGAAGCCCAAGATGACCGCTGCGGCAATAGCAAGCATGACGATCATGGTGACGATGTAGACCGCAATTCCTTCAATCATGTCTTAACTTTCCCATCAGTGACGCAGCTATGCCAAGTGCACGCCCTATTCATTCAGGCGTTGAGAGACCACGCGAGTCACACCGTCCCTCATGGTGACGCCGTATAGAGCGTCAGCGATTTCCATTGTTCGCTTCTGGTGCGTAATCACAATCAGCTGCGAGGTCGCGCGCAATTCTTTGAAGATCTCCAGCAGGCGCGAGAGATTAATGTCATCTAGGGCTGCCTCAACCTCGTCCATCACATAGAAGGGAGAGGGCCGCGCCTTAAAGATCGCAACGAGGAAAGCTAAGGCAGCAAGAGAACGCTCGCCGCCAGAGAGGAGCGAGAGGCGTTTGACTTTCTTGCCAGCAGGTCGGGCCTCAATTTCGATCCCCGTATCGAGCATCGAATCGGGATCAGTCAAGACAAGATGGCCCTCTCCACCTGGGAAGAGAACATTGAAAGTGTGTTCAAAGTGCTTCGCTGTGTCCTTCCATGCTTCTTCGAAGGCTTCTTGAACCAGGCGATCAACATCTTCGACGATATGGAGAAGATCTGCCTTAGATTTTTTGAGGTCGTGTACTTGGGCGACGAGGAATTCGTGCCGCTTAGCCAAAGCCGCATGTTCTTCCAAAGCAAGAGGATTGACACGGCCCAGTTTCTCGAGTTCTTTGAGGGCTTGGTCAAGGACCTTGGCCTGTTCTTCACGCACATAGGGCCGTGAAGGCACAGAATCTTCTGTTTCTTGGGCAGGCTGTCCTTCCTCATTCGAATCAACGTCCTCTGGGCTGACCTGGTTGAGTGCGTCCTCGGTGAGGATGGGGACTAGGTTATGCGGACCATAGTGCTCGATGAGGTCATCTGCTTCCATGGAGATTTCCTCCAAAGAACGCCCCTCAAGTTGCTCGACACGCATCCGTAATTCCGCGCGCAGAATCTGAGCCTGTTGGGAGGCAAGAGTGAGCTCAGAAATTTGAGCGCGAACGGCATCAAGTTGGGCGCGAACTCCCGCGAGCTTCTCCGAATCTTCACGCCGCGCCACTTCGATGGCGTCGCGGCGTCCCTTTGCCGCGGCAACTGCCCTTTGCGCATATTCGAAGCCCCGCTGTGCCTCTTCTAAAACGCTTTGAGCACGTGCAAGTTCACGCTTGCGGCGTTCTTCCCTGCGCTGGTAGGCAATTCTTTCCTCGCGACTACGGGCAGCGGCCTGTCGAAGATTACGGGCGCGCGAGGCTGCGCCTCGTGATTCTTCTTCTGCTGCACGCAAAGCAAGGCGCGCCTGCGTCTCTTCTTCCCGCGCCGCGCGCGCTGCAGCTGCGCGTTCTTCGGCGAGGCGAGTCGCGGCCTCGAGATCAACATCGGGAGCTTCAAGTGCGCCGGTGCGCGCGCGTTCCTGCGCATTTTCGTGGGCGATGCGCGCCTGCTCAAGTTGTTCTTCGGCGCGTTTCAGGGTCTCTTCGGCACGCGTCGTTTCCGCGTGAGCGGCACGAGCGCCGCTGTGAACGCGAGCCGCCTCCTGTGCGATCTTCGCTTGACGCGCGTCCTCTTCACGAAGCGCCTTGAGCGCGTCATTTGCTCCTCGCACGGCTTGGTCAAGAGCAGCGTTGGCTTCGGTCAGTTGTTTTTGAGCATCATTTTCCCGCTTTAGTGCCTCCGCAGCCGCAGCCGCTGCTTCCTCATACTGTGCCCGCAATGCAAGGGGCGAAGCGCTCTCCTCCCCCGCTACCAGCACGGACGAGTGCGTCACAAGGTCCCCGCGCACGGTTGCAACGCACTCAATTTCTGGGCAGGCAATAGCAATTCGCGCTTCTTCAATGGTTTGCGAGACCCACGAGCCCTCAAGGAGCACATCAAGAAGAGCAGAAAAACGCTCCGAGGTGACGGCGTCTCTGGCCCATTTTCCCGGAATTCCCTCAAGTGGGACCGGCTTGCGGTTAGTCGCCGCGCAATCTGCGATGAGAAAACGGACTTGTCCCTGGCCGCACTCGTCGGCATCGCGAAGGTTCTCCCACGCGTGCTCGTGCGTATCCATCACCAACGCGTCTGAGAAGGGGAAAAGCAGCTGAGCAATTGCATTCTCATATCCGGCATCGACATGAACGCCACTGGGCAGATCGCCCATCGATCCCTTGGCTTCCATAAACGAGGCGGTACCGTCGCTGGGAGTGAGAGTTTGAGCGAGCGCATCACGGCGTGCTTCCCAACGCGCGCGTTCAGCTCGAGCGTCGCGCTCACGTGCAAGCAGCGCATCGACTTTTTCGCGTGCTTCTTCTCGAGTTTTTTGTGCAGCGTTGAGTGCTTTCGAGGCGAGTGAATCGTTGCTGGGATTATCTTCCGAATAGGCTTGCGCTTCCTTCGCGGCTTTCGCCTCACGTTCTCGGGCTGCTTCTACCTGGGTCTTCGCGCGCTTTGCTTCCGCCTGTGCGGCATCAAGGCGCGAAGACGCCGAGGCAAGACCCGCACTGAGGCGCGCACTGGCCTCGCGATAGTCGGCGAGGAGTCGGTTTGCTTGCGCCAAGGCACGCTGGGCCTCGTCATCGAGGCGTTCGGCTTCGCCGCGAAGACGAAGAGCCTCGTCGACCCGATTCTGGGCGCTTTGGACTCGTTGAAGAATCTGCGCGTCCTCGTGGCTAGCAGCTTGTGCGCGTTCATCCAAGGATGCGGGGTCTTCGGTTTGAGGGGCCAATTCCGGCTGAGAATGGGTCAAAACGCGCTCGCGAGCGATCGTCATGGTGGCATCGAGACGCTGGGCAATTGCGGTGAGCGATTGCCATTCTTCCATTGCCTGTGTGACCTGTGGATGCCTGAGGCGCTCTTCTTCTTCCAGGCGTCGAATATCGGCGCCCCGCAGTGTTTCTTCCTCTTGCAGCTGAGCTAAGCGCTCGTGCTGGACGTCAGCATCATCAGATCCGCGCTGAAGCCGATCTCGAGCGATCACCAGATCATCGGCAAGAAGACGCGCTTTTGCGTCCCGTACACGCGCTTGAATGAACGAGGCTCGACGTGCAATCTTCGCTTGGCGTGCAAGAGGACGCAGCTGGCGCTCGATTTCTGAGGTGAGGTCAAGGACCCGGACCAGGTTTTGATCCATATCCCCGAGTTTTTTCAATGCGCGTTCTTTTCGCCTGCGGTGTTTGAGAACCCCCGCAGCCTCTTCAATAAAACCGCGACGTTCTTCCGGTGTCGACGACAAGATCGTGTCGAGCTGCCCTTGCCCGACAATGACGTGCATTTGGCGGCCCATACCGGTGTCAGAGAGCAATTCTTGGATATCCAGGAGCCTGGCCGGAGTTCCATTAATTGCGTATTCGCTGCCACCGCCTCGGAAAAGAGTGCGACTGATAGTGACTTCGGAGTAGTCGATAGGAAGGAGACCGTCACTGTTGTCGATGGTTAAGTCGACCTGTGCTCGTCCCAAAGGGGCACGACCTGAAGTTCCGGCAAAAATGACGTCGGCCATATTCGCGCCGCGAAGCGTTTTTGCACCTTGCTCACCCATCACCCACGCTAAAGCGTCGACGACATTGGACTTTCCAGAACCATTCGGACCGACCACGCAGGTGATCCCGGGTTCCAGGCGGAGAGTCGTTGCACTTGCGAAGGATTTGAATCCTCTCAGTGAAAGTGTTTTAAGGTGCACGAATCTAAGCCTAAAACTTCCTGAAGATATTCAGCAGAATTTCGATCAACTTCCGTGTCCTTGAAGCATTTCCCGAACACATCGAATTGCTTCTTCACGCTCGAGGCCCTGAGCGCGGACATGGATGTGCTGGCCCTGACGAACCCCCAAAGACATGAGTTCCAAAACAGAGGAAGCATCAACATCATTGATCCAGACCTGCGCGTCAATTGGAGCAAGAGCCCGGACAAGAAGCGCGGCAGGACGGGCATGCAGGCCAGCAGGGTCACTGACTGTCATTTCTTCTTCAAGAATCTGCTGCGAGGTAATTTCAAAAATTCGTGACGATGAAGATGGCTCCAGGACGACACTCGTGATTTGCGCAATTTCAGTGCGGGCACGCTCCGCCAAGTCGATGGCGCTTTGACAGGCAGCAACCGCCACTTGGGCAAGCCCAATGCCACCGTGAGCTGCAACCGCAGCAGCGACCGTACCTTCGACCAAGGGGGCAGTCACACACATGCAATCTTTCGGATTCCCGCGTAGTTCAAGGACGGTCTGGGCGACCATGGTCGAAGAACCCAAGTCTGTCAGAAGAAGAACACCACGCCGGCACGAGTCGCTGCCGGGTTTGTGAATGCGCGCGAGCGCTCGATCAAGGGCTTCTTCGACCTTGTTCATAGACGTGCCTAAACCACCAGTATCCTCCCCCGCAGCGATCTCGAAATGGACGTCCGGAGCCATTTGAGAGGCAAGTTCAACAACGCCTTCAGCGAGTTCCTGACTGTGCGAGATAATCACGAAAGCAACACACGCCATTGTTATGTCCTAATCGTCGGCGGCAGCACGGGCTGCCTGCATGATAATAATTGCTGAAGAAACAGCCCCCGGATCCACGTGTCCGATCGAACGTTCTCCAAGATAAGACGCACGTCCTTTGAGCGCCTTCATCCCTTCGGTCAGTGCAGCTCCACGCTGCGCGGCGTGCGCAGCGTCTTGCAGTACCTCGTTGACGTTTTTTCCTTGAGAGGCCGATTCTCGTGCGATTTGCGCTGCGGGAAGCCACGCATCGAGCATAGTTTTGTCACCAGCACTTGCATTACCGCGCTGTGAAATTCCCTCGGCAATAGCCTCATATAAGACTGCGATTGCCTCACTGGCTGGACAATCCGGATGCTGTGCAAGTGCGCGACCGCCTCTAAGAAAACCAGTTCCGTACAGAGGACCGGAAGCTCCCCCAACATGAGTCATCAGAGCCTTAGCAACCAAGGTGAGTCCTTCGCACAACGCGGTCCACTCTGAATCTGCAAGGGTTTTCTCAACCTGTGTGAAACCACGCGTAATGTTCGTACCATGGTCACCGTCACCAATTTGGCGGTCGAGTTCGGTCAGGTTTTCTTCTTCGCGAAGTAAAGAAGCTGCGCACAGGCGCATCCACTGGGCAAACCACTGTGTGTTGATGGTGTTCATTTCATTCACTCCATGCGGGGGCAAGGGTCGGAGCATCATAAAGGGCAAGGATATCCGGACGTGCGCGCATTAAGGTCAGCGACAAACCGTCCATATCGACACTGGTGACAAAACGCCCGCTCTTCATACGAGCGATAGTTTCCCCAGCGCAACGCGCATATTCTTCTACTGCGGAGCACGCATATGTCAGGTCTTCTTCCGGGGCAGATCCCAAGTTATTCACCAGAGCGATCAATGGCTCATTACGTGAAGGAATCTGACTAAAAACTTCATGAACAGCTCGCGAAATGACCTCGGAGCGCGCCGAATATGGAAGTGTTGAAATACCCTTTTCCCCGTGGATTCCAACTCCTATTTCAGCATGCCCCATGGCAAGATCGAAGGAGAGTTTTCCATCGGGAGTTGTAGGCGCACGGAAACAAACTCCAAAGCTGACGATTGTTTCTTCAATTTCGGCCGCAAGCTCGCAGAGCTCTTCGCTTGTCATTGCAAGCGATGCACCGGCGCCAAGAATCTTCTCATATAAGACTGTGCCTGCAATTCCTCGTGCTCCTTGCGAAACCCCGCGAGTTGCCAGGTCATCATGAACGTTTACCAGTGTGCAGGCAATCCCTGTATCTTCGAGGAGTTCCACTGCCAGTTGAAAATTGAGCACATCCCCGGTGTAGTTCTTGACGATCGCGAGAACTTCTTCAGCGGGTGTCTCTTCAATCATTCGAGTGAAAAGCTGAGCAATGTCCGGTGCAGAAGGCGCGGTGAAATGTTCCCCGGTCACACAGCCACTGAGCATCCCTTGGCCAAGAAAACCTGAATCCATCGGTTCATGTCCCCCGCCACCACCAGAAATCACGGCAACAGGAACAGAGGGCGATGAACTCACGGCAAGCTCTGTGCGCAAGTAAGTCAACGCTATCTACCCCCTGAGCTGGACTTACTCAAAATGATGCCATGCTCGCCACGAAATTACTAGGGGCGAATTCCCATGAGACGCAAGACTTCTCCAGCTAAGAGGACTGAGCCAAAAACAACAACGCCGGTTGCGGGGGCACTCTCGTCCCCGGCCTCGCCAAGGTTAACAGCAGCGGCAATTGCTTCGAGGATATCTTCGTGGACTTCCACGCGGTCTTCCCCGAAAACATCGCGCGCAATTTCGGCGATTTCTTCGGCGGGCTTTGCGCGCACTCCGGGCATCTGCGTGACCACGAGGGAGTCCAGGTAGGGCTCAACCTCGCCGAGCACTCCCTCGATATCTTTATCCCCCATCCCCGAATAGACGCCAACCATGCGTTCAAAGTCGAAGGCCTCGGAAATGGATTCACCCAGGGTGTGCGCACCGGCAGGATTATGCGCAGCGTCAACAATAATCGTCGGCGAGTGGCGCACGACTTGAAGGCGCCCCGGTGAAGTAGCGGCAAGCATCCCGGCCTCGACAAGGTGAGCATCCAGCGCGCGCCCGCCCATGAAGGCCTCGACGGCGGCGATCGCAGCTGCAGCGTTGTTCACCTGGTAGCTACCAAAGAGCGGAACGAAAACGTCCTCATAGACTGCTGCAGGGGTGCGGACGGTAATCATTTGCCCGCCGACCCCAAGCTGGCGATCGAGGACTTCAAAGTCTCGACCTTCGAGGCGAACAATTGCATCGACGCTGGCCGCACGTTCTTCGATCACCCGCAAGGCTTCTTCCTCTTGGCGGGCAACGATCACGATCTGACCGGGCTTGATGATTCCTGCCTTTTCTTCTGCGATCTCGCGAATGGTCGATCCAAGCCACTTTTCATGGTCAATCGCAATGGGCATGATGACGCTGACTCCAGCATCGATCACGTTCGTCGCGTCCCATCTCCCTCCCATTCCAACTTCGACGACGGCAGCATCGACTGGGTGATCAGCAAAGGCTGCGAAAGCCATAACAGTGAAGACTTCAAAGAATGACAGCCGGGTTCCATCTGTTTCGGCGTGAGCACGGTCAACCATTTCGATATAGGGAGCAATATCGTCCCACGTGCGCACGAATTCTTCTGCAGAGATCGATTCTTGTTCGATGGTGATTCTCTCGCGGACATCAACGAGGTGCGGCGAGGTGAATCGTCCCGTTCGCACGCCGCTTGCCGCTAAAAGCGCGTCAATCATACGCGTTGTTGAGGTCTTACCATTCGTGCCGGTGATGTGCACGCTCGGATAGCTATTTTGGGGATCTCCCAAGATATCGAGCGTTTCTTTCACACGATCCAAGGTCGGCTGAACCTGATGTTCAGGGACCCTCGCGATGATTTCTTGGTAGATTTCCTCAACGCGGGCTTCAAGTCGCGCACTGTGGGCAGCATCCGAAAGAGCTTCGCGGTGTGCGTCTTCTGCGCGGCGCTCGGCAAGTTCTTCTTCCCAGTCTTCTCCCCACTGGGAGTAGTCGCCTTCAAGTTCGGCGAGGATCGAAGGATCTGGACCTAGGAGCATGGAGTTCAGCGCCAGCGCTTCGAGGGCAAGATCGCGTTCGTCGGGCTCACTATCAACTGGCTCAGTGTCAAAATCCTCTTCGTCGACGCGATCGGCTTCTTCAAGGTAGGGAATGAGGTCTGCTGGGATTGTCCCCGGACGCTGCTCTTCTTGCGAAGCGGGAGCGGCTTGCCCTGCCTCGTCATGTGAATGATGCGCGAAGAATGATTCCCCGGTCATGAGTCCTCCCTAAGTTGAGCTGGGCCTATTCTATCGACGAGGCCATGGAGGCGCCGCGTTTGTGGGTACCGTTGCGCGGATGGGAAGGAAGAGATTTCGCCCAGATGCGTGCTGGAACGTAGACTTGGAGCACTTAATCGTTAAACGAGGGAGATGTGCGAGGAGCTTATGTCTGATTTTCCACCAAATTCCGGCTACCCAGCTCCCCAGGGGCCTCCTCAAATCCCTCAAGGCGGAGCGTACCCGCAGCCGCAAGTCCCCTATCAGGCTCCTCAAGCTCCGTATGCCGAGCCTGAGAAGAGTCCCACTTCTAAGGGACCGATCATCGCATGGATTGCGGTCTTGACCGTTCTTGCATTGGTCCTTGTCTTTTTCTTGTGGCACACGTCCAGCCGCGGTGCGTCACCGTCGCCAAGTCCAACTGCCCCTGATCCTTCTTCTTTCTCATCTGCGACCCCCAATCCGAATCCTTCGCAGTCCGTCGATGATGGGATCGATGAAGAAACCATTTCGGGGAGCCGCGGCGCTTGCTGGAGCGAAGCCACCAAGTCCGGGAAGGTGGACGCCATCAACGAGATCAAAACAAAGTCGGTGCACTTCGATGGAAAATTCGGCAACGGCGACATGAAGTACACGTACACTGGCACCTTGACCGGATTTGCAAAAGGTTCATCTTCAAAGAGCAGCTTTGAGATCGTCTGCAGCGTTGTTCACGCTCAAGCAAGCGACACCTTCAACGTTGTTGGAGATGTGGCTCTTACGCCGCTCACCGATCCCTCACAATCTTCTTCTCCGGCTCCGACACCGACTAGGAAGTTTGATGACATCGATGAGAAAACATGGATGATCATCTTTGAAAAGTGCTCAAACGCTTCTTCTCAGTCCATTCGTGACGATTACAAAGTCATGGCAGTGTCACTCGATGACCTCAAGAAAACCGCGACATTAAGTAATGGTAATGAGGTGTACGAGCTGACTGGAACAGTTCATGCAGAACGTAAGTACAAGGAAGCTACCGATTTCTCTTCAAGCCTCTTCCAATTGAAGTGCACCGCGACTCATATGAAGGCAGATGATTCATATGACGTGAAGGCAGAGATTGACCCGAATCCGATCCAATGAATGAGGAACTCATGTCTGATTTCTCTCCCACCCCGGGCTACCCGGCTCCCCAAGGCAGCCCGCAGTTCCCCCAAGGAAGCGTGTATCCACCGCCTCAGGGACAATATCCCTCTCCGCAAACGCCGAACCCACTGCCGGCAACTTCAAAGGGCATCATCAAGCTCATTATCTGGATTTCAGTTGTCTTCGCACTTCTTGCGGTCGCAGCCTTCTTCGTCTGGCGAGCTTTAACTCCGGGAGCATCTCCGAGCCCAACCCCGGTATCACCGTCATCGAATGCCACTGCTTCTTCTGACACCGAAGAAAAAGTTGACGAGTTCGTCGGACAAAGTGTGGTTACTAACTGTCGGATCGGCGTGTTAAACACCTCTCGGCTCCCCAAGTTTGAGGGAATTAGGGCGCTGACGATCAAAGAAATCGGACGCTACGGTGATGTCGGCACTCAATACATGATGACCGGTTTAGTTTCGGGATCAAGCGGATCCAATGCCATAGAGACCTATCGAATGACGTGTACCACTGTTGTGGCAGACAAACCAGCAGAGGTCGGGGTCGGTTTTGTCTTCGATACCACCAGCGTAGAAATTGAGCCCAAGCCTATCTCAACCCCCGCTGTCTCAGATAGTTCAACTCCGACACCCGTTGTTAAGAAGACCCCATGAGTGATTTCACGCCTTACCCCGAATACCCTCATCCCCAGGGAGCATCACAGTTTCCACAAGGCGGCGCTTACCCGCCGTTCCAGGGACAATACCAGCCCCAGCAATCCCCGTATCCTGCCCCTCCAAAGCCACCAGTTAATAAAGGGCCGGTCATGATCTGGGTTGCGATTGTTGCGGTCCTAGCGTTGGTTGCTGTCTTTTTCTTGTGGCACAGTTCCACGCCTCAGGTGCCGCCGACTCCCACGCCGACATCTGCAGCACCAGTTCCAAGCAAATCAACGACAAGCGCGTCCCAGTCAGCTTCTCCAACAAAGAAAAAGACTTCTGCTACGCCGACACCTACCCGTTTCCCCGACATCGACTACAACACGGCAATTCTCGTTGAGAAGAGCTGCACCGATGCCATTAAACAGAATGTTGACCAGAAGTACGACCGAACCGAAGTCGATGACATGTATCGGTCTGAGACTCCAAATGGAGACATGAATTTCCTCGTTTCGGTCTCCGGATACAAAGGCGATACTCAGTATCTTCTTGAGTGCAAGGTTGCTCACCCCAGGTGGAGTGAAATCTGGGCGACGGAAGAGATCACTGTTCACGAAAATCCCGTCAAATAGGAGCCTTATCTAGTTACTCCCCTAGGATCTGCAAGGGGAATAACTAGATGAAGCTGTGTCCGCCATCTGTACTAGTAAAAGAGAATTATTCGATGTCTAACTTCACTCCGGCACCAGGATCCCCAAGCCCCCAACCCTACGGCGGCGGGTACACTCCCCAAGGTTCTTATCCCCAAGCTCCATATCCTCAAGGCCAGTATCAGGCACCACAGGGAGGTTTCCAGCCTCAACAAGGACCATATCCGCCTGCGCCTCGCTCATCATTCAACAAAGGCCCTCTATACGTGTGGATCGCAGTAGTTGCGGTTCTTGCACTCCTTCTTGCCTTCTTCCTGTGGAGGTCTTCGAGCACGAGCGTTTCGCCCGCGCCCACTCCGTCTATTTCTTCCCCCACACCCGTTCCCACTTCTTCCAAGCCGACACCCAAGCCGACCTCTCCTTCACCCAAACCCAAGACTTCAACGACTGCGTCAAAATCTCCCACGGCAAAATCTTCCTCGCCAAGCCCCTCTAAGACTCGCCACGAGGGAATCGATGACAAAACTGCGATGCTCATTAAAAAATCTTGTTCGATCACTGCCAAACTGAACAGCACTCGCCCCATTAACGTCGTCTTTGTCGACGAAATTCAGATCGGCGAAACACGTTCGAATGGAGACCAGCAATATAACGTCAAGGGCCATGCCTTCGAAGGACAAACCAAGTATGAGGCTCGCTGCACGGTCGTCCATGTAAAAGATGGTGACCTGTGGAAGACAGAGGATTCATCGATTGGGACAGATCCGATTGAGTGAGGGGCATTTTTCGTTCCACGGCGAGAAGTGATCTTGCTAGGAAGGACATCGGCGCTGTCGATTTGCATCCTGCTCACAGAAAGGAGAGCGCATGTCTGATTTCACCCCAAATTCGGGAGATTCCGCTCCCCAAGGAACTCCATTTGTTCCTCAGGATGGAGAATATCGGACATCCCAGTACGAGCAGCAGCTGCCAATGCCTCCTCACGATGAGCTTCCAAGAGAAAACATCGCTAAGGGACCAATCGTTACGTGGATCGCAGCTCTCACCATTTTGGCGTTGATTGTTGTCTTCTTCATGTGGCGCAATAGTTCCACTCAGAAGGTTCAATCAGCACCGACTCCAAGCACGTCATCATCGGTTCCATTACCGTCAGCGTCTCTCCCCGACTGGATTCCACCCCATCCTATTGACGATGGCATCGATGAAGACACTATTGAGAAGGTCCAAAGTAAATGCGCCAATGCGTCACAGGCATCCGGAAAGATGGACCTCCTCCTCCAGATCAAAACCAAGACGCTCAGAATTACCGATAAAAATACCGCCGGGAAGGTGAAGTACACCTACACCGCCACGGTGACGGGCTATGCCAAGGGATCCTCAGTCCGAAGCAGGTACGAAATCACCTGCCCTGTCACTTATGTCGAGGCCAGCGATACTTTCAACGTTGACGGGGCAGTCGATCTCACCCTGCTTCCCGCCGCGTCTCAATCGTTCTTCCCCACCCCGACACCAACGACGAAGAACCGAGATGACGGTATCGATGAAAAGACATGGCTGATGATTACTTTCAAGTGTTCGAGTGCAGCCGCTCAGTCTCTCCGCGATGATTACCAATCCAAGGCTGTCTCTACGGATTATCTCAAGAAAACCGGAATACGCGACAACGGCGATGAAGAATACGAGGTTGACGGAACGGTACATGCAGAACGAAAGTACAAGGAAGATACCGATTTTTCGTCGGCCCTTTTCCACATGAAGTGCACAGCTACTCACGTGAAGGCAAGTGACTCATATGAGATCAAAGCTTTTGTCGACCCGAATCCGCAGCAATGAACGAGGGACGCATGTCTGATTCCACCGTGCAACCCGGATACCCGGCTGGGCAAGAAGCTTCACCGCTCCCGCAGGGTAGCAGACCGATACTACTGCAAGAGCAGTATACGGAGCAGCAGATGCCTCACTCTATGCAGCTAAAATCGCGAAACCCCCAAGGTAAAGCAATTGTGTGGATTTCAGTTGCGATAGTGCTTGCACTGATTATTGGCTTCTTCCTGTGGCATTCCTCCACGCGGGGATCCTCACCGATTCCAGCATCGGGACCAAGCTCATTGAGCGCAACTTCCTCACCGTCTTCCTCCCCTGAACAACCAGTAGGAGAATCGATTGGGAGACAAGTTGTTAGCCGGTGCAGCATGGAGATCAAGAATACTCCCGGCTTCTCACTGGTAGGCATCCGAGCACTGAACATTACGAAGCTCGGACCATATGGTTCAGCCGGCACTCAATACATGATGACAGGAATAGTCTCAGGATCCATTGGAACAGAAGCTGTGCAAACCTATGACGTGACGTGCACAGCCGTGTTGAGTAAAGAAGTCCAAAGCATCAGTTTTTCGTTTGACACGACCAACGTGAAAATTGACCCCAGTCCTTTGCCGACTCCAACAATCTCGGATAGTTCTTCGCCGACACCTACTCCTGTTGTCAGGATCACCCATGCCTAGTCTCATGTCTTCCGCCGACTCCCCCGTTCCTCAGGCATCTCCACATCTTCCACATGCCGAAACTTACGCTCCGCTCAAAAGATACGGCCAAGCACAAGAATCTCCGCATCCAGAACCGGCAAAGTCCCCGACGAAGAAGCCTGTCATAATCTGGGTTGCACTCGTCATCATCATCGCGATAATCGCTGTCTTTTTCTTGTGGCGGAGCTTTCCACTTGCCCCATCACCTTCTGTGCAAGAAACATCAAGACCAACGCCCTCAAATTCTGTGGCACCGTCAGTTTCCGCGACTCAGCCTCATTACGAAAGCACTGATGCAGACGAAGAAGCGATCGTCGAGCAACAGTGCAGTCGTGCACTTAAAGAGAACCTCCAACGAAATATTAGCCTTACCTCTAAACGTTCCATCAGAAAGACCGCAGACGATAAGGGAATGGCTTACTACAGCGTGTACATGAATATTTTTGAAGGAAACCAAAAGTACTACGCGCAGTGCAAAATGACTCACCCTCGCTGGAGCGATGTCTGGATAACAGAAGAGATCATTTTCGACGAAAAACCTCAGCCCTAGGCTATTCATCCAAAGACCCTATGTGCTCTGAGTATCTCCAGCAGGCGTGTTGCCAGCTCAGGAGCTCCCATGACATTTGTCATGGGAGCTCCTACATCAAAGCACACTTCTGAACTCATTCATCGGCGCACATACTTAAGCCATGAATACAGAAGCAGCCCCTGCTCTGCAGGCGACCAACATCCACCAGTCTTTCGGCCCCGTCGAAGCACTGCGAGGAATCAACCTCACCCTAATGCCCGGCGAAATCGTTGCAATCCTCGGCGTGAACGGCGCAGGCAAGAGTACTTTCCTTGACATCGTCCTTGGCTTGGCCACACCGACCTCAGGTGAGATCAGCGTCTACGGAATGACTCCGCGCGAGGCCGTGCGCCGTTCCCTCCTCGGAGCAATGCTCCAGACCGGCTCGATGCCACGAGACGGGAAGGTCGGCTATACCATCGATCTAGTGGCCTCAATGCATGCCAACCCGATCCCCACCGACGAGCTCCTCGAACGCACAAAGCTCACCGCATTGGCCAAACGTCCAATCGACAAGCTCTCTGGAGGTGAGCGCCAGCGTGTACGCCTCGCCCTGGCACTAGCGGGCAACCCGGACTTCCTGATCCTCGACGAGCCGACCGCGGGAATGGACGCGCTCGCCCGCCGCGCATTCTGGGAGACGATGCGCGCCGAAGCCGCAGAAGGTCGCACCCTTCTCTTCGCCACGCACTACCTCACGGAGGCCAGCAAGGACGCAGACCGCATCGTCATTATCGATGAGGGACGTGTGCTCCTCGACGCGCCGACCGAGCAAGTTGTTGCCGACAACGAAGACCTTGAAGACGTTTTCGAGCGCATCACCTCCCACGCGGACGCAGAGTGAGCGTCGCCCACGAACGCAGATACGACATACGAAGAAGGCATCATGACCACCCAAGCACCCGCACGAGCAACCAGCCGCCCCATCCCCTCCCCCTTCAAGGGGGCTGGGAAACTATGGATCTCGACTTTCCTTTCTCACATCCTCAATCCGTGGAACATGGCCTTCGCACTGGCCATCCCGCTGTTCATGTACGCGATGTTCGGCATGACCGAGGCCGCACGCACCACACAGACCGGACGCGGGAACCTCGCCGCTGCCATGGTCGTCATGATGACCACCTACGGCGTCATCTTGGTGGGTGGGTCTCTTGGCGCGACGCTCTCCGTTGAGCGAACGACCGGCATCTCACGCATGTACGCACTGACCCCCATCCAGCCGTGGGTCATCCTGCTGGTTCGATTGGCTGCCCTCGTGGCACTGAGCGCTTTCATCGCGCTCGTCTGCTTCAGCGTAGGGCTTGCGACCGGTTCGCAGATGGAGACAAGTGCCTGGATCATCAGCGGGCTCGTCGTCGTTGCTCTCTCGGCCTTGGGTGCGCTCATTGGCCTTGCCTGCGGCTACACGATCAAGGGTGAGAACGCCTACAGCGCCTCCGCTTTCGTCATGCTCATGGGCGCCTTCGTGTCAGGCATGTTCATCCCACTCGACCAGCTGCCGCCCTTCGTCTCACAGATCGCACCATTCACTCCCCTGTATGGCGCCGTGCAAGCGGTCTATGCGGTCGCCGGAACCGTAACAATGCCAACATCCGCCTGGCTCAACATCGCCGGGTGGACGGTTATTACGACTGGAATTGCCTGGTGGGGCGCGTCCCACGACACGGCTCGCTAGGCTATTGCTATGAAGGAACGTTTAATTTCCCTGGCGTGGGCGGCCCCGTGGATGCTGTTCTTAGGCTTTCCCCTCGCCTACGCCATGGAATTGCCTTCCTCAACGCAGCGCGCGAGCGTCATCGGACTGTGCGCGCTCCTCGCGATCGCTAACTCGGCGACGTGGCTGACCAATCCCCTGCCCGCTCGCAACTCCTTCACGAGGCCGTTCATCCTCTCCCACGCGGCACTGGCGCTAGCGACGCTGAGCTACCTCACCTACGCGGTCCGTATCGGCGTCCCCTATGCCTTTATGTTGACCTCCTTCTTTCTGGTTGCATGGGTGTTCCAAGCACCAAGCCGCTACGTGATTGCAGGGATCGTCCCAATCGTTGCGATCGCTGGAGTCTTCGCTTACGCGGAGGGCGAGCCCCTGTGGGCGGGGTGTTACCTAGCGTTGGTGGGCATCTTTGTGGGGATGGCTCGCTGGCGTATGGAGCGTTCGACTCACGCACGCCTACGCCGCCAGGACGCAATTCAGCGCGCAAAGGCAGCCGAACGAGCACGACTGAGCACTGACCTGCACGATATCTTGGGCCACTCTTTGATGGGCATCACGATGATCTCTGAATTGGCCGGTCGTCTTTTGGACGAGGGACGCACTGAAGAAGCGCGTGAACAAATCCGTTCAGTTACTTCCCAATCAAACGAGGCCCTGGCTGACGTCCGCCGCATCGTTGCGGCAACGCGTGCACTGTCCCCCTCCGAGGAACTCCAAGAGGCACGTTCATTACTGGAGGTCGCGCGCATTGATGCCGAGATCACAAACGATGGTGAACCTCCGTCGAGGCCGCGCTCGGCTGCTGCGGCCCATGTTATTCGCGAGGGAGTGACAAATGCTCTCCTTCATGCTCGCCCTTCCCTCGTACGTATCCACTTAGCTCCAAACAGCGTCAGCGTCTGGAATGACGGGTATTCTGCCCCCTATGCGGCTTCTACGGCGGGATCGGGATCGGGCCTCGTTGGGCTATCCGAGCTCGTCGGCGATGAAGGAACCTTGAGCTGGGGTGCGTCGGGCAAAACGTGGACGATCTCTCTCACTTTCCCCACCATGCCTCGTGGGGAAGAGGACGTATCCTCCGATACGGTGAATTCGGGCAAGGAATAGGACCCCCAACTGCGCTAACCTAGTAGCCCAGATAGCTACGCAGGAGGTGAGCGTGACAATTCGTGTGCTCGTGGCCGACGACCAGGCAATGATTCGCGGAGCCTTAGCGGGCCTGCTCGACTTAGAGCGTGACATCGAGGTGGTCGCACAGGCCGCCGACGGAGTTCAGGCTCTTGAAGAACTCGCTCGATTGGCAACGAAAGACACCCAGTCCGCTCAACCACCGACGAATTCAGCGCGCCCAGATTCTCCTGCAGATGTCGCAATTATCGATATCGAAATGCCTCACATGGACGGCATCACAACAACCGAAGCGATTCGCGCCCGTTTTCCCGGAGTACGCGTACTGATAGTCACGACATTCGGCCGGCCAGGTTACTTGCAGCGCGCCCTCGATGCCGGGGCAACAGGGTTCATGGTGAAGAACGCACCGGTCGAGGCCTTGGCCGAGGGCGTGCGCACGCTCGCAGCAGGTGGTCGCGCAATCGATCAGAGTCTTGCAGTCGAAGCACTCTCAGCTGGTTCGTCATCACTGACCCAGCGCGAGGCAGATGTTCTGCGCGAAGTTGAGCGCGGAGGCACGATCGCTGACATTGCCCACGCGCTGGAACTCAGTCAAGGAACCGTGCGTAACCATGTCTCCTCAGCGATGCTCAAAATGGAGGCACGTACCCGCGCGGAGGCCGCATCCTTAGCGCGAGCAGCGGGTTGGCTGTAGACCTAACGGGCTTCTTCGCGAAGCGGATAGGAATGCGTCAGGACCTTCACGGATTCGCGTCCGGAAACTAAGCGCCCGTCAGACACATATCCTTCTTCGCGTCCCTCAAGCTCTGAGATCAGGTAGTTTCTTCCGCAAAGAAGCGCGTCGCTGACTTCGCTACTTCGCGCATCAGCGGAAAGCTTGCACAGGTCAACCAATTCCTCAGGGTCTTCATCGAGGTTGAAGAGTTGTTCGACTCCCCAGCCGGAGAACCACACATACTTGTAGGATCCGAAACGAATCCACTGAATCGATTGGTCAAACAGGTAGTGCTCTCCGTGAAGGTACTCTCTCCACGGAACTTCATCATCGGCCTCGGCAATCAAGGGAAGGACAGAGCGCCCCTCAACTTCCTCAGGAATCTCCACACCGGCAACGTCCAGCAGGGTTGGCATCACGTCTCGGATCTCAACCACGCTATCCACGCGCGTACCGGGAGCGATCCCCGCACCGTACAAAATGAAGGGAACGTGCGAGGAGGCCTCGTAAGGGTAGCCCTTACGCCACAAACCGTGATCGCCCATCATATCCCCGTGGTCGGAGACAAAAGCAACCACCGTATTTTCAGCCAGTCCGAACTCCCCTAGCGTCTGGATGAAGCGAGAAATCTGGGAATCGATGTGTGTCATGTGCCCGTAGTAGCCGGCGCGCGCGAGCCGCACGTCCCGCTCACGATAGTGAGCAGCGAGGGCGGTCGGATCCCAATCCCGACGCTCTTCGCTCATCAATTCATCCGACCAATTGTCCTCGCCCGGAAGAGTGAGGTCGTCCTGGTCGTAGCTATCGAAAGCCCACTGCGGCGGGTCAAGCGGAGCATGCGGACGATGGAAGGATAGGTAGAGGAAGAAAGGACAGGTGGGGTCGCGCCGGTAGAGCCACTGCGTTGCCTCGGTGACGACCCAATTTGTCGGGTGCAGTTTTTCCGCCTTATCCCAGGGACGCGCAACCATTGAATTACATTCGAGGCCATTATCGATGTAGTCCTCAGCGGCACCTGCACCTTCTTGCTCACGCAACCACGTCAGGTAGTCGTCGTACATGCGAGAATCGCGCTCACGGTGACGCGAGTAGTGAAGATAGCCATCGTGCAAAATGACGTCATCAAAGCCAATGCGACCGCGCTCTGGCCAGTAGTGCATCTTTCCGATTGCTTGGGTTTGGTACCCGGCATCGCGAAGTGCCCCGGGAAGCGTAACCGGCATATCAAAAGTGATCCCGTCCTGATAGCCGATTCGACGGTGCGTCGTTGGGGCGGTCCCGGTCATGAGTCCCATCCGAGAAGGAACACAGGTGGGGCAAGCCGCATAGGCCTGCGTCATCTGCGCTCCTCCCCCAGCTAGCTGATCAAGATAGGGGGTGCGCACGTCGGGGTGTCCCAGAATCGACAGGCAATCCCCTCTCCATTGATCAACGGCAATGAGGACGATATTCGGATGGTTCTCACTCACGGTTACTCCTACTTGATACCCGTCATCGCGATGCCCTGAACAATGTGCTTCTGCGTGAGGACGAAGAGCAAGCACACGGGGATAAACAGCATGAGAGATCCCATTGCCGTCAGGTTCCAAGCGGTGAAAGATTCACTCTTAAAGATTGATAGTCCAATGGTAATCGTTCGCATCTCCAGCGAGCTGGTCGCAATCAAAGGCCACAAGAACTCATTCATCTGGAAAACAAAGGTGAACAATCCCAGGACCGTCAGTGCGGGTTTGCACTGTGGGAGAACAATCGAACGGTAGATCCGCAGCTCATTTGCTCCGTCCACGCGGGCCGCTTCGATCAAAGAATCGGGTACGCCCGCAATGAACTGGCGCATGAGGAAGATCGAGAAAGCACTCATGAGGAATGGCATGACCAGACCCTGATAGGTATCAAGCCATCCGATCTGCGAGAACCACACATAGAGCGGGATCATACGCACGAAGAGCGGGATCATCATGGTCGACAAGATCGCAATGAAGAAGACCTGTTTGCCCGGGAAATCAAACTTCGCAAAAACGTATCCGACCAGCGGAGCGAAAACGATGTGCGAGCAGGTGATCAGCCCGGCGACCAGGATCGAGTTGAAGAGGAAACGGCCAAAGGGCGCCGCTGCAAAGAGCCTCCCAATGTTCTCCCATTGCCACTTCGCGGGGATCAAGACCGCTGATCCACCGGAAACTTCCGCATCGGATTGGAAAGCCAAAGAGATCATGTACAGCAGCGGGGCAACGGCGATCGCTGCGGCAATCCAAATGAAAATCAGCGAAATCAGGCGTGCTCCCGGGAAGAGTTCATCCTCAGCGATGCTCTTCTTCTTTTTGATGACTGCCGAGGCCGGGGGCGGGGTTGGTACGCACATCATAGTGCCTCTTTCCTTCGTCCCGTCCGAATCTGGATCAGGGACAAAACCATAATGACTGCCAAGAAGGCGAAGCTCATGGCAGAGGCGTAGCCCAAGTTTCCACTCTGGAAGGTCTCACGGTAGACCTGGTAGACGTACAAGCTCGTGGCGTTTCCAGGCCCGCCATTGGTCACCAAGTACGGTAGGCCGAATTGTTGGAGGGTTGAAATCATTCCGACCAGACCGACGAAGAGCGTCGTCGGGGCGAGGAGCGGAAGTGTCAAGGACCAGAAGCGCTTCCACGGGGACGCACCATCAAGGCGCGCGGCCTCGTAAATCTGAGGATCGATGCCCTGCAAGCCAGCCAGGAAAAGCAGCATGAAGTAGCCGGCTTCTTGCCACACGGTAATCCCGACAAGGGTTGCCAGCGGTGCGGTGGTGAGCCACTGCTGGGTGGGAAGGTGCAGGCTGGAGAGCACTGAGTTCAAGATACCCGTCGTCGGGTCCAAGATATTGCGCCACATCAAGCCAACAATGGCCACCGAGGTCATGTAGGGGGTCAGGATCATCGTGCGCGCAAGAGTGCGCCCACGGAATTTCTGGTTGAGGATGAGCGCGAGGAGCAAGCCCACGCACGCACCCAAAATCAGTGCGGAGGCCGCGTAGATCAGGGTGATTCCGAAGGCGTGCTGGACTTCGGGGTCACGGATGATCGAGGAATAGTTCTTCCATCCCACGGGGCGCAGCGTTGTAAAGCCGCGCGTGAAGGACAGCTGAAATTCCTGGATCAGCGGCCAGAACATAAAGAGAACAAAGTAGATGACCGCGGGGGTCAGGAAGAGATACGCGGTACGCGCTTGGCGTGCGCGCATCCCTCCCCGACGCCCCCGGCTCCGAGACGAGACGGACATGAGTTACTGCTTCAGGAGTCCAGCAACCGTGGTCTCGTAGGTCTGGACCTGAGCAGCCGGGTCCTTTCCATTGAGGATGATCTCTTCGTACATCACCTTGCGAGCGTCCGAGATCTTTGCAGCATTTTCATTACCCCAGAATGCCTTGTCGGGGGTCGCGGCGTAGTCACGCGACTTAGCGACGACGGAGAGAATCGGATCGTTCTTCACAACGTCAGAGTTCGCCCAGGACTTACGCGACATTGCCATTCCGGTCTCGGCGGTGACGGCTTCTTGGACCTTGAGGCTGGTCATATCCTTGATGAGCTGCCATGCGAGCTCTGCGTTCTGCGACTTCGAGGGGATCATCATTCCCGAGCCAGCCAGGTAGGTCTTCTGGACATCACCCTTGAGGGGTTCACCAACGGTCAGCGGGAAGTTCGGATCTTCCTTGCGCACTGCTGAGATATCCCAGGGACCGGTGAGGATGAAGCCTGCTCGCTTGGAGGTGAAAACCTTACGCGGTGCGGCGTAGTCATTCGAGGCAACAGGAACCGGGGCCAGCTTGTCCTTGTAGATCAGGTCGTACTGGAACTGCATGGCTTCGGTTGCCTTGGCTGCGGGAGTCATGGGCTCGTTGCCATCCTTGGTGAAGGTGACCCCGGCCTGCATGAGGAATGGAACGGTGTAGGAGGCATCGTTGTTGAGTGCCAGACCGTACTCAACGCCGGATTCCTGGATCTTCTTGGAGGCTTCGCGCAGTTCATCCCAGGTCTTGGGCATGGTCACGCCGGCCTTGTCCATCATTTCCTTGTTACCGAAGACGAGGCCGCCCATGGTCACGTGGAGAGGAATACCGTAGGTCTTGCCGTCGGCTTGACGGTTTGCAAGGCCAGACTCGACGAAGTCATCGAGGAATCCGGATTCCTTCTGGAGGAAGGGATCCAGGGACATGATGTTGCCGTCTGCGCCCCAGCGAGTGGACCACCATCCGCCGTTTTCTTCGACGAGGTCAGGGGTCTGGCCGGAGAGGAAGTCAGCAGTGAGCTTTTGCTGCAGGTCGCCCCACTGGTAGTACTGGACATTGATCTTAACGTTGTGTTCCTTCTCGAAGGCCGCGAAGGTGTCGGTGTAGGCCTTGTAATCGCGGCCAGCCGACATGTAGATCAGGATTTCCTTACCGGTGCGATCGCCCTGGATTCCCAGCGACTGCGAGGATTCGCTCGAGGAGTCAGAGGACTGTTGTCCGACTCCACCAGGCGTTGAACACGCGGCAAGAGAAGCGGCCATGGCAAAAGCCGCGCATACCGACAGAGTGCGGCTGAGCCGCTTAGAAGAGCTGTGTCGCATCGTTGCGCTCCTTATGTTCTTTCTCGTTTAGTGCGTCGTCCCGCGGGGCATGTAGTGCCACCGAAGGGTCAGCGTTGTCGACTCCGGTTCTTCACCGCTGAGTGTGGACAGTAGAGTGACCGCGCTATCCAGGTCTTGGTTGTCGAGGCCGATTGTGGACAGCGCGGGGTGAAGGTCGCCGCCATCGACGGAGGCGCCTGTGCCGATGATTTGGAGGTCATCGGGGATTGCGATTCCGCATTGAGTTGCTGCAAGGACTGCGCCAATGGCAACTCGATCAGAATCGCAATACACCGCATCGGGAAGGGGATCTCGATCGGTGAAAATCGTGGTGGCGCACTGGAAAGCGGAGGGGATGCTCCCCTCTGTGTACGCCAAAATTTCAGGGGTACCCAGGTGTGAATCACTGAGGAATTTGGTGTATGCGTGCCAGCGCGGTTCGTTTTCAAGTTCGTCGGCGCTACGGCGCTGGGTGAGGTAGGCGATCTTCTTCGCTCCTCCCTTGACGAGGCCACTGAGAGCCTGCGTGATCCCCGCGGTTTCGTCAATGGTTACCCCGATGTAGGAGGGGTTTGGCGGGAGGGTGCCAAAGATCATGGTGGGAATAGGCGGCGTGGGGAGCAAGTCCATGAGGGCCTCGGCACTGGTGGGATTACAGGCGAGGCAGGCACTGTCGTAGAGGCCGCACGACAGGGCGTTGACGATCTGTTGTTCTTCGCCGATGCGAACTGGGATCGACACTAGGTGGAGGTTTTCTTCTTCGAGGCGCGCGCTCGCGTGCAGTTGGAATCTCTCGACGAAGCGGTCCATGGGAGGGGTGTAGAAAAAGCAGATTGTGCGCGTGGCACCGGATTTCAGGGACGAGCCAAGGATTGAACGCGTGTAGCCAAGGCTTCGAGCGGCTTCGTGAACCTTCTTCTGGGTCGCGGAAGCAAACGCGTCAGCGCGACTACCGCTGAGGATGAGTGAAGCGGTAGTCGGTGAAACTCCAGCGTTTCGTGCGACGTCGACAAGTCGGACCCGTGAGGCCATGTCGATACTGTAGCGCGTGCACCGAGGCGAGTTAAAACGTTTTCATAAAACGTTATAACTCTGTTATCTGGCACACAATAATGCCTTCCTCGCGGATAAGCTCCTTGATAGAATCAACCACATCACGAAGACACAGCCCAAAGGAGGGCACATATGAGTATCTGGATTGGGGATGCACGCGAGTTCGAAGAGCTGCGCGAAGAAAATGAGCGTTTGAAGGAGCGAATTGCACACCTCGAACGACTCTTAAAAGCCTCCGGAGAAACCATCGACCTAGCACTGAGCCCATCTGAACGCGCACTGGTGCTCGATGGACGCAAGCTTGAAGCCGTCAAGGCCTACAGAGACCGCACCGGCGTTGGCCTGAAGACCGCAAAGCAAGCTGTCGACGCGGTTGGGTGAAGCACCTCTGATGAAGCGCTCTATCGCTTGGCGCTGAGCAGCGCTCAGGATCACAATGCAGGGGGGTGGGCCACACAGATGTGTGGCCCACCCCCTTACAGTCTTCGCTATTCTATAGCGCTCAGACTCAGTGCTTGGAGACGCTCACAGCGAGCTTCTCCCCTGCTTCAACCGACAGGGACAATGCCAGAGTTTCGGAAGCAATCATGTCCTTCCAGGTCTCGACATCGCTCACGTGATCGGAGGGAACCGTCAGCGTTAGGTCGATGCGGTCCGCAATGTGCAGGCCAGCATTCTTACGCTCATCCTGGACGGCGCGAACGACATCGCGAGCGTAGCCCTCGGCCTCGAGCTCGGGGGTCAGCTCCGTATCGAGCACGACGAAGGTACCCGACGGCAGAACATCTGCGACCTGGCCCTCGGCCGCGTCCACGGAGGTAGACACCGAGAACATGTCACCGGTCAGCACCAGCGGCTTCCCATCCAGCTCAACGGAAGCGAAACGACACTCGCCGTCCACGACCTCCCACTCACCGGACTTCTGAGCCTTGAACAGCTGGCTGGTCAGCTTACGAACCGAGGGATCGAAAGCACGCGGGTTAAGCGAAAGCTCAGTGCGCACGCTCAGGCCCGAAGTTTCGGGAGAAGCAAAAACAACGGACTTGACGTTGACTTCGGAGGCAATAAGATCCGCGAAGGGCTCCAGCTCCTTGTAATGCTCTGAGACAACCTGCAAGGAAGCCAAAGGCTGACGCACGCGCAGCTGGTGAGTCTTACGCAGGGCGTGGGCAGCGGAGACGACGGAACGAACCTCGTCCATGGCCTCAACAAGCGCAGAATCAGCCACGGCCTCGGAAATCACGGGGAAGTCCACCAAGTGCACGGATTCCCCGCCCGTCAGGCCGCGCCAGATCTCCTCGGAAAGCAGCGGCAGCAAGGGGGCTGCCAGCTCCATGAGGGTCACCAAAGCGGTGTAAAGGGCATCGAATGCTGCGCTGTCCTCGTCCCAGAAACGCTGGCGCTGAGTACGCACGTACCAGTTCGTCAGAACATCCAGGTAGTCACGGATCGCGTCGCAGGCACCAGCAACGTCATAGGCGTCCAATGCACCGCGCGAATCCTCAGCCAAGGATCGCGTGTGAGCGAGCAGGTAGCGATCCATCTGAGGCAGCGCACTGACAACTGCCTGATCCGATAGGTCAAGGCGCTTGGCCTCGTAGCCCGCTCCCCCGTTGCAGGCACCGGCGTACAGCGTAAAGAAGTAGTAGGTGTTCCAAATGGGCAAGAGCACCTGACGAACCGTATCGCGAATCGACTCTTCCTTGACCATGAGGTTTCCGCCGCGCACGACCGGGCTGGACATAAGGAACCAACGCATCGCATCGGAACCGTATTTGTTGAAGACCTCGGCCACATCCGGGTAGTTACGCAGAGACTTGCTCATCTTCAGGCCGTCATCACCCAGAACAATGCCGTGGGAGACGCAGGAGCGGAACGCCGGGCGATCGAAGAGCGCAGTCGCAAGGACGTGCAGCGTGTAGAACCAGCCGCGCGTCTGACCGATGTACTCGACGATGA
>ERZ773203.261-NODE-261-length-29050-cov-13.165960_pt1 | contig 29050 bp, 25 predicted proteins | sample MGYA00580529_ERZ773203 | MGnify/ENA primary metagenome ERZ773203 (study PRJEB29015, sample SAMEA2738176) | human oral metagenome | biome: human oral; feature: human-associated habitat; material: saliva | place: China | collected 2177 ... | reverse complement strand
AGACGCAGCCCTCTCACGGCTGAATCTCGGGTTCGATTCCCGGATGCGGTACCAATATAAACAGAGAAAAATCTTGTAACTATTGAAGTTACAAGGTTTTTCTTTTTTAGCTATATTATAGGTGTTTATAAATTGACCTGTTTTGTCGTGCTCTGTGTGGTCATATCACATTAGGAGAGTGATATTTTATATAATTTTATGTATAATCTGTGTATATTGTATAATATAACATGAAACGTACTCGGGAATCTTTGGTCATGGGTCTTTTATTAAACCTAAATAAGTTAATGGATAAGGAGGTCTAAGAAATTATGAGTTACGATTTAATGGTTTTCGAAAAAGCACAGGCTCCAAATAATAAGACAGAATTTATAAAATGGTACGAAAATCAAGTGGAGTAGAAGGAAGATCATAATTATGATTCGATAGAAGTAAGCTCAGCTAATCTAAAGAACTGGTTTATGGATATGATACAAGTATTTCCACCGATGGAGGGAGAATTTGCTCTTAGTGATGATGAAATAGAAAATGATGAAGATCTTGCAAATCGCATTACAGACTATTGTATTGGTAAAGATGTGATATATGCATGTTTTGCATGGTCACTAGCAGAGGACGCATATAATACTATGCTTAAAATTGCGTTAAAACACGGTGTCGGATTTTTTGATGTGAGTGGTAATGGAGAGGTTATATTATCTGAATGTGATGAACAAAATTAGGGTGTGCAATTTAGCTAAAAAGCATGCAAAGGGAGTTATATTAAATTAATTGAATTATATGACCATTTATCATACAATAAAGTCAGTAAGAAACGGTTTAGAGGTTGAAAAGTATCCGGCTCCAACGCGCCACCGGTATTGGTGGGTCGAGAAATGTGGGCGACATCCGCCGGTCCCACCTAAACCGTTTTTGTTTTACTTAAATTAAGGTTTATAGGACAAAAAGAGCTGCTAAAAACCGCTGTAGTCGCTGAAATTTCAACGACTACAGCGGTTATATCTTCTTTAAAAATGGCTTCATATGAGGATTATAAAAGTATTATCTGCTCACTGGCGTTTATAGCGATATGAAAATTTTATATGAGCAGCATGATACTTACCTTTAGATTCGGCATTCAATAGATTATCAAATTCATATTGTGGAACATCAAAGTAATCATAGACACTTTCTTTGAACATTACTCGCAGTATTTGAGTTTCAGAGTCATAGCCGATAGCCTCAAGATTGCTAGATACTACAGGAATCATTTGCATACATAACACCCCCCTCTATTAGTGTGAGTATATCATAAGAAATTACCTCTCAAGAGTATAAACTGTAACGAAATATAGGAAATATATTAAATTGTATTTGCCGCACAAATATTCCTGTAGCGCACATATTTACTGGTATTCTTTTTATACCCTTACACATCCAACTCACATGTTGTATCATTAAGTTATTCTATAAGAGCTATATAAAAGAGGAGATAATGATAATGGAACTAAAGGAGATGCGTAAGCTCCTCGGCTTATCGCAAGCGGCATTTGGAGAGAAATATAACATCCCAGTAAGAACTATTGAGCAATGGGAGAGTGGGCGCAGGCAAGCTCCCATATACGTTCTTGAGCTACTGGAGCGAGCTGTGATTGAAGATTCCAAAGCTTAAGTGAATTAATAGCATAATCACATTTCATAGGCAGTTTAACCTCATGATTTCATGTTGGTTATTAATCCTTTAAACAATAACAGCAGGAATAACTTATGGACAAAAAACGAAACGACCGCATAGCAACTATTGTATCTATCGGCTTACTGGCTACAATATGGCTGATTTCAGGCCTGACAAGATATTTCAGTTCAGGGGAAGTCGACACGGGTACTGGATATTCTACCCTCAGCTACAATGTGACTGTGGATGTTAGAAATGACTATTCATACGTAGTCGTAGAGAAGATTAAGGTGAATTTCACCGACCCAAAGCACGGTATAGTTAGAAACATTCCTTTCGGCAAGGGATACAAGATTAAAGATATATCCGTAGATGGAGATAAATACAAGATTAAGAATCTGTACAAAGCTAACCAAATGCAGATTAAAATCGGTGATAAAAAGAAGACGGTTACTGGTGTTAAAGATTACACCATCATCTATACTCTTGCTAATTACGAGCGCAAGAATAATCCTAACGACATATATGTGGATGTGCTTCCATCGGAATGGGCAACAGACATCAAGTCGGCATCAGTTTCTGTGTGCTTGCCGCAACATTTTCCGTACAGCGGTATGAAAGGGTATAGTGGCCCGCACAGAAGTACGTATAATATGTACGGTACATGGACCTACGACAAGAAGCAAAATGTAATCGAATATAGCGTTCAGAACTTGCCTGCAAATAATGGTGCGACATTGCTCGTAGATACCCCAAAAGGCTACTGGTACAAAGCGCCTAGCAAGTACTGGGTGAACTATGCGACCGTAATAGTAGCAATTCTCGGCATCATTATACTTATCGTGCTTAGGGTTTTGAATGAAAAAGAACATCCGATTGTTGCGCCCGTTACTTTTAAGCCACCCAAAGGTGTTCCGCCTGGAGAAATTGGATATCTAGTCGACGAAGCTGTAAATAAGAGGGATATCACATCGATGTTCTTTTATTTGGCATCGAAAGGGTATATCTCGATTGAGGAATACAAGAAGGGAAAATATCAGTTCGAGAGCCTCAGGATTCCCGACGTATATGACGAGCCCCCAATTACCGTTACTATTTACAAAACTATATTTGGAAGCACGAAGAATGGCACACTTGGTAAGGTTGTGAGCCTAGAGGAAGCGAGCAAACGCATAGGCAAAGAATGTGAACTTATTAGAAAGGTAATAGTTGAAGAGTACACGGACAACAAATCGATATTCTCTAAGAAATCGCAGAAAAATGAGAAGATTGCAGCTATCATCAGCTGCATAATAGGAGGTATGCTAATCGCACTTTCTATGTATGGAGAGTTGTACCAACCCGGCTGGCAAATTTTGATATTCGTGTATGGTGGCTCGGTAATCCTTGATGCATTTTGGAGATTGCCTGTTAAGAGGATGTGTAGAGAGTATCATTTTCATAGGACGAGAAGCGGCCCTCGGAGCGTTACATCCTTTGCGTTCTGGGGAATTATCTATCTGGCGATATCATCGTTTATGTTATTATTTTTGTACAAGATTGCAGGCGGTGAGATGACGATGTATGCTCTAGCTGCAATAGCTGTATATGCATTGGCTGTACCATTGATTCTATTAGGATTCCTCAAGAGAACTAAGGATAGTGCTAAGCTTTATGGTGAGATTATCGGCTTCAAAGAATTTATCGCTACAGCAGAGGTGGATAGGATAAATGCCCTTGTTGAAGAAGACCCAGCGTATTTCTACGATGTGCTTCCATATGCCTATGTATTTGGGCTTACCGATACTTGGGCAAAGAAGTTTGAGCCTAAGACTCTAGCTGGACATATTGGATACAGTGCGTTAGGTGGAGACATGTACGACCTTATAAATATGGATATTATGATTCGTCATATTCAATCTAGCGCGTTTTCTAGAGTATCATCGGCATTGTACGCAGATGTCAGCGGCGGTCTAAGCTCTGGCGGCGGATCGGTCGGTGGTGGCTCAGGCGGAGGCGGTGGCGGTGGCTGGTAGACACTGCTTCCCAATATATACGAACTACACCTAAATCGATTATTCCTATGTTACAGAATGACGATTCGAAACGGATTGAACTAATAACACTAATATACTAAAGGAGCAGCAATGCAGCAGTACTTCATATACGGCAGCCCTAGCGCTGAAACTATTGAGATAACGGACAAGGATACAATCAAGCACATGTTTCAGGTCATGAGACTTAGGGCTGGCGATGAGGTAGTTCTCGTGTTTCCAGATGGCATCAAGAGACTTGCGGAAGTTGTAGATGCAGAGAACAGAACTATGCGTATCGTAGAAGAGCTAGATGAAAATGTCGAGCTACCAGTTCAAATTGCTATCGCATGCGGTTTTCCTAAAGGCGATAAGTTTTCGACCATAGCGCAGAAGGCTACGGAGCTCGGGGCAGCTGAGATATGCGGCTTTCCGGCAGATAGGTCGATTGTCAAGTGGGATGGCAAGAAGCTCGCCAAGCTAGCAGAAAAGCTTGAAAAGGTTGTACAGGGAGCTGCTGAACAGAGCAAGCGCAATATCGTTCCTAGCATAAATCTTATTGCTAACAAGAAGGACTTCGTAGATAGCTTTGCTGAGTACGATAAGGTCTTCGTCGCATACGAGGAAGCGGCAAAGGAAGGTGAGAAATCTGCTCTTGCAAAGGCGCTTTTGGAAGTTTCAGCAGGAGAGAAGTTGCTCTTTATATTCGGTCCAGAAGGCGGAATTACTGACAAGGAAATAGAAGCGTTTACAGAGGCTGGAGCGGTATGCATAGGTCTTGGACCACGCATCATGAGAGCCGAAACGGCACCAATGTATGCGCTATCTGCTGTGAGCTATGCGCTAGAACTCAGTAAATAGAAGTGATTTGCGATTTGTGTGCAGTTTTCGATGATGCGTTAAAAAAATTTTTTGCAAAAAATTTTAATTTGCCTCTAGACAAACTGGATAAGTGTGCTAGAATACTTAAGGTTTAAAATATTGAAGCACAAATAACAGAAAGAGGCAGAGAGATGAAGAAGCGAATGTTTCGCGACTCGTATCTTGAATATAGTGACGTAGATTAGGACTTCGACATTGGAATTGTTATTCCAGTGATCGAAGTCTTTTTTTTAAAATTAACGTAGATGTGGAACAGGAAAGGTGGAAAAAATGGCAAAAAGAAGTGACATCAAGAAGATTCTAGTTATCGGGTCAGGACCTATCGTAATCGGTCAGGCAGCTGAGTTCGATTACGCGGGCACACAGGCATGTATTGCACTTAGAGAAGAAGGGTATGAGGTAGTACTTTGTAACTCCAACCCTGCAACCATCATGACGGACACATCTATGGCAGACAAGGTGTACATGGAGCCACTTACTCTCGAGTATCTAGCTAGGATAATCAGATACGAGAGACCAGATGCGATTCTGCCAGGCATCGGCGGACAGACGGGTCTTAATCTCGCTATGCAGCTCGAGAAGAAGGGCGTACTCAAGGAGTGCCGCGCAGAACTTCTCGGAACTAGGAGTAGCAGCATCGAGCGTGCTGAGGATAGAGAGCTTTTCAAGGAGCTTTGCGAAGAGCTCGGTGAGCCAGTAATCCAGTCGGACATTGCAAATAGTGAAGAGCACGGACTAGAGATTGCAAAAGAGATAGGCTTTCCAGTAGTTCTCAGGCCAGCGTTCACTCTCGGTGGTACAGGCGGTGGATTTGCATATGATGAAGAGGAATTTAAAGAGCTTATAAAGCGTGCGTTATCCATCTCACCAACTCATCAGGTACTAATCGAGAAGAGCATCAAGGGCTTCAAGGAGATAGAGTACGAGGTAATGAGAGATGGCACTGATAAAGCAATTGCAGTCTGCGATATGGAAAATCTCGACCCAGTTGGAGTACACACAGGCGACTCGATAGTAATCTGCCCAACCCAGACCGTAAGTAAAGAAGATAACGAGATGCTTAAGACTAGTGCGCTTAAAATCATCCGCGCACTTCAGATTGAAGGTGGCTGCAATGTGCAGTTTGCACTAAATCCAGAATCATCGGAGTACTACCTAATCGAGGTAAACCCACGAGTTTCTCGTTCATCTGCGCTTGCATCTAAAGCGAGTGGATACCCAATCGCTAGAATCACAGCCAAGATTGCAGTGGGCATGACACTGGATGAAATCGAGATTATAGACCAGCCCGCTTCGGTAGAGCCTGCCGTTGACTATGTTGTGAGCAAGGTGTCTAGGTTCCCGTTCGATAAGTTTGCAGATGCAGATAACAAGCTAGGAACGCAGATGAAGGCTACCGGAGAAGTTATGAGCATCGGTATGAACCTAGAAGAGAGTATTCTCAAAGCTGTTCGCTCTCTTGAAATAGGTGTTTCCCACATATACATGGAGAAGTTCGATACTTGGGATACTGATGAGATGAAGGAGTATATAACTGAGGGTCGTGACGACAGAATATTTGCCATTGCAGAGCTCCTGAGAAGAGGAGTGAGCAAGGAGGAGATATGTGAACTGACAGCAATAAATGAGTACTTCATAGGGGTGTTTGAGAATATCATATCTATCGAGAACGAGCTAAAGGCTAACAAAAACGATGTCGCAAGACTGAGGATAGCAAAGCAGCACGGATTTTCAGACGTTGAAATTGCAAGGCTTTGGAACGTAACGGAAGAGCAGGTGTGGAAGCTTCGCGAGGCGGTGTCCCTCTTCCCAGAGTACAAGATGATAGATTCTTGTGCAGGATCTAAGGATACATATGTGCCGTATTTCTATTCGACATTTGACGGAAGTGAGACCAAGAAGACTAAGGATTCAGGCAAGAGAAAAGTCGTAGTTCTTGGTTCAGGACCAATTAGAATCGGACAGGGCGTTGAGTTCGATTACTCGACTGTTCAGGCGGTGAGGACTCTCCGCAGTCAAGGCTGCGAAGCTATAATCATAAATAATAATCCTGAGACAGTTTCTACAGATTATACTACGGCAGATAAGCTATACTTCGAGCCACTCTGCATCGAGGATGTTATGAACATCCTTAGACTAGAGAAACCGGATGGAGTAATTGTTTCACTCGGAGGGCAGACCGCTGTAAACCTTGCAAATGCTCTCGATGAGAGAGGCGTAAAGATCATCGGAACCGACTGCGCTGCAATCAATGCTGCCGAGGATAGAGACGAGTTCGATAAGCTGCTCCAGAAGCTAGGTATCGCTAAGCCAGAAGGAAAAGCGGTAACAGATATAGATGAGGGATGCACTGTTGCCAAGGACATCGGCTACCCAGTGCTCGTTAGACCAAGCTTCGTGCTCGGTGGTAGAGCGATGAGAATTGTTGCGGACGAGACTCAGCTCAGACAGTACCTGAGGACAGCCGTGGAAATTGACGAAGATAAACCAGTGCTAGTTGACCACTATATCCGCGGTAAGGAAATCGAGGTTGATGCAATCTGCGATGGTACAGATGTATTTATCCCAGGCATCATGGAACTAGTTGAGCGTACAGGCGTGCACTCTGGAGACTCGATTAGTATCTATCCTCCATGCTCCATCTCAGACAAGGTTAAGGAGACTATAAGAGAATATACAGAAAAGCTAGGTCTCGGGATAGGCATTTGCGGACTATTCAACATACAGTTTATTGTCGATGCTTCTGAAAATGTATATATTATCGAGGTAAATCCAAGATCCTCGAGAACCGTGCCGTTCCTATCCAAAGCTACTGGATACAATCTCGCAGACATCGCATCCAAGGTAATGCTCGGCATCAGCCTAGAGGAGCAGGGATTCAAGGGATTAAAGCCGCTCGAGAAGAAGAGATGGTACGTAAAGGTGCCGGCATTCTCATTTGCAAAGCTATCAGGAATGGATATAAGACTATCGCCTGAGATGAAATCTACTGGCGAAGCCATCGGGTATGACGATGATATGATGCGAGCTTTTTACAAGGCTATGCAGGCAGCAGGTATGAGAATGCAGAATTACGGAACGGTATTTGCATCGATTAACGATGAGTCTAAGGAGGACGCACTGCCACTAATCAGAGGATTCTACGACCTAGGATTCAACATTGAGGCGACAGAGGGTACGGCGCAGTTCCTTAAGAATAATGGCGTAAAGACCAGAAGTTTCAAGCACACTGATAACAGCCTGGATGCAGTAATGGATGAGTTCAGACAGGGTTACGTGACATATGTGATCAACATCGGAGACATCAGATCCGTAGATGCGAATTCTATGGGTAGCCGCATCAGAAGATGCGCAGCGGAGAATAACGTGACTACTCTCACATCGCTCGATACCGTGAGAGTTCTGTTAAATGCCTTAGGTGACATAACATTTAAGGTGTCCACAATCGACGCTTAGTGTTATAATTAGGTATTATTCAACTAGAGGAGGGGGCTATGAACATCAGAGAGTGTGTAAAGGTGAGACACTCCGTGCGCGCTTACGAAGATAGGCCTATCGATACGAAGGTGGCGGAAGACCTCAAGGTTATGATTCAGCAGTGTAACCGCGAGGGAGATATGCATTTTCAGCTTATACAGGATGAGCCAAAGGCATTCTCGAGTCTACTTGCAAAATACGGCAAATTCTCAAATGTTAATAATTACATTGCCGTAGTCGGTAGGAAGCGTGACGACCTCGATGACAAGGCGGGATACTACGGTGAGAAGCTAGTGATTCGCTGTGTGCAGCACGGGCTCAGCACTTGCTGGGTAGGTGGAACCTACAAGAAGGTTAAGGACGCTATAGATGTTGATCACGATGAGAAGATCGTTGCCGTAATTGCCCTAGGTTATGGACGCACGACGGGAGCTAGCAGGAAGTCTAAGAAGCCAGAAGATGTCTTCGATGGCAAATCTTCGAGGATTTCAAGCTACGAGGACACTCCTGAGTGGTTCAAGAAGGGCGTAGAGATGGCACTCCTAGCACCGACAGCTATGAATCAGCAGAAGTTTACCTTTGCGATAAGCGGAGATAGAATCAAAATAAAGCCTGGCTTCGGACCATTTACTAAGCTAGATGCTGGCATCGTTAAGTATCACTTTGAGATAGGTTCTTCGCCAAAGGAATTCGTGTGGGCATAATATGACGCATAAGGCAAAATACGAAGCATAACTGCTCAAAGTCAAATTATAAGTGAGCACTTCTAGTCGTAAGCTTCTAATAAGATGATACATCGAACAGGTATAGGACAGGATAATGAACGAAATGCATGAAATCCGCCAGGTTGCTGTCATGAGATCTGCCTTCAAGCAGAAGTACGGTATACCGAGGCAGCCGAGGCTCGTACAGGGCATTAAGTCGGAGATAGTCTTCGGCGACGAATTTAATAATCCTGACGCTGTGAGAGGACTCGAAGAGTTCTCTCACATTTGGCTAATTTGGGGATTTTCGGACACCAAGGTAGATATGACCGAGGAGCATCCAGCGTGGAAACCTACCGTGAGGCCGCCTCGCCTCGGTGGGGATATACGAAAGGGCGTATTTGCTACGAGGTCGCCATATAGGCCGAACTCACTTGGCATGTCTGCAGTCAAGCTCCTCGAGATACGAGATGATAATGGTCAGCTCAGCCTCATCGTCGAAGGAGCAGATCTACTCGATGGCACGCCGATATACGACATAAAGCCGTACGTCCCATATAGTGATATCATCGCAGAGGCAGATGAGGGATTTGCGAAGAGCGTCGATACTTCTATTGATGTAGAATTTCCAGATGACCTACTTGCTAAAGTCGATGAAGAGTTTCGCGCGCCGCTCATAAGGATACTTGAGCTTGATCCACGTGATGCCTATGATAGGGATTCTGTAAAGCCATGCAAGATGGCGTTTGCGAACGTCGATATAGAGTTCGTGCTTAGGGACGGAAAATTGGTTGTCACAGCGGTGAATGAGCTTCAAGGCTGATGATATAATCAGGTAAAGCTAGAAAAAAACAGCATAATATTTGAACAGGAAAGAAATGGATAACGACAAGATTATTACAGCGAGAATAGAGGATAAGCTCGAACAGTGTGAGCGTGGTAGCTACATTACCACGACAGGATTTCTTAACATGCACGAACAGTCGCTAGCCATGCGCATCGTGAAGGGGAGAAGTGATGTCAAATCGTTTTTCTACGGTGGATATGAAGATGCAGAGAGACGGATTATCATGTTCGTTCCAGACGGATACGCAGATACTCTCGAGGAAGCGCTAGAGATGATTTCACCACTTTCGGTACTTCACATCAAGGTGGTGCCTGGCGGCAGAAAACTCACGCACAGGGATTATCTTGGTTCTGTGCTCTCGCTTGGACTTGATAGGTCTGTGATCGGTGATATCCTTGTAAATGACAATGGCGCAGACATGATTGTGAATTCTGAAATTGTGGATTTCCTTCTAGCCGAATTTCATAGTGCCGGTCATACAAATCTCCAGATTACAGCCTCTGATATAGGCGAACTGGAAGTGCCCGAGCAGAGGGTGAAAGCGGTTAGAGATACGCTCTCTTCACCGAGACTAGACAATGTGGTGTCAGCGGCTTTTCATGTCTCGCGAAGCGAAGCGGTGAGAGCCATCAAAGGGGGCATCATTTTTGTAAATCACGAGGAAGTTACCAAGATAGACAAGCGGATAGACGAAGGGGATGCGATAGTGCTCCGCGGTAAAGGTAAGGCGATACTTTCCGAGCTTTCGGGGGTCTCCAAGAAGGGAAGAATATGGGCGGAGTTTAAGGTGTTCATTTAACAGCGTTCAAGGTGTTCAGTTCATATAAGATAAGAAAATCATCGCTGCACCATAGCTCCAGCTTCGCTAGCTACACTTCTCAGCGGAAAATCAGCAGAATTGGTGCCGCAACAGCTCCATAACAGTTTGAACTGGTTGTGCCCTGGTGTTACAATCAAAGCGTAATAAATATTCTCTATATAATTACATCGGAGGTAGACAAATGTTTGAATATACTGATATTAAGACTGCACCTGCAGCTCTAGGACCATACTCACAGGCAGTGATGGCGGGAAATACACTTTACGCTTCTGGCGCAATAGGAATCGACCCTGAGACAGGAAAGTTCGCAGGCGAGGATGTGCAGAGTCAGTGCGAGCAGGCTTGCAAAAATGTAGGCGAGATCCTCAAGGCTAACGGCATGACTTACGATAACGTAGTTAAGACCACTTGCTACATCCTAGATATGGCAGAGTTCAAGGATTTCAACGAAGTGTATGCTAAGTATTTCACTTCAAAGCCAGCTAGATCATGCGTTGCAATCACAGCGCTTCCAGCAGGAGCACTCTGCGAAGTGGAAATTATTGCAGTGAAGTAAAACTCGCAATCAATAAAACTGTGAAGCAAAACTGTATATTAAATCAGTTAATAAAACACTGTGACGAAAACCGTATTGAAATTTTCAATAGCGAAAAATGCACTAATTTCGGAGTAGCAACTATGATAATCGACTGATTTTGCATAGCTGTAACATAAATGACCGCCTGTAGAAGCCTTCTGGCGGTCTTTTTATTTTGAACTCCTATAAATCATGACCGAAAATTCATGTATAATAGCCATTATGAAAGGAAGGGGTTATGAACGACATTAAGGTTATTAGATTTGATAATTTACATGATATAGAGCTACCTCACGTGTTCGAGTGTGGTCAGTGCTTTCGCTGGAATGAATGTGAGGATGGCTCATACATAGGTGTTGCAGGAGGTCATGCGGCACACGTTTCGCTCGAGCATGATGGCGATTTGTGCTCGCTTATAATTGAGTGCACGGGCGGTAGTGAGAAGTATTGGCATAGCTACTTTGATCTAGATACGGACTATGGAGCGATGAAGAGAGCACTTCTCGCTGGCGAGCCTAAGTTAGCGAAGTCTATAGATGTTTGTCACGGCATCAGGATACTTAATCAGGACTACTGGGAGGTTCTGATTTCATTTATAGTCTCGCAGAACAACAACATACCTAGGATTAAGAAATGCATCGAGTCACTAGCCAAGAACTACGGCACAGAGATAGGTGAATTCATGGGCGAGGTTCGATACGCATTTCCAACGCCGGAGCAGCTATCTAGGGCAACGCTTGAAGAGCTAGCGGACCTCAAGCTAGGGTATAGGAATGCCTACCTCGTATCGGCCCCTAAGCACTTCGCTGAGCACGGAGTACCTACGGGGACGACGGAAGAGAAGCACAAGGCACTACTATCATATCTCGGAGTGGGACCTAAGGTCGCAAACTGCATACTTCTATTCGGACTCAGAGACTTCACGGCATTCCCTATAGACATCTGGATGAAGAAGATAATGGTTGATTTATATGGCTTTGACATCAAGGACATCAAGGGTATGCAGAAGTTTGCTGATGAGCACTTCGGCGAACTAGGCGGCATAGCACAGCAGTATCTGTTCTATTACTATAGAAGCATGCAGTGAAGATATTTTCACATTTAATTCATAGTGCTGTGTTGACAACATATGGGGGTCTGAGTAAAATTATGTTATAGAGTTTAGCACTCTTGATAATTGAGTGCTAACAATACGAATAAAACGTATAATCAGGAGGTTACAAATGAGTATAGGAATAAAGCCACTAGGCGCAAGAGTTGTTATTAAGCGTAGCGAAGCACTTGAGAAGACTGAAGGCGGTCTGATACTTTCGGCAAGTGCTAAGGAGAAGCCACAAGAGGCTGAAGTTCTCGCAGTAGGTCCAGGAACTGAAGACGAAAAGATGGAAGTAAAGGTTGGAGATAAGGTTATATTCTCGAAGTACGGCGGTACAGAGCTCAAGTATGGTGGCGAGGATTATATCATCATGAGCCAGAGGGATATTTTGGCAGTAATCGAGTAATTGATTAGCCACTATAGAGATATAGCGGCATTGCTAAGAGAGGCAGATATACATATAACTGTAAAGTCAGTAGTTTAAATTTAATCACGCACCATGATTGGTGCATATATAGGAGGAAGCTAAGATGGCAAAAGATTTACATTACGGAGAGGAGTCCAGAAGAAAACTCCTCGCAGGCGTAGATAAGCTTGCAGATACAGTTAAGATTACACTTGGACCTAAGGGTAGAAACGTTCTTATTGAGAGAGCGTATGGATCTCCGCTAATTACTAATGATGGAGTTTCAATCGCTAAGGAAATCGAGCTCGAGGACCAGGTAGAGAACATGGGAGCTCAGCTAGTTAAGGAAGTTGCTACAAAGACTAACGATGTAGCAGGTGACGGAACTACTACAGCTACACTTCTCACACAGGCAATCGTTCGCGAAGGATTCAAGAACGTAACTGCTGGAGCTAATCCAATGGTTCTCAAGAAGGGAATCAGCGGTGCTGTAGAAGTTGCAGTTGAGTACCTCAAGAACAGCGCAGTTAAGGTAGATGACAAGGAGAGCGTAGCTCAGGTTGCATCTGTATCTGCTGGAGACAGAGAGATTGGAGAACTCATCTCCGAGGCTATGGAGAAGGTAGGAACTGACGGAGTAATCACAGTTGAGGAGTCGAGATCACTCGGAACTACACTAGACGTGGTTGAGGGTATGCAGTTCGACAGAGGATATCTATCACCATATATGGCAGCTAATTCTGAGAAGATGGAAGCAGTTCTAGATAACCCATACATCCTTCTTACAGACAAGAAGATTTCCAACATTCAGGACCTAGTACCACTTCTTGAGGACATCATGAAGTCAGGCAAGAAGCTGCTCATCGTTGCAGATGATGTAGATGGTGAGGCACTTGCAACACTAGTAGTTAACAAGCTGAGAGGAACACTTGACGTAGTAGCTGTAAAGGCACCTGGATTTGGCGACAGAAGAAAGGCTATGATGGAGGATATTGCAATCCTCACAGGCGGTACTGTAATCAGCGAGGAGCTAGGATATGAGCTCAAGGAAGCTACAGTGGATATGCTCGGTAAGGCTGGAACTGTTAAGGTTAATAAGGATCACACAGTAATTGTTAACGGTGCTGGGGATAAGTCTGAAATCGAAGAGAGAGTAGAGAAGATCAAGGGAGAGATTGAGGATTCGACTTCTGACTTCGATAGAGAGAAGCTGCAGGAGAGACTTGCTAAGCTAGTAGGCGGAGTTGCAGTTATCAATGCTGGAGCTGCTACAGAGACAGAGCTTAAGGATAAGAAGCTAAGACTTGAGGATGCTCTAAATGCTACAAGAGCAGCAGTTGAAGAAGGCATCGTTGCAGGTGGTGGTACATCGCTTATCTGCGCAATCGACAAGGTATCTGAGTATGCTGAGAGCCTTGACGGAGATATGAAGACTGGTGCGAGAATCGTAGTTAGAGCACTAGAGGAGCCAGTTAGACAGATTGCTGAGAACGCAGGATACGAAGGCAGCGTAATCGTTGCTAAGGTTAAGGAGTCCAAGAAGGGCGTCGGATTTAACGCGGCAACAGAGGAGTATGTAGACATGATTGAAGCTGGTATCGTTGACCCAGTTAAGGTTACAAGATCTGCACTTCAGAACGCTTCGAGTGTAGCAGGTATGCTTCTCACTACTGAGGCTGGAATTTCAGAGATTAAGGAAGACTTGCCAGCTGCACCTGCTATGCCTGCAGGCGGCGGAATGGGCATGATGTAATAGGCGAGGGATATGGCAGCAAGAGCATCATCAAAGACGGATAGATTAATAGCTGAACGCCTCATGGTGAGCCCGCTTTTTGAAAATATGACGGTAGACGAAGTGCATAACTGCTTTACATGCAGTGGTGCACTCTGCCTCTCGTTCAAGAAGGGGGATATGATATTCACTGAAGAGGATGAACCAACTAAGCTTCACATCCTCCTAGAGGGTGGAGTGAGAATCGGTTATGATTCCTTCGATGGCAACAGGAGAATTATCGGAAACTTCACAGATACGGGAGAGGTGTTCGGAGATATACTGCTATTTCTCGGCAAAGAGAAGTACGGTGTATTTGCGCAGGCTACTTGCGACACCAAGGTCATTGCGCTACCACGCGAGTTCATGTCTGGGACATGCGCGAGCGGATGTGGCTATCACAATCATCTGATCAATAACATGCTAATGAGCTTTGCGAGAAACGCCTACGCGCTAAATATGAGGCTCAGGATTCTATCTTGTCCGACTCTCCGCCAGAAGATTGCCAAGATGCTGCTAGTCTATAACGACAGGGACATGAGCAAACCTATAAATATGACGAGAGAAGGGCTAGCTGAATTCCTGGGAGTGACTAGACCGTCAGTTTCGCGAGAGCTGATGAAGATGCAGGACGATGGTTTAATCGAGATAAAGGGGCGCAAGATATACGTCCTTGACCCTGCAGAAATAGAGGCGCTCAACTGATAGTGCAGCATATGTGAGCATATAGTTAATGCAGATAAGATGCGATTAGCGCATATAAATGCATTAATTCAAAAACAAAAATAAAAAGATGGAATTGTAACATTAGTTACAGATTCCATCTTTTTTTAATGATATGCTTGTGCCATAAACTTAAAGCAAACATTATTAAAGCAAAAAACAAAAGGACGTTATATAAAAGTTGAAAGGAGAAAACAGATGGAAAACCGTATGTTTTGTTATCAGTGTCAGGAGACAGCAAAGGGCACAGGATGTACTATGAGAGGAGTTTGCGGCAAGCTTCCAGAGACAGCAGGACTACAGGATCTGCTCGTATACGTAACTAAGGGACTTTCTGCAGTAACTACACAGCTAAGAGCTGAGGGCAAGGAAGTAAGCGAGCAGGTAAACCACCTAGTGTCGCTCAACCTATTCACAACTATCACTAATGCTAACTTCGATGACGAAGCAATCACAGCTAAAATCGTTGAGACACTTACATGTAAGGAGCAGCTACTAAAGCAGCTTGACGATACAAGCAAGCTTCCAGAGGCTGCAAAGTGGAACGGCTGCGTAGGTGAGTTCGCTGCTAAGGCTGCAAGCCCAGAGGTTGGCGTACTCGCTACAGAGAACGAGGATGTAAGATCTCTAAGAGAGCTAATCACTTACGGACTAAAGGGACTTTCCGCTTACAGCAAGCACGCAAACGCTCTACTTAAGGACAACGTAGAGGTTGATACATTCATGCAGAAGGCTCTAGCGCTTACACTAGACGATTCTCTATCCGTAGATGACCTAGTTGCACTTACACTAGAGACAGGTAAGTACGGTGTAGATGGTATGGCTCTACTAGATGAGGCAAACACATCTGCTTACGGAAACCCAGAGATTACAAAGGTAGATATCGGTGTTAGAAAGAATCCAGGAATCCTGATTTCTGGTCACGACCTAAAGGACCTCGAGATGCTTCTAGAGCAGACAGAGGGAACAGGCGTAGACGTATATACACACTCCGAGATGCTTGCAGGACAGTACTACCCAGCATTCAAGAAGTACGATCACTTCGCTGGTAACTACGGAAATGCATGGTGGAAGCAGAAGGAAGAGTTCGAGAGCTTCAACGGACCAATCCTTATGACTACAAACTGTATCGTGCCACCAGCAGATAGCTACAAGGATAGAATATTTACAACAGGTGCAGCAGGATACCCAGGATGCAAGCACATCGACGGCAAGTATGGCGAGACTAAGGACTTCTCCGAGATCATCGAGCTAGCTAAGAAGTGCCCAGCACCAACAGAGATCGAGACTGGTGAGATCGTAGGTGGATTTGCACACGAGCAGGTATTTGCACTAGCAGATACAGTAGTTGAGGCAGTTAAGTCTGGAGCAATCAAGAAGTTCTTCGTAATGGCTGGCTGCGACGGCAGAATGAAGTCAAGAGACTACTACACAGAGTTTGCAAAGGCTCTACCTAAGGATACAGTAATCCTCACAGCAGGATGCGCTAAGTACAAGTACAACAAGCTAGACCTTGGAGACATCGGTGGAATTCCACGTGTACTTGACGCAGGACAGTGTAACGATTCATACTCACTAGCACTTATCGCGCTCAAGCTTAAGGAAGTATTTGGCCTAGACGACGTTAACGAGCTACCAATCGCTTACAACATCGCTTGGTATGAGCAGAAGGCTGTAATCGTACTTCTCGCACTTCTATACCTCGGTGTTAAGAACATCCACCTAGGACCAACACTACCAGGATTCCTCTCACCAAACGTTGCAAACGTACTTGTTGAGAACTTCGGAATCGCAGGAATCGGATCAGTAGACGACGATATCGAGCTATTCCTTGGTAAATAGGAGGTAACGATGAGTTTATTTCTAGGACCTATACATCAGTGGCTATATGACAAGATTATATTTCAGGAAGACCTCACAGACGCTCTGATCGATGCTGGAAAGGCAGAGGGATGGAGCGAGCTGACAGAGGAGCTTGCAAATGAGTGTCACAGCTACGATAGACGTCCGCTTGAAGAGGCGGTTGATCCTGACAACATTCACGGCAGCCTTCAGGCAAGAATTGCAGATGCAGAGAGCAGATATGCGAAGCTAGTTCAGACTATCGCAGCAGCAAACCCTGCAAGAGTAGAGGACCTAAAGCAGGCAGCTAGACGCTTCGGCGAGCTAAATGCGGTACCAGCAGGTACTAAGCCAGATGTAGCTTTCGGGTACCTCAACAACACGCTGCTGGACGGTATGCCTTGTGACAATGTAAATGAGATGATCGGTCAGACAGACGACTCCATCACATGGAGACGCAACATGGATATTCACGCTCAGCACTGGGCTAATGAAGAGGATGAACTCTACTATGTGCTCAGAACAGAAATCGTAAAGGGAATGTTCGAGCCTGCAGGACTCACATACGAGGAGCCTCAGGAAGGGACATACGAGATTAGAGCGTAGTTCAAGGGGATACAAAAGGGTACACAAGACTAGAGTGTAGCCACAAATAGGGGATATACTAGATTAGAACTTAGTTTCTAAAAAGGGTATACGAGATAAGATAGTCACAAACAGAAAGTTAATGAACCAAAATCATAACCGAAGCTAGTGATTACATTAAAATTAAATCATAGGGTTGTGGCTGGGCGATTCGCTCGGCCACAGCTTTTTTATTATATTTTCCGCTCCAACCACTACCGAAAACCACCCTATTGTGCTATAATTTTCAATTAATATCTTAACTTACAATTTGATTTTCATATATAGAAAGAGAGAGGTGCAAAATGGCAATCGTTCTAACAGAACCATCAAGAACATTTAGCGAGTACCTTCTAGTGCCTGGATATTCTAGCGCAGATGCTAGGCCTGAGAATGTGTCACTCGCGACTCCGATTACTAAATTCAAGAAAGGCGAGGAGCCTAAAATCAAGGCAAATATTCCACTTGTTTCCGCAGTAATGCAGGCTGTTTCTGATGACGGGATGGCGGTTGCATTAGCGAAGGAGGGTGGAATTTCTTTCATCTTCGGTTCTCAGTCAATCGAGAGCCAGGCGGCAATGGTCAAGAAGGTTAAGTCCTACAAGGCAGGCTTCGTACCAAGTGATACCAACGTAAAGCCTGATAGCACACTTGCTGACGTTCTCGCAATCAAAAAGAACTCTGGACACTCGACAGTAGCGGTTACAGATGACGGTACAGGCCACGGCAAGCTAGTCGGCCTAGTTACAAGCAAGGATTACAGAATTAGCAGACTCAGCACAGATACTAAGGTTTCTGAGTTCATGACACCTCTCGAGAACATCGTGTACGGCAACGCTGGAATCACTCTATCCGAGGCTAACGACATCATCTGGGAGAACAAAGTAAACCAGCTGCCAATCGTGGACAAGGACGGATGCCTAGTGGCATTTGTATTTAGAAAAGACTATGACTCTCACAAGCAGAATCCAAACGAGCTTCTCGACGACAACAAGAGCTTCATCGTAGGTGCAGGAATCAACACTCGTGACTACGAGGAGAGAATCCCAGCGCTCGTAGAGGCAGGCGTAGATGTGCTCACAATAGACTCATCAGAGGGATATTCTGAGTGGCAGGCTAGAACCCTCAAGTGGGTTAGAGAGAAGTACGGCGATACAGTTAAAATCGGTGCTGGTAACGTCGTAGATAAGGAAGGCTTCGACTTCCTCGCTAAGAGCGGCGCAGACTTCATCAAGGTTGGAATCGGCGGCGGCTCCATCTGTATCACTAGAGAGCAGAAGGGAATCGGACGCGGACAGGCATCTGCAGTGCTCGAGGTTGCAGCAGCAAGAGACGAGTGGTTCGAGAAGACAGGTGAGTACATTCCAATCTGCTCCGACGGCGGAATAGTGTACGACTACCACATGACGCTAGCACTCGCTATGGGCGCGGACTTCATCATGCTAGGCAGATATTTTGCAAGATTTGATGAGTCGCCATCCGCTAAGGTTATGGTAAATGGCAACTACATGAAGGAATACTGGGGCGAAGGTTCTGCGAGAGCTCGTAACTGGCAGAGATACGACCTTGGCGGCGATAGTAAACTCAAATTCGAGGAAGGTGTTGACTCCTATGTTCCATATGCAGGATCGCTGCACGACAACGTAAACCTCTCTCTAGACAAGGTTAAGTCGACAATGTGCAACTGCGGAGTTCTATCAATTCCAGAGCTACAGCAGAATGCGAAGCTCACACTCGTATCGGCGACAAGTATCATCGAGGGTGGAGCGCACGACGTTGTACTCAAGGACAATAGCGTAGCAACAGTAAGACGTTAGGAGCGATAATGGCTAACAAGATATTAATTATTGATTTTGGCGGACAGTACAACCAACTCATCGCCCGTAGGGTTCGTGAGCTCGGCGTGTACTCGGAAGTTCATAATTTCGAAAGCATAACAGTTGAAAAGGTCAAGGAATTCGACCCATGTGGCATCATATTTACAGGTGGACCACAGTCCGCATACGGCGAGGGTGCCCCATCTATCGATAGAGGCGTATTTGAGCTAGGGCTGCCGATACTCGGCATCTGCTACGGCGCACAGCTGATGGCACACGTGCTAGGCGGTAAGATTGGAACAGCTCCGACGAGCGAGTACGGCCGCACCGATACAGTGGTTGACTGCAAGGAAGGCCTCTTTGCAGGGCTCAGCGACGAAACCGTAACATGGATGAGCCATACTGACTACATCAGCGAGGTACCAGAAGGCTTCAAGGTTACAGCACATACAGAAAACTGCCCAGTTGCAGGTATGGAAGACAGGGAGAGGGGCTACTACGCAGTGCAGTTCCATCCAGAGGTAAACCATACAGCAGAGGGCACGGAGCTGCTTAGCAACTTCATACTAGGCGTGTGTAGGTGCGAGCAGGACTGGAAGATGGACTCCTTCGCTGAGAAGGAAATTGCAGAGATCCGCGAGAAGGTTGGAGACGGCAAGGTGCTACTTGCGCTCTCTGGCGGCGTTGATTCCAGCGTAGTTGCGGCACTTCTGGCAAAGGCAATCGGCAAGCAGCTGACCTGCGTGTTCGTTGACCACGGACTACTCCGTAAGGACGAGGGTGACCAGGTCGAAGAGATATTTGGCAGCAAGGGTGAGTACGACCTCAACTTCGTGCGTGTAAATGCTCAGGAGAGATACTACGCAAAGCTAGCTGGCGTGACAGACCCAGAGACGAAGCGTAAGATTATCGGTGAGGAATTCATCAGAGTGTTCGAAGAGGAAGCGAAGAAGATCGGTGCGGTTGATTTCCTAGCTCAGGGAACAATCTACGCAGATATCATCGAGAGCGGCCTCGGCAAGTCGGCAGTTATCAAGTCGCACCATAATGTGGGCGGACTGCCAGACCACGTTGATTTTAAGGAGATAATCGAGCCACTCCGCATGCTGTTCAAGGACGAAGTGCGAGCACTAGGAAGAGAGCTCGGCCTCCCAGACTATCTGGTTGACCGTCAGCCATTCCCAGGGCCTGGACTCGGCATCAGAATCATCGGCGAGGTTACAGCTGAGAAGGTTAAGATTGTGCAGGAAGCTGATGCAATCTACCGTGAAGAAATCGCAAAAGCGGGTCTCGAAGGCTCAATCAGCCAGTATTTCGCAGCTTTAACTAATATGAGATCAGTCGGTGTAATGGGTGACTTCCGTACGTATGACTATGCGGTTGCAATCCGTGCTGTCGAAACAGTTGACTTCATGACAGCTGAGGCGGTGGAAATCCCATGGTCAGTGCTGCAGAAGGTGATGAATAGAATAATAAATGAGGTTGATCACGTGAATAGGGTGTTCTACGATCTGACCTCTAAGCCACCAGGAACGGTGGAGTTTGAATAGCTTAAGCATTACTAGAAACTATCAATACTATTGATTATTTTTAGTTTTTAATTGTTTAGTAAAATTATGTTTGAAGTTCATTTATTCTATTATTCAAGCCGATTTACAATTTGCCATGAAATAACCGTGATTTTTTATTAGTTTTGATTTGTGACGGTTATAACAATAAAAGAACAATTAAAGGGATATAGTAGATATGTATTTATTTGAATTAAGATTTAAAGAATTTTTTTAGGAGGAGTTATGATAAAAGATAACAGGCCTTTTACAAATGAAAATAGATGGGTCGATGATAAATTGATTACAGATATTGATGAAATGGAACAGAAAATTGTATTTAAGTGGATTGATGAAAATATTATGCCTAGACAAACTGAATTGACCAGTAAAACTAGCTACGGAATTAAGCATATATTACAAAACGATACAGGTATTTATCTTACAAACAATCAATTTAAGGATGCCATGATGTATTGTGGCTACACTCCGGTGCGTCCAAATGAACTTAATTGGACATTTAGAATAAGCAAGAAGTCGAAGGCTTTTCGGGAGTTGTAGTAGGTGTTAGTTCATAATAGTAAAATCATAACTTTATATATAAAATGTTTATTCTTTTGTGAAAAAAGTATATAGAAGTATTCCATTGCTACTCATGCTATTCTAATGGAGGATATAGGAAGTAAGGTAGCGGACAAAAAGCCGCACATGTGATAGGGCTCTTAAATGAGTCCTTTATATACCCTAAAGGGAAGAGGAATTTTGTTCGCTTAATAACAATTACGCTTTTGATGCGTGATTGTTGGGTCGATACTTTCTTTGTGGTAGGGTCTTAAATCCTATTCCGCAGATTGTGGTCTAAAATGATTACAGAGATTAATTAATGAGTGCTCACGCACTCTGATACATCGTTAAATACAACTCAATACATTGAAATTGCTGAAGTTAAGGCTCATCTGTGGTATAATATAAGTGTAAGGAATTTCTCTGAGAACGGTTAAAAACCGTGCATCTGCAATCGACGGATAGAGACATGTATAAGAAAAATCGAAACAAACAACTCGCATTCTCTAATTTCAATCAGCCTCTGGGGGTTGCAGCTGAACCCCGAGAATCGCTGGATAAATAAAGCTGAAACCATTCCATGGAACGCGATCGAAGAACGCTATGCCGAACTGTTCCCGAGTAATCGGGGAGTTCACGCCAAACCATTGCGGATGGCACTTGGCTCACTGATCATCCAGAAGCAAGTCGGTTGTTCCAATCGCGAACTGGTTGAACAGCTCACTGAGAATCCATACTCCCAGTACTTCATTGGATTAACGGGTTATCAGATGGAGCCGCCATTCGTGCCATCATTGTTTGTAGAGTTAAGGAAAAGGCTTACGGAAGAGATTCTCGGTGACATCAATGAAATAATCCTCGAGTATAACGCTCCCGACGACCCTGACGATGATGATCCAAGCGGATTTCATGAAGGAGGAAGCGAAGATTAGGATTCAAATATGCGATTTTTGTTATCGTTTTTTCAAGGTACGAATGTTGGACTCAGTTTAGACCCAACTTTCTAACAACGAATTGTTGAGCATACACTAATTATTAATATGAGGTTTGTATAATTTAGAATCATAATTGTTTTAGTTGTCATACAAAAGTATTTTCCAAAAGATTAGATTTAATAAATAATAATGTAATAAAAAGAGGTTGAAATGTGATAATAACGGATTTATATAATAATGGGAAAAAGTTGGAATGGTTTAGCAATTCATGCTTTCAAACTTTGGGCTATTATATTGATACAAATTTAAAGGTTACTGAAGATAAAATTAATGCATCTGGCAGTATAGATATTTTGGAAATAGATATATATGCAAAAGTATTTAAGAAATCAGGTGTTGAGACTACTTTAATTGAATGTAAAGGAGGTTGTGCTTTTAATGATATCCACTTATTTAAAGGTGTTGCATCTGTTATCAATGCTGATAAAAATGGCATGGTAGTTACCAGTAAGCAAATAGACGATATAAAAGCTCATGCTCAGAAACTCCAAATTGAGATTTATGAACCATTAGAATTATTTAATAAGATTGAGATCAAAGATCGAGTAATCTTCCAGATGTACTATTTTTGGAATGATATGAAGGACACGATAACTTCTAAAAAGTATATTGAACATCATTTAGTTAATCCAATTGATAAGAAACTTTCAAAAGAGCAAAATAACGCATATGGGGAAGTAAGATCATATTATTCTAATATAAGTGGTAAAGTGTGGAGAGAACCTGATTTAGTAAAACGAGCAAAGAGATTATTGGAGTTACAACAAGAAAATAAAGACTTTGTTAGGAAAGTTGCTAGAATACAAGAAATTAAACCACTGAATCGTAATTCTCAATGTTATATAGATTCTAATGAAATTTGTCAAGCTGCAGGGTTACTAGTATTAGATGTAAGAATAGCTTATATTGTTTGTGCTGTAGAATGTGCTATTTCAAACATAGATACTATGCTTGAAATTGACGATTTAGGATTTAATAATTTAGTAAAAAAATTATCTTCTGAGCCTGAAATAGCTTTTCTGATACCTAAATTTTTACAAATTTTTATAAATATATTTGGTGGCGTATACTTCAATGATAATAAGGATATATCTAGTATATGTTATTTTATGAACATTAAAGTTTTTCAATTTAATAAAGTTATGAATTTATTAGAAGAAATGTTTACTTTACATGAATTGGGAATTCAATGGGGATTCGAAGAAGATATGTTAGTAAAATGTTTGAAGTATACACCAAGTATTTATAAAGCAATTGGAGTGAAAAATCGTGAGAAATTAAATATTAATACAGAAGTGTTTGTAAATAAAAGTTTGTGGAAAGAAAAATTAAATAATTTGGAAGGATTTAAATGCAATTAATAAACAAACATGTAATAAGTTATGCTAATCACTTACTTGGAATAGAGGGGGTTGTTTTAAGGGGAGATAGAAAAAGAGGCGATTCTCCTTGCTTAAAGATTTTTTGGAATGAACAATTGGACCTTGTGTTACAAATAGATACAGGACTGACAGTAGAGAAGATGAGATCAGACCCCAAAAAAGGAGCAAAAGAAAGATTAGATATTCACATTGATTCTAAAAATCTTGATGAGATTATGTGTGATTTAAAAAATTTTATTGATAATAATAATTTAAAAATGGATTCAAATATTTCAGCAGTACATGATCCAACAGGGACAGAACATAAGGATGGTTTAGCTTTAGGAGATGTAAAGTCTTTAACAAACATACCTGTTATAGGGAGAGTTTACTATTCTGAATTAAATAAAATTGCTTTATTTTCAAAAATTTATATAGATGCAGAGAATTACACTAATAAACAAAGATATCATTTAGGAGCACGAACTAGTACATCAGAAGGAGAAAGCGAAAAAAGTTTAATTGAATTTACAATTTCTTCAGAATATGCATATAGATTTGTCAAGTCTATTGAGCTAGCTTGTATACTTCTTAATCAAAACAATTAAAAGGGAAAAAAATGACTAAGTTAGAATGGAATAATAAAGAAGAAAGTCTATTATTTTTTGATGAGAATAATAAACCTGTTTACTCATCTATAGAAAGTCTAGACAATTATCAAGTTGTTAAGGTATTTGAATATGGAGAAATATCTAATAACATAAATATGTTTATAAAAGGAGATAATGTAATTTCATTATATAAGTTACAGAAGGATTTTAAATCTAGAATTAAATGTATTTATATCGACCCACCGTTTAATACAGGCAAAACTTTTCATCATTATGAAGACGCATTAGATAGAGGAGAGTGGCTATCAATGATGAAAATTAGACTAGAATTGATGTATGAATTACTAGCAGATGATGGAGTGATTTTTGTTCATATAGATGATACTGAAATGCCATATTTAAAAATATTATTAGATGAAATTTTTAATCCTGGATTGAGGAAATATAGTCCGCAAAGCAATTACATTGCCACAATTATTTGGGAGAAGAAAATTTCTCCACAAAATGATGCAAAGTTTTTTTCGGATGTTCATGATTATATACTAGTTTATGCTAAAAATCGTAAGAAATTTAAAATGAATAAACTAGAAAGAAGTAAAAATCAGAATATTAGATATAAAAACATCGATAATGATCCGCGTGGACCGTGGACTTCAAGTGATTTAACTGTAAAGACTCCTTCAGAGAGTCTCATTTATGAAATTACACTACCTAGTGGTCGTGTTGTTACACCATCTAAAAGTAGAAGTTGGGGGGTTACGAAAGAAAAGTTTAAAAAACTTGTTGATGATAATCGAATTTGGTTTGGTAAGAGCGGTGATGCTATGCCTCGATTAAAAAGGTTTTTATCTGAAGTTCAAGAGGGGATAGTTCCAAAAACTATTTGGAGAAAAGAAGAAGTTGGCGATAATTCTGAGGGGAAAAAAGAACTAAAAGAAATCATAAATAATGAAACAGTTGTTTTTACAACTCCCAAGCCTGAAAGACTAATTGAACGAATAATTAAGTTATCAACTAATGAAAATGATATTGTTTTAGACGCTTTTCTTGGCTCAGGAACAACGTGCTCAGTAGCGCATAAATTAAGACGTAAATGGATAGGTCTAGAAAATGGAAGTCAACTCGATGGTATATGTGTTCCGAGGTTAAAAAGAGTAATTGAAGGAAATGATAATAATCAAGTTTCCAAAAATAATAATTGGGATAGAGGTGGTGGTTTTTCATATTATTCAATAGAGTCAAAATAAAAGGTTTCTATATGAGACTGTTTATTAATAAAAGATGCATTGCAAACCCTTCAAAATATAAATATTTATGTGATTAATTTCTTGATATTTTTAAATAGTGAGTGCTCACGCACTCTAATATATCGTTAAATATAACTCAACACATTGAAATTACTGAAGTTAAGGCTCATATGTGGTATAATGTAAGTGCAAGGAATTTCTCTGAGAACGGTTAAAAACCGTGCACCTGTAATCGACGGATAGAGCCATGTAAAAGAAAAATCGCAACAAACAACTCGCATTCTCTAATTTCAATCAGCCTCTGGGGTTGCAGCTGACCCCCGAGAATCGCTGGATAAAGAAAGCTGAAACCATTCCATGGAACGCGATCGAAGAACGCTATGCCGAACTATTCCCGAGTAATCGGGGAGTTACCGCCAAACCATTTCGATTGCACTTGGCTCACTGATCATCCAGAAACAAATCGGTTGTTCCGATCGCGAATTGGTTGAGCAGCTCGTTGAGAATCCATACTTTCAGTACTTCATTGGATTACCTGGTTATCAGATGGAGCCGCCATTCGTGCCATCATTGTTTGTAGAGTTAAGGAAAAGGCTTACGGAAGAGATTCTCGGTGACATCAATGAAATAATCCTCGAGTATAACGCTCCCGACGACCCTGACGATGATGATCCAAGCGGATTTCATGAAGGAGGAAGCGAAAATCAGGACTCAGAAAAAGTCAATTCCGGCACACTGATCCTTGACGCGACATGTGCACCTCAAAATATTGAGTATCCACAGGACATCAATCTTCTGAACAAAGGTCGTGAATATCTCGAAGGCATTATCGATGAGATCAGTTACGCATACAACCTGAAGAAACCAAGAATGTATCGTCAAAATGCCAGGGCAGACTATCTTGCACTTGTAAAATGTAGGAAGCGCAACGGCAACTATCCGGAGAGGATACTCGCAGACAAGATATACAGGAACCGCAAGAATCTCGCATTCTGCAAGATTCATGGGATTAGACTTTCAGGATCGGTACTTGGCAGACCTAAGAAAGATCCATCCGTCGACAAAAAGACGGAATACATCGACGCTGTTGACAGGATCGAGGTCGAAAGAGCCTTCAGCTTTGCGAAAAGATCTTTCGGACTTGGACTAATCACCACGAGACTGGAGAACACTACCAGAAGTTCAATCGTACTTTCGATAATTGCAATGAATGTGGATCGTCTCACAAGACTTTCCTTTATGCGATTTTTGTTATCTTTTTTTTCAAGGTTCGAATATTGGACTCCGTCTAGAGCCAACTTTCTAACAATGAATTGTTGAGCATACACTAAATAAAAATGAATTCTATTAGTTGAAAAATGCTAGAAAGGGAATGCTTGTTTTATGAAGAATGAGATTAAGTATCTAATAAATATCCACCCTAAAATTAAATCGATTAAAGAATTGACTCAATACCTAGCTTTGTACAGTACAATATTCTTTTCGGAAGATGGAAAAAAAGCAGAAATTGTAGTAGACAAAGAGAACAATAAAAAATACACTGTCTATTCTTGTATTAAGAGTATAGAAGGAGATAAAGATAATTATTATACAATTAGTGTATATCAAGAAGATGGAGTAGAACTTCTTGAATTCTTTGATGAGTTGATTAATGATATTATACGTACTCAAAATGATTTAACAGAGGAAAAATTTATTGTTTTAGAGGATGGGATATCTGAGTATTATGCATCGAAAGCATATTCTAAATTATTCCATACAGAAAATATAATTCGTGCATTCATTACAGAAATGATGAGTTATTTCGGACCTAAAAATTGGGCGATGAACATGGGAAAAAGGTTATTAGGGAGTAAAGTGCAAAATGATGATTATAATAATAGGTTTTTATATCACACGGACTTTGATCATTTGCAAGTTATTTTAACTAAAGAACATAAAGAAAATGAGGCGGAAGAAGTATTAAAAGAAGTTAGAAAAAAAATGGAAAAATTAGATGGTAAATCAGAAATATCTGAGGTTTTAGAAATAAAAAAATATATTCGCGAAAAGAAACCATATACAATTTGGGATAGATTTGTAAAAGAGTACACGAAGACAGATTGGGAAAAAGAACAATTCAAAAATAAAATGGATAGTCTGTACTCTTTGAGGTGCAAAATTGCGCATTCCAATTCATTTAGAAAAGAAAACTATGAAGAATTTAAAAGCTTATCAGATGAAATGATTCAGCAAATGGAAAAATTGACACTTCAGATAGAAGAGATTAATGAAATTGATGATGAAACTATAGCTTTATTGAATGAAGCGGCTGATGAACTAAATATTGAGGATACATCTAAAGATACTTTAATTGTACCTGCAAAACCAGAAGGTTTTGAGGATGTATTTATTAGAGAAAACAGATGGTATCATATTAGGATATCAGATGAAAAAATAAATCAAATTAAATATATAGCTGCATATGAAGCTCATAATAATAAATTTATTCAGTATTATGCAGAGGTAGACTATATCGAAAATTCTAAAATAAAGGAAGGGTATAAAGTGGTATATTTCAAGAATAAAGCTACTTTATTGCCGAATAATAGAAAAATACAACTAGGAAAGAATAAATATTACGCGCCTCAATCTATACGTTATGTATCTAGCGAAAAATTATTCGACGAAAATGTTAGGACATTAGACCAACTGTTCAATTAAGGAAAATTTCCTTTGTGGAGCTTTGTTATTTAGAATTTCCAAAGGATTGATCTTGAACTCGGTTATCTTAATACATGCTTTTATTTGAGACGAAAACTCTATAAAATAATTATAATTGGAACTGGGACTGGAACGGGCAAAAATCTAAAAACAAGCCGAAATCAGACGATTTTTCCAACACACAAAGAACTAAAAGTATGAAATTTGAATACTTTGGGATAGAATGAACACTAGAACAAGAATAGTTTGAATGATGGAACTACATTGAAAAGAGACAATGCACAAAATGTGGGCCTATAACTTGGAGATGTCAGAGAGTGTGAAAATTTTTCTGTAATTAGCCTTCTATGGTAATTATTAGAAGAGTCTCGCCGAAATTGGCTGACTCTGTTGACAGCCACAATATAATATCCAGCAGGACATGTCAAGAGCCGCTCAATTTTTGGGTCTATAACTTTCTTTGTGGTATGGTCTTAAATCCTATTCCACAGATTGTGGTCTAAAATGATTACAGAGATTAATTATTTTTCGAAAACGAGAATATTTGGGGTCATCAAAGTTTTTTAGGGTCTGGGTTTATGGTCTTACGGAAAATGTTCACAGAAGCCTTCTAGCATTTTGGGTAGTCTTTTGCAGAAAACAGGGATATAGAAATTAGAATTCTAGGAGGTAAAGCATGTTAGCGATAAGTGATATTCTAAATGATAATTTTGAATGGGATGAAGTTATAATTGATGATGATGAATTTGAGGAATTAAGTACAGAGCTTA